>JAABUY010000912.1_pt1 | contig 44866 bp, 24 predicted proteins | sample 5560271 | NCBI WGS metagenome assembly JAABUY01 (sample SAMN10711886, study PRJNA513374) | rock metagenome | isolation source: Antarctica rocks | place: Antarctica: Victoria Land, University Valley
TTACAATAGCCTTGCGCACCTGGACAACTGGACAATGATTCAATGAACCAGGGTAGGTTCAACGAACCAGACTAGGTTCAATGAACCAGGGGGTTCAAGGAACCAAGAGAGATCACCCGCTGATCAGCGGAAGCAAATGTCCAAGAGGCAGACAGCTTATAGGCCATCGACGCACCCAGGAGGCAACGGCAACACGCCAGTGCCACGCCGGCGGAGCGCCTGCGGGGCGGGACTAAGGTTTTCCATTTGGGTTTTTCCTTTGCAAAGGCGCTTCGCCCTCATAGACCTAGATAGGGACTGAATAGGGAGTTAATAGAACAAATAATAATAATAACTACTTATTGTTTTAAATTATGCAGAGTTCAAATTCTCTTTATTTGTTAACTTAATAACTTCTCATCATCATTATGTTGCTGCTTTATCTACTATTCTCATTATCATCATTGATGACATTACACTCTCTGTTAACTACAATTACTCATCAGCAGAGAATGTTTTGAGCACTGTAGATGAATTAAAAATAATTGCTGAAATTTTTTATTATTAAGTTAAAAGACTTAATGTTAATGCATTTGTTGCTTTGCTTGCATCATTATCTCATTTATGTTAGTTGCATTCTCACTCATTATTGTGTCATTGCAGTGAACAGTAGTTTTGCTTTAAATACAGTTTGTACTTAGCTTATAGCTTTTTTTTTTTTTTTAATAAATAAATAATTAATAAAATTGCTTTACTTCTGATACTATTATCTTCTAGTTTACAAGAATCTTTTTCTTAAGTCTTTTATGTAAATTATATAAGTCTGTATTTCTTTTACAGATCATCATTAAATCACTGTTAATTCTTATTAAAGTTAAGATTTTTTAATCTTTCTTTTCAGCTTTACTACTTGTTCACTTTAACTTCAACTTATCATGTCATTGTTATAAATCTTTATTGAGTCATTTTTAATCATTCAGTTTTTTCTCAGTATTATGTAATATCAAGACTTTCACTTTCTTCTGATTATGTCTCTTTTCTGTTATAAATATTAAAGTTAAGTCATCAACATTTCTTCAGCTTTCAATAATTTTCTGTAATGCATTCATTACATTATTTACTTCAGTCAAGATCAATTCAGAAGAAACAACACTTCAATGTGTTTTTAAAATGTTTTGTAATAGAAATACAGATAAATTTATCTGTTCATAATGTTTTTATATTTTATAAATTATCTTCTAAAAAAGATCTTCTTTCTTTTTTACTAAGAGCTTATATAGCTCTTTCTTTTATCTGCAATCTCATTCAGCTCAAGATATGATTGAGAGTTCTTTATAAAAAGACAATGATGACTCTTTTTATTTAAAGATCTTGTCAACTTTAAAACTTAATTGCTGCATAAATAGTTTAGCTTATTTTAGACTGCTTTGCAGCTCTGAACTAGCTCAAAATTTATTGACATCAAAGATATATGCTTTTATAAGTTAATTATTATAAATTAAATTTTATAGAACACACTCTGTGAGCATTTTTAATGTATAAGTTTCTAATGAATAAATTTTCAATATCTTATAAGACTTAAATCATTTAGCTTTAAACTTCTGAGACTCTTCATTTCATATAAACACTCAGTCTTCTTTCTTTGTAGTGCTTAATCACACTGTTTCATTATAAATTGTTTTTGATTCAATAATCTTTCATAAAAGAATTTTATTAATGATTACTCAAACTGTCTATATCTGTCTAATTCATTTTAACTGATCTTCAAAGTCAGTTTCTCTCAGCAATTAAGAGTTGTTCAAGTTGTCTAATAATTGTAAGTTTATCTTATATAGTAGATATAATGAGCTTCATTTAGTTGTACTATAAGCTCAGATTCAGTATGTATATGTTTTAAAAAGTTTGCACAGTACTGAAACTGTAGAAATGACACTTCACTGTTGTTTTACTTTCAAATCAAATATGAGTCATTCAATTCTGAATTGTAATGCAGTCAAAATTGATTTGTCACATCATTTTTACACACATGCTTACAAAGCAGTGACTTTTCAGATTCTGTATCATCTTTCAGATACAATATCATTGCTTTCTTTCATTTTACATTGTTTAGTCTTTATAGAGCATCTAAGAACACTCTATTTGCTGAGTCTTTTTCTATAAAATTGAATTAATGACTAATCAAATCTGATATAACAGCCTGAGCTTCAGGTCAATATTGAATGTTAAGATTATATTGCTGAAATTTGTTAATTCATTGAGCTAGCTGTTTGAATAAGTGCAGTGTATTCTTTAAATATTGTAGATCTTTGTAATTCATAATAATAGTTATAGTATAATCATTTTCAATATAGTACTGTCAAGTTCAAAGTGCATGCTTAATGATCAATAACTTCTTTTTATAAACAGAATAATTAAGCTCTGCATCTTGTAACTTTTAGTCATCATAAATAACTGAATGAAGTTTCTTATTCATTTCATTCTTAACAGTAATGTTGTTTAATGCTCTATAATCAATACACATTCATCATGTACTCTTCTTCTTTTTAATAAACAGAATCAGAAAGTCTTATAAACTTATGAACTCATAAATCAGATCTTTATTCAATAACTCTGTTATCTGTTTAATCTGTTTGTTCAGCTGTAGCTGTGACAGAAAATAAGCATTTATGTTGATAGACTTAATGTTGCTGATGTCAATACTATATTTAAACACTTATTTAAATGATAGTTTATCTAATAAAGTTAATCTAAATACAGATTGAAACTCTTTGATAACAGCTCATAATTATTCATTTATAATAATTAACAGTTCAGCTTCTGACTTCTCTAAGTTTTGTTAAATCATTAATAAGTGTTCAACAGTTCTGTGATTTTGAAGTGTCTTCATAGCTGTGCACTGTTCAATTACATTTAATGTTAATCTGTTTACAGCTCATTATCATTCATCTATAATAATTAATAATTCAGCTTCTGACTTCTCTGAATTCTGTTAAATCATTAATAAGTATCTAACAGTTCTGTACTTTTAAAGTGTCTTTATAGCTGTGTGCTCTTCAATCACATTTAATGTTGACTCATTTACAGCTCATTGCTGCTTTTTCAGAAACAGATAATGATATTCTTATTGTTAATCTCAGACTGTCATACAGTCTATAGCTTAATTGATCTGAAAATTAGTAACTTTTAGTCAAATTAATCTCAGAATGAGATTATGTTCTTAAAGATTTACAATTTATACTTTTAATTGTTGTTAAAAGCTATTTATCTTAAAATGAAAGATCAGCTTTACAGTTAATTAAATGACTTGCTCATTTAGTAAGAATATCTTAAGTAATTTAATTTTGTATTAATTATCAATCAATATTTAATTGATAACTGTCAAGAAAACATATATTTAATTTATATCTAAATCAATTAGTACTTCTATGTTTATCTTGTTCAGTCTGTCTTGAATGTGATCTGCAAGAATATATGAATTTAAATTGAGAACATTGATTTAATTAAAGATAATACTTAATAGTAAGAGTTTTAAGTCATTTAGTGTGAATGCTTCATTCAGATCATTATTAAGTTGAATAAAAGCTTTTATTAATTTGTTTATAAACACTTTTATATCTGTAAACAACTTTAATTTTTCAGATTATTTAAATTAACTTCAATGATCTTCAGCTTCTTTTTATCTTTACTTTTTTTCTTATTCTTATTCTTATTCTTATTTTTATTCTTATCTTTATTCTTATCAGTGTTAAAAGGTGGCACCACACTAATAGCATAGCTATCGTGAGTTATATATCTAACACTCCCCCTAACCCGCGATCGGCCAGCACGCTCATACGTTGCTTACCCAGCTTCTCATGGGCGGAAAGAATGCGCACACAACATGGTTCGAACTCATAACCTTGAACTTATGCAGGTAAGGCAGCCAACGCATGTTCAATACCATTACACCAACCCGGGCTCATAACCTGTTAAAAGGTGGCACCACACTAATAGCACAGCTATCGTGGGTTATATATCTAACACTCCCCCTAACCCGTGATCGGCCCGCAACTGACCCGCAGGTGTAAAGGGTGCGCACAGATGGCAGTTCAAACTCATGACCTTTTGGACTTACTCCCTCACCATGGACTTGAACCACCGGCAGAGGTGGCCTAGGCGCCACTTTACACAAGTTATCATGCACTAACCCAGGCTCATAACCTGTTAAAAGGTGGCACCACACTAATAGCATAGCTATCATGAGTTATATATCTAACAATCAGTGTTCTTATTGTCTCAGCAGTCTTTAACTATATATAAGAACTTTTTATAATGAAAGTATACTTTATTCTTTTTACATCAGATTCAATAAGCTTTCATATTTAACTTATTTAATTTAAATGTAATTGATCTCTCATGACTTTGAGACTGATCTTAAGAATTGTTTAATGAGTTATTATAATTTAAATTTAAGTCATTAAAGACATTAAGATAATTCTTATTATGTATTTCTTAAAGATTTTGTTCAATTTAATTAACTCATTGAATTAACTTATTGAAAGTAGTCACTTCAGTTTTTAAATACTTTCAAAGTTTAAATTAAATCTTCTGCTTTAGACTTTGAGTAAACTGTTATTTTTGTTAATATTTAACTGATATAGACTGAAGAAGTTATATAATTTTTGTAAACTTTGCTTCATATTGTTAAACTGATTTCATTTGTTTGAGAGTCTCATAATAATGATATTGATGTTTTATTTCATTAACATTTTCAAAGATCAGTAGAAATGCTAAAAAGAAGTTGTTTATATTTTGAGATCTAATATTTAATGAATCTTTTTCAGCTTAAAGTCATTCTTTTTTTTAAAGTCATCATACTTTGACAATATCTTTTAAATAACTGACTGTAACAATAATCTTTGCTTTATTACTCAGAAATTGATTCATCAACATTTTGTAAAATTGAAAATAAGCTTTCATTTTAAGAATTTACATCTCTGCAGTGTCTGCTTTTCAACTATTTTTATAGATAAGTAATGTCTTTATCTTCAGAGAATTCTTGAACACTGTTACAGAGAGAAACATTATTATATTAAGTATTTTTTAAGTCTCTGAAGCTGCATTAGATAGAGGTGTGATCTTAGACATAAAGTAAAAGATTGTAAATGATTAAAGATATTAATTAATAAATCAATTCTGATTCAGTTCAAATTGCTGTTGAACATGTCACAATATAAGAAAAATAGAACTTTTTTTCATATAATATAGTATAAGAATTCATTTCTTTATTCTGTAGTCTCAATGCTGAAGTAGCAATGAGTATTGAAGAGAAAGTGAATATGTAATTTATGCATTACTGCATTGAAACTTTCACAATCAGAATATAAATCAAATCAGCTCAGATCAAAATCTAAGTTTTAGAATTATTTAAAAGTATGTTTCAAATCTTTGATGCTATTAGATGTGAATTGATCTGTAGAAAGTTGTTTCTATTTGTTTATGCTATGTAGAGTATATATAGGAAATGATGACTAAGACATAAATAGGGGCGCTTAGTAAGAGATGAGTAAGCAATGATATCACACCTCTCTCTACTCTGCACCCTTGCCACGCTCTTCTCCCTCCTCTGCAGCCCCACCATGCTTGCACAGTACTACAAACTTGAAGTAGCTGTCGGTGTGGAGGAGGGAGGGGAGCATGGTGAGGGTCCGATTGAAGTCTTTCACATGCTTGCAATTAACCCCTGCTATGTATTTTCTAGAAAGTACGTTGGAATTTAAGCACAGAGTGGACTGCGGAACCCAACATCAGCTGCTTATCATCATGGCACTGACAAACCAACCACTCCATTCAGAACCGGAGCAGGCGATTCAAGCAACTATACGCTGAGATGACTAGCTATGAAGCACAAGAACTGCTACAGACTGAAACGGGGCCCAGTCCATCTCACTTCCAGGAGAGACTGGAGAAAAGCTGATTTGCAATGAGAGCGGTTCAGGGCTCACTCATTCCGTTCGCGAAGCAGTATCCTCAGAGCAGGGTGTGGAACACAGGCGATACCCCACGTCAACGTCGCCTGCGCCTTCGGATCCGCCAGCTTGAAGTCGTAACACGAAAGGTAATGTGACAGGACCATCTTGGCCACCATCGACACGTAGAATCTTGCCGGGCTGCCCCCCCCGAAATGTTAGCCGTGTGACCGTTTCCAAAGGGGGAGATTGGTCGAGGCTGTTGCGGACTTACCAGGCTTGCTTCACGGTGCCCCAGAAAGGGAATGTCCAGCTCGGGTGTGAAAGCCTGGACTCGGAGATCGGGCCTGCACGACTCGTCCGGTCGACGAAGCGGAAGCCCTGAAAGCTCAGCGGATCTTCGTAGTAGGATGCGTCCTGCATGATCTCCCTTTGAGGGATGCAGAGCCAGTTACCGGCGGGGACATGAGTACCGTCCGAAAAGGTGAACGGCGAAAGCACCTTGTGTGGCATGCTGACTGGAAGCAGTCAGACGTTGCAAATTAAGGGACCAATTGCAGTACCCAAGAGGGAAAGTTTTACGTACCAACGGTGATTGGATGAAGTCTAACAACTTCCTTCAGAAAGCTATCGAGGTGGGGCATGTCTTCGTTGTTGATGTTGTGGTAATTCCTACTGTAACGCTGTATTTCCTGGCGCAAAGGCTCCACGTATTCCGGATGCATACAGAGACGGTAGAAAGCAAAGGCAATCAGCTGAGGTCCGTCGTCAATACGGTAAGAATCACCCTCCCGAGCACCAGAGACTGACTATTGGTATCTGATGAGTGGAAGCGAAAAGAATGGCTAGAACATGCCGGCTCAGAGCTGGTACCGTAGCTTTGCGTGATCGGTCAATAGACCATTGCACACAATTCATCTGTATATTGTATAAATGGCATTTCTCTCCGAATCAGCGGACGACTCACCGGTTTGTTTATCGCCGGTTTAGGATTGTCAACCAGGTCTTGAACTTGTTTGGTGAGTAATTCTGATAGATCCTGCATACAGTTGTTCGATTTCAAGATAGCTGTGCTAATAACTCTGTGGCAGGACGGTCAGTTCTGTTATGTTTTGAAGTACGACATGCATGATTCTCACGGCTTTAGAAAGCTTAAACATCCTGGTACAAATCGTATAGCTTCTTCCACGATAGTGGCATTGCGTAAATAGCACATCAAAGCACTGACAAACTTTGGATCATTGGCTAGCAATATCAGCCGATGTTTGTCCTTAGTTGTTGCGGTCGTCCTTACACATCTCCTCACCCACAATGACGAGGCTATTCAGTCTCGCTGTTATTCTGTAAGTAGTGTAATGTAAAGATACTCGTGCCCATCCTATTTTGCAGATTAGAAAATTTCCATGCCTCAAGACTGGCCAGTCGGCTGTACTGTGCTTACCGTCAGCGGTCTTCTTGCCGTGGACTTCGTCACGAAAGGCTTCTTTGATTCTCCTCTGTAGCAGAGGCTGAAGCATAGGAAGATGAGACCGAAGACTGGATTTGAAGATGACTTGAGACAGACCGAGGTTTCCTGGCAAATCACCAGCCGGTATGCCGCCATAAAGCTCATGTGGCGGGAAAAGCTATTTCGAATAAGCCCCAAAAACAGTAGTCGCAAAGCTGAGTAGCACCCACTTCGTGGACGGCACCCTGGAGGGACACATCATGTATGGAGGCTTGGCTGAATTCTTCGATGTGTTTGCTAGAGGCAACACACACGTGATATTTGTCTCGAGTAGGGATTGCCCACGGCCGTCCTTTGCCCTGCACGATGAGCGATATAATCTTGTAATCAGCAATGAAAATCACGACAAACCTTTATATAAGCTCTAGATACCATTCTTTCGGCAAAGAGCAAGTAGAACAGCCCGGTAAGCCATCTTCCAAACACAGTAGACACGCCTATGACCTTTATATTTCCCTGTATGCAGAATGAGCAATGTCCCTTCAAGACAAACCGAGCTCAATTTTCCTTACCGGATACATAAGAAACATTCTGTACGCCGTCTTTATTTCCCATAGTAAAGCTGGCAGTAGGAGCCAGTACCAATGCCAGTCTCGTAAAAGCACCGAGATCCAGCCCATCGACTGTGCATGGGCAGATTCGAGCCGGTCGGCGAAATATAACGATGGCGTTAAGCTTGGAAGACAGCTGTTGTTGCCAACGAACGATTCATAAGACATGGCTCGGGGCAAACATATGATGAATGAGGCGTAAGGCGATAAGAGCGTGAGTAAGTGCCCAAGCATAGAACGTTCGATTTCCACACCAGAGATAAATCAACGGACGCCACCAATATCAAAACAATGGATATTTCAGTATTGAAACAGTCAAAACTCGCAGGCGAGCCAGAGTAGGAATAAGGAAGGAGAAAGAAAGGGCGAGTAAGTGAAGAAAGAAACGTTGATGGTACGGGACTGGGTAAGACCTCCTCCAAAACGGGGATAAGGTCTGACCGGACGTCATGGAGGGTGGTAGTCTGGCTGGAAAACACACATCTCCAGCCAATGTGTTCAGAATCAATAGAGCGGAAACATTTGCTGCTGCCTGCTGGTGTGATGGTTGCAGTCGAGCCTTTGGTCGACCTGCTATTGGCAGCTACTCTCAGCTCAGGGCTGCCACCCTCTCGAGTCGGAAGCACTTACCAGCATCTTGTAGTCTTTTTGTCTTTTTGTCCCTTTCTATTTTTGTAAGAACTGGTGTAACGTTAGAAAAGGGTTGATTTCCAGCCTTAGTTGGGGGCTTCTCAGCCAGCCGTGAGAATGGCATGCCCACTTGTCTGCTTTGCCGTTCGGAAAGTCCTTTCATTGGATCTGCTTCGATGCAATCAGCTGTGCCCCAACTTTCTCATATTTGGGTGGGGTCGACACTTAGTCCAAGTTGATACCACTGAACAGTCTTCAAGAGCAGATTGTCCCAGACTCTCGGTAATGAACTGCAGATCACGGTCGAATCAGATACACACTAAGGTATGAGCTGTTACTGTCAAACATATAAGGTAGGTAGAAGACTTGAAGTCTTGAAGAAATCACTTCAGGTAAATTTATGTCGTCATTAGTGTCTAGCTACTCTGTGAAATTGTCAATTGGTGTATTATCAATGATAGTCTTTAGAACAGCATAGAAGAAACTTTTATAATTTATCCAGTAACAAACTGTTTGCTCTAACAGACTCTGTCACTCTGCTTTGTTTCTGTGATCTCGGAAAGCCTGAGGCTGACAGTTAACGTTAAACGTTACCGAATATACCTACCTTAGGAAATTAGGAAATTACCTTAGGCAAGGTTAATCTAGCATGAGGTGCAGGTGCAGGTGCAGGTGCTTGCAAACGCTGAACTCACCTCTGTCTTCAGCCCCAGGAAACTACCAGGTATGCTGGTAAGGCAGGCCCAATTGCCAGTAACGAACTAACGATTGCCATACCTACTAAGGAACCTTGCCTTATATGCTTGCAAGCTTGCAGCTTTGCCTCCGTCATACAGAGACAGCGTTCAGCGTTCCAGGCCTTTAGGCAGCCAGACTCGGAGTCATCATTGCCTTCAAGGTTCCAAGTTGTCTCTTGCAGCAGCAGATGGGACGGGACATATACAATTGGCAAGTCATCGACAGTAAGCGCGCCAGTCGAGTCTCTTGGCCCCCAATACATGCAAGCTCCAAGGCAGGGGCGGTACCTAGGTAAGGTAAGGTAGGCATGTAAAGGATAATTAATAATTAATATCAATGCAAGTGGCAGTTAAAAAGTTATCATGCATAAGGTAAGGCTGACAAGCATAAAAGGTTAAGTTAGGCTGACATGCGTAACATTTACCTTAACGTTAACGTTAAGCTTACCTGACCTTGCTTTAGGTACCTTAGCAAAGCGGCACGGATAGCAGATGGCGTCACGAGTATGTACCTAGGTCCCTAGCCTCGATACCCCGGTGAGCCCGCCGGCACACTACCATAGCGCGGAACTTGGCGTGGAGGCTGAGCCGGTCTGCTTGAGTCTCGTCGCGTCAAGGTCTTATTGTATTCACTCTTGTGAAGTGCGAAGTGCGAAGTGCTGAGTGCTGAGTGCTGAGTGCTGAGTGCCGTGACCTGTCACTACCTTCTACCTTCTACCTGATCGCCGAGAGCTGAGAGGTACGCACAAGATCCGTGACAACCTTTGCAGTCATGGACAAGAACATGACCGTCACGGCGACCACGACGTCTCTCATGCTTGCAGCTATTGCTTTTCTCTATCTCCTGGGTAGGAAGCTCGGAGTGGCCCGATACCCCAATGAGCCCCCTTACATCCCGTCGCTGGTCCCATACTTTGGCCACGCCTTTGGAATGTTCCGCCACAAGATGGCCTATTACAAGATTGTCAAGTAGGTACAGGTAGATGTGGGCGGGAAGCAAGACACAAGGAACAGTTATTTTCGTGAGCATGAAAAAACAACAGGAGCAGAGTGACTTCAGGACTGTGGTCCTCGGTGGCTAACCATAGAGTCCTTCTCTTCAGCTCCCGCTATCAATTTCCAATATACACCCTCGCGATGCCGGGGGGCAAAGTTTACGTTGTCAATTCACCCGACCTTGCATTGGCCGTTCAGCGCCATCCAAAGGCGCTTTCCTTTTGGTACCTCGAAGCCTTGTTTGGGAAACGCTTGGCAGCAATCAGCGAAGACGCTGGCAACAAGATAATGACCAACGTACATGGGGAAGAAGAAGAAGCAGAAGAAGGAGGAGGGACCAGCCTGTTTTGGGACGGAATTACATTCTTGACGAAGATTCTCAAACCAGGTCCGGGGCTTGATGGCATGAATCGAACCATGATTCAAACAATTACAGACTTGCTGAATGAGTTCGACGACAAAGAAAGCGGCACGGTCGACTTGTGGGAGTGGATCCGCCATGCAATGACTATGGCAACAACAGAGAGTACTTATGGACCGTTGAACCCGTACAAGGGTGAAGATGTGGAAAAAGCATTTTGGTAATAGTGGTCCTGTTGCCAAACATATTCTCTCCGACTTAACATTTGGTAGGCACTTGTCGGAGAACGCATCAATCCTCTTGGCTGGAATCATGCCAAGCATTTTGGCAAGACAAGGATACATCGCCCGCGAAAAGGTCACGAAGGCATTTGAACGATACTTCGAATCCGGTGGCTACAAAAGCGCTTCCATGATGACCCGGGGCCGTTATGAGATAACGACGGAGCACGGATTGTCTGCCACAGATATAGCACGCTTCGAGAGCGTGCAAGGAATTACGATACTCTCGAACACAGTACCGTCGGCGTTCTGGACCATCTACCACGTCTTCTCTAGGCCAACCCTGTTAGAGAACATACGAGATGAAGCCCTTCGTCACATCAATGTGGAAGAGAAGAATGGTACTTTGGTTCGCACCCTGGACGTCAGCAAGGTCAGAGAAACGCCTGTCTTTGTGTCGGCCATGCAAGAGGCGACTCGTCACCAGTCATTCGGTGCAGGGACCCGCATGGTCATGGACGACGTTCTCCTCGACAATCGATATCTATTGAAAAAGGGGTCGTTCTTGATGATGCCCAACAGCGTGATGCATTTCGATGAATCGGCGTGGGGCCCGACCGTCCGGGATTTTGACGCTCAACGCTTTGTGAAAAGCAAATCAACCGCCAAGATACATCCAGGCGCGTTCCGCACGTTTGGAGGCGGGGCCAATCTCTGTCCAGGGAGATTTTTCGCCATGACGGAGATCCTGTCGCTCCTTGCCATGCTTGCGCTCCGATACGACATCACGCCGCTCGCAGGCGAGTGGGTTGTTCCCGAACCTGATATGGCGAATATGTCCTCCATCGTAACCCCGCCAAAGACGAGATTGCCAGTCACTGTTACCCCTCGGAAAGGGTGGAAAGGAGGGAGATGGGCCTTTACCGTTTGACTTGGATGCCATGGAGACGGCCGCAGAGGGAGGAAGATACTCCATTGGTCGCGGAGACAGCCGTGAATTGGTAAAGGGTAAAAGATTTTCGCTGGTCGTGCAACTGCATAAATGACTCGGATAGTCAGCTCCGAGAAAAGGAGACTTCCATAGTCAATGTGTATACATAGTAGCTAGTATCTACCTCACTGACCTCGCTGCCCTCACTGTCTCACTGTCCTCGTTGCTACCCTTGTCGCTGTCCTTGCTGCATTGTCTTACTGATGACAAGGGGTGTAGGAAGCTTGGTGAGGGCAGATGTCATGATCTTGGGTGGACAGCGATGATGTGGGCGACGGCAACAATAGATGGCGACAGCGACAATAGTTGGCGACAGCGACAATGCGACAGCGACGACGGTAAGGGGCCGGGGAAATCGTTCACCCCGAGCCTATAGTGGCGTCGACTATCCGAGTCTTTTATGCAGTCGTACTATATGGACCAGCGAAGTCTTTTACCCTTGTAAATAATACTTGCTAAGTCAATCATTCGGTCACATTTTGTGATCCACGCAAACGTACTCATGGCCACGAAGCTCGCGTGCTGTAAGAATAGCAAGAACAAAGCAGATTTTGGACCATGATCCAAAGCTTCCCTCTACGGTCCGAGAACGGTGACCCATCATGTCGGCGTTACCCTTTCGTATCATCTCTGCCAGATCTCCCTGGTCAAATGGATCTGATCATCATTCGCAGACTGCACGACCCCAGTGCTTTGATTCCTTCCCGATTCGATATGAGTTTTCACACTCTTTAGCTGACCCAGCTCGTATTGAGGAGTGTCTGAAGCTGTACCACGATGGCCAGGGTATGCTTCAATGTCACCGTATGACTCCGCGCTAGGCTCATGGAAGCTCGGGTCCTTCTTTCCGCTCGAATCCCTGCCTTTTGGAGTTACAGTCGGGCGCAGACTGCTCCATCTCGTCGAGAACTTGGAACTTAGTGATTGGTATGTGGGCAGGTGGTGCTGAAGCATTTTCGAGAGAGAAGGCATGCATGACACAATGACTCCAACATACATCTCCACCAGGCTACGCTTTTCGTTAGTCTCAGTAATGATGAATACACATTCTTGTTCGAACTTACGTAGTAATGTCCACGTCGAGAGTAGACCACGTGGTATCGGAGGTCGAGTTATCGACGGCTCGATAATAGACACTAAGCATAGATGAGATACAGGCACTGCGCCACTCTGTCAGCGTAACGTTTCCGCAAGCAACGCGTTTATCGTACAGTAGACCTGTCATGAAGATCAATGTGACGCCTATCTTGCGTCGATTCGGCAGTTGAAGTTTCCGAACCGCTCGGAGGGGTAAGACCAAAAGGTACACGTCAAAGACGAAGCCGACAGCGGCGAAAGGAACTGCGACTTCGTATTGGGCGTTGTGCTCGTTCTGGCTGAAAATGTGTTCCACCCAGCTTTCCCCAGATGAGGGAGTGGTCAAGATGGCCATGGTGATGGTCATCCCGACGTAGAACGCTACCAGGAGCGCACTCCCCACGTAAACACAAATGCGCATCCAACGCATCGGTCGAAATAGGTGGAAGTACAGAATGAAGAAGCTCGATTTTGCGAAGAGAAGTGCGGGCCCAGCCAGCACGGGGACCAAGAACGATTGCGACTATCCAGGGTCAGCAATGATCAAACGACCGAAATGATGCACTAACCAGCAGAAAGCTATCACCCAAGAGATCAGCGAGAGTGACGTCCCATTGGTGTCTCCCCAGTGGACCCCCTGTCACGCCTGTTGCAAGCATCAATTTCGTAACCACTACAACTTCATGCAGCAAGACAACCATGACGCACCCCAGACTTGGACTCCAAAGAATGCTGTGGCAAGAACCTATTGAAGGGTTTTGTGAGAAGGCCTTCCCAGGGAAAGCTGTAGATCGAACTCACCACTGCGATGGAACAGGTCACTATCCCCTGATTAGCTGGCTCGCTGCCCGAAGACGAAAAAGCGAGCAGACATACGGTCATCCCAAGTCAATTTCCGGATCAGAAAAAGCTTGGTGTACATTCTCACCGAGTAGAATATAATCATGGGGGCCAACAAAACAGATCCCACAACGAGAAGGACATCGCCTCTATCCTCAGGATTGACGAAGTTGGGCTGCACCCCCGAAGGCGGTTCCAAGCCTGGAACAAGGCTCCATAGCGCCGGTGGTGGCAGCTGTACCGCAGACATTGAGGAGGAAGCACAGGGCGACTCGGGCTGTATTGAGACACCACCGAATCGGAAGAATTTGCGTGAGATGAAGATATCAAAGAGACGATCCGAGATTTGGACGCAAAGGGTAGGGCAGAATATTTGAGCTGAGTGGAAAAAGCTCCTCAGGCCTTTTCGGCGCCCAAGGAATAGAAGAGACACACATGGGGGCGAACATGTCGCAGTCAGCTTGGACCGGCGAATAAGATTTGTCCCGTGGGAAGGTGAGTAAGTGTTGTAAGTGTGGTGGTGAACTCGGAAGGTTTGAAGCCCGAGGTTCTGCACCATCAGCAAGTCTGCGGCTCAGCTACCGGAAGTCAAGGCGTCTCCATCATGGTATTGTATGAATGAGGTGGTGCTGAGATTAACGTTCAGCTGGACGCAGGAGCATTGGCCTGCTTGTCGCTACGCCTTACCCCGGCATGCATATGGCCCCCGCATGCCATATGCATGCAGTCATCCAGCTTGCCTTGCGTGTCAGTCTCTTGCATTAGGTACTGGTGGGCCACCATCTTGCTACCTTCAAGATGAGTGGGGCAGGTTTGTGCTGCTGCCCGAGTCAATAATTAATAATCGTTTGGCAAGTGAGTGATGTGTGAATGGGGTGGAGTGGGATTGCATGGGACACGCACTCGATGCAGAGTGTGTTGACTGTGTGTTGATTGTCCGCAACATCACGTGTGAGCCAGCTTTTGACACCAACACGCAGGAGCCTTGCTACATAAGTCAACTATCTTGAGGTGGACACTTCTTCAGTATTAATTTGCCTGTTCACGCTCAAATGATAATAACACACTCCTCAAACTTCAGTCTGAGCTCCCGGGACTAAAGGAAATCTTGTGGAGCAGGGAAGCCGGTATCAAGCACTAAATGGACGTTTCCCTAGGTACTGTTCTCGTGGTTGGCGGCTGTGGCTGTGTGGGTTTCCATGTCGTGAAGGCGCTGCTCGACGACTCGTCTTCCTCCAGCATCCACGTCTTTTCACGCAGTCCATACCGCAACCTCCTTCCACACGTGCAGTACCACGCGGGTAGCCTGACCTCGCTTTCAGACATTCAAGATGTTCTGCAGAACGTCAAACCAACCGTCATCTTTCATGTTGCATCACCATTGTCGTCAGGCAACACCGCCAACAACAAGCTCTTCTACGACACAAACGTGCAGGGCACAAAATACCTGCTTGACTGCGCTCGCAACCTTCAGTCAGTGAAAGCTTTCGTCTACACATCCTCATCCAGTGTTGTACAGGAGCCATACCGGTCTGTCACAGAAGAGAGACCACTGATTGTCGGTACATCTGGGTCGAACTATTACTCCACAAGCAAAGCACTTGCAGATGACCTCGTCCTCAAAGCCAATGATCCGGTAGAAGGTTTCCGCACCGTGTGCCTCCGTATCAGCGGTGTCTATGGCGAACGCGATAACCAGATGATTCCTGGTACACTCAAGGTGCTACATGATAAGCGGCAGCATTTGCAGCTCGGAACCAACACCAGCCTCTTTGATTTCGTGTCGGCCACGAATGCAGCTTCAGCTCACCTCCTCGCAGCCAAGGCGCTGTTGCGAAGCATGAAGGATCCAAAGGCCCCAAAGGTCGACGGAGAAGCCTTTTTCATCACTGACGGCCGGCCCGTCTTCTTTTGGGATTTTTCTCGCAAGATCTGGAGTGCGGCCGGAGACCGAACCCCGAAGGAATCGATCAAGGTTGTTCCAGCCTGGTTCGTGCTCGGTCTTGCCATCACGGTGGAGTGGTTGTACTGGATCTTCACCTTTGGGCAGCGAACACCCGAGTTCCTGCGCAGCCATACCATTCGATGGGTCACCTCGGAGCGAACCTTTTCGATCGAGAAAGCCAGGCAGCAGTTGGGTTACAAGCCGGTCGACAATATGGAGCAGAGCATTCAGGATGGTGTCAAGTGGTACAAACAACAGGAATCGGAGACCAAGGCACCCTAGTCTGTTCATTGCCATATTCTCCATGAAAGATCTCTAGCTAACCCCGGAGCTGCTGATGGAGATCAAGAAGTGTCATATTAGGGATTTGGGGGCCCGCAGGCCGAGAAAGCTGGGGAAAGGTTGCTCTGCACTGTTGAGCTTGGCATGAAGCTTCCAAACTTCACTGAGACTGTCTGGTAGTTTTTCATAGATCAAAAGTGCTTGCACCAGTGGTCTAACGTTATCTTACAACTGTTTTCTCTCTGTCCCAACTAGGCTGGGTCGCGCGGGTCCGGATCGGGTCGGCTTTCAGGTCGGGTACGGTGGACTCTTTTTGATCATATAGCCCATGAGGCCTGGGGTCTACGTGGCTGAGGGTCTATGCAAGATGAAATATACCAGTCAATGAGGTCTACACATATGATTGATTCAGATAAATTATTAAGCAAGATTTGAGCTGAATTAATCTAGATTGATTTTAGATGTGAGTGTTAATTCACTGAAATAAATAAAAGTAATTAAAATTAATTCTTTTTAATTTAAATCTTCATCCTTTTGTTACAACCATAGTCTGAGAAAGAACTACTGATGCAATCAGTATGTAAGCTGTTAAAACAGAAGTGTATATCTAAGTATAAGCATAATGTGCTTAATGAGCTCAATAATGTGAAAGATAAGCAGAATAAGCACAGCTTGATGAGCTCAACAGATTACATAGACATGCATTGTTGAGTAAACTTATTATATAATAGAATTTTTTTTTATGAAAACAATTATATTCAATAATAATCATTACTTAACATCTACTATTTATCAATTAAATCTAATGTATCTAAAAATTCTTTTATATCACAAACTCTAATCTCTAAACTTTATATCAGAGAAATCTTTAATCAAAATATAATATGTTAAATATTCTTACAATATAAATAATTAGACTGATCATCAGGCTTTTTCAAAGCTGATTTTTTGCTTATTTGTCATGTCTTGTTAGCTGTGAACAACTATAGTGACAGAAACTTTAAGAATTTAAACAAAACTTTAGCTGTGTACATTAAGCTTGAAAGCAATCTGATTTTTATGATTTTAGGCTCATTTTGTAAAGAATTGTGAGGGGTTTCTAATGATGTAAAAATTATCAAAATTACTCAACAAACAATGAAAATTACACAATATTACAAGTTAAGTTAAGCCTCAATGTTGAGCTCAACAGGTTAGGTTAGGTTTTGAAAGTTAAGCTTAACTTAACTTGATGATTACTCTATAAATAATGTCTTTCAGTACACAGAAAGCAATCTTTATCAATATAATTAATTTTTAAAGTCTTGAAGATCTACAAAAGATAAATAATATATTAAAAATATTGATACTGAATGTGTTCAGCAAAGAATATAAGAAGTTATGAAGCTTCTTAATAAAACTTAATTTATACATAAATTTTAATCAGAAGAAGTTCAACTTCAAGATAAATAAAGATTTATACATAATAATTTATCTTAAAAATGCAGTGTTTAACTGAGTCAATTTTAAACTACATAAGTTTCTAGATAAGTCATCAAGAAAATGAAAAATCAATAAAAAGTTAATTTTTAGTAACTTTAAGAAGTTTAAGAAAGAACTTTGAAAGATTTTTAAAATAATTAATAAGAAAAGAGCAGTGAAACAATGACTTTATATATTAAAAATGAATAAATTAACAGTTAAATACTCAGTGAAGTTTCAGTGCATTGCAGTCTTGACTGATTGAGATAATGATGTTTTAATATTGCAATATTATTGAAGATTAAGTAAGTCTATTAAGAATGAAATAGCATAATAAGACTGTTTTGAAGAACTTTAAAAGATAATGAATATTTTCATTAATATTAATTAAAGTAATTATCAAGTCAGGTTAACTCAGTTTGATCTGAACAGAGCTTTTAGATTGAGTTAAGTTGAGCTTTAATTGTTAGTTTAAGAATTTAAGTTAAACTTTAACATTAAAGTTTAACTTGACTCAGAAGCTCTATTCAGATTTTAAGAATTCTGAGACTAATTAGTAAGTAAGTTTTTGAGACTTAACTTAAGAATAGAAATTATGAGCTTAGAGATTACTGATACATGAGTGTTATAAGTGAAATTATATAAGAAAGAAAATCTGATAATATCAGAAAAATTATAAAAGATGAAAGTAATCTTTTATATGTTGCAGACTTACTAAAAAGATAAAATGTATTAATTAATGCATTTTTGCTCTGTAGAGAATGAGTGATCTGATAATTAAGTTAATAATGTTTACATATAATGCTCATAAAGTAGACATATAGTTAAACAAGAAAAGTTGTATACAATATTAATTAAAAATGTTGTAATAATAATTGCTGTCAATATAAAGCTACTTAATAACAGAAGCTAACTAATTCTAATTTAGTTTAAGCTATCAAGAATAGCTCAATCTGACTTTATCTGAAATCTAATTCTGTATAGAATTGAGTTGAGTTGCAAAGTAAAGCTCAGTAAGTTAAGTTAAATTCTAAAATCTGAGTCTGATCTGACTTGATGATCAGTTTAATATTAATAGTTAACAATGAGAACAACAAATGAAGAAGATAAGATCTTATGTAGCTTTAAAAATGTAAAAATGACAATTCATTATTAGAATGCAAGAAGATTTAATGAATCTTGACAATATTAAGAAGTATAATTAAAAGTTAGAAGCTAAATTAGTAAAGCAAAAATGATGTATAAGTAAGCTTTATAAGTTTCATACTTAATGAGTAAAGATTTGCAATTATTATAACTGTAATAAATTTAAATATCTTGTCAGAAATTGTAAGAAATCTTAATGATAGAGAAAAAAAGTTACAATAATAAACTCAATAATAATACATAATTAATTGAGCTGAACAGTCTATTATGATGATAACTGCTTTGTGTACATAAGCAGTAAAGATAAAGTTAAATAATGATTATAAAAGTTTAAGAAGAGATATAATGCTGATCATATTACAATAAATGAATTGAAGAAATTAACTATTCTAGAGAAAGTCATTAAAAATGATATAAATAAGATTAAAAAAATTGATATTTATAAAACTCAGAAGAAAGACATTGCAGAAATTAAAGATTTAGAAGATTTCATTTAAATATATTTGAATTTGAATGTAAACTCAGAGAATGTTGACAATTAAGAAGTCAATATAAGATTTAAGAATTAATATGAGCATTTTAAGAACATATGCATTAAAAATCAACAATAGACACTTAAGAATCAGCAATAAGAATTAAAGTAAGAACAGTGTTATTTATAAAAGATAGTTGATGATCTTTAAAAGCAATAAGAAAATGTAAAGTTAATAAAGTTTAAAGAATCTTAAAAAGAGTTTAATAAATTTTAAAGCAAAAATTGAGTCTCACAAGCTTTGATAGAAGCAAAGAGCTTTGAAAAGTTAAAAAATCTTAAGTTTTCTTAGTAAAATTAAAGAATAATAAGCTTTTAATGTCTTAATGAATTGATAATAACAATGATTACAAAATATAAATTGATGTTAAGATACTACTGAAGAGATAACTTTAAGCAATAATAAATTCAGAAGTAACTGATAACTTTATATTGTAATAAGTAATTGAATGATTAAAACTGACATTGTAAAGAGTATTAAAGCTTACATAAATATATATAATTAACAGAGAATTTAAATGAATCTGTAAAGAAGTTTATATTAAAGTTATAATATTAAATGATTTACAGAAGTTGACACTGAATGTTCTTAAATTAATTAAGTATGATGCTATATTAAAGATGCTTTAATTACATAAAAACAATTCTTAAATTAATTGAATCAATAAAAAATTCTATGCAACAAAAAATGTATATGAGATCTCTGAATAATTAGAAAAGAGCTTATCTGAATATAAGTTTTAAGATTATAAAATATTATTTATAGATAGCAAAAATTCTCAATGAATATCTCTATATTTAATGAGTAAAAATCAGCTAAAAACAGTCTGAAACTATTTTGCTGAGAATTTAAAGAGAGAATTTATTAAATTATTAAAGTCATTGACTGATTATCTGATACTTTTTATATTAAAGAAGAATGATATTAAGCAATTTTGTGTTGATTATAGACAACTAAATGAGATAATATACTGAGATAATAATTTTTTATCATTAATAAAAGAGTTACAAGACAGACTAAAAAAAGCTAAGTAATTTATGAGTTTAAATCTGAAGAAAGTGTATTATTGTGTATGTATAAAGAAGAGCAAAGAATGAAAAATGACATTTTAAATAAGATATAAACATTATGAATATACTATTATGTCATTTAGACTTAAAAATGCTCTGATTACTTTTTAGAGACTTATCAACAATATATTAAGAGAATATTTTAATAATTTTATAATTATATATTTTAATAATATTTCTAATATATTCAGATGATCTCAAGATACATCACAAACACATACATAAGATTTTAGTAAAGCTCAATGAGAAAGCTCTGTATGTGAAAAAGTTAAAGAGTAGATTTAAAACAAAGAAGATTGAATTTTTAAGATATGTTATTTAATTTAATTAAATTAAGAAGAACTCTAAAAAGACAGAAGCAGTTAAAGACTGATTACTATTAAAAAAGATTAAGAAGATACAAGTCTTTCTGAGTTTAACAAATTATTATTGAAAATTTATATTTAATTATATAAAAATTGTGAAATCTCTTATGTGTCTGATGTGCAAGAATGAAAAATAACATTGAGATAAAAAGTAAAAGAATGTATTCTGTACATTAAAGAAAAGTCTTAATGAAACAGTACATTTGTAAATACTTAACTCAATATGTGAAAAGATACTGAAAATTGATGCTTTAGATTTTGCAGTAAGTGCATATTTATATTAGATTGAAGATGAGCAGCAAAAGTTTATTGTGTATTGATTTAGAAAGTTATCAGAATTTAAGAAAAGATATAAAATTTATAATAAAGAATTATTTATAATAGTAAAAGCACTGCAAGATTGAAGATCTTATCTTGTAAGCATAGAGAAGTCTATTTAAATCTTTATAAATTATAAGAATCTGAGAAACTTTGTAACAATTAAGCAACTAAATTGATGACAGATTCATTAAGTGAAACAGTTAACAGACTTTGAATTTCAGATTTATTATAAGAAAAGTAATAAAAATGATGATGTTGATGCTTTAAGTAGATGATTAAATTATAAAGAAGTAGAAATGATTTATGCTGAAATTCTATGCAAAGATAAATAAAAAGCTCTCATGAAAGACTTAGCAGCAACATTTAAGATGAAGAATACTTTTTTAATAAATGAAGAACTCATTAAAGTATGTTATGATAGCTGAGCTGATGAACACTTAAAAGTCAAATGTATAAAAGATCTTATATGAAGAAGATGCAACATAGATGATCTTTGCAATTAAATTACTGAATACATTGTTAAATGTGATTTATATTGAGTAATAAGATTTGAAGAGATAAGCATTACAATAAGATAATAAGATAAAATGTACTGAATGTGCTTTGAGAGTCTGTTATTATGAACTTTATCATTAAGTTATTAAAGTCAAAGAACTCAGCATGAGAAGTTAGATTCAATAACATATTAATTATAGTAAATAGATTAATAAAATACATGATGTTCATTTCATTCAGAGAAACTGCAACAGCATTAATATTGATATACATTATACTGCAAAAATTGATTAGCAATCATAAGCTATTAGAGAAGTTTATCATTAATAAAGATAAACTATTTACAAGTAAGTTCTGAGAAATGCTTACAGCAGAACTCAGAATAAAACATAAGATGTTAATAATATATTATTTATAGATGAATGAGTAGAGTAAATGAATGAATTAGACAGTTAAGATGTACTTATGATACTATGTTAATGTGAAACAGAACAATTAAGTACAATTGCTATTTATGATATAGTTTATGTACAATAATGTATGAAATGAAATTACAGAAAAGATATCATTTAAAGTAAATTATAAATATCATTTAAAGATATGATAAGATCTGTGAACACATGAATTTTGAAGTTAAAGAGCAATATTGAATATTGTGAAACTTAAGAAACTGTATATTGATTTTATGAAGAGAATTGAGAAGCAAAAGAAATGAATAATAAAGATAAAATCATTTAAGATTAAAGAGAAGATATATTTATGAATGAATAATATATAAATAAAGAAGAATAGCAGAAAACTTATAAATAAAAACATTGAGTTATTTATGATCAAGAGAAACATTAAGAAGTTAAGTTACAAATTAAATTTATTTTAAGAAATGTAAATACACTTAATATTTTATACATTTATGCTTCAGCAATGCAATCAGTTCATATTACTTCAAATTACATCAATGTTTGTTGAACTCAAAAACAAATATGAAGTTAAGAACATTTTAGAAAAGAAAATGATTAATGAGATATAAATTGTAACAGAGAATCTATTTTATTTTTTATTTCATCATTATTATTATTAAGCTCAGCAGCTAAACAGTTAATCTTCTGTAAAGTATGATGATCTGTTTAATTTAAAGTCTTTTAAAGATATATAATCTTTAATAAAAAAGCAACAAGCTCAATATACTTAACTGTTAAGATGTTGTTTATCTTATTTATTTCTTTTATTACTTTATTTATTTTCTTACATAAGAAAAAGCAAGTTCTATTAAGTGACTTTTACAATACACTGATACATAAATGATCACAGTCAGTGCATTTATTGCACTTTAATTAAGATTTCATAACAAAACAGTTCAAGTCACAATTGACACAGAAGTCATAAGAAAAAGAGATAAAGATATTATTTATTTAAATTTTCTTTAAGATTCTTAAGTAATTTAAATTTTTTGAAGACATTATTGCTGACAATAATGACAATAACATTTTCACTTATAAGACTTAGAGAACTAGCATTTAAAAGAGAAAAGATTATGTTATAATTATAATTTAAAAAAAAACTATTAATGCAATCAGTATGTAAGCTGTCAAGACAGAAGTGTATATTTAAGTATAAGTATGATGAGCTTAACAGACTTAACAGTGTGCAAGATAAGCAGAATAAGTATAGCTTAATGAATTTAATAAATTACATAGATATGCACTGTTGAGCAAGCTTACTATATAATAAAATTGTTTTTTCTATAAAAACAATTATGTTCAATAATAATCATTACTTAGCATCTGCTATTTATCAATTAAACTTAACATATCTAAAAATTCTCTTATATCACAAGCTCTAACTTCTAGACTCTATATCAGAGAAATCTTTAATTGAGATGTAACATCTTTCTATATCTTATTAACTTAATGATTTAAAAATTAATTTTTTTTAAATCTATTTAAATCTAATCAATTCATCTTAAACATGTCATCAAAGATGACAGTATACTCTGCTTATATAAAGAAGTAAGTTTTCTTTTGTTAGAATCAATTAGAATTAAATTAATTTATTTAAAAGATATAGAGAGATTAATTATTATAAATTATGATTATATAATAGATAAGTGACAGTACAAGTATACAATACAGTTTGTAAGCATTGTAAAGTAAGATTAATATAATTTTATTTGATTAAATTTAATTTTAATTGATTTTAATTGATTTTAATTGATTAGCAAGTCTATCAGAAATTAAAGATATTAAGAAAGCATCTAAATTTTAAATATATATATGTAATTTAAATTGAACTGAATCATTTCTGTTTAAATAAGTTTAATTAAACAATAAAATTACTTCAGAACATTTTGTCAACAAATAATATGTACATAATGAAGTAAATAAAGAAATCAAAGAATCTATATAGAAATATTAATTTAATTTAATCTTAATTAATTTAATTTAATCTAAACATTCTAAAATCAGTTTAAGTATTGACTTAAAAGATTAAATATATAATTATTTTTATTTAATCTAAATTAAACTAATTTTATTAGATTTAAATTAGTTATACATAATAAGCATAAATAAGTTAAGAATTCAAAGAAAGAGACTGCTATTTATGTTTTATTTGTTTAATTAAAATTAAATAAATTTAAATCAATTTTCTTACATACAATAGCTTTAATGATGACAAAAATAAAAAAGATAATGAAAATAAAAATATAAATATAATCTTAAAGTAAGTCTTAATCAATCTTATTTAATTCAGTTTAATTTAATCTTAATATTTTTTAGAAAATTAAAGACAAAGAAGTAAGTTTGTAAAAAGAATTATTTAAGTTTATTTAATATTGATTAATTTTAATTAAATAGAGCTGAATTGTCTACATTTAGAAAGAAAGTTGTGAAGATATATATTTAAATAGAATTGAACTGAATTAAATTTAATTATATTAAAAGTATATTTTTAAGCAAAATCAATCTGATCAACATCTTTCTTTAAGAGAGAAGACTTTAATTTTATTAATTATTAATAAATAAATACTTTATTTTAGTTCAATTCAAATTAAACTAATTTATTTTAGAACATATACTGACTTTAAATGATGCATTGTTTGTATAAAAGTTAAATGTATAAAGTGTAATGAGTTTATTATTTAGTTCAAACTAATTTTAACTAATTTAAATAAAAGTGAATATTAATCATTCTATGTGCAATTAAGTGATTAAAGTCAACAAGAAATTAATTAAGATTATAGTTTAATTTAATTTAAGAGTAAAAGACTTTGCTGGTTCATGTAACTGCATAAAAGACTTAAATGGTAGTTGGCTCATAAAAAAGACTTAGATAGTCTTAATATCAATGCTAACTCTTTTGTCTTTAGTAAACACATTGCTGTCATCAAAATTCTGATGTGTTTCAACCTTGCTGTCATTGTCATCACCACTCATTTCTACACAATTTCACCTTGCTGTCATCAACATCACAATTTTCACTTGTCAGAGCTGTATTCCCTGATTGATAGGCTCTGTGCAGAGTCATAGACAGTAATGATGTGAAGAACAATATGAGTCACAGTGACATGAGTGACAGTGACAGACAGCAATGATGTAAGTGACAGTGATGTGTTTACTAGAGACAAAAGAGTTAGCATTGACATTGAGACTATTTAAGTCTTTTTTATGAGTTAACTACCATTTAAGTCTTTTATGCAGTTACATGAACCAGTGAAGTCTTTTACTCTTAATTTAAACTGAATTAAATTAAATCAATCTAGTCTAAATGTATTTCAGCTAGCTTTCTATTAGTTTGATAAATAAAGCAATAAAGTATGATTTAATACTTGAATTAATATATTTACAGTGATTATATGAAATTTTAAATGAATATTAAAGAATATAAAAGAATTTTACTTTACAATATAACTATAATAACTAAAAAAAAACTATTAATGAATAAAAACTTTAAAATTAAACTGTTATAATTATTTTTTACATTATAAAATCAAATTTATACTGTTATAAACTTATATCTATTTTTATATTATAAACATTAAGTTTATACTGTTATAAATCATTAAAATATTAAATGTATATTATTTTAAATACTTTTTATATTATAAACATCAAATTTAAACTGTCACTAGTTAATTTTTATAATATGAATATTTAATGAATTTGAGTTTGCATGATTATAATTACTTTTATGATATAAATAATTTAGTATTCAATTTATAATTAATCTTTGCACATGTGAAGAAATTAAAGACTGTTATAATTAATTTTTATTTTATAAACATTGAATTTATACATTTATAACTATACTTTATAATATTGTTATTGAATATAATTTTTTTTATAATAAAATAAATATTTTCATTTCTTATAAATAATATTGAAACAAAACAATTATGATTTCTAAATGTTTACTTATAAATATTGTTAAAAGGTGGCACCACACTAATAGCACAGCTATTGTGAGTTATATATCTAACACTTTCCCTAACCCACAATCGGCCCGCAACTGACCTGCAGGTGTAAAGGGTGCGCACAGATGGCAGTTTGAACTTGTGACCTTTTGAACTTACTCTCTTACCATGAACTTGAACCACCGGCAGAGGTGGCCTAGGCACCACTTTATGCAAGTTATCACACACTAACCTGGGCTCATAACCTGTTAAAAGGTGGCACCACACTAATAGCACAGCTATCATGAGTTATATATCTAACAAATATAACAATAATATTATGTTATTGAGTCTAAAAATTAGATATATATTAAGAATATTAAATAAAATATAATTACTTTCAATATTTAAGGTTGTATGTAATGTCTTAACATCAATTTATATAATGTTTAATTAATAATTTAAAATGTATATGTATCAAAAGTGAGCACCACACTTTTAGCCACAGCTATTATAAGTTATATATTTAACACTCTTTTTAACTTACAATCAGTCAGCACACTCATATGTTACTTACTCAGCTTCTTACAGACAGAAAGAATGTATATGTAATATAATTTGAACTTATAATCTTAAGCTTATGCAGATAAGACAGTTAATATATATTTAATATCATTACATCAATCTGAGCTCATAATCTGTCAAAAGTGAGCATTACACTTTTAGTCACAGCTATTGTGAGTTATATATCTAACAATATGTATTCATGATTTGACACTGTGAATAAAATAGTTAATTAAAAGATCTTGATTTTAATTTTTTAAATGATGATATAACTACATCACTAAGAAATTAATATTTATATTAATTTAATCTCTTTTAAATATAATTAATTCAACTTACAGTACACTTCTTTCAGATTTTTCTTTCTTAATCTTTGTGTAGACTCAATTAATATCAGTTTAATATAATAAATTGATTAAATCAATTCTATTTAATTTAGTATAAATAAATTTAAATTCTTTCTTTTTACTTACAGATGTGCTACTTATATTATTATTATTATTTATTCTATTAACTTTCTATTCAGTCTCTATCTAGATCTATAAGAGCAAATCATTTTTGCAAAGAAAAAATAAAAATAAAAAATCTTAGTTCTGTCTTGTGAGCACCTCATCATCAAGATGCTAACTTATTATCATTATCTTCTGTATACATCAATACATCTGTGATGAGTCTATCTCTTAAACATTTACTTTCACTAATCAGCAGATAATCTCTCTGTATTTATTGAATCTATTAAATTCATTAAATTATCATTTAATTATTTAAATATGTAAAATCATCATAGTCTGAGATATTCTTCTGAGTAATCTGTTATGCAAGACTGAACTAACTAAGAAGATTATTAACAGCAAGTTACTTAACTATCTGATGAGTGCTGACTGCTGAGAACAAAATATTATAAAAATTTATGAGTTTAGCTCTCTGAAAGTAGAGAGCATGAAAGTCTCTGTAATTTAAGTAGAAAAAAAGTATATAATATATAATTTATATTAATTAATTATATATACAGTTTTTGTCAATCTCTGAGACTCTCATCAAGACTAGTCAGACATTAAGACTCAGTATCTTTATGTAAAGTAGAAATAATGTTATTGCTTTATATTTATAAAAATTATTATATAGCTAATAAACAGATTGCATTCAGTCTGTTTTTTAAATTATTACTTTTTGTCACTTTATCTTGTTAATTTATCTTTATTTTCACTTAAGATTTATTTATCTATTCAATATCTTCTATAAATTCATTAATTGCTTTACTAATTGTCACTATATCTATTTCTTCACTTATAACAGTGCTCTTTTTTATAGACTCTTAGTCATCATTATTGATCTTAATGTGAAGACTGTATTACTTCAACATTTTCTCAGTATCTTATCAGATAAATATTGAAGTAATGTTTAAACTATATTTACTATTTAACTGATCTTTATTGCAGCTTAGTAACTAGCTGTCTTAAAAGATCTCTGTATTATCTTATGTTTTATATGTAGATTCACTAACAGAACATTTAACTCTCACTTTAGTGCTGCAGTGAAAGTTCTTTTATAAACTTTCATTATTTTGTGAAGACAGCAGTTCTGTAAGCACTTCAGTAACTTAATAAATAATGTTGCTGATAAAGCATCATTATCTTGCAGACTTCACATCTGAAAGTTATAAAGTATAGTTAATTGAATTATTGCTGTATAAAGAAGTTAAAATTGCTTTATAAATGATTTTTATATAAAAGCTATAATGCATAAAAAGCTTTAAATGTCATATTATCTTTTTAAACTATCTATTACACATACTCTTTTCATCTTAATTTTGTATCAATCTGAACACTCAATACACATATTGTTGTTTCTGTTGAGATCTCTTAATCATCAAAATACACAGTACTTATCAGATTCTCATTGAGATCTTTATGACATTTTATAAAATAAATTAGCTAATATTTGTCTGATACAAATCTTACTTTATGTCTCTTCACTTATACAATGCATTAACTGTAAACTGACTTCAGTCTGCAGCAGTTTATTTAAGCAGAGATTTCTTATGTAATTAAATTTATATTATTTATAAAGTTAAATATTATAATCTTGTTCTCTAATCACTTAAAGATCATCAGTAGTTCTGAAATGAAGAAGAGAAAAAGAATTAAAAATAAAAAAGATTTTTATGAAATGTCTAATCTTATAAGTATTTAATTACTTTCAAATTCTAAAAAGATTCTTTTTGTGCACTGTTTAGTTAGAAAGCATTTTACAGTGTAAAAAATTTATGATGAAAGATTTGCAGTTTATATAATGTGCAACAGTCTCTTATGCAAGACATTATTAAATACTTCATTCAGATTCAGACTGAACATCAATATTATATATTTTGTTTTTGTTTTTTATACAGTGTTAACACATAACATAAGCAGCTTTAAAGCAGTGAAAGTAAATCTTTGCTTTTTAATTTTCATTTAATTTTAAGAAAAAAGACTGTACATCTTTACTGCATCAGCAATTTGCTCTATAACTAACTTTTTTATAAGCTTTATAATTGTGTGTTTTTCAGCACAATGAGACAATAACTATTCAGAAATAAATAATTCTTCTTTTTTTTCTTTTTCAAAATTACTGTAATAAATTTGTGAAAACTTTTTGATGTCATCTTACTGATAAAGTACTTACTGATTGCTTAAGTAAAATCATTTTTAATGATATAAATTACTTTTTTAAAAATCTTATTTAAAATGTTGTTTAACTCTGAGACTTTATCATTAAACAATTTATAAATTGTCTGTTTGATCTGTTCTGCAGTAATTGTGAGTAAAATATTAAATATATAATGTATAAACATTTCATTATCAACATTACTTAGATCTGCTTAACCTTCTTTAAAGAAGAACTTCTTTGTTAGAATTTATATTTTAAAAAAATTATTATTGCTAATATTGTCATGATCTGTTCTGCATAAAAATAAGATGTACAGTGATGTCTATGATTTGTTTGTATAAAGCTTGCTTCATTGCAAAAATCTTTACAAATCTTTCTTATAAAGATTATCTAAAACTGAGATTAACTATTTAATAAACTATCTTCAGTTTATTCATTCTATACATTGCAGTTTCTTCTTAAGTAATTTTTAAAATAATTAATAAAATATTTTATTGTAATTTATCTCTGTGTCATTATATCATCATCTTGCACATCTCACATTCATAAACTGACCATCAAGCTTTTTTAAAGCTGATTTTTTGCTTATTTTGCATGCCTTATTAGCTGTGAACAATCATAGTGACAGAAACTTCAAGAATTTGAACAAAACTTTAGTGTGTGCATTAAGCTTGAAAGTGATTTGATTTTTATGATTTTAGACTCATTTTGTAGAGAATTGTGAGAGGTTTCTAACAATGTAAAAATTACCAAAATTACCCAACAAATAATGAAAATTACGCAATATTACAAGTCAGATCAGGCCTCAATGTTAAGTCTAACAAGTCAGGTCAGATTTTGAAAGTTAAGTTTAACTTAATCTGATGATTACTCTATATATTCATAAGAAGATCTGAGATTCTTAATGATCACTAAAGATTTATATATATATATAAATAAATCTTAAAATAGTGTTTCTCTAGATCTTTATGAATGATCTGTTGTAAAGCTATGAATAAATAAAATATATATATTCATTCACTTTACTAAAGATATTATTTAAGTCTTTTCTTGTTCAGCTTTTTCAGTGTATAATATTTGCTTAATGTTAATTTCTTTGTTGACATTGCAACTTAAATGTTTATTAAGATGTGATTCTGTGTGATTGCTCAGTAATTTATTAAATTATAAAATAGAACTAATTTGCTGATTATCTTTAAAATAAATATAAACTCAATAATACTTTACTGACTGTCTTTCTTTCAGATTAACAGTCTGCATAAGATAAATAGTGAGAGATTATTTATTATTATTATAATGTAAAGATATTCTAATTATACTTTACTGATGATCTGTGAATTATCTTAAAAGAAATGATGTGCATTAAAGTCTTCTAAAAGTAGACTGAGTATAGAGTTAAATTGAGTTCAAAAAGATCACCTATAACTCTGTAAAAACTTAACTCAATCTGTAAGTTGAGTTATTACTAACTCTATGTGCACTAGGCCAAATTGAGACATTAGAGCATCATTTTTTAGGGCTAAGTCATGTGATTATAAATTACATAAAATCGTAATATTAGCCCTAACCCTTACAAATAATACATCACAAAACTGAACTTTGTAATCTATTTTTTGCGTTCCTTTCTCAAGCACTAATGTCATACATGAAATCTAAAACTTACACACTCAGCCTATCTAGAAGCATAATTTTTTCTTTAATTTTCTAAATGACTCACTGTATAGCTTGTTAAAACTGAATTTGAGATTCATTGCTTTTTAAATTGTATATATTAATGATGATTATGTCTTTAATGTGATACAGTTATAGTGCTGTCACATATTGATTATATAATTAAAAGAATTAAATGTAAGCTAAGATCTTTTTACTGATTATAAAGCATATTTTTAATGTTAAATCATCATTTCTTATTAGATTATAATTTTATGAGCAATAAATAAAGTTTATGTATTTGTTGAATGTCTATTTCTGTATGATCAGCACATAATGAGTGTTTAAGTCAATTACATTTAGAATAAGTTTTATCACTTTGTAGTTTGTGAGTCTGCAGTTAAATTGAAGAATTTAAGTATTTAATATAAAGAAAATTCTAATTGTATTATATCTTTCTTTATAAGATCTGTTAACACTTCTTTCTACATTAAATAACTTTTCTATACACTTTCATTAAACTTTAACACAAAGAGCTTAATCTAATTAAGATTTTATGCTGCTGTTAAAATGTCTTAAGAATGATTAGAACTTCACTTAATAAGTGTTAATACAGTGTTTAAGAATTATTCTTACTTTCTTAATTGAATTACTTGAAATTCATTGAATTGCAGTGACAGTTGTGTTGTAATTGCAAAACAACTGCAAATTATCATTATTTTAATTGTCAAGATCATTCATTTCTTTTAACAAATAACAAGAGAACTTTTAAAGATTTTATACACTGTCTTCTGTTATGTCTTATGTGTCTAATCACAGTTTACACATAATACTCTTTTCTTAAAGCAGTTCATGATTTAATATGTATTTATACATATGCTGCACTTCATTGTCTTTTTATAGACTGACTATATATAATTTTACTGCTTACAATTAAAGTACTGTTGAATCTATGTGTCATGATCATGAAGATGAGCATCATATAACTGAAAGTTAATGATGAGTTCTTTTTAAATAATCTTATATTGTAACATCTATATAAGAAGACTGATCACAATGATTTCTCTGATCTTGCTTGTTAATAAATGAAATTTATACTGTTTTAATGTGTATAGTTACTAGTCAGTAAATCTTGTTGATGTTGAGTGTAAATATTATGATTTTGAATGTGATGCACATATCTTACATAAAAGAGATATTGTTTGTGTTCTTTTCACTGTTAATTAATGTAAAAAGAAAAACATTTTAAAGTTTTATAAAATAATCTTGTTGAAGAATTCAAAGATCATTTATCTATAACTAATTAAATACTCAATTCTTTATGTACTGATCTAAGACTGACATCTTAATGTCATTACTTCATAGCTGTTTCACTGCATAAACATCTACAATTAAAGACTTAACTATAATGAGAAGTTCTATAAATAATTTATCTTAAATGTTTAATAGCTGCACTCTGATCACAGTGCATTACAAAAGAAATTTAATTAGTTAATAAATGCTCTATATTGTTATATCTATTAATGTATTTATTAAACTTCATTCTTCTTGTATGTTTAACTGAGTCTAATTCATTAAATTATTCCTTTCTATCAAATTATTCAGTTTCTTCTTAATTCTTAAGAAATACTTCTGTACAGAGTTCTTGCTTTAATTTATTTGCATTTAAAGAATTCTTACTCATCAAATTACATCTGACATCTTGTTTTATTGTTGATCTGCTTCTTTAAACTTTAAGAAATCATTAATTAATTCATTAAATCTATTAATTAAAGTATATCAATCAATATCTATAAATTCAGTAATGATTTATTGTTTCTTACTAAAGTGACTGTCAGATCAGGTCAGACTTAACTTTCAAAACTTAACTTAATTTATTGAGCTTAACATTGAGATCTGACTTAACTTGTAATATTGTGTAATTTTCATTGTTTGTTGAGTAATTTTGATAATTTTTACATCATTAAAAATCTCTCACAATTCTCTACAAAATGAGTCTAAAATCATAAAAATCAGATCACTTTCAAGCTTAATATACACAGCTAAAGTTTTATTCAAATTCTTTAAGTTTCTGTCACTATGATTGTTCACAGCTAACAAGACATGCAAAATAAACAAAAAATTAACTTTAAAAAAGTTTAATAATCAATTTATTTTTTACTCTTTTGCTGCTGAGATTTAAGTATAACTAATGATTAAACAGAGTTTTTATGTCTCTTCTGCACTACATTAATGTTCTTTATGTGATTCATCATTAATGTAATGATAAATAAGTAAAATATGTAATTTAAAGCAGTATCTTGCAATTTGTTTAACTATTTAAATTATGTGTAGAGAGTTTTGCTGCTGTTGTGACTTTATGTGCTATTTATATATATTTATATAGTTCATTTACAGCTGAATGTTTAATCTGATAAACAATATATTAATTATAATTTAAATGTAATCACTTTATCAATATTTACTTAGTTAAGTTTGACATCTCTTTAATTAAAAAAAATATATAATCATAACTTCTTACTTACTTTTCTATTACATAAATACTGTCTATTTCTTTCTTCTCTTTTAACTTTTCTTCACTATTTTTCTTCATCAATCTTGCTTACTCACTTACACAATTTTGTCATTTTATCATTCTGTTATTCTTGCTTAAATCTTAACTCACATTTAAAAAACATCACAAACTACAATAATTACTTCTTTAACATTAATTATAAGTTTTTACTTATACTTTTACTTCAATTCTTCTCATCTCTGATGATATACATTTTCACTTAATCTTTTAAATTGTTTCTCTTTACAAGTCTTAACACACTGACTTTTCATTACTTTATTTCTCTCTCAGTATTTTTTATTTTCTCATTATTAATCTTTTCTCTATCATTTCATCAGCATTACTACATGTCTATTAGCTTGTCTGCATAGTTTATTGATGATCATTATAAACACAATGAGAGTGTTAGCAAAGTGAATCTGACTCAGAGCTGCTATATAAGCAATAAAATTAATTATATAAATGTTTTATACTTTTAAGAAGATTTTCATTTACTACATCATCACTATATAGTTTAACATCAAGTTATTAAAAGCAGTTTACTGACATCTGTATTAGTTCAATCTAAACTGATTAAACAGACTTGCTAAGTTTAGCTTGAATGAATTTGTAATTTTAATTAAAGATGACATAACAGTGACTGCAGTGTTCAGTATAGTCTGAATTAGAAAATAAATTTAAGATATATATCATTTAAGCTACATCTTTTAAAGAATGAGACATCTTTAAGCTTTAATAAATTAACATTATTGTTTAAGTTAAAGATACTGTCTTATTTACTTATACACTAAGTGTCAATGAAGCTTTTTAAACAATGAGTGATGAATAAGTTAAATATAAAGAGTTAGCTGATGAAAGCTGAGATAAGATCTCAGTCAAAATGTACTTTTCATAAAATTCAAGAAGTGCTGATTAAATAATGAAGAAATTAAAAAAAGTAATTGTCATAACTGAAGTGTCTGATTATGATGTGCATCACTTACAAGTAAAGATCTATACATAAATCTTAAAATATGAATCTCATTCTTTACTGAGAATCATAAAGAGTGCAGTACAGTCAATGCATTATAACACTCTCAGCTTAAAGATCAAGACAGTAGCAGCTAATGAGACATAATGAATGAATATCTCTTAAAGATGCAGCAAGAAGTTAATTAACATAAAATATAACTTGAATACAAAGCTTTCTTAATTAAAAGCTGTGTCAGTGTGTGCTGCAGAATATAAGATAAATGAAAAGTAATTGAGTATACTCAGTCTGATAATTAAGCAGTAATGATCAGAGATTGATGATTAAGATTTGTGAAGAAGAGAAGACAGATATGAAAATGAAGAAAGTACTGTTAAGATGATTCTTAATGATTTATTTATTAAAGTGAGTGCATATAGAGTGACTATTAAGTCAGATTAAGCTCAGATTTTAAAACTTAATCTAACTCATTAAACTTTACTTTGCAATCTGACTCAACTCTGTGCAGAGTTAGATTTTAGACAAAGTTAAATTAAGTTATTCTTGACAGTCTAAACTAAATTAGAATTAATTAACTTCTGTTATTAAGTAGCTTTATATTGACAGCAGTTATTATTGCAACATTTTTAATTAACATTGCATACAATTCTTCTTGTTTGACTACATGTCTGCTTTATAAATGTTATATATAAATGTTATTAACTTAATTATCAGATCACTCATTCTCTACAGAGCAAAAATGCATTAATTAATACACTTTATCTCTTTAATAAGTCTGCAACATATAAAAGATTGCTTTTATCTTTTGCAATTTCTTTAATATTATCAGATTCTCTTTTTTATGTAGCTCAGCAACTATATTATAAATAAGTTATGAAAGAGATTCTTAATATATAAGAATTTATATTTTCAAAAAATATATAAAGATATATCTTACTTGTCTTCTACAAATCTGTAATAACTGACTGATTTCACTTTAAACTGTCATTATACTGATTAAAAATTTCTTCAATTAATAATGAGAAGAATTTTAAATTTAAAGTAAAAGAATGCAGCTTCTATCAATATTGCTGTTGCTGCATTGTATAAGCTGATCAGAGAGTATTAAAATTGAGCATTTTAATTTAATTTAATAATACAATTATGTAACTCACTTAACTCTTTTTGTGCAGAAACTGATTTAAAAAAAGAAAAGTTATTAATGATTTAATTTTCTTCTTTAAAGATGTCATGCTTAACAGCTTATTCTTTACTTTCATTTTATAAATTTAATTCTGTCTCATACATCTTCATCTATAATTCATATTCTGTTCTCTTCAATGAATTTTATGTTGTCAAATTCACAAGCTTTAAAGTCTACTTAATATTTTTTTATAATTTTGACTTTCATCATAACTCTGTCATGCTATACAACATAATTTTAATGTCAGTTTCTTTACTGTGAGAAGATCTATACTTAATAAAGAAATTGCAATTAACATAATTGAGATACTACACTTTACAAATTGTATATATTGCTTTGAATTTCTTAGATAGTAAACTTAAAAAGAAATGATCATAAATTAATAAATCTAAATAATTGTGCAGCTTAATTTAAATTGATCTTAGTTATCTACAAATTCACTGATAACAAAAACACAACATTTATGTAAATAAATAATAATATAGAAACTTAGCAAATTCATTTATCTTTAATACAACACTTTCTACATTTTCTTTCTGCAAAACATCTTACTTTTTGCATTAAGCTTTCTACATTTTCTTTTTTCATTATGTAAATAAAGTAAATAATGAAGAGATATGATGCTGACTTTTATTTTAGAAATACATCATTAAAACAGAGAAAACTGAGTGCAAAGATTATTTTTATTAATGTAATAAAAGCATCAAACTTTACATTTCTCATTACTGAATCAGATTAACTCATTAAGATAATAAAAGCATTAAACTTTACATCTTTCATTACTAAATTGAATTAACTCATCAGCAAAAGAATACATTTTATTAATACATTAGACTTCTCACTTCAATTTAGAAAGAAAAAAAAGAAAAAAATCAATAAAATTAATCTATTTATCTTAAACATTGCTGCACATCTAAAGAAAGAAGACTTTACTGATTAATGAAAAAGAATAAAAGCATTCATTAACTATTTTGAATTCACATTCAATGCTACACTGTCTTAAAGTACTTTAGCTGCTTCTTTTACTTTTTTTAACTCAAAATCTAGTACATAACTTCACTTATTATAATGCTCAATTGTAATGCACAAAGTATATATTAAATTAAAGATTAAATTATATTCAAGAATTTAAAAGCTCTTTATTTATTTTTTTATTGAGTTCTTTACATTTTAATATTATTCAGAAATTGATTTCATCACATTCTTCTGTGATTAATGCATTCATAAATGCTGATATTGAAGAGACTTAAGAGCAGAATGATATGATAATGAATAGATTGAATATAGATTTTAAATATGATTCAGAATATAAAAAGTTTAAGATGAAGATTTAAAGAATGAAATATGCAGTCAAAATAAGAAAGAAGATTGTTGCTAAGAGATATGTAAAGAATGAATATAATGAATATTGATAAATAATTATAGTATTCTATATCAGACTTTAACTTTATTTGTAGTAATCTTTTTTATAAATCAGAATGTAATAACTGAGCAAAAGAAGAATGAAGATACTGCTCAGCAAAACAACTTAATTATAATTATTAAAGAAATACAAGCTCTGTATAAGCTTCTTAAAGCAAAGAGTGCTTTCTCAATAATTAAAGAAAAGATATATTAACTTTATTTGACATTTAATTTATATTAATATGATTAAATTGAAAAAGCAAACAAATATATTTAAAGCTGTTGAAGTAACTGTCTGAATAAAGTAATTAAGCATTAAGAGTGAATTATTTAATTTAACAGTTATAAATAACTTACTATAGCTGAAGATAAGAATTCAAATCTTACTATATAGATTTTTAACAGCAGCATACTTAATTCAGAGCACATAACAAATAAGAAGAATCATTAATGTATATTATATTTTTAACATTTCTTTATAATAACTTTAAAGACAAAAGCTAATGTTGTTTCATTCTATAATTATTAACTCTCAACAGTGTTCAATGTTTCTGCAGATAAGAATGAAGAAGCAGAAATAATGTTAAATAATAATGAAAGCAAAATTACAGTAATTTTTTCTGTTTAAGTAATGCTGAATAAGAATATTAATGATAAGTGTATCTTTTTTAAACTCAATGAACTTGTGCATGTAGATATTAAAAAAACAATATTAAAAGAAAACAAAATATATTAATTCTGCACTGTTTATTTATTAAAGATTTAATTAAATTTTAAACTTCATAAACTGCTACTTTAATGTCAAAGAGTGATGAAGTTAAGATATAAATTAATTAAATATAATTATATTACTTTATTATCACACTCTTTACAATTGTCTATTAGCTTCTTGCTAATTAATTATATTTATGAATTAAAATCAACAATAAAGATTAATTGTCAACATTATAAGCTTTAATCTTTATTAATGATGTAGATCAAGAGACAGAAGACTTAGTGAAGATAGAAAATAATGATGAGAAAAATAAAAATTATTATAATGATGATAATAATAATATTAATGAAGATATAAAGAATTAAAATAAATCTTAATGCTTTAAGTAAAGCTAAATGTTCTTAAAGACTCTTAAACATTGTTTTTTACATTTAAATATATTTAATTTTAATATTTCACTTAATACTATTAGCTCACATGTAACTTATGTTTATTATAAGCAATTTAAGAAAATCAAAGTGTTTATAAACTGCATAGAAAGAGTAAAGAGATTTAATGTTTAAATTAAAAATTATGTTAAGTATATGTTTATTAAGATTGTTGAAGCTTAAATTAATGAATGTTAACATTAACTTTAAATAAGAAAGAATGAATTTCTTTTAATTTTAAATAATTATTAATAATATTAATAAATAGAAGATTCTGTCTCTTGTGAAATTGTAATATTGAAGTAGTTAAGAACTTAATGTACTTTATTTATGCTTTTAAATGTAAATGTAATGCTTTTAATAATTTTTTACTTTATTAATAAAGAAGACTTTTTTCTCTTAATCAATATTGTATTATATTCAAGTCTGTATGTATATTGACAGTCAATGTATTCTGAGTAGAGTCATTTAAGTGAATGATTTAAAGATTAAGATCAATAATTATTGAGTTATCATTGATGATTTTAATAGCTGATGCATCAATTGCTGTAGTAAGTCTTTTAAATAATGAACTTATATAATCTTTAATCTTTCTTAACTCATAATTATAATCATCATCAATGATTATATATTCTGAGTATGTGCTGTTCAAAATATTTATAATACTTAATTGTATTGCTTCTATATTTAAAGTTTAATCATAATCATTGTTATTAAGTCTTAAGTTAATGTTCTTATCTTAATCATGATTACAAAGTCTGAAGTTAATGTTGTTCTTATAATCACTATCATTATAAAGATTATTATCACTGAAATAGTAATTTAATAAAAGCTTTATACATAATTTAGTTACTGTTGAATTCAGCTTATCTGCTGATGAATCTTTCTCATTATTATTAATAATCATTATCAATGTAGATCTTTCTTCAATTCTTTTTATCACTTTTACTATAAGAATGAATATATCATAATATTTAATCAGCATAATGTTCTCAATGATGTCTGAGTTTAGTCAATTTCAATAATATAATTATGTCTTAAGTCATGTTAAACAAGCATTTGACTTCAATATCTGCTGTAGAAATTGCAAATATATCTTTTATAAATTATGTCATTGCTGATTTTGACTTCTTCATTAACTTTCAGTAATTAAGTATTAAAATGTTCACATTTAACACTGAAGACTTTTACAAATAATCTGAGACTTCTTTTGTTACAGATGTATCTTAATGCTTTTTTACATTTTTTATGCAACTCATCATTATTATTGTCTTCTTCTTCTTTAAGTCAAGAATTCTTAAATCATCATCTAATAATTCTTTCTTCAAGTGCTGATAATTAACTCTGTAATATTGTTGAAACTTAAGTTTATACTTTGAACATAGATTTTCTCAGTCTTCTTTTTATTAAAACAATATGTCAATCTTACTATATAATATTTATTAAGAACTGAGAATATTCTACATTGTACATATTAAGCTTATTGTATAAATTCAATATGACATCAAGATTACAGAACAACTCTTAATTGATTTTTATCTTTTTATAATATTGAATAAATTTCTTTTTTAATGCATCAATAACATTCTGCAACTTAGTGCTGAAAAACAATTTAAACTTTCTGATTGCTTCATTCTGTTTTTTAAGATGATTAAATAAATCATTGTATACATATTACAGCTTATAAATTATTAATTTATTAATAACACTCATTGTTTCAGTTTAGTTCTTGAAGTGCTTCAGAAGATGCAGTACATATTTAATATATTGTTATTCTTTTATATTGTATTTAAGAAGTTTCATTCTGCTTATTGTCAAAGTTAAACATTCTATTTATTAAGAAAGTTCAGTTCATAGCTTATATGCTTAATTTAACATATTGTATAAAGAGTTTCACTAAATCTTTATATTTTCAATTATATTTCATGAATTGATCTTCTGCAAATCTTTGAACAACTCTAGATGCTGTGATGATGTTATAATGATAATAGTTAATAATTAAATTTATATGAGACTTTTATTAAAATATTAATTCAACAGATATAAACATTATAATAAAGTGTTATAAAAGATATACTGATCTTTTTCAGTATAATGTTAAAGAAGTAGTCTTTGTCAATTGTAAAATTTTGTAACTTATCATTATTAAATATAATGATGAGTTAATTATTCTTTGCATTCACTTTCAGATATATAAGTAGCTAACTGACTGTAAGCTGAATTATATATATTATGCAGCTCATAATTTTAGTTTCATCACTTTAAATAATATTTTCTGACTTAGAAGCTGACTTAAATAACATTATAATGTATAATTGTTAAATGCATTGTCTACTGTGATTATCAGCAATCAATATGTCAAATTTCACTTCTTTAACATCTTAAAAACCTATTTAACAAGATTTTTATCATTATATTAATTCTTTAGTTCTTTAAAGATTAAAAGTATCTCTGTGTATTTTTACTCAGCATCAATAAAGTATGCAGTAATGTCTAGAAATGCAAAATAATTTAAACTGATTAATTCATTAAATACAATAAAGACTTTAATTTATGCTTTAAACTCTGTAAATATATCTTTTTAAACATTTACAGCACAATACTTAAGAAGTTATGTAATCTTGCTTTGATCTAAAATCTTAATATTGATATGATACATTTAAATGAACTTTCAGAACTTTATATACTCAACAGTATAAAAGAATATATTGAGTGCTATAATGAATTGAAGAATTTGCTGATCAAAGACTTTAAAAATAAAGTTAAATAATTTAATAATGATTTTTTAAGCTGTCTGTCAAACAGTGAGCATTATATTAAAGCATTATAATTGAAAATTATAACATATCTTTAAGTTCATTGCTTCAAAAATTGAAATCTATCTTTTTAATGCTGATTTTATCTTTTAACAACTACTGCTTTTCAGATAATGTTTTATGATGATTGTTTTATTATTTTCTGATGCTAAATGATTTATAATATTATAACAGTTAACACACATTACATTTAATCTTTCATCACATTTATTAGCTACTTCAGCAAAGAACTACCAGATCTTTACTGAGTGAATTAAACTGTTTTATAATATTTAAACATAATTTTTAATCTTTATATCTATGTTTTAACTCTATACAGTTATTTCTCATCAGTCTTGAAACTCTTACTTTATTATAAATCTTTAAAGAACATATTTTGAGTTTGAAGTGTCTGCAAAAGTTAAAGAACAAAATTGACTTAATTAAGATAATTTAATTTTATTATTAAAAGCATTTAAAAATAATCTTTCTGAGTTGTTTAAGATCTGACTGAATGATGAGCTGTATAAAGATATAATGTTAAATTATTGTAGTAAATTAAGTAAATAAATGATATTTTGTTATACTTTAAGTAATGTATTGATGATAATGTGTTGTGAGAGTTTCAAAATTAGTATATATAAAATTTTAATCATGTAACAGAATATATATCTGAATGTAAAATGAATTTCTTATAATATCAATTATGATAGATACTATTTGAAAATTATTATATATAGTAAATATTAAGTATCAATAAAGAGATTTCTCATTAAAAAATCTTTAATTAATAATTAAAGATCTATTTAATTATTCTTTATCTTACATCTTTAATCTTTAAAGATCAGCTTTTTATTGAATTAATAATGACTACTTATTATTCTTTTTAATACTCTCTTCATCACTAATAAATTCAATGTTCTTCTTATTATCTTCATCATCATTAATTAAGTCATCAAGAACAAATTTATTAATGAAATCATCATTTAAAAATTTCTCATCTTTAAACATCATTATACAAGCTTCATCAACATCTTCAATTACACTTTTTTCATCTTTTTTCTTCTGATTAAATACAGACTCTTAAATGTAATTAGTTAATATTAAAGTTGAGAAGTGTTATAATTAAATAATATAATATTTATATATAATTAAAGTCATTGATGTGTTTAGAATCAAGAACTTCACTATGAAAGTAATATATGATCTTAATGAAGTCAGAATCTTCAGCATTACATAACTTTTATTTTTCTATATTATTAAGAACTCTGTTAAAAGGTGGCACCACACTAATAGCATAGCTATCATGAGTTATATATCTAACACTCTCTCTAACCCGCGATTGGCCCGCAACCAACCCACAGGTGTAAAGAGTGCACACAGACAGCAGTTCAAACTCATGATCTTTTGAACTTACTTTCTCACCATGAACTTGAATCACTGGCAGAGGTGGCCTAGGCACCATTTTACGCAAGTTATTACACACTAACTTGGGCTCATAACCTGTTAAAAGGTGGCACCACACTAATAGCATAGCTATCATGAGTTATATATCTAACAAACTCTCTCTTAATGCTTAATTATAACTGTCAGATACTTCTCAATTTAATAATTAATGTTGATGTACTTCTACTGAATAACTTCATCTTTATTGATATTTTAGAAAATGTCAAAGAATCTATAAAAGATATAAATATAATATATTTTTTACTTGACTTTCTTAAACTTCTGCTCTTCTTTTAATGCAAAAGCTTCAGCAAATAACATCTTTTTCTCAGTCTTCTCTTTAAGTTAAGCTTAATTTTTATTCTTTATTAACTTATTTCTCAACTCATCTTTATAATAGACATCTGCAGATAGTTAAAAGTAATATAATTGAGTATAATAATTTTAAAGAAGTTTTACAAGAAATTTTACAGTTATATTACTTCTTTAAGATCTCATCTTTAATCTTCTCTTTCATGATCTTCTTTAATGCTGAGTTTGCAGTCTGATATAAATCAGTCTTCTTCAATGCATCTTTTTCTGTTTTACAGCTTCACAGTTTGTCATCTTTGCATTTTTAATTCATTTAGAATTTTCATTTTTCATACATTTCTGTCATTTCTTCCTTGCACATACAGTCTTTAAGTTATTCAAGTATTTATTAAATGTTTTCTTTAAATCATATATAGACTTCTATGAATGATCCTAATGATTAAATCTCTCTTTAGAGACTGAAAATAAATTGAAAGTTAAATATTTTGCAGTTTACAGTGAAAGCTTAATGTTTAAATTCATTATAATAAGAATTTAAAATATATAGTTAGCTGCTGAGTTCTATACTGAGTGATATAATTAAACATTATATATATGCATTATAGCTACACATTAGAGTGAAGTATAAGAGCAATGTATAAGATTAAATCTTAAGAAATGAGTAATAAAATAAGTAATAACATTGAGCAGCATATTTAGTGAGTATAGAGACTGAGTGTAGAGACTGAGTAAAGATAGAGTAAGTGTAATAGATTGAGTGACAGAGATAAAGATAAGAAAGTGTTTAATTGAGTATTAAAAGTGAGTATGTTGATATGTTTATTCATAATATTGATGTACATATCATAAGTAAATGTATTGTTTATCAGCAATTTAACATCTAAATATTATTAATATTTAAAAGCTCTCAACACATCTTTTAACTATACACTTTCAAACTATAACACACTTTCAAATTACAACACATCTTCAAACTATAAGATCACTCTAAAACTCATTATCATTCAGAGATGCATTTAAACTGCTTTTTAATAATGCTTTTATTAATTTAATTTTAAAGCATCATTGTACTGTCATATTATGTCATAATATATATTAAGAAAACTTTAAAACACAATGCTATGAAGACTGTATTAGATGAAGAAAAGACAGCAGTAGTAGAAAGAACATTTAGAAAGACATTTAAGAAAGAAAAAACTGATGCTGATAAAAAGAAAAAAGAAAATAATGCTATAGATATAGAAAAAGACACTGAAGTATTTAAGTCAGCTCATTACTGAAAGTTAGACAGTAAGCTTAATTTTGATATATAATATAATATTTAATAATAATACTTCATTCTACAGCTGTTACTCTTCATGAAATACATCACTATCAGAAATAAACAGATTTTTTAATAACAAAACTATTCTTTCAAAGATTTTGCTGCAAAATAACTTAAAATTATTTAAAGAGAGTTTTCTCTTAACATAAAATGTTTTGCTTTTAAAGCTCAGTCATTAACAGTTTGCAGAAGACAGTAAAAGTATATATTGTTGTTTTCTTTAAAAGTATGTTTAATGAACTGTATAGTAATTATCATCTATTAATTAACAGAATGTAAATGTTAATCTGACTGCAATTTATGCAAAGTAAATTATCATTCAGCATAAGAACATATCTCTTATTAAGAGATACATACATAATTAAAATATTATGTTTAAAGATGCAGATTAAAGCAATTGTTACTAGACTATTTTCAGAATATCTAACTCTCAATATAGTAAATAAATAAACTAAATTGAAAGCTGTTTAACTGTGTATATATAATGCTCACTTATAATGTTCATATATCAATAATCTTTAAGCTCATAATTTCTATTCTTAAGTCAAGTCTTAAGAACTTACTTACTAATCAGTCTCAGAATTCTTAAAACTTAAACAGAGCTTTTAAATTAAATTAAGCTTCAATGTTTAAGTTTGACTCAGATTCTCAGATTAACAGTTAAAGCTTAACTTAATTTAACTTAGAAGCTCTGTCTAAGTTAAGCTGAGTTAATTTGACTTGATGATTACTTTACTCACTATGCACATTTAAGTAAAAGATCATCTTCTCTCTGATTCTTATAATCAATAATGTGCTTGTGAGATTCTATTGTTATAAGAATTTAAGCTTCAAAATTTAGAATTATAAGTGCTGTTCTGTTGTTAATAGACTGAGTGTCAGAGCCAGTAGCTTTAATAAGGTAGCTTTACTAATATTTTTATTATGAGAGTGTTTTGAAAGATTGTCACATGAAAATTTTATGACTAATAGATTACATCATTTTATAAAAGTTATGAAAATTTCAGTAATTTACCTTGTAAATTACAC
>JAABUY010000913.1_pt1 | contig 44855 bp, 45 predicted proteins | sample 5560271 | NCBI WGS metagenome assembly JAABUY01 (sample SAMN10711886, study PRJNA513374) | rock metagenome | isolation source: Antarctica rocks | place: Antarctica: Victoria Land, University Valley
CCTTCGGACGCACTGTCCTGCCGATCGACGAGGCTCTCGACTTCATTGCGCACGAGGACATCTTCTGGGTGCTACGTTGAGCCTTCAATCTCGTCGAAAATGCGGAAAGTCGAGCTAAGCCCATCCCATTTCCTTTTCGCGCAATGCATGACATAGGCGCCGTTTTTCCGGCAGCAGCTTTGCTGTGCCGCCGGATGCCGCGACAACCTGCTCCGGTGTCATGCCCCACTTTGTATATTGTCAGTCGGCATGCACCGCCGGCGCGATCAGCAGGGTGGTTAGGCCGGTCAGCCACGTCATGCTTCGCACGTGCAACTCCTCAAGCATGGAAGTGGATGGACAAGCGTCGGCGACAGCTACATTGTTGGCTGCATGGCGACCATGCGACAACCTACAGGCGACGCTCCCCTTGAGATCACCCCGGAGTTCCAGCGGGGTTGGGATGCCGCACTCCTTGCAGTATGCTATTGGCATGAGTCGCAGGCGAAGCAGACGCTGATCCAGTCGAGACGCAGCCGGTTCCCGAAAAACCTAGAGCGGGAAGCGGAGGTGCATCGGCGGTCAGCCGAGTTGATTGCTGCGCTCAGCCCAGACGATGCCTGACCCTAGATTATCGCTAGCGATCATCAGACCATTGCAGGAGATTTCAATGCGCAAGCTATTTTCACTGACCGCAACGCTCCTGTCGCTAACGGCTGCGCCGGCCTTCTCGCAAGGCGTGCAAACCCCAGGCGCACCGAACGCGACACCGCCGATCGGAACCGTTCCGAATATGAGCCGCGGCCCGGCGCCACAAGTCGGTCCGACGCGCCATCATCGACGGACGCCGCGTCATGCGGCTGTTTCGCGGACGCCGGCTGGGCCGGCGACCGAGTAGCCGCAAAGCCGCACTTCTAGTTGCTGTTACTGAACGACGTTTCACACAGCCTCCGCTGAATGCGGTCATAGGACAGCGTTGCTAGCAGGGCGTCAGAGCGACAGGTTCATGCTCTTCACTTGCATGCCGCCATCGTCGAACACTTGAAGGACACTGCGGGAGGCCGGCGCAAGGTCGAGGCGATGCACAAGGTCGAGCGGCATGCCCAGGCTATGCGCCAGCAGCGTCTTCAAAATGTCCTGATGGCTAACCAGCACTACCACGCCATTCGGATACGCCAGGCGCAGGCGCGCAAGGGTGCGAAGCGCGCGGGCCAGCGCTTCCAGCATCGTCTCCCCACCCGGAGTTGGCGCCGTACCGCGGAACTGGTTCCAGGTCTGCCACGCTGGCGAACCCTGCAACGCCTCGAACGCCATGCCCGTCCAATCGCCGAAATCGATCTCGTTCAGCCCGGCATCCGCCGTCACCTTAAGGCTAAGCGCCGCCGCGATCGGCTCGGCGGTCTCCTGTGCACGCTCCAGTGGGCTAGAAACCACCGCCGCGATTGGGCAAGCGGAAAAATGCCGTGCCAACAGCAAGGCCTGCTCCCGGCCACGCTCGTTCAGCGACACACCCGGCATCCGCCCCGTCAGCACCCGGCCCAGCAAGCCATGCTCGGCATGGCGGACCAGATGGAAGACGGTCATGCAGCCTAAGCGTCGTCGTGCTTGGCGAACGCCTCATCGAGCCGGCTGTCCCACAGCCGCACGCCCCCAGTGATGCCCGCGTCGTTCGAGACGATCCGCACGTCGGCCGGCAGCTCGAAATCGAGCTTCTGCGCATCGCCGCCACCGATATACAGCGTATCGAAATTCACCACGACCCGAAGCTGCGCCAGCACCCGCTGCACCCGGCGGAGCCAATGCTTGCGGCCCACCTTCTTCAATGCCGCAACGCCGACATACTCGTCGTAGGTCAGGTTCTTACGAATGACATGCTGGCTCATCTCCAGTTGCGGAGCGAGCCGCCCGTTTTGATACAGCGCAAAACCAAAGCCGGTGCCAAGGGTGATCACGCACTCCAGCCCGCGCCCGGAGATCACGCCCAGGCCCTGCACGTTCGCATCGTTCAGCATACGCACCGGCTTGCCAAGACGTGACTGCAACGCGTCGCCCAAGTCGTATCCGGCCCATGCCTCGGTGCCCAGGTTGGGTGCTGTCCACACCGTGCTGCCCTTTACCACTCCAGGAAATCCCACCGAGATGCGCTCGAACGAGCCGAGCCGCCCGGCCAGCTCGACCAGCGCCGGTACGACCCGGTCCGGCGGTGACGGATGCATCGTCGCCACCTTGACACGCCCGCCCACGGTGGCGCCGTCACGGTCCAGCAGGCCCGCCTTGAGGTTCGTGCCGCCAATATCGATCGCAAGGGTGATCGGGCCCGATGCCAGTCGCTGTGTCGTTTTGGTCTCGGTTTCCGTCTCGGCGTCGTTCATCGCTGCTCCAGGATTCTCGGGCCGGCTTGGGTGCCGGCGATGACGCGGGTGGCCATGCCGATAAACAGCCCGGTCTCCACCACGCCGACGATGGCCTTCAAGCGGGCGTGCAGCGCGGCCGGGTCTGGAATGCTAGGGAAGGCGCAGTCGGCGAGCAGGTTGCCGCCATCGGTGCGGAACGGGGCGCCCTCGACCTGGCGGACCGCCACATCGGCGCCGGCCTCCTGCAGTCGCGCGACCGTCGCCTGCCAACCGAACGCCACGACCTCGACCGGCAGCCGCACGCTCCCGAGTGCCGGGACTAGCTTGCTTTCGTCTACGACCACCGTCATGCGCCGGCTCGCGGCGGCCACGATCTTCTCCCGCAGCAGCGCGCCGCCCAAGCCCTTGATCAGGTCGAGCGTGCCCGTGTGCACCTCGTCGGCGCCGTCGATCGTGAGGTCGATCCGGGTATGCTCGGCGAAGCTTGCCAGCGGGATGCCTAAACCAAGCGCCTGCTCCGCCGTGCGCTCCGATGTCGGGATGCCGACGATGCGCAGGCCTGCCCGCACGCGCGCGCCCAGGACCGCCACCGCTAGCGCCGCCGTCGATCCCGTTCCTAGGCCGAGCACCATGCCGTCGGTCACCTCCGCCACCGCGGCCTCCGCGGCCTGCTGCTTCAGCGCGGTTTGATCCAACGGCCCGGTCATCAGGCGAACTCCGGCAATTGCGCGACGATGCCCTGCACGATCTCGGACGGGCGCGGCGCGACCGAGACCACGATGGGGTCCTCGTCCGGCCCTGGCTCCTGCAGCGCTGCGAACTGGCTGTCGACCAGGGTCGCCGGCATGTAATGGTTCAGCCGCGCCGCCTGCCGGCTGGCGATCAACTGCTTGTCGCCCTGCAGATATACCAGCCGCACGCCTGGCTTATCGCGCAGCAGGATGTCGCGATACGCGCGCTTCAGAGCCGAGCACGCCACGATCCCATGCCGTCCGGTGGACCGCGTGGCGTCGATCCAGGCCGCTATGGCATGCAGCCAAGGCCAGCGGTCCTCGTCCGTCAGCGGCGTCCCGCCATGCATCTTGGCGACGTTCTCCGGCGGATGAAAATCGTCCCCGTCCTCGTATTCCCAGCCCAGCCGGCCCGCAAGCAAAGCCGCGATCGTGGTCTTGCCCGAGCCGGACACGCCCATGACGACCAGTACAGCAGGCAGTTTGGTGCTCATGCCGACAACGATAACCGCGGACGCGCCAAGCTCCTAGTCCGCTGCGGCTTGGTCAACGAACCAGTGCAGCTCGCCCGTGGGACGGTAATGCGACGCCGGCAGGTCGGGCGCGCCCGCCTGCACCCGGGCCAGCACGTCATGCTTGTCCGCGCCGGCCACTAGGAAGGCGGCGTGGCGGCAGCTTTCCAGCGCCGGGTAAGTGAGCGTGATGCGCGTGGGCTCGCCGGCAGGCGTCACCGCGGCCGCCCAGGCGGTGCGCTCGGTCAATACCGGCGTGTCCGGAAACAGCGACGCGGTGTGGCCGTTGGTCCCAAGCCCCATCAGCACGACGTCGAACAGCGGCCGTGCGGGATCGAGGACCTGGGTGCCGTAGAACGCCTGCAGCAGGGCCTGATAGCGCGCGGCGCCCTCCTCGGCGGTCACGCCCTCGGTTGGGATCGGGTGGATGTTGCCAGGCGGCACGATCGCCCGGTCCAGCATGGCCTTCATGGTCATACGGTAGTTGCTGCGCTCGTCGGACTGCGGCACGAAGCGCTCGTCGCCCCAGAACCAATGCACGCGGTCCCACGGCACGCGGTCGACGAACGGCGCCGCGGCCAGGGCCTGATACAGCAACTTGGGCGTCGACCCGCCAGACAGCGCGACCGATACCGGCCCTGGCCGAGCTTGCAAAACTCCGGTCATCCAGCCCGCGACATCGACGGCGAGGGCCTGTGGATCGGGTGACACCTGCATCAGCGCCCCCGCGGCAAGATGAACCGGTCCACCGCCTGCGCCCAGCCATCGGCGTCGTTGCCGCCGGTGACCGCCGCCGCACGCGCCTGCACCTCGGCCGAGGCGTTCCCCATCGCGACCGCGAACCCGGCGATGTCGAACATCGGCAGGTCGTTCGCCATGTCCCCCAGCACCGCCACGTCAGCCAGATCGACACCCAGTTGCGCCGCGAGGATGCGGACCGCGTTGCCTTTGTTCGCCTCCCGGTGCGTCACGTCGAGGTAGTAGGTCTGCGACCGCTTGGCGTTGGCCGTGTCGCCCAGCAGCCCTTGCAGCTCCGTTTCGAGTCGGGCCAGCAAAGGGGCGTCGTTCGTCACGCCAACCACCTTGCCGCCCTGGTCGATATAGGGCTCGAAGCTGTCCACGACGCGCTCGTCGAAGCGCACGGTATGGCGCTCGTGGTCGACATGCGGCCCATTCGGGTCCTGGACCAGCCATTCGCCTGCGGTGAAGAACCAGGCGCTGACGTTGTTGCGAGCGAACAGGGCCAACGCCGTCCGGGCCGCCTCGGGCGGTACGGTGCGCTGCTGCACCACGGTCCCGTCCGGCTGCATGACGGTTCCGCCATTGAAGCCGGCCAGCAGGCCCGCAAGGCCCAATTCTTCGGCGATCCACAGCATGCCGCGCGGGGGCCGGGCGCTGACGATGGCGAGCGGGATGCCCGCCGCCCGCAGCCGCCCCGCCGCTGCCACGGTGCTGGCGGCGAGCGACTTGTCGGTTCGCACCAGCGTGCCGTCGACGTCGGACACCACCAGGCGGATCGCCCCAGTCATTTGGCGAGCCGCAGCCAATGCCGCCCGTCCCGCTCCAGCAGCGTGTCGGCGGCTGCCGGGCCAGCGGTTCCGGCGGCGTAGGTATGCACCTCGGTATGCCCAGCCTCGGTCTCGTCAATGATCGGCTGCACGACCGCCCAGCCGGCCTCAACGTTGTCGGCCCGCTGGAACAGCGTCGCGTCGCCGATCATCACGTCATACAGCAAGGTCTCGTAGCCGGTGCTGGACGGCGTGTTGAAGTAGTCGGCATAGCGGAAATCCATCGCCACCCCGCCCAGCCGCAGGGTCGGCCCCGGCACCTTTGCGCTGAGGTTAAGCGTGATCCCCTCGCTCGGCTGCACGTGGATGACCATGACGTTCGGCGTCAGCTCGTCGACCGACGTGCCGCGGAACATCGCATACGGCGCCTGCTTGAAATGGACCGCGATCTCGGTCCGCCGCACTGCCATCCGCTTGCCGGTACGCACATAGAACGGCACCCCCGCCCAGCGGAAGTTGTCGATCGTGAGCCGCATGGCGATGTAGGTCTCGGTCGTGCTGTCCGGCGCCACGTCGGGCTCATTGAGGTAGCCCGGCACGTCCTTGCCGCCCAGCTGTCCCGCGCCGTATTGGCCGCGCACCACGTCCCGCGCCACCCGCATAGCGTCGAGCGGCTTGATCGCCTGCAGCACCTTGGCCTTCTCGGCGCGGACCGCGTCGGCGTCGAAGCTGTTTGGCGGCTCCATCGCCGTCATCGCCAGCAACTGGAACATGTGGTTCGGCACCATGTCGCGCAACGCCCCGGTCGGCTCATAGAAGCGGGCACGGCTCTCGACGCCCACCGTCTCGGCGGCGGTGATCTGCACGTGATCGATGTGATGCCGGTTCCACAGCGGCTCGAAGATGCCGTTGCTGAACCGCAGCGCCATGATGTTCTGCACCGTCTCTTTTCCGAGGAAATGGTCGATGCGGAACACCTGGGTCTCGGCCATCTTGTCGAGGATGAGCTTGTTCAGCGCCTGCGCACTGGCCAAATCGTGGCCGAACGGCTTCTCGACCACCACGCGGCGGAATGCGCCGTCCGTCTCCGTCATCAGCCCGCTATCGGCCAGATGGGTCAGCACCGGCCCAAAGAACCGCGCGGCGACGGCAAGGTAGAACACGCAGTTGCCGCTGATCCGGCGTTTCAGCGCCTCGTAGGTGGCCGGGTCCTCGAAGTCGCCGGTTTGATACGCGAGCCGCCCGCGAACCCAGTCCCAAGCCTCGGTCAAGCCATCCGACGCGAACTCGCCGCCTTTGTCAGTGACGAAGCTCTGCATCGCCGTGGTCAGGTCGGTGCGATACGTCTCGTCGTCGCGCTCGTTGTGGTCGACGCCGATGACCTGGAAGCCGTCCTGCAGCAGGCCGGCCTGGCGCAGGTTATACAGCGACGGCATCAGCAGCCGCTTCGTCAGGTCCCCGGCAGCGCCGAAGATCACCAGCGCCGCGGGTGGGGCGGGGCTGGCCGTGGCCATGCCCTCGCAGCCGGACAGGCGGGCGTTGATGTCCATCGGTCAGGTTTCCCGCTCGTGTTCCTGCACCTTGACCGCCGGGATTACCGGCAACGGCTGCGGTATCACGCCGGGCGTGGTCGGCTCCACGTGGCCGCCGAAACCGGCGCGCATCGCCGACAGCAGCTTGTTGGCGAAGCTGTACGTCCGCCGGCTCTCGAACCGCGCGAACAGGCTGGCGGTGATCACCGGCGCCGGCACAGCTTGCTCGACCGCCGCCTCGATGGTCCAGCGCCCCTCGCCGCTATCGTCCACGGCGCCTTGATACTCCGACAGGTCGCCATTCTTCGTCAGCGCAATCGCCGTGAGGTCCAGCAGCCATGAGCTGACGACGCTGCCGCGGCGCCAGGTTTCCGCAACCTCGGCGACGTTGATGGTGAAGCGTTCACCCTCCGGCAGCTCCTCGCTGTTCTTGGTGCGCAGGATGTCGAACCCCTCGGCGTAGGCCTGCATCATTCCGTATTCGATTCCGTTATGCACCATCTTCACGAAGTGCCCGGCGCCGGCCGGCCCAGCGTGGATATAGCCCTGCTCCGAACGGGGATCGTGCCCCTCCCGCTCCGGGGTGCGTTCGATCGTGCCGATGCCGGGCGCCAGCGTGGCGAAGATCGGGTCGAGCCGCTGCACTGCGTCCTTCTCACCGCCGATCATCATGCAATAGCCGCGCTCGATGCCCCAGATGCCGCCCGACGTGCCGACGTCGACATAGACGATGCCCTTGCCGCTCAGCTCCTTGGCACGGCGGATGTCGTCCTTGTAGAAGGTGTTGCCGCCGTCGATGATAGTGTCGCCGCTTTCAAGCAGTTCCGCCAGGTCGGCCACCGTCGTCTCGGTGATCTTGCCGGCCGGCAGCATGATCCAGATCGCGCGAGGCGGGGTGAGCTTTGCGACCATGTCGGCGAGGCCGGTCGTCGCTTTGGCCCCTTTGTCCGCCAGGCCGTGCACCGCGGCCTCGTTCCGGTCATACACCACCATCTTGTGCCCGGCGCGCATCAGGCGCTGGCTGATGTTGCCGCCCATGCGGCCCAGGCCGATGATCCCAAGTTCCATGCCTCAACTCCTGTTTAGGCTGTATGGCAGGCTGCTGTTTGCAAACCCTCGCCCCGACCCTCTCCCGGGGGGAGAGGGGGAAGCATGAAAGCCCTCTCCCGCTGGGAGAGGGTTGGGTGAGGGTGGCTAGCGCCGGCGCTCAGTAAAATGAGCAATCCTAAAGCGCCGCATCCACGGCGAGGGCGAGCCGCGCCAGGCCGGCGTCCACGTCCGCACCGAGATGCACACGCAGCGCCCGCCGCCCGCGTTCCGCCAACACGTCGAAGTCGCCGCGGGCCTGCGCCGCCTTGACGGTGCCGAAGGTGAACTTCTCACCGGGCACGGGCAGGTCCTTGGCATCGTCGGCGGTGATCTGCAGCACGACGCCGCTGTTAGGTCCGCCTTTGTAGGTCTGGCCGGTCGAATGCAGGAACCGCGGCCCGAAGCCCACGCAGGTCGCCACGTGCTTGGCATCGCGGATGCGGGCGCGGAGCTTGCGAAGCATCTCGATGTGGGCCGGGTTGCGATCGATATACGCGAGCAGCGCCACGTAGTCGCCCGGCCCGGCTCGGCCGAGATGCGCCTTGATGATGTCGTCCAGGCTCTCCTGCCGCAGCGCGTCCTGGTCGCGGGGATCGGTGAACAGCTTGATCCCGTCCGACACCAGGAACGGCGCCTCGTCCGGCAGCTTGCCGGTGGCGGCGTAGGCGTCGGTCAGCTTCTTCGTTTCGATCTTGCTGGCCTCGACGTCCGGCTGGTCGAACGGGTTGATGCCGATCACGGCGCCGGCGACGGCGGTGGCGATCTCCCACAAGAAGAACTGCTGCGCCACCTGCAGCGGGCTCGACAGCGACAGGGTTACGACCGGCTGCCCGGCCTGCTCCAGCGCCTTGATTGCCGTGTCCTGCGCAGCATCCGGCGCATTGGTCAGACGCAAATAGGCGAACACGCGGTCCTGCCCATAAACGTCCGGCTTGCCCAGGGGCTCGTCGTCCACCGGCACGATGCCGTGGCCCTGCTTGCCCGTGCTCTCGGCCAAAAGCTGCTCGAGCCAGGCGCCCATGTCATACACGCCCGGGCTGGCGACGATCGTCACCTTGTCCCGGCCGGCCTTGGCCGCGCTGCCCAGGATGGCGCCCAGCCGCACGCCGGGGTTCTCGTCCGGCGGCGTGCCGGCGGCGCAGGTCCGCGCCATCAGTGCGGCGGAGTGCAGGAACGCCTTCAGGTCCAGCCCCATCGCCGCCGCCGGCACCATGCCGAAGTTGGACAGCACGGAGTAGCGGCCGCCGATCGACGGATCGCCCATGAACACCTGGCGGAAGCCGTCGGCCTCGGCCACGTGCTGCATCTTCGAGCCGGGGTCGGTCACGGCGACGAAGTGCCGGCCGGCCTTTTCGCCGACGGCCGACTTCATCGCGTCCCAGAAATAGGCTTTGAAGATGTTCGGCTCCAAGGTGCCGCCAGACTTGCTGCTGACGATGCACAGGGTCTTTGCCAGGTCCACGCGGGCATGCAGCGCGGCAATCTGCGCCGGGTCAGTGCTGTCTAGGATGAGCAGTTCAGGGAAGCCCGGCTGCTTGCCAAACGTCTCGGCCAAGACCTCCGGCCCAAGGCTCGAACCGCCCATGCCCAGCAGCAGGATATGCTGAAAACCCTCGGCCTTGATCTCGTCCTGGAACGCCTGCAGCGCCGGCAGATCAGCGGTGCGGTCATCGACCACCCGCAGCCAGCCGAGCCACTTCGCCTCGTCGGCCCCGGTCCACAGGCTCGCGTCGTATGCCCAAAGGTCGCGCAGCTTGCCGTGCTTGCGCCAGTCCTCCAGCACCGCCTTCACGTCGGTCGCCAACGGCTCCGGCAGCGTCGCCTCCATGCCGCAAAGCTGATCGCCCAGCATGGCAATGCACTTCGCGGCGACCGAGCCCAGCAGCTTGTCCGCGGCCTCGGCGAACAGCTCGACGCCGTCGGCGACCAACTGCTTCGTCACCTCGTCCAGACCGAGCTTATGCTCCTCGGCGGCAGCCATGATGGCACGGGCGCCCTCGACATCCTCGGTCAGGCTGGCGCGCGGATGCCCGTGATCACGAAAAGCGTCCATCGTCGCCGGCGGGATGGTGTTCACCGTGTCGGGGCCGATCAGCTCCTCGACATACAGCACGTCGCTATAGGCCTTGTCCTTCACCCCGGTGCTCGCCCAGAGCAGCCGCTGCGGCAATGCGCCCGCCGCGGCGAGCTTCTGCCAGCGCGGGCTCGCGACCATGCCAAGATAGGTCTGATACGCCATCTTGGCGTTGGCGATGGCGACCTTGCCGCGCAGGGCCGACAGCGCCGTCTCGCCATTCTTGACCCGCTCGTCGATGCGCTTGTCGATCACCGCGTCGATGCGGCTGACGAAGAAGCTGGCGACGCTCGCGATGTTGGCGATGCTTTCGCCGCGACCCATGCGGTCCTCCAGCCCGGCGATGAACGCCTCCGCCACCGCCTCGTATGCCGCCTGCCCGAACAGCAGCGTCACGTTGATGTTGAGCCCTTCGCCGATCAGGGTGCGTATGGCGGCGACGCCCTTGTCGGTGCCGGGCACCTTGACCATCAGGTTCTCGCGGCCGACAGCCTTCCACAGCTTGCGCGCCTCGGCCACCGTCTCATCGGTGTACAGCGCGAGATACGGCGAAACCTCGAGGCTGACGTAGCCATCGACGCGCTTGGTCGCCTCGAACACCGGGCGCATCACGTCGCAGGCGTGCTGGATGTCCTCCTCCGCGAGCGCCTCGTAAATGTCGAGGGCGTCGTGGTCGCCCCGCCCGGCCAGCTCCTTGAAGCCGTCGTCGTAGTCGGTGCCCTCCCCCATCGCCTTTTGGAAGATGCTTGGGTTCGAGGTCACGCCCTTCAGCCCGTCACGGTCGATCAGCATCTTCAGGCTGCCGTCGTGAATGAAGCTGCGTCGGATGAAGTCGAGCCATGGGCTTTGACCGAAGCCTTCGAGCTGCTTCAGCGCGTTGCCAGTCGTTGCTTGATGGGTGTCCATGACTAGTTCCCCTTGCTGCGTTTCGCTTGGGCGCGGGCCGCCTCCAGCACCTTATCCGGCGTGAAGCCGAACTTCTTCAGCAGGTCGCCGGCAGGCGCGCTGGCGCCGAAGGTGTGCATGCCGATGACGGCGCCGTCCCAGCCGACATAGCGGTCCCAGCCCAATGTCGAACCCTGCTCCACCGCCACCCGGCCCACTACGGACCGCGGCAGCACGCTCTCGCGATACGCCGCGTCCTGGCTCTCGAACAACTCCCAGCTCGGCATCGACACCACGCGGGAGCGGATGCCCTCCGCCGCCAGCGCCTCATGCGCGCCGATGCACAGCGACAGCTCGCTGCCGGTGCCCATCAGGATTACTTCCGGCGTGCCCTCGTCCTTGGTGACCGCGTATGCGCCGCGATCAAGCCCGGAGGCGGGCGCATACTTGGCCCGATCCAGCGTCGGCAGCGCTTGGCGGCTCAGGACCAGCGCGATCGGCTTGTCGTGCATCTGCATGGCGACCCGCCAGGCCTCAGCGACCTCGTTCGCGTCTGCCGGGCGGATCACCACCACGCCGGGCACGGACCGCAACGAGATAAGCTGCTCGATCGGCTGGTGCGTCGGCCCGTCCTCGCCCACTCCGATGCTGTCATGGGTGAAGATGTAGATGACCGGCAGCTCCATGATCGCCGCGAGCCGGATCGGCGGCTTCATGTAGTCGCTGAAGATCAGGAAGCCCGAGCCGTAAACCCGCATGCCGCTCAATGCCATGCCGTTGCAGATCGAGCCCATGGCGTGCTCGCGGATGCCGAAGTGCAGGTTGCGTCCGCCGTAGTTGTCCGCCTCGAAGCTCCCCGCGCCCTGGAAGGTCAGGTTGGACTTGGTCGAAGGCGCGAGGTCCGCGGCGCCGCCTATCAGCCACGGCACGTGCGGCGCGATGGCGTTCAGCACCTTCTGCGAGCTGTCGCGCGACGCCAATCCTTTCGGATCGGCGGGGAACACCGGGATATCCGCGTCCCAGCCGGCCGGCAGCTGATGGTGGTCCATCTGGTCGAGCTCGGCCGCGAGCTCCGGATACTCGGCGCGGTAGCGGCTCAGCATGTCCATCCACGCAGTGCGCAACCGGTGCCCGCGCGCGCCCATACGCTGGGTGAAGTGCTCGCGCACGCCGGGCGGCACCAGGAACTGCGCGTCCTCCGGCCAGCCGTAATTGCGCTTGGCGGCACGGATCTCCTCGTCGCCCAGCGGCTCGCCGTGCGCCTCGCGGGTGCCCTGCTTCTTCGGCGCGCCGTAGCCGATCACACTGTGGACAAGGATAAAAGTTGGGCGATCGTTGCCCCCCTCCGCCGCCCGCAGCGCCTCCAGGATCGCCGCCGTGTCATTCGCGTCATCGACGTGCAGCACGTTCCAGCCATAGGCGGTGAACCGGGCGGCTGTGTCCTCGGTGAACGCCAGGTTGGTGGCGCCCTCGATGGTTATGAGGTTGCTATCGTAGATCCACACCAGGTTGGACAGTTTCAGGTGCGCGGCGGCGCTCGCGGCCTCGCCGCTCACGCCCTCCATCATGTCGCCGTCGCCGCACAGGGCATAGATGCGGTAGTCATACAGCGGGAAGCCGGGCTTGTTGTAGCGGCTGGCGAACCAGCGCTCCGCCATCGCCATCCCGACGCTGTTGGCGACGCCCTGGCCCAGCGGTCCCGTCGTGGTCTCGACGCCCGAGGTGTAGCTGTATTCCGGATGGCCCGGCGTCACGCTGCTGAGCTGGCGGAACTGCTTGATGTCGTCGAGCGACACCGCCTCCTCATCCGCCGGGCCGTGCTCGCCGATGCGGCGGCTGCCTGAAAGGTGCAGCAGCGAATATAGCAGCATCGAGGCGTGGCCGACCGATAGCACGAAGCGATCGCGGTTTGGCCAGGTCGGGTCGGCGGGATCGAAGCGCAGCACATCCTGCCACAGCGTGTACGCGACCGGCGCCAACGCCATCGGCGTGCCGGGATGGCCCGACTTGGCCTTCTGCACCGCATCCATCGACAGGGTGCGGATCGTGTCGATGCAGAGCTTGTCGATGCCGGCTTGCGCCCCGGCCTGCGCTAAATTGTCGCCGTCTGCTGCCATGTGCTGGGTTTCCTAAGGCTGACCTGTGGCGGGTGGGACATCGGCCCCGGTATCGCTGGGGCGCCGACGAACTGGCCAATGTTAGTCGGCTATGAAATCGATGCCGTCCGGCACCGGGCCGGTGTGCTCACGCGGATATTGACCGCTTCCAACCCAAAGATAAAGCTGGCCGTTGCAGTCGGGCATCACGGAACCTTTACTCGATACCGGGCCAACGTGCCCGCCCGGCCGCTGGTTGCGTGGATCAGTTTTATAAACCCCAAGCTAGGACGCATTCGCTGGCAGCGGGATCGGACGCTGCGCATGATGATGTGGGCTGCCAAGCGCTCGGCGCAGAGGGTGTTCCTTGAGGTTTGCGCCGCTAACCTGCTAGTGGCAGGCGAGGCCGTTTGATGAATTTGGTGCGCGACCGCGCCGGACGCGTGACGGCTGGCCTGGGAGTTGCAAGGCACCAACCGTGACTGAAAACAACCATGTTATTACCCGCGAAGCGCTGCGCGACGACGCCATGCGCCGCATGGTCGCCGCCAGCGCCCCGGATATGCGGCTGCTCACCGACGAGGAGCGGGCGGCCTCGCTGGACGCAACCCTCGCCTTGCGGCCGGACGCGGGCGAAGGCGTCTGGCTGTTCGCCTACGGCTCGCTGATCTGGAACCCGGCGCTGCATTTCGACCAACGGCGCCTCGCCCGTGTTTACGGCTGGCACCGGTCGTTCTGCCTGTCGACGCAGGCCGGCCGCGGCACCCCGGACAATCCGGGCCTCGTGCTCGGCCTCGACCGCGGCGGCGCCTGCACCGGCGCCGCGTTCCATATCTCCGAAGAGCTCATGCAGGACGAGCTGTCGCTGCTCTGGCGGCGAGAGATGCTGTCCGGCAGCTACCGTCCGCGCTGGGTGCGGCTGCGTGGCGCGGACGGCGCGCCGTTCGGCCACGCCATCGCCTTCACCATCCAGCGCGACGGCGAGAACTATGCGGGCTGCCTGTCACGCGACGACATCGTGCGCCGCCTGGCCTCGGCCTGCGGCGCGCTCGGCAGCTCGGCCGACTACCTGTTCCGCACGCGCGACGGGCTGCGCTCGCTCGGCATCGTGGACGCCGGGATCGAGGACCTGGCGCGCCGGGTCGAACAGGCATGCGCCCTCTCGACGCGGAACCCCGTCATCGCCACCTAAGCGGAATGTCGACCTCCCTCGCCCGCCAGATCGCCGCCGCCCCGCCGGTTACCTTCGCGCCGAAGAAGCAGGCGCCGAAATCGGACGGCAAGCGGCTGCGCGTGGTGTCGGAATACGAGCCGGCCGGAGACCAGCCGACCGCGATCCGCGAGCTGACGGCCGGCATCACCCAGGGCGAGCGCGACCAGGTGCTGCTGGGCGTGACCGGGTCCGGCAAGACGTTCAGCATGGCGAAGGTGATCGAGGCGATCCAGCGGCCGACCTTGGTGCTGGCGCCCAACAAGACGCTGGCAGCACAGCTCTACGCCGAGATGAAGGGGTTCTTTCCCGATAACGCCGTTGAGTATTTCGTAAGCTATTACGACTACTATCAGCCCGAGGCCTACGTCCCGCGCACCGACACCTATATCGAGAAAGACAGCCAGATCAACGAGGCGATCGACCGCATGCGCCATAGCGCGACGCAGGCGCTGCTGGAGCGCAACGACGTGGTGATTGTTGCCTCGGTGTCCTGCATCTACGGCATCGGCTCGGTCGAGACCTATGGCCGCATGGTTGTGAAGCTTGAGGTTGGCGGCCGGATCGACCGCGATACGCTGGCGCGGGCGCTGGTCGAACTGCAATACCGCCGCAACGATGTCGCCTTCGCCCGCGGCACGTTCCGGCTGCGCGGCGAGACGATCGACGTGTTCCCCAGCCATCTTGAGGACCGTGCCTGGCGCATCACCCTGTTCGGCGACGAGGTCGAGAGCCTGCGGGAGTTCGACCCGCTGACGGGCGAGCTTACGGGCACGCTGGACAACGTGCACATCTACGCCAACAGCCACTACGTGACGCCGCGTCCGACGCTGGCGCAGGCGATCAAGGATATCAAGGTCGAGCTGCAGGACCGCCTGAAGCAGTTCACCGCCGAGGGCAAGCTGCTGGAGGCAGAGCGGCTGCAGCAGCGCTGCACCTTCGACATCGAGATGATGGAAACGACCGGGAGCTGCAAGTCGATCGAGAACTATTCTCGTTACTTGTCCGGCCGCAAGCAAGGCGAGCCGCCGCCGACATTGTTCGAATACTTGCCCGAGAATGCGCTGCTGATCGTGGACGAGAGCCATGTGACGGTGCCGCAGATCGGCGGCATGTCGCGCGGCGACGCGGCGCGCAAGGGGGTATTATCAGAATTCGGCTTCCGCCTGCCCTCTTGCCTCGACAACCGGCCGCTGCGCTTCGAGGAGTGGGACAGCTTTCGCCCGCAGACGGTGTTCGTCAGTGCGACGCCGGGTCCGTGGGAGATGGAGCGCACCGCCGGCGTGTTCGCCGAGCAGGTCATCCGCCCCACCGGCCTGATCGACCCGGTGACGGAGATACGTCCGGTCGAGCACCAGGTCGACGACCTGCTGGCCGAGGCGCGCGTGGTGATCGGCCGCGGCGGGCGCATCCTGGTGACCACGCTGACCAAGCGGATGGCCGAGGACCTGACGGAGTACCTGACCGAGCACGGCGTCAAGGTGCGCTACCTGCATTCCGACATCGACACGTTGGAGCGGATCGAGATCATCCGCGACCTGCGGCTGGGGATGTTCGACGTGCTGGTGGGGATCAACCTGCTGCGCGAGGGGCTGGACATCCCGGAATGCGCGCTGGTGGCGATTCTTGACGCCGACAAGGAGGGCTTCCTGCGCAGCCAGACGTCGCTGACGCAGACGATCGGCCGGGCGGCGCGCAACGTGGACGGCCGGGTGATCCTGTATGCGGACGTGATGACCCGCAGCCTGCGCGCCGCGATCGAGGAAACGGACCGGCGCCGCACCAAGCAGAGCGCCTGGAACGCGGCGAACGGCATCACGCCCACGAGCGTGCGCAGCCAGATCGGCCAGGCGCTGCAGTCGGTGTTCGAGCAGGACTACGTGACCGTCGCCCCGGTAAAGGACGCTGGCGTTACGGATTTCGTCGGCAAGGATCTGAAGTCGGCGATTGCCGAGATGGAGAAGCGGATGCGCGCCGCTGCGGCGGACCTGGAGTTCGAGACCGCTGCCCGACTGCGCGACGAGATCCGGCGGCTGGAGGCGTTGGACCTGGGGTTGCCGGCGCCGCCGGCGAGTGCGGCTGCGTTTGCCGGGCGCGGCAAGAAAGACCCAACGCCGGAGCCGTTGGGGCCAGGTGGCGGAGGGTATGATCCGGAGAAACGGAAGGCTGGGCGCAAGCGGGGACGGTAGCAAGGCGGACGTCTGATGTTCGCCCTAGACCGATCCGCTGTTATCGCCTTCGCTTGTCATTGCGAGAAGCGCAGCGATGCGGCAATCCAGAGCCACACGTCCAAAGCCTTGTGCTGAACGGCCTGGATTGCCGCGCTGAAGCCGGCTCGCAGTGACAGCACTCTTTTGCCGGGCATTGGTGAACGGTCAAAGGTCATTGCCGCTGGTATTAGACGAAAGGAATTCATACTCAACGCCTGAGTTGCGCACGCTCCGGGTAGGACGGTGTCCGCACAGGGGCATCGCATAAAATCCTGTTTCGATTCTGCATAAAGCTTTGTGGCTATCCGACCAGGAGCTGGAGCATGTAGCCGTCATTCCAGCTTGCGCAGGAGCGCCAGGTTGCGTGCTCCGATGCGATCGCGCGTGCGGCTGTCATCCTCGCGAAACGTCCTGTAGAGCAGGCGGGAGAAAGTCCATGCGCAGTCCCTCGGGGCATACAGGAGCCGAAGTTCTGTGAAGTAGCCGCGAGAATTGCACCCGCAACGTTTAGACGCCAAACAAGGACCGTCCCTCGTTTTGCCCATACACCACGTAATGCAGCAGCGGATCTACGGCGGCGGCCTTCACGTCGGCATAGGCGTCCAGGTACTTGTTCGTGCTGAACGAGGTCGAGGGGTCGCGCCCCTCCTTCCAGCCATAAGTCTCGTAGTGCAGCAGAGGGTCGATGTGTGCCGCCGCCACATCCGGGTTGTGCGCCAAATAATAGCTGGTGTTAAACAGCGCGTCGGGGTTCAGCCCCTTGAGCCAGCCGGTCGCATCGTAGCTGTAGGCCGCCTGCTGCGCTCCAGCCGTGCCGCCAGGGATCAGCGTCGCCCCGAGCTGCTGGTCGTAATGGGTCGTGCTGACCAGCGGGTCTGCCGCTGCGGCGCCGCCGGTCAGGAAACTCACCCGGCCCTCGTTATGGCCATACGTCATGAAGTGCTGCAGCGGATCGACGCCGGCCGCGGCCACGTCGGGATTGGCGGCCAGGTACTTGGCATCGTCGAACACCAGGCTGGGCTGCCGTCCCTCCTTCCAGCCATAGGCCTCGAAATGCAGCAGCGGATTGGCGCCAGCTGCTGCAACGTCAGGGTTCTGCTTCAGGTAGTAGTTTGTATCGAAGTAGGCGCTGGGATCGCGGCCTTCCTTCCATCCATAGGTTAGGTAGTGCTGATACGAATCGCCGCCCGTTGCGGCCACATCCGGGTTGTGCGCCAGATAATACGCCGGGTCGAACAACGGGTCGTTGCCCGTGAGCGTCACGCGCTGCGTGGCCGACACCGTCTCGTGTGTCACGTTGTCGGTCAAAATGTAGTGCACGAGGTCAGTGCCGGCGTTGGCGAATCCGATCAGGCCGGGCTGGTAGAGGATGTTGCCCAGTGCATCGATCCGCACCGCGCTTCCGGTCGGGAAAGCCGGGTCGTTGACCAGTGCTACGGATAACGTGTCGCCCGGTATTCCCGCGACGGCGCTGCCGATCGTCACCGTGTTGCCGGTCGCCACGCTTGCGGCGCTGACCGAGGTCAGCGTCAGCAAGCCCGGCAACAGGGCGGCGTCGGTATCGGCATTGCCGGCGACGAGCTTGATGCCGGTCTGGAGCAAGCTCGTCCCGGCGGCAGTGCCGTCGGAGGAGAACAGGCCGCGCGCACCCGATGCCGTCACCCCGTCGAACAGGACCAAGTTTCCCATCGCCATGATGGCATTTGGGCTGAGCCCGGCAGCGCTCGCCCCGGGAACCTGCAGCACAGCCGTCCCTGCGGCCGTTCCATCGGTGATCCAGATTCCGCTGGCATTGTTGGACCCGGTGGCGACGAACGCGAGGCGGCCCCCGGACAGGGCCACCATCGGCGAGCCGTAAGAGTTGCCGAACACGCCAGGCAGCTTGATGGTGCCGACAGCAGTGCCGTCTGTGATCCAGACGCCGTACTTGCCACTCGCATCCGCGGCCGTAAAGCCGGCCTTGGACCCGAACGACAGCAATCCTGCTGGGGAGCCGGTGTAGCCGCCGGTGGGGTTCAGGCCGCTGACCGCCAGTTCGCTCGTGCCCGCGCCCGTGCCGTCCGATACCCAGAGCAGGTTCTTCGACGACGAGTCCTGTCCCTCGAACACCAGCTTGCTGCCAAGCGAAGCGATCGAGTGGATTTGCAGCCCGAGAACGGAAGCACCATTGACGGCAACCTTCGTGGTACCTGCGGCCGTGCCGTTGGAAAGATAAAGACCACTGCTGAACGTTGACGGAGAGGCGCTGAGCGCGAGACGGCCGGCGAAGTTCGTGAGACTGGCGGGATAGAACCCCTGCGTGCTCTGGCCGGCGACCGGGATCTCGACCGTGCCGGCCGCCGTGCCGTCGGATGTCCAGAGCGTGTAAGCCCCTGCGATGTCACGCCCCTCGAAATAGAGCTTTCCCGCGTAAGCCTTGGTGCCCGTCGGCGACAGGCCGGACGTCGAGATGTTTGCCGGCGTGATCTCGCTCACGACGCTGGACGCACCATTAAGCGTGAACAGATTTGCCTTGCCTGCAGTGTCAAACCCTTGAAAGTACGCCGAATTGCCAAGAACCGCAAACGACGACGGATATGGGCCGCTCATACCACCGCTGATCGTGCTGACCTGCTTGGTTCCCGCTGCCGTGCCGTCGGTGACCCAAAGATTGCCTTTGCCGAGTGTGTCGATCGAAGTGAAATACAGCCGCGCGCCGGTCATTCATGTCCATCCGTTCCAAGCCGCCAAGGATGTCAGTGAACGGATGCGCTGCCAATTGGTACGATAACAGAATAATGCAAAACTACAGGGATGTCTCCCTTTTGCCACAGCGGCGCGACAGCCTCGACGACGCATCAGTCAACGCTCGCGCATCTTCGGTTGTCGTGATCTCTCTAGCCGTCGTCACCATGACCGGCTACGCAGCCGCATGCAGGCCGCCATCCGCGCCGTTATTCCTCGTGTCGCCCTAGTCACCGGTGGCGCACGCCGCCTTGGCAGCGCGATCGTGGTAGCGCTCGCCGATGCAGGATTCGATATCGCAATTCACTGTCGGAACACTAAGGAGGACGCGGATACCTTGGCCGCACAGGTCCGATCTCGGCGCGTGCGCGCAACGGTACTTACAGCGGACCTTGGCGACGAGGCTGCGGTACAGGGCTTACTGCCCGCCGCCGCCGCAGCGCTCGGCCCCGTCGGCGTGCTCGTCAACAACGCCAGCACGTTCGAGCGCGACGAGTGGGACGACGCCACCCGCGCAAGCTGGGACCGGCACATGGAGCCAAACCTGCGCGCGCCGTTCGTGCTGACCCAGGCCATGGCGCGCGCCTTGCCCGACGCAGCGAGCGGCGTCGTCATAAACATAATCGACCAACGAGTCTGGTCGCTGACGCCGCATTTCGTCTCCTACACCGTCTCCAAGGCAGCGTTATGGGCGCTGACGCAGCAGATGGCGCTGGCGCTGGCGCCGCGTATCCGGGTCAATGCCATCGGCCCCGGCCCGGCCCTGCCGAGCCCGCGCCAGACCCCGGAGCAGTTCGCCCGGCAGTGCGCCTCCGTCCCGCTGCAGCACGGCACCAGCCCAGAGGAGGTCGGCCGCGCCGTCATCGCCATTCTCGCATTGCCGGCAATGACTGGGCAGATGATCGCCCTCGACGGCGGCCAGCACCTGCAATGGCAGTCCGGCAACAGCGGGGCCGGCAGCAGCGGGGCAGGCAGCAGCGGAGTCGAAGAATGAACATCTTTGCCGAGCCGGGGGTCCGCCACGTGTTCCTGCGCGACATGGTGCTGCAGGCCAGCATCGGCTGGTATGCGCACGAGCACGGCAGCACCCAGCGCGTCCGGATCAACATCGACCTCGGCGTCGATGAGGACAGCGACATTTCCGATGAGCTGCGACGCGTCGTGAGCTATGAGACTGTTGCAAAAACAGTGCGTGCGATCGCAACGGCCGGCCATATCAAGCTGGTCGAAACCCTCGCCGAGCGGATCGCGGTCGCCTGCCTGACTGACCCGCGGGTGCGGCTCGCGCGGGTGCAGGTCGAGAAGCTGGACGTGTTCCCAGACGCTGCGGCGGCTGGCGTCGCGATTATTCGGCACAGAAGTGGAACAAATACTTCGGCCCCGGTTTGATGTTGTCCACGGCAGCCCGCTCAATCCCAATGATTGCAGGGACATGCGCGATGACGCTCAGTGTGAGGACTCACGGCGACACACAAACATAATCAAAACAGGCATCTAGCGACTCTGCCCAAAGTTTGGGCAATCCTATGGAACGCCTGTAAATCCGCGGTAATACGCTTTTCATCCGCAGCTCCTCCACAGAGTTGTCCACAGCTTCCGTGGATAGAAAACGGCGCTCCCCACTGCAGCTGCACCACCGGGGGCACTTGAGGCGGAGGCGTCTGCGCCCCTATTGAGACCCATGCCCGACGTCGATTTCCCCCTGGCCCAATCGCCGCAGAGCGAGCCCGGCCAGACGCAAGCCATCGTAGCCCCCATCGAGACCGGACCGAAGGGCGTCAGCGTCATCGAGCGCGCGCTGCTGACGATGCCGCTCAGCCCCGGCGTGTATCGCATGCTGGATGCGCGTGGCGACGCCCTTTATGTCGGCAAGGCCAAGAGCCTTAAGAAGCGCGTCTACTCCTATACGCAATTTGCCCGGCTGAACGAACGGCTGCGCCGCATGGTGTCCGAAACGGTCTCGATGGAGATCGTGACGACGCATACCGAGGCCGAGGCCCTGCTGCTGGAAGCCAACTTTATCAAGCGGCTGAAGCCTCGATTCAATATCGTTTTACGTGACGACAAGAGCTATCCGTGGCTGATGCTGACCGAGGACCATCCGTTCCCGCAGATCGTCAAGCACCGCGGCTCGCGGTCGCGCAAGGGCAGCTATTATGGGCCGTTCGCCTCGGTGTGGTCGGTGAACCAGACGGTGAACGCCATGCAGCGCGTGTTCCTGCTGCGGTCGTGCCAGGACAGCGTCTTCTCGAACCGCAGCCGCCCGTGCTTGCTGCACCAGATCAGACGCTGCTCGGCGCCCTGCGTCGGCCGGATCGGCGCGGAGGACTACGGCCGCCTGGTGGACCAGGCCCGCGCCTTCCTGGGCGGCAAGGCGAACACGGTGCAAAAGGAGCTCGCCCACGAGATGGAAGCGGCGGCGGAGCACCTGGAATACGAGCGCGCGGCGGCGATCCGCGACCGTATCCGCGGCCTGACCCACGTTCAGGGCACCGCGGTCATCAACCCGGCCAGCCTGACCGACGCCGACATCATCGCCGGCCACCAGATCGGCGGCCAAACCTGCGTGCAGGTGTTCTTCATCCGCGGCGGGCGCAACAACGGCAACCGGGCGTTCTTCCCCACGCACTCACGCGATATGGAGCTGGACGCCGTGCTGGCTGCGTTCGTTGCGCAGTTCTACGACGACAAACCTTCGCCCGAGACGGTGCTGCTGAACCACCCGGTCCCCGAGCAGGAGCTGGTCGCCGAGGCGCTCTCGCTGAAGGCAGGCCGCAAGGTGACGCTCGCGGTGCCGGTCCGCGGCGAGAAACGCGCCGTCGTGCTGCATGCGGGGACCAATGCGCGCGAGGCGCTGGAGCGCAGGCTGGCCGAGAGCGCCGGGCAGACCAAGCTGCTGGAGGGCGTGGCCGAGCTGTTCGGCCTGCCTGCGACGCCCGCCCGCATCGAGTGCTACGACAACAGCCATATCATGGGCACCGCGGCCTATGGCGTAATGGTCGTGGCGGGGCCGGACGGGTTCTTGAAGAACGCCTATCGCAAATACAGCATACGCGGCCCGATCGCGCCCGGCGACGACTTCGCAATGATGCGGGAAGTGCTGGAACGCCGGTTCGGCCGCGCCCTGAAGGAGCAGGCCGCCAGCGAGAACGGCGAGGGCGAGGCGCCTGCCCTGCCGGACCTCGTGCTGATCGACGGCGGCGCCGGGCAGCTTTCGGCGGTGCGCGGGATCATGCAGGACCTCGGCATGCACAATATTCCGCTGGTGGCCATCGCCAAGGGGCCTGACCGTGACGCTGGGCGCGAGTGGTTCCACACCGATGGCCGCGCGCCGTTCCAATTGCCCCCGCGCGATCCGGTTTTGTACTATCTGCAACGAGTTCGGGACGAGACGCACCGTTTCGCCATCACGACCCACCGCGCCGGCCGCAGCCGGGCGCTGGTCACGAGCGAGCTCGACGAGGTGGAGGGCGTGGGCAGCGCCCGCAAGCGCGCGCTGCTGAACCATTTCGGCTCGGCCCGCGGAGTGAAGGCCGCCGGACTTGCGGACCTGGAGGCGACGCCGGGCATCAACCGGGAGACGGCGCGGCGCATCTACGCGCACTTCCACCCGGGTTCGGCGCGCCAGGCTGGCTGACGCCGCTGAATTGACGCGCTGGACGTCCGCCTGTCTCTTGACTAGCGTTTTAGCCGCGGAATGCCTGCAGGAGACAGCATGAACCAGCTCGACATGAAGGGCCGCACGGCCGTGGTCACCGGCGGGGCACGCGGCATCGGCCGCGCCATCGCCGAACGTATGCTGGCGTCGGGCGCGACGGTCGCCATCTGGGATCTCGACGCGGCGGCGATGGCCCAAGCCACCGCGGAGCTGACACCTCAGGGCACGGTCAGCACGCACCAAGTCGAGCTGACCGACGAGGCGGCCGTGCGTAACGCGGCCGACGCCACCCTGGCGCGGCACGGCGCCGTCGACATCCTGGTCAACAACGCCGGCATCACCGGCGGCAACGCGCCGACCTGGGAGCTGCCGGCCGAGGCATGGCGCCGGGTGGTCGACGTGAACCTGGTCGGACCGTTCCTGGTGAGCTCGGCGCTGATCCCCGGCATGGTGGCGCGCGGCTATGGCCGGGTCGTGAACATCGCCTCCGTTGCGGGCAAGGAGGGCAACCCGAATGCGTCGCATTACAGCGCCAGCAAGGCCGGGCTGATCGCGTTGACGAAGTCGCTGGGCAAGGAGCTGGCCGGCAAGGGCGTGCTGGTGAACTGCGTGACCCCCGCCGCCGCCAAGACCGACATCTTCGCGCAGATGGCGCAGCAGCAGATCGACTACATGCTGTCGAAAATTCCCATGGGCCGGTTCGTGGACGTGCAGGAGATCGCCGCGCTGGCGTGCTGGCTCGCGACTGAGGATTGCTCGTTCAGCACGGGTGCCGTGTTCGACATCACTGGCGGTCGTGCCACTTACTAAGACGCTTTCAAGCCGCCAGCGCGGATTGGCTGGCTGACCCGGGCGCGAAACCGGGTTAAGATGCGCCGGCATGCTGACCGATCTTCCAAACCTGCTCACCTTATCCCGCATCGCCGCGATCCCGCTGCTGGTGGCGATCGTTGCGGTCCGCACGCCGGCGATGGACTTCCTGGCGTGCGTCGTGTTCAGCGCCGCCGCGATCACCGACTACTTCGACGGCAAGATCGCCCGTGGGCGGCGGCAGATGTCCGACATCGGCCGCATGCTGGACCCGATTGCCGACAAGCTGCTGGTCGGCGCCACCTTGATGCTGCTTGCGGGGCAGGACCGGCTTTCGACCTGGGGCTTGTATCCCGCCATCGTCATCCTGCTGCGTGAGATCCTGGTTAGCGGCCTGCGTGAATATCTGGCCGGGCTGCGGGTGGGCCTTCCCGTCACTGCCCTGGCCAAATGGAAGACCGGGTTCCAGATGGGCGCGCTCGGCACCTTGCTGGCCGGCGACTCGTCGGCGCAGTTGCTCCATTTGCGGTTCCTGCCGGTCTCCGTCATTGGAGAGGCGATGCTGTGGGTCGGGGCCGGGCTGACGCTTTGGACCGGTTGGGATTATCTCGTGGCCGGATTGCGGCATGCGGCGGCGCCCCGGGCGGATGCGCAGGGTGTGCAGCGTCCCTGAGGACACCCTATAGTCTTGAGCATTCGTTACGGCACATGCACACTCGCGACGGCCACCCGGCCGCTTCAGGAGCATCTACCCACATGCGGCGCACCGTCATGCTTGGCCTGCTCGTCCTGCTTCCTGGTTGCACCGGGTTCGGCGAGTTCCTCGATCACGCCGTCACGACGCCCGGCCGGAACCCGAACCTGCCGATGGCGGACAGCGAGAACGTCCGGCGTTCGCTGGGCCAGCAGATCGACGTCATGCCGCTGACGCCGGAGTCCGGCAACGTTTGGCCTGGCCCGCAAGCCCCGGAGCCGACGCTCACCGATGTGCAGCGGCAGCAGCCCGGCGCGGAAGGCGCCCGCGGGTTCGACCAAACCACGGTGCCGGGCGCCGAACCTGGCCTGCCCGCCGGGCGGCAGCCAAGGCCGACGACGCGCGGCAGCTCGACCCCGCCCGGCTCCGTCGAGCCCGGGCTGCCGCCGGCGCCGCGCATCGGCGTGCGGCCGCCGCCGCAATCATCGGCGCCTGGTCCGGGGCCGCAGGGCCAGGTGGTGCAGACCCCGCAGGGTCCGGCCGTGGACGCCGGCGGCACCAGCAGCTACCGCCAGCTCAATGCGCCCAACGCCACCGGGTCGATCATGGTGCCGAACGGCAACGGCACCAGCACGATCATCAACCCGAATGGCAGCATTCAAACCATTCCGACGCCGCGCTGATGGCCCGCATCCTTTATTTCGCCTGGTTGCGCGAGCGCATGGGCCGCACGGAAGAGGAGCTGCCGCTGCCTTCCGACGTCGAAACGGTCGGCGGTTTAGTGGCGCTGCTGCGGGAACGCGACGCCGCCGGTGCGGCAGCATTCGCTCATCCGGCAATGGTGCGGGCCGCGGTCAATCAGGAGTTTGCGACGCCCGAAACTGCTGTGCAGGACACGGACGAGGTTGCATTCTTCCCTCCCGTGACGGGCGGCTGATGGCGGTCGTCCGGGTCCAGGCGCCAGCGTTCGACACCGGAGCGGAGCTTGCGGCGATGCTGGCCGGGCGCACGGACGTCGGCGGCGTCGGATGCTTCGTAGGCCTGGTGCGGGACAGCGCCGGCGGACAGCCGATCCTCAGCATGACGCTGGAACACTATCCCGGCATGACTGAACGCGCGCTGGAGGCCATAGCAGCCGAGGCTGAGGCGCGCTGGGAGCTGCAGGGCTGCACCGTCATCCACCGCTATGGACGGCTGCTGCCCGGCGATCCGATCGTTTTGGTACTGACAGCCAGCCCGCATCGGCAGGCTGCGCTGGACGCGACCGCGTTCCTGATCGACTGGCTAAAGACCCGTGCGCCGTTCTGGAAGCAGGAGGAGCTGGCCAGCGGCGGCGCGGAGTGGGTGGAGGCCCGCACCGCCGACACCGAGGCAGCGGCGCGATGGGCCGCAGCGCCGGAGCCGGCTCGCTACGCTGAGGCTCGCGGTAACGACCGCGCCTAATTCCGCCTTAAAGGAACGCTATCTCCGCAGCATGTCAGCCATCCTCGCTGTGTGCGCCGGCGCCGTGCTCCTGGTCTGGCCTGCCTTGCTCAATGGCTATCCGCTCGTGTTCAGCGACACCGGCGCCCTGCTCGAGATGGGGCTGGAGCCGACCATGGGATGGGATAAGCCGTGGATCTACGGCCCGTTCCTCGCGCTGTTCCACTGGCGCATGACGCTTTGGCTGCCGCTGGCGGCGCAGGGAATGTTGGCGTCCTGGGTGCTCTGGCTGTCGCAAAAGGCATTCGGCGCGGCGGTGGCCTGGCAGCACCTCGCAGTCTGCGCTGTGCTCGCCGTTGGCAGCGCCGCCCCATGGTTCACGTCGCTGCTGATGCCCGACTTCTTCACGCCGGTCGTCGTGCTCTGCCTATTCATCCTCGGCTTCGGTCATGGCCGCCTTTCGCGTATCGAGCTGGGGTGCGTCATGGCCATAGGGTCAGTCGCCATCGCGGCGCACCTGGCGCACCTGATTGTCGCGAGCGCCTGTCTTGCCGTGCTGGCACTGCTGCGTTGGCGCCTGGAGTGGCGCCCAGCCGTGCCGCTGGCTGCCGCCTTGGCGATGCTGCTGCTGAGCAACGCAGTTGGCAACGGCGTCCTCGGCGTGTCGCCCTATGGTTCCGTGTTCGCGCTCGCCCGGCTGGTCGCGGACGGGCCGGGCCGGGCCTACCTCGATCGCGCCTGCCCCGATCCCAGCCTACGCCTATGCGCCTGGCAAGGGCGCCTGTCAGCCGATAGCGACGAGTTCCTGTGGCACCCGCAGGGGCCGGTGTGGGCCAATGGCTTCGGCCCGACGCGGTTTGCACCCGAGGCTGCGCGCTTGGTGCCGGCCATCATAGCGGCCTATCCGCTCGACGGGCTGCGAGCGGCGGTGGTAAATACGCTGCGGCAGCTCGTTCTGATGCAAGTCGGCGACACGCTCGGTTCGGACCACCTGGACATCGCGGTCCTGCCGCGCCTGCGACCATATTTCCCCACGGCCGAGATCGCCCGCTATGAGGCAGCCCTGCAACCGCGTGGATTGCTGCGCGACGCTGCAGTGCCGTTCAGGCCCTTGCACGCCGCGCTTGTTTTAATCGGCATTGTCGCCACAGCGGGTCTTACTCTGCGACATCGGCGAGCCGGCCATCCACTGGCTGGCCTGGCGGCGCTGGCGCTGGCCGCACTGCTCCAACGCCTTCGCGACCGGCGCGCTGTCCGGCCCGCACGACCGCTACCAGGCGCGCATCGCCTGGCTGGTCCTGCTGCCGCCGCTATTCTATGTCACGCGGCTCTACGCCGCACGGGCGGAAACCTCGGCCGGGCTCATGCGCACGAGGGCCTCATAGTCCCGCAGCAGCGTCTCGGTGATCGGGCCCGGCGTATAAACATTGCCGGCGATCTCGCGCACCGGGGTGACCTCCGCGGCGGTGCCGGCCAGGAACACCTCGGTCGCCCGCGGCAGCTCGTCCAGCTCGATCGCCCGCTCGATCACCGTCATCTGGTGGCGCCGGGCAATGGACATCACGGTGCGCCGGGTGATGCCGTCGAGGAAACAGTCGGGCGTGGGCGTGTGGACGGCGCCGTCCATGACGAAGAAGATGTTGGCACCAGTGGCCTCCGACACCCGGCCGCGCCAGTCGAGCATCAGCGCGTCCTCGAAGCCCTCAGCCTCGGCGGCGTGCTTGGACAGGGTGCCGATCATATACAGCCCGGCTGCCTTGCTGGCGGTGGGCGCCGTCTCGGGATGCGGGCGCTTCCATTTCGCCATGCCGAGCCGGACGCCCTTCATGCGGTTGTCGCCGAACAGGTTCGGCCAGGCCCAGCAGGCGATCGCCAGATGGATGCGGGTCTGCTGGGCGGACACCGAGAGCTGCTCCGTTCCGCGCCAGGCGATCGGCCGGACATAACCGTCGGCCAAGTTGTTCGCCGCCAGGACCTCTTGGCAGGCTGCGTCGATCTGCTCGGCAGTGTAGGGTATCTCGAAGCCCAGGATACGGCCGGAGGCGATCAACCGATCAGTATGCTCACGCAGCTTGAAGATGTTGCCGGAATAGGACCGCTCGCCCTCGAACACGCCGCTCGCGTAGTGCAGGCCGTGGGAGAGCACGTGCAGCTTGGCGTCGCGCCACGGCACCAGGACGCCGTCCATCCAGATCAGTCCATCGCGATCATCGAAAGGAACTAGCGCCATGTCCGCTCTCCTTGGTAATATTGTTGCTTCAACGAGATCAACGGTATAATGCAGGATTGGGTAAGTCAACAAACCTGTCGTATGCGTGAGGAATGCCTGCTATGCCCGAAACGCGTTCTGCCATGAGCTCCAGCCACGATCCGCAGGGTCTTGATCCCCGAATCCATGATACCCGAGGCTCGGCCGGGTCCAACCTGCTTTTCCTGCGTGAGGAGCAGATGCGGCTGGCGCAGGACATGCTGTTCTTCGCCTATCGCGACTTCACCGGTGCCGCAGACATCATCCTCGATGAACTCGGCCTCGGCCGCGCCCATCATCGCGCGCTGCACTTTATCGGCCGGACCCCCGGCATGACGGTCGGCGACCTGCTGGCGATCCTGCGCATCACCAAGCAAAGCCTCGCCCGCGTGCTGACGGCGCTCATCGACCAGGGCTATGTTGTGCAATCGCCGGGCCGCAACGACCGCCGGCAGCGGCTGCTGAGCCTGACCGACGCCGGGCAGGCGCTGGAACGGCGGCTGTTCGAGCGCCAGCGCGAGCGCCTGGCCGTCGCCTACCGCGAGGCTGGCGGCCCGGCCGTCGAGGGCTTCCGCCGAGTGATGCGCGGGGTGATGGACCCTGCCGCCCGCGCGTATATGGAACAGGCTGAAAGCGCCGTTCGGCCCGGCACCCGGATCGGACGTTAGGGCGGCGGGCAGGTGACCGACGCCCACGTTCTGGTGGTCGATGACGATGCCCGGCTGAGGGCGCTGCTGTCGCGCTATTTGGCCGAGCAGGGCTTCCGCGTGACCACCGCCGGGCACGCCGCCGAGGCGCGCGAGCAGATGCGGTTCATGCAGCCCGATTTGCTCGTGCTGGACGTGATGATGCCCGGGGAGACCGGACTCTCGCTGACGGAAAGCCTGCGGGCCGAGCGCGCCGGCCTTCCCATCCTGCTGCTGACCGCCCGCGGCGCGCCCGAGGATCGCATCGCCGGGTTCGAGGCCGGCGCGGACGACTATCTTGGCAAGCCATTCGAGCCCTATGAGCTGGTGCTGCGGCTGCGCGCCATGCTGCGCCGGGTCGCCCCGGCCTCGACCGAACCCGCGGGACCGCTGCCGCTCGGCGCATTGCAGTTCGACGTCGACCGGGCGGCGCTGAGCGGGCCGGACGGCGTCGTGCACCTTACGGGCGGCGAGGCCGCGCTGCTGCAGGCGCTGGCCCGCAAGCCCGGTGAGGTGCTGTCGCGCGACTGGATGGTCGAGACATTGGGAATGGACGAGGCCGGCGAGCGGGCCATCGACGTGCACGTCACCCGACTGCGCCGCAAGATCGAGGCCGACCCGCGCGAGCCGCGCTTCCTGCACACGGTGCGCGGCCGCGGCTATGTGCTGAAGCCCGGGACATGATCGGCGCGGTCTTCCAGGCCATGAAGCGGCTGCTGCCCCGTGGATTGCTGGGCCGCAGCCTGCTGATCGTGCTGGTGCCGCTGGTGGCGCTGCAAGCGGTAGCGTTCACCATTTTCTACGGCAGCCACCTGGACATCGTGTCGCGCCGGCTGTCCGGCGGCATCGCCGGCGAGGTCGCGCAGACGATCGAGCTGCTGGACCGCTACCCCGGCCAGGAGAACGAGGCCTGGATCCTGCGCACCGCCTGGCTTCAGTTCGAATTGGCGATGCGCCTGGTGCCGGATGCGCGCCTCGAGCCGTATATCCATGTCAATTTGCTGGGTCCAATGGACGACGACTTGGCCGCCGCCTTGGCGACGAAGGTCGGGCGGCCGTTCACGATGGATTGGTCGACCGACAGCCGCTCCGTCCTGGTCCGCGTGCAGCTGCCAAACCGCGTCTTAGAGGTCGAGGCGCCGCGCAAGCGCCTGTATGCCACCACGATCTACCTATTCGTGCTTTGGGTGGTGGGCACGGCGCTGTTGCTGTTCGGCGTGGCGGCGCTGTTCCTGCGCAACCAGGTCCGCGCCATCCGCCGGCTGGCCGCGGCGGCGGAGGCGTTCGGCATGGGCCGCGACCGCGGACCCATCAAGCCGGAGGGCGCCACCGAGGTGCGCCAAGCCGCCGGGGCGTTCAACCGGATGCAGGAGCGCATTCTCCGCTTCCTATCGCAGCGGACCGAGATGCTGGCCGGCGTGTCGCACGACCTGCGCACGCCGCTGACCCGGCTACGTTTGGCGCTTGCGGTGCTGCCGCCTCATGCGGACCTGCAGCAGGACGTGGCCGACATGACGGCGGACGTCGAGGAGATGGAGCGCATGGTCGGCGGCTACCTGGCATTCGCCCGCGGCGAGGGCAACGAGCAGGCGCAGCCGGTCGACCTCACCGCGCTGCTGGAAGAGGTGGCCAGCGCCGCGCGGCGCGCCGGCGCCTCGGTGGAGCTGGATAGCGCGACGACGCTGATGCTCAATCTGCGGCCGGACGCCGCCCGCCGCGCGGTGACCAACCTGGTCGACAATGCCCGCCGCCACGCCCGCCAAGTCCATCTCTCGGTCGAGCCCAGAGAGCGGAGCGTGCAGGTCGTGGTGGACGATGACGGCCCCGGCATCGCGCCCGACCGCCGAGAGAGCGTGTTCCGCCCCTTCGAGAGCGGCGCGCTTGGCGGCACCGGACTCGGCCTCACGATCGCCCGGGACATCGTGCGCGCCCATGGCGGCGATATCGTGCTGGAAGACAGTCCGCTCGGCGGCCTGCGCGCCCGGATGCGGCTGCCGATCTGACCAGTTCGCAACGACGTCAGATGATGTTCAGCTCCCGCAGCGGCCGATTGGCGGCAATGCGGGTTACCGCAAGCGGCGACAAATCCAGCGTGCGGTAGGCTCCGTGCAGGATCAGCTCGCTGATGCCGCGGCCGACCCCCGGCGAATGCTGCATGCCGTGACCGCTGAATCCGTTGGCGAACACGAGATTCGGCACGTCCGGATGCACGCCGAGCAGGCAGTTTTGGTCGAACGTGTTGTATTCGTAGTGCCCGGCCCAGGCGCCCATCCTGCGTACGGCCTCGAACGCCGGGACACGAGCGGCGAGGGCTGGCCAGATCACGTCGTCGAACAAGGCGTGGTCCACCTCCAGCGCGAAATCCTCGGGGTCGTCGGCCTCGGGCGGGGACCAGCCAGCCAAGTAGCGATCGCCTTCAGGCCGGAACCACACGCCGGACGTGTCGATCACCAATGGGCAGCCCGGCAATTCCGATTTGCAGGCGAAGATGAATACGCAACGCTTGCGGGCCTCGACCGGCAAGGCTAGGGCCGCCATCGCCGCAACCGAACGCGCCTGGGGTCCGGCGGCGTTCACGACCGTGCCGCACGCGATCCGCCGCCCGTCCAGCAGGCGAACGGCGGTCACCCTCCCCCCGCTCTGGTCAAATGCCGCCGCCTCGCCGTGCACATACTCGGCCCCGAGCGCACGCGCCTTGCGGCGGAAAGCCTGCATCAGCGCCGGGCCATCGAACCAGCCTTCACCCTCCAAGCCCAATGAAGCGCCAGCCACGCCGCTGACATCCATCCAGGGGAAACGCCGCTGCAGCGTAAAGGCGTCAAGCAGGGCGACCGACGCGCCGCAGCCGCGCTGCACGTCGTGGTTGGCCTGGAGCACGGAGAGACCCTGGGACGTCGCGAGATAAAGATAGCCGGGCTCGCGGAGCGCAAGGACCGGCGCCCGGTCGTCGACGGCAAGGTGGACGGCAGCGTTGCGCAAGAACTCCAGCCCGAACTGCGATAAGGCGATGTTCACCGGAGTCGAGAATTGCTGGCGGATCGAACTGGCGGACAGCGACGACGAGGCCGTCGTATAGGCCGGGTCGCGCTCGGTGACCGTTACGCGGGTCCCGCCGTCGAGCCGCAGGAACATGGCGATGCTGCTGCCAATCACCCCGCCGCCAATGACGACGACGTCGGGGTGACCTGCCATCAGTTGAGGCTTAGGACTTGCCGCCCTTGGCCGCGAGCGTCTTGACCTCGTCCATCGCTTCGGTGAAGCGGGCGTGCAGCATGTTCAGCGCCTCGCCGTTGGAGCGCTGGATCAGATCGGCCAGCTCCTTCACGTGGCTGACGGCGCGTTCATAGGACGCCTTCATCATCTCGGTCTGCCTGGCCGCCGTGGCCTGCGGACTCTCGGGCGTGGTCATGTCGCGCATCGTCTCGGACACCTCATGCATGGTCTGCTGCATGATCTCCATGTGCCGGCGGGCCACGGTCTGCGCGCCCTCGAGCGCCACCTTGTTGGCGGCGGTCAGCACCTCGAGGTTCTTACGATGCATCGCCAGGAAGCCGTCCATATCGGGCATGCCGGGCATCGATGGCATCTTCATGTCGCTGAACATCTTGGTGAACTCGGCCATCTGGACCTTGCCTGCATCCACCATGGTGCGGCCCATCTGGGTGGCATTCTCGGCCGCCTGGGCCGCGGTGGTTTGCATGCGGGTGGCTGGATCGTCTGTCATCGTGGTCCTCCTTTTTGCCCTGGACACCTAGCACCTCCAGGAATTGGCGCATACCGCCCGCAGCATGTCAGCCGGGCGGCGCTGGGGGCAGAGGCTCTGGCGGAACGGCGTCCGGGTCAGTGCCGTCGGGGGAAGCGGCCCCTGGCGGCGTCGCCTCCGGAGCTTCGTCGTCCCCTGTCAGGCCGGCATCGGCGAACACCGCCGCGGCCTCCTCGGCCGGGCCCCGGCGTGGCAGCATGTTCTCAGCTTGTATCGCGCGATCCAGGCCGCGGTCCACCGCCGCCATCGTCGCAGACAGGTCGGGGCTCTCGTCCGCCTCCCAGGCGCGCAGGGCGTAAAGCCACAGCGCCAGCAAACCATGCACGCGCAGGACGCCGATGACGCCTGTTGACGGGATTGACGCGCCATCCAACAGCCATTTCATGCTGCGCAGGGTGGCGCCATACAGCAGGAATGAGGTCGACGGGTCGGTCCGCATTGCGCGGAGCAGCTGCAGGATGCCGCCCCTATGCTGCTGCAGCGCGTCGAACCGGGACATGACCATGTCGAACAGCCGCTCCCGCGGGCTCGGCTCGCTCGACCCGACAGCCAGCGCCGCCTCGTCGGCCAGAATGCCGAAGCGCAGCAGCACGGCGCTGCGGCCCGGGAAGCGGGCGCGCACGCGGCCAAGCGGCAACTCGGCGTCGCGCGCCGCCTCGGCGATGTTCACGTCGGCCCAGCCGCGCAATGCGGCCTGGCTGAACACGGCAGCGACGAGGGCTTGGTCGAGTTGCTTGTCTTCCATGGCCGGGACATGGGCCGCGAAACAACGTCTGTCGAGGGGTTTGCCGGGGGGTTTGGAGGTGACTTAGCCCGCGAGCTCCCGGGACCGCCGGGTGGCGGCATCAATCGCTCGTGACATCAGGGCGGGCCAGGCGGCGTCCGCCATCAGCACCGCAAGCGCCCGCTCGGTCGTGCCGGCCGGGCTGGTCACGGCAACGCGCAGCGTGGCGGCATCCTCGGAACTGGCGGCCAGCAGCGCGCCGGAGCCTGCAACGGTGACGCGGGCCAGGCGGCGGGCCAGCGGCAAGGGAATGCCCTGCTCGGCCGCGGCGCGTTCCAGCAGTTCGGCCAGCAGGAACACGTAGGCCGGGCCGCCGCCGGAGACCGCGGTGACGGCATCGATGAGGCCTTCGTCGTCGACCCAGGCGACCTCGCCCACCGAAGCCAGCAGGCTGTCGCACAAGCTGCGCTGGCTCGCGCTAATGCCCGGGCCAGGGCAGGCGACGGTGATACCCTGCCGGATCGCGGCGGGAGTGTTCGGCATGGCGCGCACGACCGGCGCGTCTGGCCCCAGCAGCGCCCGCAAGCCAGCGACGGTGCGGCCAGCCATGATGGACAGCATCACTGCGCCCTCGGCGGCAAAAGGCGCCAGTCCCGGCAGCGCCGCATCGGCCTGCTGCGGCTTCACCGCGAGTACGATGGCGGCGGGCCTGAACTCGGGTGGAATTGCTGCAGGCGAGGGGACGACCTGCACGCCGCCGCCCGCCAAGGCTGCCGCCGCAGAGACCGGATCGACCACGTAGGACGGGGCCAGCCCACGCTCGCGCCAGCCGGCCAGCATGGCGCCGCCCATCTTGCCGCCACCGAGCAGCAGGATGGGCGGGAGCGCTTCGGTCATGCCTCGCCCACGCACTCCAGCATTGCGGCCTGCATGGCGTCGGCCGGGCTTTTGCCGCCCCACAGCACGAACTGGAATGCGGGGTAGAAACGCTCGCACTCGGTGATGGCGATATCGACCATGTCCTCAAGGCTCTCGGCGCTGGCGACCGAAGCACCGCGCAGCAGGACGGTGTGGCGAAACAGCGGCATCCCATCGTCGGCGTCCATGCCGAAATGGCCGATCCACAGGCGCTCATTGGCCAGCGCGAGCAGTTCGTAAAGTGCCATGCGCTGCTTCTCCGGCACCTTCAGGTCGAAGGCGCAGGTGAAGTGCATGGCGCTGATCTCCTGCGACCAGCTGAAATACAGGCCGTAGTCGCACCATTTGCCCGGCGCCTCCGCGGCCATTTCCGAGTCGTTACGACGGTCGAATGCCCAATCATTGGCGGCGACGACTTGTTCCATGATATCGAGGGGATTGGCCGCGGTTTCGGCGGCGTAGGTACTCAGGGCTGACATGCGGGGTCTCCCCAGTTGGAGGCAGGCCGGGCTATCGCGTGAGCCGGGCGCCCCAGACCCAGTTGTCCGGGGATCATCGACTCGCACCGAGGCCTAGCCTACCCGGCCCGGTGCGCGGGCCGCAATCGATCATAACGCTCCGGCTACACCGTTAAAACAGTGTGACCGACGGATAGTGTGCAGTGCAACGTCGGATTACGCAACGCCGTCCGGAGAGGGTGGCGGCATCACCGAACCCGGCGCGCCGGAGCCTGGCACCACCTCGGACGTCCCAGCCTCCGACAGGTCGTGCTTTGGCGCAGCCGAGGCCGTTGAACCGGCGCTCTCCAGCGCGGACAGCCGCGCTTCCATCGCCGCCAACCGGGCCTCGGCGGCCTCCTGGCCTGCGCGGGCGTTTGCCGCCATCTCCTGCACGGCGTCGAGATCGTCGCGTTTGACCAAATCCAGCTTGCGGATTGCCTCGTCCACGCGGGCGCGGATCATGCTCTCGGCCTCCTCGCGGACGCCGGCCAGGGCGGAGAACGCGCCGCCGGCCACGCCGGCCAGGTCGTCGAAGAACTTCGGTCGCTCGGTCATGGCACCCAACCCTCCTTGATCTCGGTCCGTATATGCGGTCGCTGGGGGGCTGTTTCAGCCCGTCCCAGGTGCCTATAACGCACGGGCATGATCCTGGTCACCGGCGGCGCCGGCTTTATTGGCTCCAACCTGCACGCCGCCTTGGCCCGACGCGGCGCTGCGGCCGTCGTGGCGGATTGGCTGGGCGACGCCGGCAAATGGCGCAACCTTGCCCGGCACCCGCCGGTGCAAATTGTCCGGCCCGACGCGCTCGACGCCTTTCTCGCCACGAACCCGCCGCTGCGCATGGTGTTCCACCTCGGCGCCATCAGCGAGACGACGGCGACCGACGGCGACCTCGTTTGGGAAACCAACGTCGCCTTCTCCTGGCGGCTATGGCAATGGTGCGCCGAACACCGGGTGCGGTTCATCTATGCGTCATCCGCCAGCACCTACGGCGACGGCGCGGCCGGCTTCGACGACGACGCGTCGCTGCTGCAGGGCCTCCGCCCGCTCAACCTTTACGGCTGGACCAAGCACGCCTTCGACCTGCGGGTCATGGCGGCGCTGGCCGCGGGGGAGCCCTCGCCGCCGCAATGGGCCGGCCTCAAGTTCTTCAACGTTTATGGACCGAACGAGTATCACAAAGGGCGGATGATTTCGGTTGTGAAGGTGAAGCACGACGAGGTGGCGGCCGGACAGCCCGCGCGCCTGTTCCGGTCCGACCGTGACGGCCTGGCCGATGGCACGCAGCGGCGCGACTTCATCTGGGTCGGCGACGTCGTCGACGTGATGCTATGGCTGCTGGACCGGCCGGACGTGAGCGGGCTGTTCAACCTCGGGACCGGCACGGCGCGCACCTACCTCGACTTGGCGCATGCCGTGTGCGATGCGGCGGGGCGGCCGCGCGCCGTGGAGTTCATCGACATGCCCGCGGCGCTGCAAGGCCAATACCAATCATTTACGGAGGCCCGCATGGATCGCCTGCGCGCGGCCGGCTATGCCGGGCAGTTCACCCCGCTCGAGGAGGGTGTCCGCCGCTATGTGCAGGATCACCTCCAGGGTCCGGAGCGCTACGTATGATCCCCGTGCTGATGTTCCCCAACTTCGACCCGGTGCTGGTGCAGGTCGGCCCGCTCGCCATACGCTGGTATGCGCTGGCCTATATCGGCAGCCTGGTGCTGGGCTGGCGGATCATGCGGCGGCTCGTGCGGCTGTCGCCGTCGGTCGCCAGCATGGAGCAAACCGACGATTTCCTGACCTGGGCGACGCTCGGCGTCGTGCTCGGCGGGCGGCTGGGCTACGTGCTGTTCTACCAGCCCCTGCATTACCTGCAGAACCCGCTCGGCGCATTCGCGGTGTGGCAGGGCGGCATGAGCTTCCACGGCGGCGCATTGGGCGTCGTGGCGGCATTGGTGATCTATTGCCGGCGGGAGCGCATACCGCTGCTTGGCTTTGCCGACCGGCTCGCCGTCGTGGTGCCGATCGGGCTGGGGTTCGGCCGCATCGCCAACTTCATCAACGGCGAGCTTTGGGGCCGGGCAGCGCCGGACTGGCTGCCCTGGGCAATGATCTTCCCGACGGCCGGACCGGAGCCGCGCCACCCAAGCCAACTCTATCAGGTGTCGATGGAGGGTGCGCTGCTGCTGATTGCAATGACGCTCGCCTGCCGCAACCCGGCCATACGCGCCCGGTTCGGCACGCTGACCGGCATTTTCCTGGTCGGCTACGGCGTCGCCCGCATCGTGGGCGAGTTCTTCCGCCAGCCGGATGCGTTCCTCGGCTTCCTGTTCGCCGGCGCCACAATGGGGCAGCTGCTGTCGCTGCCGATGATCGCGGCCGGCGCCTGGCTGATCGCCCGCGCCCAGCCAGCCCCGCAGCCGGCGTGATGCGGGTTCGCTGACATGGAGCGTCTCGACGGCTTCATGGCGCGCGCCAACGCGGCATACTACGCGACGCGTGACCCCTATGCCGACTTCACCACCTCGCCCGAGATCACCCAGGTCTTTGGCGAGGTGCTGGGGCTATGGGCCGCGATCACATGGGAGGCCATGGGCCGGCCGGACCCGGTGCTGCTGGTGGAATGCGGGCCCGGCCGCGGCACCCTGATGGCCGACGCCCTGCGCGCGGCCGGCGGCGTGGCGGCCCCCTTCGCGGCGGCGCTGCGGGTGCACCTGGTCGAAACCTCGCCGAGGCTGCGCGCCCAACAGGCGGCACGGGTGCCGAACGCCACATGGCACGACGCGCTGGAGCAGGTGCCGCCAGGCCCGTTCATTCTGCTCGCCAACGAATTCCTGGACGCCTTGCCGATCCGCCAGCTCGTTCGTCGCGGCGATGGCTGGGCCGAACGCTTCGTTGGTGACGGTGCCTTTGTAGAGCGGCCGGCAGCGACGCCAGATACTGAGGTTATGACCACGGAGGAGGGCGCGATTGTGGAACTGTGCGAGCCGGCCCGCGCAATCGCCGGCCATGTCGCGCGCCGGGTGCTCCGCGACGGCGGGGCCGCGCTGTTCCTGGACTACGGCCCGGCCGAGAGCGCGCCCGGCGACAGCCTGCAGGCCCTGCATGCCGGCCGTCCGGCGAACCCGCTGGTTGAGGCTGGGTCTGCGGACCTTACGGCGCACGTCGACTTCGCGGCGCTCGCCCAGACGGCACGCGCCGCCGGTGCAGCGGTGCACGGGCCGGTGGCGCAGGGCCTGTTCCTGACCCGGCTCGGCCTATTCCAACGCACCGGCCGGCTCGCGCAGACCCAACCTCCCGCCCGCGCGGCTGCCTTGGTGCAGGCGGCGCAGCGGCTTGCCGAGCCCGACCGCATGGGCCGGCTGTTCAAGGCATTGGCGATCTGTCATCCGCGCCTCCCCTGCCCGCCCGGGTTCGAGCCATGACGATCGCAGCGCTGACTAGTCCCGTCCTGTCATGCCCGCATGGCTTCTTCACGCGTCAGGGCGGGGTCAGCGCCGGACCGTATGCCAGCCTGAACTGCAGCCTATCGGGCCAGGACGCGCCCGAGGCGGTGCGGGAGAACCGTGCGCTCGTGGCGCGGCATTTGGGGGCCGAACCGTCAAACCTGGTCGGATTGACGCAGGTGCACGGCATCGTGGTGGCGGTTGTGGAGGCACCCTGGCCGTATGGCGCCGGGCCGCGGGCGGACGCGATGGTGACGAACCGGCCGGGTTTGGCGCTCGGCGTCATCACCGCAGACTGCGCACCGGTCCTGCTGGCGGATGTCGGGGCCGGCGTGATTGGCGCGGTGCACGCCGGCTGGCGTGGCGCGGTCGCGGGCGTGCTGGAGGCGACGGTCGACGCCATGGTCCGCCTTGGCGCCCGGCCGCCGTCGATCGCTGCTGCCGTCGGCCCCTGCATCCGGCAACCGTCGTATGAGGTCGGCGCGGACCTGCACGAGGCGGTGCTGGCGCATAACGGCGCGGACGCCGCGTTTTTCGTCGAGGGATCGCGCCCGGAGCGCTGGCAGTTCGACCTTGCTGGATACTGCCGGGCGCGCCTTGATGGGGTGGGCCAAGTCGATGTGATCGACGCCGATACCCTGGCGGACGCCGGCCGGTTCTTCAGCCATCGCCGCCGCACCCTCGCCGGCGGCGGGCCGATCGGGCATCAGATCTCGGCGGTCATGCTATAGGGCGGTCATGGGACCCTACTTTCTCTATTTTATCCTCATCTTCATCGCCGTTGGGTTGGTAAGCTGTGTTTTCTGACCAACAAAGCCGTCATTGCGAGCCGGCTTCGGCGCGGCAATCCAGACAACAAGGGCGAATATCTGGGCCTGCGGCCTGGTTTGCTTCATTGCAAGCGCTTCTCGCAATGACATGGTTTTCTCAACATCGCACCGCTTCTTGCCTTGTAGCCCTCCTCGCGCTCACCGGCTGCGGTGACCTGCCGCAGCCGTTCCTGGGCCGGCCTGGCGCCACCGCCCAACGCTTGTCGCAGCCGCCGCCCTCGCGGCTCGCGGTGCCCGCGCCGGCGCAGTCACTGTTGCCCGACGCCGGGGCCAGCGCCTGGGCCGGCGCCGTCGCGGACGCATTGCTGGCGGAGGAGGTGCCAGCCGTGGCGGGCGGCACGCGCCGGCGCAGCGACTGGACGCTGCTGCTCTCGGCCGAGGTGCGCGGCGCGGAGGTGGTGCCGAGCTACGCCGTGCAAAACCCCTCCGGCGAGTCGCAGGGCTACTCCGAAGGCGCCCCGGTCGCGATCGCCGATTGGGCCGGCGGCGACGCAGCGGTATTGAAGGCGGCAGCGACGCAAGCGGCGCCCGGCATTGCCTCGCTGCTGAACCGGATCGAGGCGGCGCGACGGCAGAGCGACCCGAACAGCCTGCTGAACCGCCCTGCCCGACTCTACTTCTCTGGCGTGACCGGCGCACCGGGCGACGGCAACAGCAGCCTGCCGATGCAGATGCGTACGAAGCTCACTGCGATGGGCCTGGTGATCCAGGACACCGCCAACGGCGCCGACTTCACGCTCGCCGGCGAGGTGCAGACCGCCCCCGGCGCCAAGGGCACGATGCGGATCGAGCTGCAATGGATCGTTGCGGACAACAAAGGCGCCGAGCGCGGCCGGATCGTGCAGCTGAACGAGGTGCCGCCGGGCACGCTCGACAGCTATTGGGGCGACGTCGCGGTGGTGGTGGCGGACGAGGCCGCGGGCGGAGTGCGCGATGTGGTGCTGAATGCGACCGGCGCCCGGAAGGACAGCCAGGCTGGCACAGCAACGGCTAAATAGGTCACACTCCCCGTGACGAATAGGTGACAGCTTGGGCGCGGGTTGCTAGAACCCTGCCCGCCGTCCTCTGCCCTCGTCTGGGACACCTGCCGCATGAAGATCATCGCCTGCAACAGCAACCGGCCGCTGGCTGAGGCGGTGGCGACCGCACTGCACCTCAAGGTCGCGAATGCGTCGGTGCGCCGGTTCGCCGACATGGAGATCTTCGTCGAAATCCATGAGAACGTCCGCGGCGAGGACGTCTTCGTCATCCAGAGCACGTCTTATCCCGCGAACGACCATCTAATGGAGCTGCTGATCACGCTTGACGCGTTGCGGCGTGCCTCGGCCCGGCGCATCACGGCGGTAATTCCCTATTTCGGCTATGCGAGGCAGGATCGGAAAGCTGGAGGGCGCACGCCGATCAGCGCCAAGCTGGTGGCGAACCTCATCACCGAGGCGGGTGCAAACCGTGTTTTGACGCTAGATCTTCATGCGGGGCAGATCCAGGGCTTCTTCGACATCCCGGTCGACAACCTCTATGCTGCTCCGATGTTCGCCCGCGATATCCGCGCCCGTTTCGCCGGCCGCGAGCTGATGATCGTATCACCGGACGTGGGCGGCGTCGTTCGCGCACGCGCCGTTGCAACACGGGTCAACTGCGACCTGGCGATCATCGACAAGCGCCGGGACCATGCCGGCGTGTCCGAGGTCATGAACGTCATCGGCGACGTGCGCGGCAAGGATTGCATCATCGTCGACGACATCTGCGACAGCGGCGGCACGCTGTGCAACGCGGCGGCGGCACTCGCGAACAGCGGCGCACGGTCCGTGAGCGTCTATGTCACCCATGGCGTGCTGTCCGGCAATGCGGCCGAGCGGATCGCCTCCTCGTCGATCGCAAGCATGACCATAACCGACAGCATCCTGCCGACCGAGGCCGTATGCCAGGCCGCCAACCTCCGGCTGTTCTCGATCGCCCCCATCCTCGCCGAGGCGATGCAGCGCATCTCGGACGAGAGCTCCGTCAGCTCGCTGTTCGACTAAACTCAAGGGAGAAAGCCATGAAGCTGTTCTACACACCCGGCGCGTGTTCGATGGGCATCCACATCCTGTTGGAGGAGATCGGCAAGCCGTATGAGCTGAGCAAGCTGGACATCCGCGGCGGCGAGAACCTGCGCCCGCCGTTCAGCGAGCTGAACCCGAAGGGCAAGGTGCCGACGCTGCAGCGCGACGACGGCTCGGTCGTGACGGAGTTCCCGGTCATCGCCTACACCCTCGCCAAGACCAACCCGGAATCGGGGCTGCTGCCGAAGTCGGACGAGGACGAGCTGCGCGCGGCGGAGGCGATGGATTACTGCGTTTCGACGATCCACATGCAGGGCTTCACCCGCCTGTTCCGCCCATCCAACTTCAGCCCGAACGAAGCCGAGCACGACGCCGTAAAGGCCCGCGGCGCCGAGATGGCCCAAAAGGGGTTCGCGGTGATGGATAAGGCGCTGGCCGGCAAGCAGTGGCTCGGCGGCGGCTACAGCATGGCCGACAGCGCGCTGTTCTACGTGTCCTATTGGGGCGCCAAGCGCATGGGCATGACCCTGCCGCCCAACGTCCAGGCGCATTTCGACCGCATGCTGGCCCGGCCGGCGGTGCAGCGCATGCTGCAGCAGGAAGGCCTCGCCGCCTGATGCTGACCCAGCGCGCGTTTTGGTACCTGCGTCATGGTGAAACCGACTGGAACGCGCGCAACGTGTCCCAAGGGGCCGTCGACACCCCGCTGAACGAGACCGGCCTGGCCCAGGCCCGCACGGCGGCGGGGATGCTGCGGCATCGCGGTATCCGCTCGATCGTCAGCAGCCCGCTATCCCGCGCGCGCACCACAGCCGCCATCGTCAGCGAAACGCTCGGCCTGCCGGTCGAGGTTGAGGACGATCTGCGGGAAGTGGCGTTCGGCGGCCAGGAGGGCCAGCCCATGGGCGGTTGGTTCGAGGATTGGATCGCCGGCACGTTCACGCCGGAAGGCGCCGAGCCGTTCAAGGAACTGCGCGCCCGCGCCGTGCTGGCGATCAACCGGGCGCTGACGCGGGAGGCGCCGGTGCTGGTGGTGGCGCACGGCGCATTGTTCCGCGCGCTGCGGGCCGAGATGGGCCTGTCGCCCGACGTCCGTACGCCCAATGCCGCGCCGTATTTCTGCGAGCCCGGCACGCCGTGGAGCCTAGTTCTCGCTTCGTAACGTGAAATGATACGATATCGACTCTTGTTCTTAGGGCCCGAGTACTGTTTGTTACGATTCCATGAGAATTTCAGTCCTGGGCATCGGCTATGTCGGCGCGGTGTCGTGCGGCTGCCTCGCCGCGTCCGGCCATGAGGTCGTCGGCGTCGATATCGCGGCCGACAAGGTTGCCATGTTGGCGCGCGGTCAGTCGCCGATCGTGGAAGACGAGATCGATGGCCTGATCGCCGACGGCGTCCGCTCCGGCCGGCTGCGCGCCACCACCAGCATCGCCGACGCCGTGGCCGGCACCGAGGTGTCGTTCATCTCGGTCGGCACGCCGAGCGGGCCGGACGGCAGCGTCAGCATGCGGGCGGTGGATGAGGTCGTGGCCTCGATCGGGCACGAGCTGCGCGGCAAATCCGGCGCCCACACCGTCGTCATGCGCTCGACCGTGCCGCCGGGCACGGCGGAGGACCGGGTGATTCCCATGCTGGAGCAGGCCAGCGGAAAGCGGCACGGCGAGGGCTTTTGCTACCTGTCCAATCCGGAGTTCCTGCGCGAGGGCTCGTCGGTGCGGGATTTCCATGCGCCGCCCTACACGCTGATCGGCGCGGCGCCCGGCGAGGACGGCGCCGCACTGCGGGAGATCTATGCCGGCATCGGCGGCGACGTTCATGTCACACCATACCGCGTTGCGGAGTCGGTAAAATATCTCGCCAACGCCTACCATGCGGTGAAGCTCGCCTTCGCCAACGAGAGCGGCGCGATCCTGGCCTCGCTCGGCGTCGACGCGCGGGCGGCGTTCCGGCTGTTCTGCGAGGACCGGGTGCTGAACATCTCGCCGGCCTACCTCACGCCCGGCTTCGCGTTCGGCGGGTCGTGCCTGCCCAAGGACATACGCAGCCTGCTGGCGCTGGCCGACCGGGGCAACGTGCCGGCGTCGTTCCTGCAGCAGGTGCTGCCCAGCAACCAAGCCATTATCGAGCGGACCTTCGAGGCCATCGCCATCCATGGCCGGCAAACGGTCGCGCTGTTCGGGTTGGCGTTCAAGCAGGGCACCGACGACCTGCGCGAGAGCCCGTTCGTGATCCTGGCCGAGCGGCTGCTGGGCCGCGGCTACAATCTGCGCATCTTCGACCGCTCGGTGGAGGTCGCGCGGCTCACCGGCAGCAACCGCGCCTATATCGACCGTGAAATCCCGCATCTGGAGCGGCTGCTGGCGCCCGACCCGGCTACGGCGATCGAGGGCGCCGGGATGGTGGTGCTGGGGCATGTCGGCCAGGACGACCGGCCGGCGCTGCTCGGGGCGCTGCGCGGCCACCGGGTGCTCGACCTCGCCGGCATCGCCGAGGTGCGCGGCCATCCCGGCATCGCCTACCGGGGCCTGTGCTGGTGAGGCCACGGCTGTTGGTGGTGTCGCCGCGGTTCCTGTTTCCGCTCGACCAGGGCGGGCGCATCCGGACCGCCAACACGCTGCGCCACATGAAGGGCGGCGCGTTCGACATAACCCTTGTGTCTCCTGCCCCGCCCGACGCCTGGCGGTTCGCGCAGCAGACCGCGGAGTCGTGCGACCAATTCCTGTCCTGGCCGGAGACGCCGATGCCGTGGCTGGGCCGGGCCATGGCGCTGGCCGGACGGCTGCCGGTTGCGGTCGCGACGGACGCATCGCCGGCCGGGCGGGCGCTCGTCGCGGCGGAGCTGGCGAAGCGGCCCGCCGCCGTTCTGGTCGATTTCCCGCACGCGGCGGTGCTGCTGCCCGACCGGCTCGCAGTCCCGTCGCTGATGTTCACCCATAATGTCGAAGCCGAGATCTTCGCCCGCCATGCCGCGGCAGCTACTGGGCCGATGCGGCTGGTATGGCGGGACCAGGCCCGCAAGATGCGCCGGTTCGAGGCCGCAACGCTGCAGCGGTTCGACAGCGTGATCGCCGTCTCGGCCCGCGATGCGGCGGCGCTGCGCGACAGCTATGGCCTCGGCCGGGTCGAGCCGATCGAGACGGGCGTGGACGTCGATTACTATGAGTATCATGGCCCCGAGGCAGCGCCGCCGTTCGGCCCGGCCGAAGGCACGGTGGTGTTCACGGGATCGATGGACTCGCGGTCGAACGTCGAGGGCGTCGAGTTCCTGATGCGCGAGATCTGGCCGCTGATCCTGCGGTCCCGGCCGCAGGCGCGGGCGGTCATCGTCGGCCGCAACCCGCCGGACGCGCTGGTCGCCGAGGCACGCGGACGCGGCCTGGCTTGGAAGTTCACCGGATTCGTGAACGACGTGCGGCGGTTCGTCGCGCGGGCGCACGTTTATGCCATCCCGCTACGGGTCGGCAGCGGGACGCGCTTGAAGGTGTTCGAGGCGATGGCGATGGGATGTCCCATCGTCTCGACCGCCTTGGGCGTCGAGGGCCTGGCGGTGACCGACGGCACCGACTACTTGGCTGCCGACACGGCGGACGCCTTCGCAGCCGCGGTGCTGGCGTTGCTGGACGACGCCGGACGCCGTTCCGCGATCACGTCGGCGGCGCGGGAACTCGTCGTCGAGCGCTTCAGCTGGACACAGGTGACGCGGCGGTTCGAGGCGATCTGCGCGGCTGTGCTGACGCCGGCGCTCGCCTGACCCGCCGGCTACTTCGCCGGTTGCGCCCCGAGCTTATCCAGCAGGGCGCTGGCCGCGTCGACGCAGGCCCGCATCGGCTCGTCCTCGGCGCATTTCACGTCCACCACGCCATCATTGCGCGAGAAATGAAAGCGGGCGCCCTTGGATGGGCGCATCATCCCCATCATGCCCGGCCGCATCCCGCCCATACCGCCATGCATCGGGGGACGGCCATGCATCCCGCCCTCGCCCATTGGTCCCGGCTCCGGCGCGCCGGGTTGCGGCGCCGGCTGGGCGACGGCTGCGCCAGCGGCCCCGAGCGCGATCGCCACAGCGGCAAGCGTTTTGAGTGTTCTCATCATCTCGACTTTCCGCATTTTACGTAGCATGGCAGAGGGTGTCCGTAAGTCTTTGCAGGAGGGTGGCAGGGATTTGTACGGTCTCTGTGCTGGACCGGGACCTGGATAAACCCGGTGGGCA
>JAABUY010000914.1_pt1 | contig 44822 bp, 41 predicted proteins | sample 5560271 | NCBI WGS metagenome assembly JAABUY01 (sample SAMN10711886, study PRJNA513374) | rock metagenome | isolation source: Antarctica rocks | place: Antarctica: Victoria Land, University Valley
CTTGCCATCTGTTTCTTGGGAGGTATATCAATCTATCTACACGCACTAGTCTCGCCGTGCCATATTATGAAGCTGTTCCGCCATAGACTCGCATCCGGCCAACCCCATTGACACTCAAGCCCGAATACCCACATCCTATCGAAACCCTCCCAAAACTATGATGCACGTGTTTGCGACAGTAAGAGCTAGAGATAAGAGAACTTGCTGGAAGCTTGGCCAGCACCACCGAAATCAGATTCAAATTCCGCGTTCAAATTGATGACCAATTCCAAATGAGACATAGACACCTTGATGTTGTGATACACGGCTAACGCATGAGCCGCAGCAACCATGTTTTTGATCTGTGATGAATCAATGGTCAGCATTAACGGATTTGACTGGTTTTGACAATGAAGATCTAACCTGTCGACCGTTGAGATCCTTCCTCGCCAATCCGTCGAGGTCTTTGGGATCATATTTCGCCGCTCCATTGGCCGTTACCGCCTTTTTCAAGAAGCTTACTCAGACTTGCTTTCTTGTGTCGAGACTCAAGGGGTCGTACCTCACAGCCAGAGTGATTCTGCTCTGGATTGCGTCATCGAAGTTCCTGACCCGATTGGTTGTGAGAAACATAATCCCTTGGTTGTACTCGAGCTTTCGAAGGAAGATCGAGACCCGAGCGTTTTGATGACTGTCGATGAAGCGCGTCTGCACAAACACATCTGCTTCATTCAGAAGCACAAGCGCTTTTCAGTGATGAGCAAGCTGAGAGATGTGAAATAATTGATCTTTCAGCGTCTTCGGATCATGACTCAGCTCTCTGACAGACACCTGGACGATCAGTATACCCTACAGCATCGAACGAAAAGAGCGCATATCGCGTAAAGTGATCGTTTCAGATGCTTCGACAGTTCTTCGACGATCAAAGTCTTATCGATCTCAGAAGAGTCACTGCATCGTACGTCAGTACATGAACATCCGAACAGATGTTGAACACATTACTGTAAAAGCATAATCAGACCTCGCCCCTTTCTCATCACGAAGTCGTCAAACGTATGGTCGAATGTTTCGCCAAGATGAGCTTTAGCGAGAGCTAGAACAAGGTTCTTTTTCTGAAAGAAAATCGTCAGATTGGCAAAAGACGATGAATTTCAAACGATGTTGGCAATATCATTCACTGCAAACTCAACTTTGAAGATTGTCAGCTCGTTATCGCATCGTGTCATTGTCCCGCGAGAGAGAGAAAAAGCTCACGCCATAATTTATTGCCAAAGCTTCACTCACGCACGATTGAGCTGCAAAGAAGCAAAGCGTCCTCGTTCATCTGACTTGACTTCGCGTCATTGCTCTTGACCAACTTTTCAGACTCGAAATTGTACCATTCAGCACTCAACGAGTGTCTCTCGATCAATCCGCTGATACGTGGTCTGACGTAGTTCGAGTTCTCACGAAAGAAAGCAGCATCGACCATGATTCGACTCTTGACAGGAACTTCAATCACCTCCTTCTTCATAAAAAAGACGTTTCCGTGATACTGAAGATACTGCACGCCCAACAAGAAAACAAACCGCCGGTCCCGTTCTATAAGACTGATCCTCATCTCGCTTCTGCGCGAATGATATTCAAGGGGAAATGCGTCGAGAATGACGATCCGCTTGACATCGGCAAATTTTCCAACGCCAAGTGCAGTCGAGACTTCGTCAAAGACAAGTCCGTCGGAATCGAGATATCGACACTTCATGTGAAAATATGTCACCCTGTTCGCCGTCGTCTTCTCTTCGCCCATGTCAAATCGGAAGCATAAGGGTTTTTCGATGTCAAGACAGATGATATATACGATCGTGTTCGGCTTGAAGAGAACTCAAAGCAGGTCGTATGTAATTTCATCATTCTTCAGAAGCGAAATCAGATGACTGATCGTCAAGACGTATTTGCTCTTAATGAAGTTCATCAGTAGATTGAGATGCTTTAGCTCTTCAGCATCTTGATCAACGTCGTCGCTCAATTTGTTCCGATACGCTTCCAATTCTGAAAGATAGTGATATATGAGATTTCGCTCGACCTACGAAATGAGTCTAAGTTGGAAATTGGTGCAAAAAAAGACAGAAAGTCATATCGCAGATTTGTCCTCTCTAAGAGAGACGCCGTGAACGTGTTGCAGAATCTTTCTCAGAATGTCTCGCAATTTGTTCGATTTGATGTCAATATAGAACACTGAATCCGAAGCGTTTTTGTCTAATGTCTCTCAGCAATCAAGGTTCTTACTCATATCGATATACTTATCGATCCGTGCGCGAGCGACAAAGACGTACTCGTCCAGCCAGTTCACTTCTCGCGGAGGTGAAGACTTCACAGTCTCATACTGACCTGTCTTATCGTTTCAGCTGCACTGTATTTAGCTTGACCACATGAGCCTGAAGTTGGGGGAGAATATCGCTCGTCAACGATCTTATACTCCAGTCTCGAAGCGCGAGCTCCCGATCCCGCAGGCGGAACATCTTTCTCAGCTACGAAGGCTGAGGCTTGAACTTTATCTGTGAACTCCGCCTTTTGGGCTTCCTTGATCAGCCCTACTACCAATCTCTTGAGATCGTCGACCGCAATGGACTGCGGAAAAGGCGAAGACGTAGGGCTGATGGGAGGTGTAACTGGTGACTGCGGAGAGACAGATGGCTTTGGAGCAATTTCTGTTGTTGCCATTGTCTTCGTGATGAAGCAATACCGAAGGGCAAAAATCTTTTAGGCAAGTGGTAAGGCTTATGAGATGTTATCTTGTGAGGAAAGCTGGGACCAGGCTTTGATCTGGACTGTAATACTGATGAGGAGGTAAAGTACGAGGTTCTAACTGAGCGGATGAACCGATATATGTCTTCCAAGAGCTCAACCGACTCCATCACCGTCTGCGCGCCGCAGTCGTATCCTCTGCATAGACTTTTCCCTTTCTGGCATTGAATAACCGGCGAGGATAACATTTCATGCACGAATGCGAGGACTAAGACAGATCGTCTAGGTCCTCCACCGATTCCGTTCCTTCTTGTTCCTAACACTAGAGATCATCACTTAATGACGGCTCATACGTGCATAAGTGTTGAGTTTAGGAATTGGTGGGTGAAGTGCGCCACATGATCTTTTCTAGCAAGGAGGGCGTTCCCAGCGTTATTGATTAAGAATTATGGGAGACCGTCAAACCCCCTTACTTCCCCCTCTAAGCAGGTACCCGTTCTTAGACCAACCATGGCTTTCTTGGTATACGAGGACAAGAGGGCAGATAGGCATGTAGATATATATTGAACTATCTAGTAGGTTGAACATACGGATGAAGGAAGAAGTGGGCGAAGGGTAAATACCCATCCACTAGCGCCGGATCAATGCGGAGATTACTAACCACAGGGGTAACAGTACCGTTCCCTGTTTCCAACATTTCCAACACTCCCTCTTAGGAATTGGAGCTCTATATGAAGCTATCCAGGCCCTCTACTGACTGTATATCCATGCTCTTTTACTCGCCGGCGTCATGCTCGGCGGGGGTAGCCTCATTCCTTGAAGCTAGTCCCATGACTGACCTGAACCTCAGGAATTTGCCTGACTCCAGGGGCTTGGTCAGACCGTCAGCCACCATTTGATCGGTGGGTATATATTCCAATTTGATTGCTCCCTCTTCTACCTTGTTCCGAACATAGTGATACGACGTATCAATGTGCTTAGCCCGGGGGTGATTGACGGGATTGCTACCCATTTTTATAGCCGCTTGGTTGTCAGCTAAAATGGTAGTTGAATTCGTATCTGAATCATCATATTTCACCTCTTTCAATGCTTGAACCAGGAAGGTCAATTCCTTGGCTGCATTACATTCGTCGACGTATTCAGCTTCAGCAGATGACGTACTAACGCATTGCTGACGTTTGAAGCTTCAGCTAATTGGTTCATTCCATAGGAAAAACATATAGCCGAAGGTGAACCTTCGAGAATTCAAGCAATCCGCATGGGCTGAATCGATATATTCAAAGAATTCAGCTCCTTCGACTCCCTTCATTTTGGAAGGTTCATATCGAAGCTTCAGCTGAGCAGTTTCAACTAGATAACGAATGATTTGTTTGACAGCTAGATCATGATCGAGGGTAGAATTCGTCGCATATCTGCTGCATTTGCCTACTGCATAGACAATGTCTGATCGAGTTTGACAGACTATTCATATCAGAGTTTCGATGATGAACTGATAGCTCTCTATTTCGTCGAGAATAGTCTGATACTCGACTCACTTCTTGATCTTTAGATAGACATTCTTCTTGAGCTGACATCGATGATGCATCGATGTTTTAGTTGAGCTGCAATTGCTCATGCTCAGAAGCTCGATGACTCGCTTAATATAGATGCTTTGATTGATTCAAAGAGTTCGTTTGACTCTATCACGAGTTATGTGCATTTCTAGATATCACTCGATTGAGTCAAGATCTTTCATTTGAAAGCGCTCTGCAAATTGCAGCTTCAGAGCTTCGATATCAAATATATTTGATTCTAGAAGAAGTAAATCGTTCACATAGATAGTGATAATGATGTCATTATCATGAATGAACACTGAATGATCAATTTCTATTCTTTGATAGTCGATGAAGATGAGATAAACTTTCAGAATTGCATATCATTCTCGAGATGCCTGTTTTAGTTCATATAGAGTCTTGTTTAGACGACAGGTCAAAAAGGTTTCATTTGATTCTTTTTGCTCAAACTTCGACGATTGCTGCATTCAGATCTTTTCTTTTAGATGTGCTTCTAGAAAAGCGATGACGACGTTCATTTGTTCGACTTCGTAGTCATATTTGATCGTCAATGCTAGAAGCATTTTGATGATTGTGACTCTGATCATCGAAGCAAAAATCTCATCGTAGTCAATTTTCTGTTTCTGACGAAATTCTTTACACACTCATCTAGCTTTGTATTTGATCATCTTCTCTTTTGATTCTCGCTTAATGATAGTTACTCAGCGCGTCGACAGTATTCGTCGATTTGGCGAAGATATCTTCAGAGTAAAGATGTCATTTTTAATGTGAGCGTTCAGCTCACTTCTGAATGCGAGCTTTCACTGTTTTCAATCGAGACTAGCTCTCGCTTGCTTCACGATTTGTGAAGTATCCGATTCAATTTGAACTCGATTTGCTCGACTGACAAAGCCTCGATTATGATCTTTGACTCAGAGATCGTTGAGAGTTCTGTAATCAACAGGTTCAGCGATAGCTCGTTTGAGACGTTCGCTCGAAGCATCAGAATCGCTTGAGCTATCTGACTCGCTTGATTCTAGTTCTGATGATCTGCTTCTAGCTTTCTGTGAAGCGACTGATGTTTCAGGTACGATTGTACGTTTCGAAGTAGCAGATGAAGTTCTTGCTGAATAATCGTCGAGAATTTTCGCGATCTTCGCATTTTCAGTGCTTATTATCGAGGAAGGTTTTGACGAGAAAGGTTCATCTTCGGTTTGATCATCGAAGGATAGTATCGAAAGATCTTCATCATACCTCTCGACTTCGATGACTATCTCGTCTCATTGAATATGACTAGATATTAGTACCTTCTTACCGTTTCACAAGCGGAACTGATTGACTTTCTCGTAGCTCAAAAACTGACATTTTAAGCTCTTGTCATTGAGCTTTCGACGAGCTTTCTTCACATGATGATAGGCTATGCATTCAAACGTATGTAGATAGCTAAGGTCAGGCTTCTTGTCATGTCATGCCTTATAGAAAGTTATATTGTTCAACGCAGTGATAGAACTTCTGTTCTTCAGATAAATGACAGTCATTATTGCCTTTTCTCATAGTCTTATCGACAATTTGACGCTAGTCAGTATAGCGCGAGTTCGTTCAAAAAGAATGCAAAAACATCGCTCTGCAACCTCATTTTGACTCGAGTTATATGATGTCGTCGACTCTCATTTGATCTCATGCTCTTTGAGCAATTCAATGATTTGATGATCAGCATACTCATCTTCATTATCTGAACGCAGTCGATGAATCGAAGTGTCTCGAGTCTTCATCAATTTCAGATAATTTCGAAGTACGTCTTTTAGTTCGAATTTTCGTTCTAGTAGGTAGATGGTCGTATGTTCGCTGTAGTCATTAATCATAGTAGTCACATATCTAGATTCTTCATCGATCTTAGATATCTTATCATCGTCGACGAGATTCGTATGTACTAGCTCATCTACTTTGATGACTCTGATGTGAGGTTTTCGACTTGACGTTCTATGTTGCTTGTCTATGACACAGATCTCACATATCATTTCTGAAGATTTCTTGTTTTCTAGACTATTTGTCGAATTCACATCAATGTCGATGCTCATGTTGATCAGGCGTTTGACGTCTGTCATATTCAGATGAGCTAATCGTTTATGTCATTGACGTCATGACGCCTTGACTGATTCTGAACTGCTTGCCAGAATGACTGATTTTGAGGGAATGAATGATGTATTCACGAAATAGACTTTCCCTTTATTTCTCGAGCTAGTGAGAACGACGACATTCTTTGAATTCATAAATCGGAATCTGTCGTTCTTTATACTACACGTATATCCTTTGACTTTCACCTGATCGACTGACATCAAATTATAGTGTAGTTCTGAACAGTGATAAACATCGGTCAGCCGAATTTTGATTGGTTGATCGTTCAGCAAAATGTCGATCATAATTGAATCTTTTTCGACAATGACTACTGCTTCATTATTTGCAGTAACAATGCTGTTATCGATGATCTTTTGATATGACTGTTTATCAAACAAGTTCTCGTCATAGCAGACATGATTCTCAGCTTCGATGTCTATTCACCAGGCGTTGGTACGGCTGTCTGCTCGACAGACGAAGGAGATCTTCATAGTTCTGACTATTCTGGCTTCGAAGTCGATGGTCAGGTTCTTCTTTTTCTGACTAGACTTTCATTCTTCTGAACAAAGCTTAGAATATAGATACCAGCAATTCTCTTGCCTGTGACCCGATTGCTCGCAATGAAAACATTGTTTATTCAAGCTCTTTCGAAAGTTCTTGAATTTTGACTTCTTGCCATCAAACTGAGCTATCATGCTCTTGAAACTGAAACCCTCCTTATCGTTTGATCTCTTATCGTGATCGACTAGAGCGATGGTCATATTCTCTATAAATAAGTCGATTTTGTTGATCTTGGCGCTCTGTATCAAGTCGAAGATGTACGATTCTAGACTTTCGTTGAGACCTAGAAGAAAGAGATTGCTAAGCATTCAGAATGCTACTGCATTATCGATGTCTGAACACTTGATGGCAGCTCGCTTGAGCGAGTCAGCATAGTTCTGTATAAATTTGAAATCCGATTGTTTCGATTGAGTGAGTTCTTCGATCGCCAGATATAGAGTGGTCAAGTTCGACTGCTCATATTGAGTCTTCAGAATAGATCACATCTTGATGGCGTCTTCTATTTTGACTATATGTACTCTAGGTTCCTGTTCGATGCTGAAGATAATCACATCGCAGGCCCTGTCGTTCTTGTCTTCCCAATTAAGAATAGTACTGGCGTACTTCTTTTTGGCTGCTGTCTTGGATTCAGAATCCGGGATTACCGGTTTCTTCAGCTTCCCCGAGGTGACTCACCAGAGACCTTTGGCTTTCAGGGTACTGATTATATCTATCTTCCATGACTCGTAATTCTCGCTCCCCTTTAGCTTAGGAAATCGATAATTATTCGAACCTTTCATTATTGTATGGTGGTTGAGGTATGAAGGGGATGAAGGTCGATAGGGGAAATATTCACCGATTTTGGTGACAGCGAGTTCGATGCTTCTGCCCTTTGTTATTTTTTGCGGTAGCGGTAATAGCGCTAACCCGAGCTCATAACCTCTTGGTATACGAGGACAAGAGGGCAGATAGGCGTGTAGATATATATTGAACTATCTAGTAGGTTGAACATACGGATGAAGGAAGAAGTGGGCGAAGGGTAAATACTCATTCACTAGCGCCGGATCAATGCGGAGATTACTAATCACAGGGGTAACAGTATCGTTCTCTGTTTTCAACATTTTCAACAGGCTTATGTCACATTAGATGACATGTAGTTTTGAAGGTGGTCATTCTCACAGGTCACAAAGCTAATGAGTTATTCAATGCAAGGTACAGGATCTGAAGTTTCGTAGATCGTCTCAATCTCGGTATGATTTTGAAAAAAGACATCAGAGAGATTGACATGATAAAGAAACGTTCAGTAAGTTATCTATTACAATACTTTAAAAAATGTGTTTGATGATATCAGTTGGCAGCATGATATTTCTGCATCGACACGAACTTTTTATGATACATCGGTATCTTATGAAAGATCGACTAAATAGTGAAACTTGTCTGAACTGTGTGAGGCCTGGACGATGACGTCGTTGCATAAATGCGATGAATTCGTGGTAAAGCGGTTTACTTGTAAGAAGAGTCATATATAAAGTGTCTTTGCTGACTTTCGATAGATCATTAGAATATGAAGAGATACAATTATCAGTGCATCTTGACATGATGACACCTAATTAAAACGTCGTTGTCATATGCGTTGTGCACTCTAAAGCAAGAAGTCGATGATGCAGAAAATGAGAGCGCAAGGAGACGTCACTCAAGAAATGCTAATATAACAGTTCAATTCAACGCGCTTCACAAAAATAAAGGTTACGCAGTGATGAAATGTGATTAGCTTCTTGCTCTATCTCAATTTAGATATGAAGTTGAATCTGACAACTTGCTGAATTTTATTTCTCATGTCGTTAATCGGATTTCTGCTTGTAGAACTCATGCAGTTAACATTGATGACGACAGCAAGATTCTCAAAAACCAGTTGATGACAGCTCGTCGCTTTCGACCGTATTCTTTCAGTTTGCAATTAAGAAGATGTAGAATTGCTCACACTTCTTGACTCTGTTGAACACGATCATCAACGAGGCTCAGACTATACGACTAAAACCCTTCGAATTAGTCATTGACGTTGACTGCTACATTTTCCAAGGTCGGTAGAGCGTCGACATACCGCACAGATATCTCGCTGAACTTTCTAAATGAATCATCGTCGTGAATAGTCTTTATCAAATCTTTCAATATCACTAGGCATTGAACACAGATACGTACTTCAGCGAGCAAGAATATGTTCAGTAGGCATTGTTCATACTTCTAATTGTTGAAATAGTATCTCGCCCTAGTGCGATAAATAGAGACTATGTCGGAACTAGTGAAGCTCTGCGCTACAGAAATATGTTCATTCGCATTTTCCCTGATGGTCAACGACTGACACTCAATTCGTACAAAGGTCATAGGGAAACAGAAGATGAGTAGATACCTCGAATCCTCGCTAAGTGAGCGCTACTGAATACTGCAGCTGTACCTTCGTTTCGAGAAGCATGATCAGATGAAATCGCTGCACATAAGTACAATCAATTGTCTGCGAAGGCACAAGATCGGCCATTGTCTTACAAAAATATTTAGAAAGAAAGTCCTATCGAGCATCGCCTTCGTTTGAACGAATATATATTATATGTGTTTGGGCAAACTCGGCGGCCCCTGACGGTCTCCAGGGCCAAAATTTGCCTCGGAAGTCGCCCTGAGATGCCAAGCACTCCCTCTATCTAAGCGACTGAGTCTATGAAGTGGGTGGGTGGGGCAAAAGCGCGTTTCTGGCTGAATCCTAAGGGATGAAGAAACAGAAAGAGATGATGGGGGAAACAGAAGGGGTGACGGCCTATTTATCCCCTTTTCCCTGCTTAATCTCCTTGTTCTCTAGCGGCCGGCATTGGCCGAGCCAAGCCGGCTAGCAGCCACCTTCGCTTGCCGATAGCCTTCAGTCAAGCTGAACCTTAAAGAATGCAGAGAAACATTGTATTGTCATCTTTGACACATCTTCTAGAAACTAAAAGAATTTGGTAAGACAATATATAAAGTGATTACACATCATGGCGGTGAATGGGGCGGTAGGTAGCATTATTGAGGCCCTGAAGCCGCTCGTAGAACCATCATCACAGCCTCATGCCCAGCGACCGCCTGCAATGCCGTTCGACCATCATAAATATCAGCAGCAGCGGCGTTGACGTCGGCGTTTGCCGTCAGCAGCTTCCTTACCACTGCATCATTCTCTTTCCCAGCTGCTCTTTGAAGTCAGTGGTCACGCAATAATGAAACTCTATTGAATATATCACTTTTCCATAAAAAGTCGGTTATCACAGCTGAACTCGCCGCTAGTGCATGCTTCTGCCATTTCTCAATCGCATATTGAAGAAAGCAGCGAGTCTGTAAGCGCTCTTGTGACAGTTCTCGTATGGTTCCTTTTGCTGCGTGCTTCATGATATCTCGGCTGAATTCTTCCATGCTCAGATATCTTCAGCATATATCAAGTATACAAGAATTTGCCTTATCTGAGATGATTCTATACATTGATAGGTGACTATTTCCTATAAAGTCTATCCGGATTTGAATTCGCTACAGGGTAAAGGCGACGAAGCTGAAACTCAGCTGTTCCAGATTTTACAGAGGGCCTGAGCGAACATACGGAAGAAGGTAATAGAGGGGTTAATTTTCAGTATGCCTCGCAGATGTGCAGCTGTAATCAAGGCGAAGGGCTGACATACTAAACATTAAAACTTCAAAATTGAGGGGATTTTAGCCCTCTCTCTACTGAATTAGTAGCCCAAAATTTGATGTTCTTCAGCTGATTTTGAAGGTATGGTATGCAAATGCCTATGAGAGGGTAATTGCGATGGCGGGGTAAAAAAAAAGGTGCCGAAGACTTTTTCGCACTAACTGTAAGCTAGTCGCATATCAATGCAACCACGTTAACAATCTGTCAACAAACTCATCGCTGTCTATGTGAGATCTTCTGAAATTCTCACATATTCTCTAGCCTCGTTAGTTTCTGGTTACAGCCTCTTCCGAATCTTAAAAAACGAAGACTTGTCAAAGTACTTCTGAACACTACGAGGAGATTCTCACTGTGATCAGCGCTCGACGCGCCTCAAATATTACATATTTATCGATGAGTGCTGCAATCAGCGACTTGACTTCAAAGATTCTGAAACAGGTTCTCACTGATCAGCTTTCTCTAAAACGACATGCTTTTGTGTGAACTTGAGTTTCGCAGTCATTCATGAATCTTGCTAAAGAAGGTGAGTACTACGAGACGCACTTCTTCAAAGCATACATTCGAAGAAGTGATTGCTGACGACTTCGAAAGCTTTCTTCAACTGTCGACGATGATTTACACTATGAGATTGACTCAATCACGCCTTGAGCGTCTTCTAACTATGCACTCTTGAAGATTGTTCGTCAAGAAACAGAAAGAGCTTAATGTAATCTACGACGATCAGAGACTAGACAAATCCGACGCGACATGACAGAGAGCGAGCGAAGAATGACAGCAAACGCTTTCATCTTCATCAACACGTAAGTAAAAGCATGAATCAACAATAAGTACATTGTGCAACAATAGATTATGATGACTCAAAGTTTTGAAAAGCATAAGTTAAAACTCATGATGAGAAATTAGATGTTGCTTCTATACGATGATTCTCATTCTTCTCAAGAAATAGCACTTTCAACTGTTAGTCACATATGCTGCATAAAAAGACGAAGAAAACACGTAAGTGCACATATTTGTCATGTTTGCTGAATGCGTCTGTACATATAGTAGCTCAGAAGAAAATGTGATTGACAAGAATCACTGAATTCAATGTCTGCTTGTCTTCAGCAACTCTCTCTTCATTCACACTCTTCAGTATCAGTCTATGAGATACTCGAGCGATAATAGCACAGAAGATCTCATGCATGCTCACTCTTCTTGCACACATGACTTTGTCTGAATTGCATGCAAGACTTGTCATTCAACAACAAAACAACTCGCATTCTGATCTTTCTTCACAACTGACTGACGCATTGTTCTCGCTATCTTTGAAATAGAGATCTGAAAATCTGCAAAACGACTGATGCTCATTTGATGTTTTTTCTATTATGTTCAATGATGTTTCAAGATGAACTCGATGTGATTCACTAATTCTTCGAACGAAGATCAATTGATCTTCTCTGTCGATTTATATGTATGATATTTATCATTATGCTGAATAATTATGTGTATTTTTGACTCTGTCATTCACGTCAGCTCATTCACTTTCTTGAATACATTTGTCTTTCGTTTGCGAAACTTTTCTTGAAGTCATCGTTCATTCATCACTTTTGTCATCTTTAAATGATGCTTTGAGAAGCTGTCAAAGTCGTTAATACTTAGTTTCTGTTCAGTTCATATTGCATGTCAAAGACAAAGTCTCATGAAATAATTGCAAGAGATTGAATCAAGATGTTCGAAATCAGCTGCGTTATTAAATGACGAACGAAATGACAGCATTCACAGCTGACAACGTCGAAAATTGACGACATTCAGATTTGATAGCGACAACGCTCTCTTGATTCAGCCTCTCATCATATTCGAGATGCTCATGAGAGCATTCATAAATAAAGTCTCATGATATCGTTTCTTCACGTTGCTTTTGAATGCTCTAAATCGAACAGTCAGATCTGATTATCTCTTCGATGTCTTACAACCATAATTTTGCCTAAGAAATTCTATTCTCTCAGCAAACTATGTAAAGTATTCTCATCTGCATTCACATTATCAGAACATGATGCGAAGATCACAGAATTGAATTTCATTATTCTTCTTTCAGAGCTTCAGAATAGACTTTCAGATGAGTTGAAACTGATTACTATTGAGAGTATAAAAGTCGTGAGATTTGTTGATCAATGCATTAAATATTTGACGACTTGAGACAGAACTAGATCACAATGTCGTTTCGTGACGTTTTAAAGACTTTTCTTATCTCTCTTCTATGCTTTTATCTAGTTCTTACACATGAATACGCTCTATCAACAGTTAAAAACAGTTCATTTCTTTTGACAAAAGATTATGATTTAATGACTTGAACAGATGCAGAAGTAAAAATCGATGTCTACTCTGAATTGAATTACGTAGACGATAAGTTTCAAATAGCAGACGCAAGTCTTACTTATGTAATGAATTACTATCTTGAGAGTAAGAACGAATCTTCAAATTTTCGATTCTTCAAAATATCTTGAGCTTTAAAGAATCAAGAGAAGCTGAATCTCAGGAAATTTGATCAAGATTCAAATGATACTAAGATTTGAAGTTGTGAGATTTTTGTGACGCGCTTCATGATCGAAATGAATAAAGATTGTTACAACATTTCGAGAAATGAATTATCTACTTGTCTTCAATCGTGACAATTCTAAGAACTTCGAGACTTTGAGTCATTAAAAAGCAGTTGTTTTCGAAGATGAATGTATTTGAAAAGTTCAAATAGCAAATGTATTAACTTTGACAATAATCAGAATGTCACAAAACTAAAGAAATTGTTTCAACGACGCTGCTTCAACTTCTGTGCTCTTCTTACTATAATATACTACGTTATGAGCACGAATTATTGACTGTGCACTGACTATAGTGTCGTTCAGTCTAAAGTCATGTTCTTCGAATCAGCAAATAAACTTACAGAATATCAGAAGATATGCAAAGAGAAAACACATGAGTACTAAAAAGAAAAGAAGAGACGACTTCATCGAATTCTCTCTTTGCAGCGATCGAGTCAAATATGCTGTAGAAAGAGGTTAAAAAGCTTTGTAGTGATCTTTAATGCGTGAGCGAGAGGGAATTTCATGTGTTTCAAAGCTCTTCTCATGGTTCGTGTATGCAGCACATTGCCTTTCTTCATCATTCAAGACGCAGAAATTCTTCTTGCAGCTTTGAAAGAAGGCGATGACGAGAAAGCACTTGATATGTCTGTCAGCTCAGGCACACACAGTGTTTCATCGAATTCAAAGGGATAGATCGACGTTGATGGTCTGGCGTAGAAGCGTTTGTCAGGGAAAGCTGCTCGCTTGCGCATACGATCAAAGAACGTGTGAAAGTCTGACTGATTCATAGTTCGCATGAAAGATTCTGTTTGCCTCTTTTTCACGAAGCGACGTTGATTCAAGAATGAGCATGTAAAGACGTGCACGGAATCTTACATCAGCATCTCTAAAATCGCTTGGTTCATCGCACTGAATTAGAAGTCGTGAAATTCTGCAGACTCTTGTCAAGAAAGACGTCACGTTAGACTAAAAGTCGCGAAATCTGTAAGACCCTTGTCAATTGACGGTCTTCAGACGCAGATTCTAGCCGTGCTACAGGTCAAATGCCAAAGCTGATCTCGGGAGGAAACATAGCGAGACTTATATGTAAGATAATCTTCTACCACTTCATGATGCACTTTTCTATGCGAATTAGGCAGCACAGATCAAACAGTACGAGAAACAACTACAGCATGCCTATTATCAGTTCTGAGACTCTTGCTCAAGGTAGTGAATCGTTGCTGCTTAAGTCAGAAGACACGATTTCTTTCTTTTTTGTAGACATACTTGACGACTCTTTCGATTCAAAACCTAGATTCTTACGTGATGATTGATTGATTCATGAGATTTGCAGAGAGAATCTTTCGATTATAGATATAACTCTTACACGTTGATAACTTATTCACGAATAATTCAGATTGCAGATGAAGCACTTATTGAAAGATTCATAGATGAACGTGTGAAAGTTCAGTTGTAAAAAACAATACTCGTCTATCAAAACATTAGAATTGATTAATCGAATTCTACAGCTCATTGATCTGAACTCAGATTGAAGACTCGTGTTTCTGGTACAACGAATGACTCTTTTTCAGTTAATGTATACTAAGCAATTGTAGCTTATTTGAGGTATGAGAACATGGTAAGACACAGATCAGTGAAAGTAAATTTCTGCGGCGAAAGCGGCAAGAGAAAGACATCGTGTCAGTGTGTCAACGCCTTACGATGTCTCAGTGAAAGCATAATTTCAGAATGAACACGAGGAGGTATATCGTTCTTCGTATTGCTACGTTAACATCGAACTGACTAATTGATGATTCTTTTTTACAGCTTCGTACAATCAAGTACTTCTGTCTTGAGAGCAACTTTGACATCTTCTAAGGCGTCTCTATTACCAATTGCAACTAGTACAACTTCCGAAGGTCTCGTCGTCAATGAGGATTCTGTCTGCTTGAACAAAAAACGGCGATTGGATCGGACGGACAGTGAAAATGGTACATCGTCCTCTTTGCAACATGAAAGGAAGCACAGTCGCGAGTGCCGTAGTGTTAGGCAGCATGAGCCTGTCTAAAAAAACGAGGAAGGACCTCTCATGATCGTATGAGCTGATTGGTAGACATAAGCAAGCAATGATTTCACCCATTCAGGCTTAGTTGCATAGGCACTCTCACACTGGCAGAACATAGTACTGAAGTATAAACGGACTTGGGAAATTCTCGATCAGGATTAGTACTTCATGGCAACGACTGCAATACACTAGCACGATTTTGCAGAAGAATGATATCGTTGTCGCCCACTTTCCCATAGAATATCATTGTGCTCTATGGATAGTGGAAGGCACATTTGCATCTAAGTCTAGCTTTTGCCGTTGTTTCTCTTGCTTTCGCTCTTGCCCTTCAATTGCATTTGCGTCTGAGACTAATCTTTGTCATTGTTGTTCTTGACTTTTCATTTGCTCTTTGATCGCGATTGCGTCTTGCATGAGCTTTTGACATTTTGTCTTTTGCTCTTGCTCTTTCTTCTTCAACATTCTTGCGTCGAATATCAGCTTTTGCTGTCGTATTGTTTGCTCTTGCTCTTGTTTTTCTAGCACGCTTGCTTCGAATAGAAGTTTTTGTCGTTGTCTCTTCTGTCTCATGTGCTTGTTTGTTCAGCACATTCGCGTCCGACGTGAGAATAGAACGTCATGGTGGCTGGCAAAAGTCTTCAACCCTAGGAGTAATAGATGGCGTATTGGCTGTAGACAAAGTCAGCGTTCTTGACCTACCAGCCTCTCGTTGCCCTTTAAGTCGGCTCTAAACTGAGCTTATTGACCAGCTATCGGCGATAGTATCATCAAAAGAACGTTTTTATTGTACTTTTCGAACCTAGAAAAGGGATGAACGCTATTCACGTATCGACTCGAAGATTTCCCATATTTTCCGGAGTGCTCAGGGAGTGCTCAGGAATGCTCACCCCCGGCTCAGGGTAAAGCAGCATCGGCTCTCCTTCAGATCTAGAAGCGGAAATGGACGAAGTTTTTCGTGTTCATGTCTATAAAGGCAGTCCTTGCTAACTTTTGTTTCGCTTCAGGCATTATTTACGAGGATGATCAGGTGCCGAAGGGGTCTCACCAGCCAATCATGAGCCATGCTGCGAAACCGAGTAGGCAAGGGTAGGCTTAATCATGGTGGCTGAAGTCTTTCAAGCTCAACGCAGACATCGCCCGAATGCACTACACGAGGGATAGAGTCAAAGTTCGCAGCTAGTTCAGAAGCTCTGCCAATTGGATTGTTTTAATTAGTGGGATGCTTCAATAAAATTAAAATCATATGACACTGAGCACGAGTCACCCGTGTCACCAATGTGAGGGGCTGAATTTCCATTTCGCCATTGCCCAACTGTCTTCGCCAGTTGCAATTTCCATCAACCTCGCATCTACGAGATCGTCATGTCGACGGCTGAGTCGAAAGAGAATCATCTACAATGGACTTCGCTGACGAGCTCGAAAGTCAAGGAAATCCTACCTCTGTTTGAATCATGGCTTGCAAAGGCGAGATTTGAGATAGCAGATCTCAAGAAGAGTGAGAACTTGAAGATCTGCGTTGACTCTAATCTCGACGAAGCATCTCAGCCGATTCTAATTGAATTGAACATCTACAATAAGATGATCTCGACTGATCGATTTGTGTCCTGACTTACAAGATCTAGATTCACTCACGACGCCTTACATACAGTGTAATACGTATTCTCCCGTCATACACTGTCTCACTCGAGAACTCGATCGATTCGACAGACTTAGTTTCAGTTCGAATTATAGAAGAAAATTCAACTGTCTCGAGCCAACTTTTACAAAATGAATGATCAATACACATCACTAAAGGGGTTGAAATTAGTTCAGCGCTGAACCTACTTATCATAGTGACTCACTAAGCTATTCTAATATCTAATTCTATACGATGGTCGAGAGCATTTGTGAAAGCAAAGGCGACGAGTTACCTGATGTGCGCGTTGTCAGGTGAAATCTGAGTTCTGAATTATCATTTGAGAGAGAAGATAAGTTGACGTTTGCAAGTGTTGCAAGATCGTATGAACATTCTGAATTATCAAATGAAAGAGAAGAAAGATTGACTTGTGCAAGTGTCGCAAGATCGTATTGAAATTCTAAAGTATCAAGTGAAAGAGAAGAAAGATTGACTTGTGCAAGTGTCGCAAGATCGTATTGAAATTCTGAACTATCAAGTGAAAGAGAAGAAGAATTGACGTGTGCAAGTTTTGCAAGATCATACCGATATTTCGAATTGTTGACTGAGAGCGACAAAGAATTGAATTGTACGAGAGATGTGAAATCGAAAGAAAGCGTTGAGTCGATTGTGAATTCGCACACGGTCATTCATTGCGTAGAATTCATATTGTCTGCATTGTTTCGACTTTCAGTGATTCGTGATTTTTCTAGCAATTCTGCATAACATACTGTTTTTACTTGTATCTGATTGCATGAACGCGCTCGAAATATCACTTTGTGAATCGACTTGAAAAGATCGCGATGCGATGGTCGATTGAAGCTCTGCATTCTTTAGCAGATCACAAATGACTTGAAGCAATGAGTTTATATACGTGCGACTATGCTCAACATTTTCATTTCAGTTCGATTGTGTTCTTTTTGTACGTGTCAGTGTTGATCAATCTAGCCAAGATGAAAACAACATATTCGCAGTTGCGCTCTCTCACTGATTAGGCCTAGAAAACACTTCATGCGTTTGTGTCCGAGAGTTTTCTGTATCTTGAAGTTTGTTCATCATCTTCATTGTTCTTGGCAATTGTGACATGATCATACGTGCAGCGATAATCAACATGTTTATTGTATTCTCATTGTGTTCTTTTTGTATATTTCAGTGTTGATCGATCTGAACAAAATCGAAACAACATATCTGCAGCTGCGCTCTCTCAGTGTTCATGTGTTTGCGTTCGAGAGTGTTCTGCGTCTTGATGGCTGAGTTCTGTATCTTGAAGGTCGTTGGTCGTCTTTCTTGGCCTGAATAAGGAATGAGTCTCAGAGCGCAAAATGTCTTGAACATCGAATTGCGAAAGATTATCATTCTGATTGAATCGGCGACGCTTTCTTCTCGATTCATAGGCCAAAGTTTCCCAATCTTTGACGTTCACGATTGTATTCAAATGACGATTCAATTGCTTCTTTGCTTTATGAGACAAGCGCTTTCTCTGCTCAATCAAATAGAATTGCTTCATAGTTGAAGAGATGTCATTCTTCTTCTGAGTCTTCTTCACATTGCATTTATCAATGTGCTTGTTTAGTGTGCGCAGACGAGTGAAGGACTCGCTGCAGAATGAACATTTCTCGTTGATCTCAACATCTAAATATCGATTCTCGATTATTCTTCAGTATATCTCATGTTCAGCAAGAGTCACATACGAGTAGTGTAATGTCGCAATAAATTCTTCTTTGCAGTAAATAATGTTTTTTTCGTGCCCGCGCAGTCTGCGTGCGGGCATCTAAGATCTTTAATAGCAGTTTCAGTAAGCTGAGCTGAGCACTGACTGCTTTCGTCTTCCGAGAAGTCAGGATTTTCAGTAGAAAGGCTCGATAATTGATATTTGATGTGTACGAACGCGCTTTGAAGCTCTGCGAGCAAGTTTCGCACGCGAATCTAGATAGGAAATATTAGTTCGAGATTGGTCGATGCAAGACAAGGTTGACGAACTCTATAAACTGTCAGATGAGCGTGTAAGTCTTCATGCGTTGGGAAATTCTGCGAACAAGTCTGGCATAATCATTAAGAATAGCGATTTTCGAACATTCTGGACAAGTTTTGTATACGAAGGGAGAAAGAGCGAGCTTGCTCCTTGTGCCTTAGCACATTTCCTGAAGAAACACGCTAGTATTAGGTTTAAACGCTAGTACTCATTGAATCACGCTAGACTCAGCCGATAGTCCTGATTAAGACTAGCTCGATTTATACTGAGATGACTCAGTGAAAGAGCGAGAAACTTCTAATTTACGAGTACTCTACGTTCTCTCATCTTCAAAGCACGTAGAATAGAATGATAAGAATAGATCATTCGAATCTTTGTTTACCCTTTAACAATCTACACGCCACTTTTGCGGACGTTCGAGAAAGGGAAAGATGAATCTCTGTATCAGGAAAAGAGTGTTGAAATGAATGTGAATGACTTTGCATGATACGATTTCAAACAAAACCAATCAGAAGATCACAGAAACTTCATTGTCAACACGTTGCAAACAGATGTTTCAAGAAAGGTCTCGTACACGCTAATTGCAGAATCGAAAGAGACATTCGTTTCTAATCGCAGTCAGATGAGCATTTCTTGTGTTCACATTTCACAGTGATATAGATGTCGACAGAAACAAAGCGGCTCATTGCACTTGCAACACTGTCCGCTAAGTTCGTTTGATACCCGCTTTTCTTCGCTCCTTGCTTATTTCTTTTTCCTTTTTCCAAAGTCGAAGACTTGAATCAACAATGATACTGCTTTCAGTAACTGTTCACGCTCAGCCTTTTATCGCTTCTCATTGTTCTGCTGAGCTTGACTAGCTCGAATTCCAAAGACATCTCTTTCAGAGACACTCACGTTCGTGACTTTGAAGATATTGCGTCTGCGTATGCTTTCATGTTCCAGTTCTTACTATTCGGCTCAGTCTCTCGCGTTGAGAGTCTATCCTCAAAACGTATGTGAGAAATGCTCATTGATGACTGATCGTTGATTGTACGTAGTGCAATGATTTTAGTGACAAATTGACGAACAAAGTCGACGAGACAAGGGAACGTCGTTGTAAATAGTACGAACACCTTTTTAATTTTCGTCAGCGATGCACGTTTAATGTGAGAACATTGATTGATCTCAAGAAGCAGAGTCTGAAGCCTCTTCAACTTTCATCCTTCGATCAGAATACACAATGCCGAGATGGCAATCGTAAAAAAGCAGATGAATATTCTCACGGTTATTAATCGATTGTTTTGAGAACATGTGAAAATTCAGACATATTTAACACTCAAAAGGCTGTATTTCAACAAACTTGCACCACAAAAATATCAGAATCAAATAGAATAGTTTTGAAAGCTAAAGCTAAAACGTAAGTTAACTAATGTAGTTCTTTTCTAAACGAAAGTAAAGAGATCGTGCCTTGTGAAAAGCACTGCTTGTGAGAGCGAAAGAATCATGATGCAATCATGAAGAGTTCAAGATCATATTCGCCTCATTAAGTGATGAAAGCAGCATCATAATTGAACACACTGCCATCAGTTAGCTTTCAACGATTGAGAACTTTAGTAAGTCAACACATCTGAAAGATGATTATACACGTTGATGAGTAGCGAAGTAAAATATTGATTTCAAGATCAAGATTTCTAGTTTCTGACTTCAATAAGTCACTGTTTAACAAGATCTAGTTGAAGAATTATGCGTACTACCTTTTCTCTGAACTTCATTTAACACGAAAAGAATCAGATCAAAAACAACAGCAAAAACGCAAATTCTGAGAAGCAGACGAAGATTTCGAGAACGCGAACAAGACTGCAAAGAGTTCTGAAGCACAAGGTAAAGCCATTCCAGAGCAAAGAAGAGAAGAGCTGAAAGAATGCAACGATGCACAACTTGTAAGGCTTTCATCATTGAAAGAAGGCGAATTTACTAATACAAGACAATCGTGCAGAAATGTTCACTGTGCAACGACGTCGTGTATTATACTTTGGCCTAATAACATCTGATACTGATAATCTTTGCTGTCATTCTTCTGAAGTAGTCTCTATTCGACTTGCAAGAAGAGTGAGCCGGCTCACCCCCTGAAGCGGCTCACCCCCCTGGAGCGGCTCACCCCCCTGGAGCGGCTCACCCCCGGAAGTCGGCGAGGTCGCCGACTAAATTACTCGTATTGCCCCCCCAACCGGCCACCGCTAAGCCTAATTAGGCAAAGTATTCAAAAATATAACAAATTTTTTCCGGCTGTATTGGCGACGACGATTCCGCCATGCCCACGTGAGCCGCCCATGACCGCGATAAATTTCTCCCTTAATTCGGTGGCGAAAGAGAGTACTGTGGTCTCGAACACAGTGCCGGAGAGGTGGAGAGCATCGGCGATAGCAGATGCGCTGTGAGAGAGAACGTATTCAGATATGGTGAGAGCGGCGAAGCCGATGAAGAGCTGACAAATGTGGAACGTAAGGTGATGACGAACAACCCTTATATGGCAAACCACGGTCGCTGGTGAAATACCGTCATCAGTGAGGAGAGCAGAAGTCTCGAAGTGAACGTTCTGAGGCTGTTCTGGAGAGGCGACGTGGGAAGCCGGTCCACCAGTCTTCCTATTATCACTGTCTTGTGACATCCATCGTTGCTCCCTTCCCCCAAGTCCAAAGGTTGGTATAAAGACTCCGCCGGAGACCCTGTCTAGCTTACTCAGCAGCGCGAAGGCCACAAATACGGTCGCAAGGACTAATAGCAACGCCGTATATATGTATAGCGCCGTCATGGAACAAGAAGGTCGAGTGAGAAGGCTTCGAGAATGTTGAAGATGGTCGAACCGTTGACGTTGCTCAGGGCAAGATGAGACCATTGCTGAATCACTGCGGCGATGAACACTGTCAACTAGTTTTAGAATGTGGAAAGATTGAGAAGGTCAATACTCACCTCTTCTCATTCTGCACCTGCGGTTAATAATTCAATCAGTGTCTGAGAGATATTCAGTCGCTGAACTACGATCGCTGTATGATTCACAGCGTTGAAAACCGTTGCACTCACACAGGCGATGACGTAAATGCACTTGAGATCTGAGCATCAACTACGCCTCATCTGCAGACTACATCACATCATCTAAAGCTCAAGTCATGTCTCAAACCCCGATGTTGAATTTTCGCTCAATAAGACAACGTAATAATCATGTGTACAAAGGCCTCTACATGCTGAGGTCATCTCATTGAGTAAATCAAATACTTCGCTCATTACTTTATTGTTAATGCCAGCAAGCTATGTATTTAGGGAGGTTTCTCATCACATGACAAACAAAACGATGACCATCAATGAATTCAATCAGATTTCTTCTAAGTCAGAAGCAGACCACATATTTTCATTCGTCATCATAAGTCAGATGTTTCTCATGTCGACATGACTCGCTCAGCGAGCATTCATCGTTAAAGTCTCAGAAGCTGCTAATATGCACTGCGTGAAAGCGTGTTACTTGCATTGCCGACCTATTCGTGAATAAAATATCGCGACGAGTAATGACGATGACGATGTCTGCGCAAAAATGAAGGAAGGAATGATGACGAGGCGCTTCTTCTCGAGAGGTGTGGTTTTATAACTCTGATATGCATATGCTCATCATGTGATGTGTTGTCTTGTTTAGATTGTTGTCGAGATGCATTGCATGACGTGTCAATGCAACAGAAAATCAGAATACTCTTGAGATTGCTAACATTGACGTCGTTGTCATTCGAATAAATGTAGGCTGCCCCTGCACAGACTGCGAAAAAAGGTGAAGCGAGTTCATTGAGAATGTTCTGAGCGAAGTTCAAGCAGACAGAATCGTCGACTTGATCATTGCATGAAATATCTAGCTGCTTGAATAGATCAATGTTGCAATCGAACACTGCTGTATTCTCGAAAGAGCATGTTATAGACACAAAATAGTCATTCACATAGCTGACATCGATATCAGATGACTTCGTATAGCTGTCTTCAATCTTGCTGCCGTCAAGATTGAGATTCGAGCCCACATATATTCTTTCTGCTCATTCAGTTGAAAATGCATACTGAGTGAAGACATTATCAGAAAGTGTAGTGATTGAAAAATTATCTATTAAAGACGAGTCATCAGCATTCGAAGCAAAAGAGAGAGACAATTGCTTGTCGTACACGTTGATCATCGCGATCGTCATGTAATTGCCTGAATCATTCGTAGCAGTACTTTCAGCTTCTGAAGCACTCGTGATGATACTCGAAGCTGAAATTGAGTTCGTTTTCTCAAGATTAACTGTCACAGTGAAGATCGATGAGCAGTTGAATGAAGTTGCGACTATCAGAGCCGCAAGCATCAAGAAAGCGATCTGATAGAAAGTTTTTATTCTGAATTCAGCTTGTTCAGAAAGTGACTTGTTTCGAAAAAAGATTGAGCTTTTCTTCTCTTTTGTGATGCATAAAAGATCTCATTTTTTGAATGCTTGCGAGAGCATTCAAATATGAAGTCATGATGTTATTCTCTCTTGAGCTCTCTGATTCAGAATGCGAGAACGATAAATGATGAAAGTTCATACAATCGAGTGTATGTGAGCGCGATGTATCTTCTGCGATCATTCAGTACCATCTCAGCCCTGTCTTTAGTAGTCGATAACTCATTGTTATGTTCTCTCTCTTTGATCTCATACTTCGTGACTCTTGCGATGTGCACGAGAGAGAGATGCATCAACAACACAATCTGAACAAGAATCTATTGTTCTGCTCTCATGCAATCGGCAAACGTAGCTTGTAATCATCTTTCTCAAAGCGAAAGAACCTCAAGAATCACATGCGTCGTCTTCATTTCGACGAAAAGTCTTCAGCTGCTCTTCTCGCCTTGCTGAATCACACATCGTATACTGAGAGCAAACGAAAGAGAGAGAATACAGAAGTAGCTCAAAGATGCATCAGATTGCACTCTACAAGTTGAGCTGAAAAGACTACGAAAGAAGAATAAGCGAATGACGTTAGAGAATGAGAAACTCATGAAGAAGATTGACACTCTCAGATCATTTTTCAGATTCATTGACTGAAGTCTTTAGATCAAGAGTATCTTGAAAATTAGAGACTGATGATGTAGATAGCATGCTTTAGATCGTAGACATCATTTGACAAGTCGATCAGTAATATCTTTCGCTGCGACGCTCTGATCAACAGATGCGTTCATTTTTCATATCAGTCGCATGCTCTATTTTCGTCTACACGAGACGACATCAGACTCTCAGCAATCAATCAACAAAAGAAATCTTCATCTATTTGAACAAGATTCATACTTCAAGACATTCTACAAATAGCTTAATCGAGAGAAGAGAAGAAGTGAGAAGATTAGAGCTCAGTCGAGAGTGAATGCAACTTTGAAACAGTAGCGATGTTCTTGATCTTGCTTGAATGTAAAAAGCTTCATATAAATAAAACTAAAGAATTGTTCGCTAGACTCTGACAAGCAAAGCTTTAAAGCTTCATTGATTCTACTTCTGAAAAGTCACTGACGATTTGCGTGATTATCACTCTCTTCTTTTCATCTAGATCTGCATGCTCGTTAGTGATTTTCACATTGTCGTAGCGTTGTTTGATGCGCGATATCTCATCATCACTGATTTCAAGACGATCATCTGAAATTCATACCACAGATCTTTGAATGCGAAGAGATTCATGTTGAAACGTCAGCGAAGCAAGATCATCACATTTGTTCGATGTAAAATTCTTCATCTCATCATGTATATTGAAGAAGATCTCATCGATAGAACTTGATTCTCTCGTTCGATCAAGTCAATCGAAACATTTTCGTAGAAGACTTCGAAGATGATTACTTGTTTTCATTTCGCGATACTTCGATTCTTTCTTCTTCTTTCTCATTTCAGTCTGAAACATGAATCGAAGAAGTGAAGCAACAACGTCATTCAAGATCAATTGAAAGACAAGTGTCATCGTCGTAGCAATAATCATGATCACAGCTTGATCGACGCAGATTGCTCTATTATAATTGTCGCGCACTAAGAAGAACAGATCTATCATGCAGAGCTTCATAACATAGACACTCGTGAACAGCTGATTCAGAGTCGTTGAATAGAGTAAATCTCTTGTATTAGATCGAAAAACTGTGACGTAGAGCAAGTTGTAGCGAAACATCACTCAAAAAAGATCAAAAATGATGAAACTGAGCAAGAGAATTAACGAAGCGATGATCGAGTAGATAAGCTCTGACATAATGTTAAAATTATACATGAGTGATACAAGAGTGACTTATCGATGCAAGCTAGATTGATATAGATTGAGAAAAGAGTGTCTCACTGCATCTGAGACAAAGCTGTCTGCTTTTTTCATTTCTGTCTCGACGTAGTATTCATGATTGAAACGAAAGTATATCAATTGATTAGTCGTTTCACTTGAAGAATCGAACTTGCGCTTATCGAGAAGCATCGCAACATTAGATAAGAGAAGAAGTAGTTGCTCATCTTGAGAAGATTTGTGACTAGCATCATCGATATAGAATCATGATCGTGAAGTACTTCTTGAATAATGATCGTGATGCTCGAAGACAGAGAGATTGTCAGAAAGACTTGTACAAACAAAAAAGTGAAATAATACTTCTGTAGAGAAAGCTCGATCATCATCTTCGTCAGCAGATCTTGACGTTCTGTGATGATGCGTAGTATATATGACAGCAACGTGATAAGTGCGATCAGAATTAACTGCGATAAAACATCTTGAATGCAGTCAAACAGTCATGTCAAAAGCGCGTTGATTCAATGCAGTTAAGACAACAAAGTCGTAAGATAAGCAATCTAAGATATGAGATCAGTGAAGACGACAGAAACAGATCATGCTAGAATAAGTGCGATGATGAAGATAATGATCAGAACAGTTTGTGTGTATCGACTTCATCAGTTCTTAGACAAGTTTTTTCATTTGACATTCACTGACGAAGCTTCGAGATATTGAGATCTAAAACACAAGAGCGTACATCGAACGATAGATTGACAAGTCATATACATTATCTCTTGAGTGTTGAATTGTATGAACGCTGAGATCATTAAAAAATATCTTTCTGACTCTCGCTGATTCTGATCAATCTCGTTGTTCAAACGAGTCATCTCTTGTCAACAGTGATAGAGAGTATCAATTTTTGTTTTCACGAAAGATATTGATGATATTCAGATGAGATTGAAAATTGAAAGACGCATGTAATCGCGATTCTTTTCGCCTAGATATCGTTTTCAGAAAGATCATTCACTTTCAACATACGCATGACTTGAATCGCTCATCTCGACTTTCGTAAGATCATGATCTTTTCGATCATCAGTGAATTTCATCGTCAATCGTATAAGCTTCGTCTTCACGATCTTCAGTGTGCAGACTATCTTTTTCCGCTCTAGAATCTTTTTGAATAGCTTGAAAAAATCTCTGTTGATTCATATGACGCGTACTTTGTCAGAGAATACGTTGTAGAGACGAGTCAGAACGAAAATAGATAAGAATCTTCTGAGAATATTCATCACAAGAATAGTGTTTGCGAAGACTTGAAGACGATGCTCTGATGATGCAAGATACGTCTGTCGAATACGAATATACTCGATTAATTTCACATATATTGTGTGACATATGAAGATGATCACGATCAAGACTATTATCAGATAAGTTCAGTAGAAGCTAATGTGTGTCAGTTTCACATTTACTCAACTGAGTCTATTCAGATCTTGAACTTCATTTGATACATTTTTTTCATGAACAAGATTCAAAGACATCAGAATGAGAATTATGATTAGACTTAGAGAAACAAATATTTTCAGAAATGTACGAAGATAGCGAAGAAAGAAGAAAGCGTCAAGATCGAACTTCTGAAGAATGATTCATTCTGATGTTCAAAATACAACGAGAATTCAGAAAAACAATTCGAAAGAAAATACTTCAGCGCGCTGTTTTTCAGATACAAGATATGTTCGAGACTGACTGACATTCATTAGTCAATGATTGTAGACTTCAACATGATGAAGACTCACTACAACTGCGTAAGTCTATTCTTTAGTAAAATGAAAAGAATAATCTCAGCGTCGAATGTCGATGCTGAAACGATAAGAGACGCTATAAATGAATGCAACGACGTTCTCTGACTATCTTGAGTCGCTTCAGAAGACGCATTGATTGCTGCGATGACACTGAAGTTAGAATTAGAAATCATCGATGACAGACTTCTAGAATACGTGATCAAAAAAAACAGTGATATATTGAATCAACGAGACTGATCAGAATTTTATAGAGAGAAAGAAGCACAAATCAATCACGATCTTGCATGTTTTGAATGCTCGAAAATTCAGTTCTGATCTTCATGATTTCCAGAATTTTTATCTAGAAAGTGAAATAAAAAAGAGCGACTGCAATACGATCGATGCAAAGATAAGAACTGAGACAAAGATGATGCACAATCGATGCAGTAATTGATGAGCGTTATCTGAAAAACTGAATCAGAGTTCTAGATCAATTCAATACAACAAAATATGAATGATAGTGACAAGATAGTTTCATAAATAATCGTCGAACAGAATAGAATTTCTTCATGATTGACGAAAGAATTCGTAGTGATCTAGTAGTCGAAAGAGCGATGTGAAATCATCGCTTGAAAGCGTGAATCTTGCACAAGTCGTTCTTTTCGACGTTCTTTGCGACGAGCTTGACAGAGATTGTTACAGAAGAAGAGATTAATAGTGAGAGAGTCGTGAGAAGAACAGCAGAGAGTGAAACGCAAAAATTGCTGTGATGCTAGACATTGTGAATGACTAATAGAGCTGTCTGAAGCGTACGATCGCGATAGCAGAGTAAACACATTCAGAACAATATCAGCATTTTATTAATAGACATTTGCATAATTTCATTGACTTTTGTTTCGTCGATCAGCAATTCTTTCACATTCTCTTTTCAAGTGACTGCGCATTGAGACGAAGTCAAGACTGAGTTATGAACTTATTGTTCTCTGCTCAGCTTCTTTCAATAAAAATTCAAGCTTATCGATGATGAAGTGAACTTTCGCAGAAATCTTACAACTCTCAAAGTACATGCTTTGATATCTGATCTAGAAAATTCATACATTCACAGAGACAAATTCAGAGACAGGCAAGAAAGTTATGAACTCGTCGACATAAATTCATCATTTGATGATCAGACTCAAAGAAATTCTGTCTTGCACAGTACGAAATCTATATCACGTAACTGATAATGCGCGCGCGCATTATCAATCACGTGTTTCTGTACCTCTTTTCGTGAGATCAATCTTCGTTTGACGATGACACAAATGAATCAGATGTCGAAAGATTCATTTCTGATACGCTATGCAGTCTGAGTCATTCTCAAGCTGACTCGTATATAAACATTAAGCGAGATAGTGAAGCTTCTCTTCGCATACTCGAAGTCAAATTCAAGAGAAAACTATGTCATACTTCTTGACAGTCTGAAACATGTGACAATGAAACTCAAAGAGCAAGCTCGACAGAAACAGCAGCGTCAAAAGAAGAAACACAAGCAGCTGCAGTTCAATCATGAGATCACTAATGTCTCACTTCAAAATTTCTCAAACGTGATCACAAGATCACGCAAGACAGTATCAATGAACAATCTATCATCTTTAACACTGCGCTCACACTTGAAGTCAGAAGTGCTTATGTCAGAAATATTTCAGAAATCTTTCGTCTCTGATCAGAAAATCATTATCGTTGATCAATCATCAGCATCTGATAATCAGTTCAATGTGACTGCTGTTTCTTGTGAAAGCTTCATCACGACAATTGATGTCGAGATCACTAGAACGAATGTTGAAATTTCAACTCGAGACAAGCTGAAGCAAGAGATTCAACGCTGTGAATATCAATATTGCGGAAAAATCTTCGTTGTCAACGACGATGAACGCTCAAAGATCGTCAATTCAAATGAAATCAGTTATTTCTTCTTTCATTTTCAACAGAGAGAATGACTCACTAATTTCAATCTGATGTCGTTATTATTCTTATTCAATTGATCAAAAACGACTTTGATATTACACAGCTTCTATGCATCATTTAAGAGCAGCAATCAGCAATTCAATCTGAAGATGCGATGATTATTGAGTCGCGATCACGATCGCATCATTCTTTCATGCTGCTTTCAAAGTCACTGAACGCTGTTTGATGTGAATCTCAAACGTATCATCATTCGACAGTATGATTCTCTTGTCGAAGACATATCAAATTCAGAGATGATGTTGATCATCAAAGAGCGATTGATTCACGTCATGACAGAATGAGAGAATCAAAATCGAAATTTCATCGCAGTTAATGAGATAAGTGAGAATTTTCATTTCTTTCGTGTTTTTCTTTATGATCACTGAAGGTTTGCAGTCATCTCAACAGCAAGAAAACGATTCTGACTGTGAAATATACATGATGTACAATGCAGATTGCCTCGTCTCAAATCGAGACACATTAGAGAAGCAGATAGACGATGTTCGACTTTGATATCATTATCTTGAGCGTCTAGTCGATTTAGAACGTCGAGAGAGAAGTGAACGACAGATAGTAAATATGATTCTGTCATCAAACAAGAAGCTTAGAATTAAAAAGCGTCGTGTATCTGAAGACATTTCAGATGATGAGTCTGATCAAAATCAAGAAGAACTCAAGAAGAGTCGAAGATTAAACTGAGAGTCTTCATCGCATTTAGACTCTCAAGATGCTTGACTTGAGAAGCGAGATCATCTCATTGCTATCAGCTCGAAGTACGAACAATCTGAGTTGAAACACTTGAAACGATCGAAAGAATTGCTTCGAATGATCGAGACAGTCGAGTGTGAGAAAGTAATGACAGCTTGAAATGAAGCAATCGCTCGAGAGCAAAGTCACATCAAGCTCAAAACATTGAAAATTGATTCAATGATTAAAGTCATTTGTCAACTTATCGAGAAGACTCAGATCAGATCATTCAAGAATAAAATTCTTTTACGTATTGACAAATGAATTTTTACAATGAAGATTTTGCAAGATGTTGAAATCGAAAGAAAATGTGCATCGTCTGAGCAAAGTACATTCAAAATTGAAGTCGACGATAAAGAAAAAAAAGCATTGACAAAGACATTCGCAAAATTCGTTAGAGAAGCTCATTCTAAGCTTCAAGAATCAAGTCTAGCAAAGAAGCAAGAATTACAGTATTGCAAGTATCGAAGATGATGACATGATGATCAGATATGAATCTATTTGTATAATGCATTTGATGCTGTCATTCTATTACTCATCTCAGAGAGACAGCATATCAAAGAAGAATGCGCGATCTACAATGAACAGTAAGAACTTATCAGTTTCTTTTACGAAGACTCACTATTGATATTGATGCAGATTTCTGAAGATGAAATCTAAAGAACGTGAATTCTTCATCAAAGCTCTGCAGAAACTGCAATCAGATTTAAAGAAGACTGTTTCTGAATTAGATGATCATCTTGAGATTCTAAAAGACGACATTGCAGACTTGCTAGAACGACTTCAGCATTCGAGCATATCTCAGAAGTCGAAGATTGAGCAGCGTAATAAGTATCAATTCATCATCAAAGATCATGAAGCAAATTGCTCAGTTATCAGATCGCAGTTTTTCACAATGTCAGCAGAACGCTAGACTGTATATGCAACGCATTTGCGCAACTACATCATATGCACATAGAATAGATACAAGCTCAACATCTTTATATTAATTCTGTTTATGATAAAGAATCAAATTCGACAGCTCGTCATTTACTTTACGCAACGTTGTCGTCGTCATTTACTACGTCGTTTCACGCGAGTCGAGCATCATCGATTCAAAAGAATGAGATGATACAGAAAGAAGCACATTTTAGTGACAATTTCAACAGAAACGTGACATTGAATTGAAAGTATAACAGATTATCTGAAAGCGACTTCGAGAATTCTATGAGTCACATTCGACAGTGTATCTCGAAGAAGCATCGCTTACAATCTGTTCTGTAGCAAGACAGTAAGTCATTTCAATTCAATAATGACTTGTCGATCTAATGTCTTTCAGAAAAGCAACGACGTTAAGCTGATGAAGATGATTTTTATGATCATACGTCGTGAATGAAGAATCTGACGACACAGCATTGATCAATTCGACAATACTTCTGATAATCTTGACATGACAGCGTTTGCAACGTGACATGATCTCAAACAGCGCGACTAATCGAAGATAATCTTTGTCTGAACAAGAATTTGAAAAGAAGAGAACTTTGACGAAAAAAAATATAAGCTCTGACATGAGTTTCGTCTGTCGTACTATGTATGCAGCGCGACTGTCACACATTCAGACGAAGTCAGAGATTGTGAGAGAGTAAAGAATGAAAATTTCTAGAACAGTTCGAATATAAGAGAAGAGAATCTCATCGTTTTCGACAATACATATCTTCGTCGTGAGCAAGATGATAATGAAGAAGAAAATCTCACGTTCAGAAACAGATAGTTTCTGTAACATGTTTTATAACTGTGCGACATTTTTATCTTCTTGACGCAGCAGTTCTGCTGATGATGAGTCTGTCAAGATGAAATGTCACTTGACTGTAGTTTGATCTTTGCGCAGAAGAGAGTGAATTTGACGTCGAAATGCGAACATGACGAGAATGTGTCTGTGTCAAATGATCTTGAGAAGTATATTCTAAAATTGATCGAATATAATGCAAGTCTGTGATTAGATCTCGAAGTTATGTTTGATCTCAACGAACGACAAGAAAACGTCATATTCAAAAATGTTTCTGAAACAATCGAATTTGTTCATCTGTCAGAAATCATGCAAAGTCTTGCGCGCAAAAAATGAACGCTCTCAGTTCAGAACTTGAACTGTCAGTCAAAAATTCAACAGTGACTAAAACAGAAGAGAAGAAGAGTCAGAATTTGAGATCTTCACAGATCAACTGATCGACGCAAGCTTAGTTAAAGATCAGAATCTGAGAAGAGAGTCATATGTTGAGATGCTCAAGACGTAAGTCAGAGATCGACATGAATTCAACAGCATTTAAAGAGTGCTGAATTCTCGAAGTCTAGCTATACAGATACTTGAGTCTCAGAGAAAAAAAGATATTTTATCTCGTATGAACAGTGAAGCGATCATGCTGACTGAAACTCAAAATTCTTGTTCTACAGAAAAATCAGATTCTGTATTTCTGATCTAATACGCAAAGTTTCATGATGATGTGCATCATCATATTTTCGAAATTCTTCACACGTTCGCAGAACACGCTTCACGACGATTTCATTCAACAGAATTCTCGTCAAGCAGCAAGAGAGATTCGACGAGCAAGATTTCATGCTCTACTACACAAGCACGCTTTCTTTCTACTAGAATGAACTTCGAACAACTCTGAAACGTCTCGCAATGATAATAAGTCTAGCGTATCGAAGACGACTTCTTCATCTTACAATCAAGACTCAAAGACGTTTGAGATGTCAAGCTGATCACTAACTTGAAATGAAGACATCTCACGTGATTATAGCTAGACGTGATGTATAAGAAATAGATTGACATGAAGCACGTTTCTCTCAGATTTCTAGCGAAATTTGAATGAGAGCAATCATTGTATACTACTTTTGTGATTTGAGCATAAATGAAATGACTTTTGTCAAGTATTCTCTCTCATGAAAATTGATGAATGAATTTTCCTCTGTATGCAAATTTGTTGATGCATCGCAAATTATCACTCATGCAGATACTGATTTCTCAAATCACTCTGAAGTCACATTTCTTTCAAAGCACTTGAGACTGACTCTATGTGTTTGTGTCGAAGCGATAGAGACACTATTTTGTGACAACACAGCTTCGCGCATGACTTGAAATCGCATACTCACGCTGACAAAGAGTTGATTGTGAAGATAGAGTGATCATTTTCGAGAATCATGAAACAGCTCTACTAATAAACAAGAGAAGAAATTGCGCTTTCACGATGAATCTGTGTAGATAGAGAAATTGTTCATGTATTTCAATGACTCGAAGTGTAGCATGATTAATCTCTGATGCATGACGCGATTGCATAAAGAACGTAATAATTGCAGATGCTATTTTTGTGTTGCGACGATAAACGCATTTATCGCTTTGCAGATGTACTATATGTGCACTACGTCAACGTCATCAAGCTTTGAAGATGCTCGCTTTCTTTCAGCAACAAGATCGTCAGAACTTCTTAGATTTACAAAAGAAATATCTTTCTGAAATGCAAAGTTGTGAAAAAACAGTTATCAATAATCATGCAGTGAAAAAGCATTCTAGATCAAATATGATCTGATTTTTCGTTCAGTCTCGTCACTGTCAAACTTGATCACATCAACTGTGTATTTCAACGCAGACGCTGCATTCAATCACGATCAAAGCTTTTGTCGTGTTGCATGTTGATCGAGATGATGAGTGTCTTGATCTCTCATTGAGAATTAACGTATTGCGTTAACATCTTCAAGATCGCTCTCATCTCTTGAAAGAATGAATGAAGTGCAGTCAGATGCTGATGAAGATCGCTAATTTGTCTTTCGCGAAGATCAACTTTCGTTTTTCTGTAGAATTTTTGAACTCGATATATCTTGAATTTTCTTCTTGTCTGTCATATTGTAAGCAATTATTATCTAAAGAAGATACAGTGTTCATACAGTGCTTTAATTTCATCAAGTCTTAACAATATTTTGTCGAGATCAAGATTTATATCAGGTACATTATCTTTCGATATCTCAAACGCCTGATCGACTGAATTCATGAATGTTCAATCGCTTTTCACATTCTCTGTCGCTTGATCGATCACTCGATCAAAGCTCGAATTAGCTGTATTGTTTGCGAGCGACTCGTCTTGATTCAATGTGATGTTTTCGTAGCTGAAAAAGTATGCATCGAGTTCATTTTCAAAGTTCTTGATGAATTGATCTCACTGCTCGTCAGACAAAGATTCTTGCTTGATGAATGTCATCTCGAGAAACGAAAGAGAAAAATTATGAAGAACTGCTTCATTGAGATCGACTTTCTTATCAGTTTGTTCGAAGCAGCAATATTTGAATGATAAGAGATAACGAACGAGAGATTGCGACTGAGTCTTGTTCGACTGACTGCAAGAGCATGAAGAGTTCGTGCGAATTGAACTGTTCAGACGTCATGAAAACTGACGTGCGTCAATTCTACATTGTATCACGTATGTGATTCTGTGCGTTAGTTCTAACATTCAGAATTCTTTCATCAGAAATGCTTATCTCACACGAATCGTATTTCTAAGTCTAGTCAGTTTTCTCGCGTCGCGCATGTCGTCTACGTCTCACTCATGCTTCGTATTTCTATCAGTCATTCAGCGCTATTCGAATCTCGATGCTCTTGAAAGTTCGACCTGAATCTCTGATGCTTCTAAAAGCATCACAAAATAGAATTGATCAGCACACTATCACAATTGAGATGACTAGTTCTGACTTCGCCTTCGAGATGTAGACATTAGACTTAGAACGTGTCGCAAAGAATTTGAAGCATTCATTATACGCTGCATCTTTCGAAATATATCTCGAGATGACTGCTTTCATTGAAAAGATCATAGAACTCAGCAATTCATCATTTCTTCATCTCTACTTTCTTGAACAAAGCTCAATCATCGCAGACATGACATTGCAAGATCATGCAGTGAGCTTCGAACATCAGACGTTTCGAGTGATAAAGACTTTTCACTTCTTTCAGAAGTCGTGAAGCTGACATTAATGACAGATGAATTCATCTATCTGCACGACGTGTGATATTGAATGATTTTCAAATCAGAATCTTTATCGAAAGATCAACATTCTTCAGAGTCAGCACGACATTCTGAATGATCAGTTGTTTCGAATTGATCACGTCAATCAGCTCAACGAGCTTTGTATTCGAACTCTAAGTCATGAATGAGAAGAGTATGTCAAATTTGTAGAGTCATCGAAACAAGTCGCAGTCGATCTTCAGAGACAGCTTGACACTCAACAAGCGACTTTCGAAGAAGAAAGAAGAAATTACGCTCTCGCGATTCAGTCGCTGCAACACGAATCGACTCGCTGTGAAGCGACAGAGAGATGTCTTGAGCATGAACGAGCTATCGTTCAGACATTGATTGACATTCTCAACAAGCTTGAGCTTTCGAACGAAGAAGATTTGAGCATTGATCTTTCGAACAATATAGATCTTGATACTCTTCTTCACGAATGAAAGAGTACAAAGTCAGAAGCGAAAAGTCTGCAAAACAAGCTACAGCGCACGATCAACGAGCTGCAGCACAAGCAACTCGTTCTTGATAATCTGTCGAGAAAGTTTAAGATTCAATCACAGAGTATGTTAGAAACGTCTTTCTCTGACAGCAACGAGAAAATCAACACAGAAACAGTCAAATTGCAGTCAGTACTCACAGCACAAGAAAAGAAAAGACGACTTGAATGAGAAGAAGAGCAAATGTTGTTTACAATGTCGCTGTTGCACTCACGAAAAATCTTTGTTTGATTTTAATTACTTGCTGCGAAGATTGACTTTTGACTTCTTTGTCTTTTTCATAGATGTGCTACTCGCGAAATACGATGCTGTATCTTCAAAATATATTGCTTTAAGAGGCATGATTCAGATCTCATGAATGAACATAATTGAGAAAGTCGACAGCTTCTTTTTCTCACTAGATCACGTAAGATGAACATGATCATGTCGAAGACAAAGATTCAATCACTTTCTATCATTTATATCTGAAGCTAAGATCAAGTGCTCATGCTCAGTAATCATCAAACTATCAAATGAGAGATCGTTCTGCAGACTGTCAGAAAAGAATGTCTGAGAGAAGTCAACTTTTGAATAATTATAGAGACATATAAGACCTGTCGTGATCTCTATCTCTCTATGTTGTATAATCGTCGTTTTGTAAGCATAATCAACATAATCATCTGCAAGCATTCAGAGTGACTACATGTGACGAGGGAAAAAAAGATCGCGTTGATCAATACAGATCGCTTGACTAGAATCGTGAGAAAGCTGACTAATTCGACAACTCAGCAACTCTCTGTTCTACTATTTATAGGTCGAAAAGTCAAAAACCTAGCTCTTCAAGAGCTTTTTCAAATCACGTCAAGAAAGAATCTAATGAAAGCATTGTCACTCTGCGAGTCGATAATACAAGTCTCTACTTCGATCATTCAGTGCTCTTTGTCGAAAGTGATTCATCTGCAACGATTATATCAGTCTCGAACGCATTCTGTCATGAAATCGAGTCTTTTTCAGTTCGATGAGCGAATGTCACGATCGTGCACGATGTCTATGACATTCTGCATGCGTGAATATTCTGTTTCTTCAGCGATGTACTGTGCATTTTCGTCGACGACTTTCTCAACTTTCAAAGTGTCGTGAATCGTCTGAAAATTTGAGTCATTGTCGAAGCAGAATCGAGTTTCTTCGAGCAAGCTCGATTGAGTGTTGTAATCATCAAATGCAATGACGAGACGAGTGTTAGTTCTACACACGATCTACTCGAAATACAAAATATGCAATTTAATCTGAATCAGAAGATTCTAAAAGATTTCTACTCATTCATTAAGATTCTTCATCTGACAGATGAGCAAATATTTTCGTTGACACGTTTTCGACGATTGAAGAAGCTGCTTTGAAGACAGATGAATGAGATGCAAAACGTTCAATTGCGCTGTCGATGTCTCTACTCGATCGTGCATCTGAACAAGTTCTTTCAAATTGTCGTATCGCAGACAATAGTCTCTGCTCTTCGATCTTTTAACTTCGTTATGACAAGTCAACTAGATAACGAAGTCGATTCAGATCACTTCGATCATCTAACTTCGTTCTTATGATTTGAAATGTATCATGATCTTTCGAACAACATCATGACAAGTTTCATCGCTTCTAGTATCTTGCTGAACGTCTATTCTTTCAAGATGCATCGTGAGTGCTGCACTGACATTTTACAAGTTACGAGCTGATTCAGAACTCAGACTTTGATTCAAAGACAATATACGATGTCATCTATCATCTCTTGTGCCTTAGATCACTCGTTGACTCGTTCAAAGAGCGATCGTATGCGGAAAAAGAGATCGTGAAGTGAATCGAGAATCAGAAGCAAAGTATCAAAAGACATCTGATCACGTACTTTGTGAATATGACATCGAGCAAGCTCGCGACACAAGTGCATCAAGAGAATGTGAGCGATCTTGACATATCGTGACTGCTACTTCAGAGCAACAGCATCTGTCTTTGATATCTTCGTCGAAAGTCAAAGAACACACTCTTCTGCGAACATGTCATATGTAATGTGTGTGTACGAATCTACGAGAATGAGATGCTCATTATGAATTGTCAATATCATATTGAGACTTGTCTTCTATGTTGTTCTGAGAATCGCATTGTGAGACTTAAACCTTTTCTCGCTGACGAACGAATTCTGACTATCGATGAGAAAGATACGCGTGATGTTATTTCACTAGACATCATGACAATCATTCAAAGTATGATAGAAAGTGAATTACAAATTCAAGACTTTTTTGATATTACGTTTGACACTAGCGTTGATAAGCTTCACGTTCAGATCTCACAAATTGTCAGGCTTGAACATGAAACAGAAGATCTCATTGTCTGTATCTTATTTCTACGTGACATGTCAGTTTCTCAATGTGTTCACGTTTTCAATGCATTGACTCAAAAACTCTTCGAACAATCTCAAGAACGAATAAACTTCATTAAATGTCTTCATCTCTTCTTGAAGAATTGATATAGAAACGATCATTATGATGCGAACGCTCTCGAAGACTGTTTGAAGAAGTACTTGAGAATTGATGATCGCATGTTTGACTATCAATCGAGAATTCTTGTCATCAAAGTCGATATTATTGTCGCTATGATTGATAATGTCTCTTCGATAATTTTCATCAATTATAACGAGTCTGATGCAAAAAAAGAAGAATGCGATAAGATTGAGTGTTGTGCTCGAAGGCAAAAGACTGAACAAAAGATTAGAATATATGCACATTTGTTCGAAGAAAGTTGAGAATGAATCATGCATATGAAAAGCGTGAGTGTCTCGTCTTTGCAGAAGCTTAGAAACTGATTTTTCAATGATCGAGCTACTTCGACTGCATCTGTGTGAGTACATTGACGTAGCTGTACGACGAAACACGACTGATGTGAAACAGTCTGTATTGATCAGCACAAATCAAGACATTCGAATCGATTCAGAATGATGAAATGAGCGAACACAACAACTCTGTCAGAATTGCGTTGTCGAAACGTCTACACAACAATTCTTCTTTTTTGATCTCGAATATCGTCGTGTCTCTTGACACAGATGCTCAGAAGATCTCAACATCTTTCAGAACTATCGACTTTCATCATGTGATTCTCGACGACTATGTATCTCGACTTTGATGATCTTACATGTTTTTCTTCAATGAGCAAAAAATTTGACATGAACTCATGAACTTCGTGAATGAGAGAAAGCGAGAAAACTACATTCGACTGAATTTCGTCTTATTCAGCGACGAGTCGACGATTGACAACACTGATCGCATGAATGAGCTGCGAGAAAGTGTTCACGTATCACAAATGTATCAAGATTGTGCAAAGACACTTTATGCATTGCTCATCTTTGCATTTTATTTCGAGCTGACAAGCGTTTTGAAATGTCTTCGAAAAGATCAATATTACTGTCGTGATATGATACAATGTCGTCTTTCAGAAAATTCGATCGTCAAGCTACTAGCAAGATGTGATATATTCAACTTAGAATTTATCACTGACATCAAAACTTTGAAACATTATGAAGATAATCTAGATTTGTGTCTGTTATGTCATTGATATCAGAAGAAGATTGACTTTTTGATTCGTTATTCGATCGAACTTGTGATCATTTACGTCAAAAGCATTACGCAAGAACGACGAAAGATTAGTGCGTTTTCTCAGACAATGCAATGATTTGAAAATCAGCAAAAGCTTGATGTTTCGTTTGAGACGACTTTTCATAGAAACTTGCTGAATCGATCTTGTAAATCATGTATCTCGAATATTAGTCTGAAGAGATCAACGCTTGATGATCATCAGATATCACAAACGTGCAAGAAGTCTCAACTTGAGTCGCAGTCTGTCGAGTCTCTATTGATGATTTCAGAAGAATCAATCTAGTTGACATGATGAAACTGAGTATTACTGTTGTTTCAAGATGACATTTCGCTATATAATCTGTTTGAACATCGAGATGAATAGCTGACAAATCGAAAACAATAGATCTAATGTATAATAATTATGAAATTGCAAGATCATCAAGCACATTCTTTGCAGCTTCGTTCATTGTGTATGATCGTCTAGCGAAAGAATCAAATATTAAGTGTTCATGCAACTAAGTGTTTATACTAGATGTTATCAACGTATGTATGCTATCGCTAGCTTCTCGTGAGATTGTCTAGTTCTCACTCTTTCTTTCTAAGTTCTTCTTTATCGTTCTTGACGTTGAAAAGACTCGACTGTTGAGTTGATATCAAGATATCAACTCGTGCTGATTCAATGAATTCATGTACAGATTCAGTGTCGATTTCGAGATTCTCTTGAGATTTCAAAGCAGTATTGAGCTGTGCATCAAACTCAATAAACTGCGTTTCATCGACAAAGAAGTGATCAGATGTCAGAAGAACGCTGTCATTCTCTGATTTAGATCGTGTGTCGTAGCTGATCTGATAGAACTTGAAATTCAAGAGCTGAGAATTGAAAGTTTTCTCATAGATGTTCATCGCAGCGTATAAATCTTTGAATAACACATCGCGCATTCGATTCACAACATTTCTCATTGAAGCTCTTGCTTTCGAGACAATAGTCACTTTCGAATCTTCGATTGCTCAACATCTAAGAATCTTTGAGTAATAGATATCACATTCATGATCACTCTTAGAAATTCAATGACATTGAAGTCTTCACATCTTGTCGTTGATATCAAGCGATAGCACTCAGATTCTATCGTAGAAATCATTCTTCTCATCTATTGTCTGATGCAATCTTAACATGTTGTAGATCGCACTCGCTTCGTTGTGCAGATTTTGTAATTTTGCAACGTTTATCGCGCTTGATGTTTCTTTCAGCTCGACGAAGAATACGAGAAACGAGAGTTTATTCTTGCTAGAACTTGCGAGTTCTTGTAGTCTTCGAATGACTTCATCGAGAAAGAGTTTGATATGATATTCAATGACATAGTCTGACTGTAAAGATGCAATTTTAGAATTGTGATTTGCATAAGAAGATATTCAATGTGTTCATTGATGATTTCAATGCTTCTTCAGCGTGTGACAGATGTTCACTCTGCTCACGAGGAAAATTCTTGAAAACACACTGAAAGAAACGCTATTCTCGTTTGAGCTGCGTCGTACAGTTACTCGAATATTCTTGATTTCATGATTCTCAGACGATGCAGATGCGCGTTTTCTTTTCATCAATGATTGAAGCTTTCTTCAGTTCTTGAGCTCTTTGTCATCTGTCTCTATGACGCGATGCATCTTCAGTATGTCTTCAAAATCAACATCGTAAGTCGTGACAGATCTGAATTTTGAGAATAGAAGACTGATGCTTTCTTTTCGTTTGCTGTTGAAATAACTCGACATCAATCGTGTCTCATTTTTACAGCTCATGACATAGAATCATTGTTTCTAGTCAGCATTGCATCTAAAGAGAAATTCTCTCAACTTGTCTTGAAGTCGTTGCTATCATCGAGTTTCTTCTGTTCGTCTTGAATACTCTGAAGCGCTGTCGCGATCAAGTGCGTTGATTGTGCGACGGCACGACGAGCTCGCTTTGCATCACGTTGCTGATTGACATAAAAACTCTTTCTCTTATGCTTCTGTTGCTCAGATACTGTAGATGTATATCTTCGTCTGCTCGTGTGTGATCATGTGAGATCTCTCGACTCAGATCTGACTTCAACATATAAGCAATTTCTGCTCTTGAATTGACGCTGTTCATTCTTGAGTTCGTCAAAACGATGTTTCAAGATTGATGTTTAAGAATTCATGAGCAAGAATCTTGATTGCAATAAACGATTGTAGAGAGAGTATTCTCAATTTGAATACGAAAATTAAATAAGTCAGCGCTAGTCTTATGTCAAGACTTGATGAGCTTCAATCAATTTTCACACTGAAATTCTAGACGAAACAAAGAGATATTACATAAGCATTCTATGTGATTTCACTTGTCGCTAAAGAAGATACAACAGTTTGATCACGAAAGTATGTGTATGAAAGCTTTTCATCTCAATGATCTATTATTGTTCTTGTTCTAAATCTACTATAACTTGATAAAGACTGACTGAAGAAAATCAAATTTCAAGAAACTTTCGCGTCTTCATCTTTGCTGTCGTTCGCTCATCTTTTTTCACAACATGCTATAATGCTCGAACGATGAAATATTTGAAAATTCAAGACGTCTTCGACGTGCGTGAAGTGATCTTCGACTTTGAACTGCGCTTCAGGCCTGTTCTCTGAGAGACTATATTTCTCACATCTTCATTCTCTTCTTTCTTCTTCTTCTTCTTCTTCTTAGTCTCGATTATCGCGTTCGACAACAGTCACGACATTCTTTCGATATCATCATTCGTCAGCTGCTTCTCGATGTTCGAGTGCTCATTCTTTTCACGACACTGATCAAGTTTCGCGAGTAACTGCTCGTTTTGACGATTCAATTGTGCATCGATACGTTTGAGTTTGACAGAGCTGAGTTCTTTCATTTCAGAAAGCATCAATCTGATGCTTACGTAATCTGTTTTCAGAACTTTGATTAAGTAGTATTGAATTTCACTTCGAGTACGCGCGATTTTATTAGCTGACTTACGATCTGTTTTCTTGACTTTGACTCGTTCATGAATTTGCATCTGATTGATCTTTGCATTCTTTGACAGATCTTCGCTTTCATACATTTCATCTTTCAGTCACTCTTTGACAACTTCTTTTTCAAAGTCAATCTCAGAATGTATCTCAAAATACGAATTCACATCTGTTTCATGATTCACGATGACTCGCGACTCAAACTCAGCTTTTCGAACAATCACGACTTTTTCGAGAGACGTTAAGTCGTCTGATTCATTGAGTATTTCAACGCTGACTTTGATCTTCACATCATCTTTGATGAAAGTCTGATCAGCTTGATCGACGACTTTGAGCTCTGCTGTTTTGAATGACTCTGCTGCTTCGAATGACTCTGCTGCTTCGAACTCTGCTTCATTAGTGTCTGATTCAGATGAAATAGTTATAAGTCAGGTTCTGAGATACTCATGTCGCTCATTCAACTGATTCAAAATGTTGTTGATGTTGATTAATTTCTCTCTCGCTATATTGTCAGCTGAATTCTTTTGCAAAGATTCATAGTAATCTTTCGTCATTTCAAAGTTGACGACGAATGTGAGAATCTGAATGAGAAAGTTCTTTAGATCTTTCTTTGAAAGCTTGTCTTTGAGATTCTGCTTCTTTATCTGCTTGTTCAATTTATTCAATTCTGATGTCGCTTCAGCGTTCTTGAAATTCTTCATGAGCTTTTTCAAATGCGATGTGACTTTTTCATATATCTGCTGACGAAGATCATCTGACTTTGAAGCTTCGCTCTGCTCAATTTTCATGCAATCAGATTCGTCATTTTGATCTTCATTTTCATGAGCGTTCTCGACAAACTCTTCAAGTTTATTGATGAAGATTTTGAATGATTTTGAAGAAGCTGTTTCGAAAGACTCTTCTGCTCGATCTTTTTCTTTATTCACTTTGATATGAGCAGTGTCTTGATTCAATGTCTTCTTCAGATTTACCTCGTCGAAGAATGCTTTTGTCGCTTCTGTCTGTCGACGTGCTTTGTCAGCTTCAAGGCGAGCAGTGTCTGAGCTTGACGTGCTCTTTGATGTTGAAAGACTGTGAAACATCTTTGCTTGCTCTGTCTGTTTACGCGCTTCGTCGATCACAACTCGCTTGAAATTCGAACTCAGCGTCTTTTCTTCGACTTCTACGATCGATGAAATTTTCGTTTCGAAATCGATCATTATTCAATCGAAAGAATTTTCCTTTTTTCTCTTTTCTCTTTTCAAATCAGTTCTCGTACGAAAGAGCAGTATTACTTGTCTTTTGAGATGATAATGTTGCTCGAGTAAATGTATTCAAGAATTGAATCAATCGATCTGTTTCTGAGAATTTTGTTTGTGTAATGTTGTATTTTTTTTGAATCATTGATTTGAAAATGTGCTCTTTTATAAATCATCAATAAGTCAACTCAGACTCTCATGATCATCAGTTTCTGCATCATTCTGTGAGCTTTTCTGACTGCGAATAGAATCTTGCCAAAGAAGCATTCTGAACATTCACAAATCAAGACTCTTCGAAATTTCATTTTTGAGAGTTTCTATCTTTTCATTTGACAACAGTTAAAAGTCTCTTTCTCAATGTTGTTAACTTTGACAACATCAATATCTTAACTTGCAAAAGAAGACATGAACAAGCTGAAATCATTGACATTGTTGACGACGTTGATTGCTGAAATGTAAGTGAATAGCATGCAGATCGAGTCAGCTAATATTCTACTTAGCAGTCATGTCGATAGCGCGCTTGAGATGTTGTCGTTTGAGTTGAACGTGAGCTGAAACTCAACAAGTTTCAACGTCAGCATGCAAGCAACAACACTAGAATCTAGTTCAGAAGGTATGTCTTCAAATTCATTGATTCATCACATCATCGTTGACATCAACGTGAAGACTGTGTTCACTTCGAATCAATTGAATGCTTTCGTCGATGATATCATCTTGTTCACTTCAGTGAATCTCAGAGATCATATAGCTCAGATCTTTTTAGATCGACTCTGTTAAGCAGACGACTTGTTAAGCGCTGTCAATTTCTTCAGATTGATGATTTCTTACTTGATAACAACGAATAATTCAGCATGATTTTACCGCTCATCATCACAGCAGAACTGTGCGCTTCGTGACAAAGACAGAGAAATCTTCAGCTTAAATTCTTCAAATCATCACTCAGTCAACGACAGCGCTACAGCGAGCGTTGCGCAAACAATTTCTACGAGCGCTTCGCGAACATTCGATCTGTCGTGAACTGAAAATGAATCGATCGCTTCAATGCTCATCGCGATTTCTTCTTTGAGTATATGATCAACGAACAACAGTATCTGAGCAATCGATATTTCAAGTTCTGAAATACGATCATCAGAAGCTTCATTTTCTGATCGAGCTGCAATGAAGAAAGTATCTAGAAGCATGATTTCTTTGCTTATTATCTACTACTATGTCATAGAAATTTTGTAATATAGATAGATCAAATCGAAGCAGAATGAGCTTCATTAATCTGTGATCGTGATTACTTTATGCATACGATGTGTTCTAACAATCGCGATCCTTCAGTATGCTATATTATTCACTCTATGTCTATCAATCGTCTATCACATCACTGAAACATTAACAATCTTCATCGCGATTAAGAGATTAAGCTTCAGTGCTTCTGTCTTGAGTCAGACTCTTACGTTCTCATCGAGAACTTGCGAAGCGTGAAGAATATCGATGAATTTGACAATGATGATCATTTGCTGTTTGTCTGCTTCATATCGAGTTTTCTTTTTCATCTGCGCATTTCTTTTCATATTGAGAGCTGAATCAATAGATTTGATTCATCGAATCTGAGTATTCACGTCTTCTTGAGTCTGATTGTAGACTGCGCATCAATGTTGATATTGAATGTAAATGTCACGATTTTAGCATGTGTTACTTGAAAGATGTTGGGAAAAGAGATGTTAGATCACTTAGATGATGTTGAACAATATTATAGATGATGATAGATGTGAGATTATCAATGATGTTATGAAAATTCCTCGATACGAATGATACTCAGCGTTCATGAGATATAAGAATCTCTGAATGATCTCTTTCTTTTCTTTCTTCTTCGTGCAACGTCTTGTATTTAAAATCTAGTTATTAGAATTTCATTCTGATTTCATTCA
>JAABUY010000917.1_pt1 | contig 44722 bp, 37 predicted proteins | sample 5560271 | NCBI WGS metagenome assembly JAABUY01 (sample SAMN10711886, study PRJNA513374) | rock metagenome | isolation source: Antarctica rocks | place: Antarctica: Victoria Land, University Valley
GCGGAGCGCCTGCGGGGCGGGACTAAGGTTTTCCATTTGGGTTTTTCCTTTGCAAAGGCGCTTCGCCCTCATAGACCTAGATAGGGACTGAATAGGGAGTTAATAGAACAAATAATAATATATATTAAACAAGTTAGACAGAAGATTTATTTTAGATTATATTTATTTATTTGAAGAAGAATTTGTGTCATGAGTTAGCTGAAAGCAGAAGTCAGTAATAACATTGATCACTGAGACTAAATATATAATTATGTTAATATGTGCAAAGACTGAAGTCTGACTCACTTAAATGCTAAGAAACATAAGATTAAATAAGTATCTTGAAGTTAATTTACATTGTGTGAGCATTCAGAAGAATGAGATTCATAAAGAAAATATATTTTTTAGCTTAAGAAAGACAATTAAACTGTTTTGACACTGATTAAGAATGCTTATGTGTATAAGTGATTAAAGTATATTGACATTGTTTATCATCACATTTAAGATTTACACAAGAGAAATTAAATTTAAATAAACTTTATACTTAATTAAAACATAATAGCTGATGAACTGATCAAGTTCTTGTTAAGATAGATGTTTAAGTGCTTTGTGTGTCAGCTGAGACTTGACAACAGTGAAAGTCAATAGATACAGATGCATTAAGTAAGAATATTAAGAAATATAGTGTTCTATTTACTTTCTTGACTTCTTTAATCTTAATATAAGAAGCTAACAGAGTCTTTTTCTATCTTAGACAGCAGAGCTTTTGCTATTCACTTAATCATACTTAAGTTGACTGCAGTCAACATCAATGTGTTAGATTTACTAAATAGATAGATAGCACAAGTACTCATTATTCTTTCAATAGATGAACTATTATCAGAAGTTTATATCTAACTATATAAAGATTGTGAAATCTCTTACATATTTGACACATAAAAACAAGAGATAATATTAAAATAAAAAGTAAGAAAATGTATTTTATGCATTAAAAAAAGTCTTAGTGAAACAGTATATCTGTGAATACTTAACTCAGCATGTAAAAAGATACTGAAAACTGACACTTTGATTTTACAGTAAATGCATGTTTATATTAGATTAAAAACAAACAGAAAAAGTTTATTATATATTAATTTAGAAAGTTATCAGAATCTAAGAAAAGATATAAGATTTATAATAAAGAACTTCTTACAATAGTGAAAGCACTGTAAGATTGAAGATCTTATTTTACAGAAACAGAAAAGTTTATTTAAATCTTTATAGATTATAAGAATTTAAGAAACTTTACAATAACAAAGTAACTGAACTGATGATAGATTTATTAAGTGAAATAGTTGATAGACTTTGAATTTCAGATTTATTACAAGAAAAATAATAAAAATGATGAAGTCAACACTTTAAGTAGTAGGCTGAGTGTAAAGTTAAGTTAAGTTTAAAAAGATCTATAACTCTATAAAAATCTGATCTGATCTGTAAGTCAGGTTATTACTAACTCTATATGCACTAGATTAAATTGAGACATTAGAGCATCATTTTTTAAAGCTAAGTTATGTGATTATAAATTACATAAAATCATAATATTAGCTCTAACTCTTACAAAACAATACATCACAAAACTGAACTTTGTAATCTATTTTTTGCGTTTCTTTCACAGACACTAATGTCATATATGAAATCTAAAACCTGTGCACTCAGCCTATTAAGTAGATATTTAGATTACAAAGAAGTGAAAGTAATTTATGCTGAAATTTTGCATAAAAATAAGCAAAAAGCTCTTATAAAAGACTTAGTAGCAATATTTAAAATAAGAAATACTTTCTTAACAAATAAAAAACTTATTAAAGTATGTTATAACAGCTGAGCTGATGAACACTTAAAAGTCAGATATATAGAGAATCTTATGTAAAGAAAATGCAATATAGATAATCTTTATAATTAAATTACAGAATATATTGTTAGATGCAATTCATGTCAATATAATAAAATTTAGAAAAATAAGCATTATGATGAAATATTAAGACTGAATGCATTAGATATACTTTAAAAGTCTATTATTATGAACTTCATTACAAAATTATTAAAGTCAAAGAACTCAGCATAAAAAGTCAGATTTAATAGTATATTAACTATAATAAATAAATTAATAAAGTATATAATATTTATTTTATTCAAAGAAACTATAACAGCATCAATATTGATGTATATTATACTGCAAAAATTAATTAATAATTATAAACTATTAAAGAAATTTATCATCAATAAAAATAAACTGTTTACAATCAAGTTTTGAGAAATACTTACAGCAGAACTTGAAATAAAACATAAAATATTAATAATATTGTTAGATATATAACTCACAATAGCTATGCTATTAGTGTAATGTCATCTTTTAACAGATTATAAGCTCAAGTTAATGCAGTGATTTGATTTCTTGCCTAAAACCTCAGAGAGATATGTGTTTAGATTATCTTGTTGATGATTTAAGTTCATAATGAGAAAGTAAGCTCAAAGATTATAAGTTTAAATCACTGTCTATGTACACTCTTTACATCTATGAATCAATTACAGGTCAATTGTGAGTTAGAAAAAGTGTTAAATATATAACTTACAATAGCTGTGCTATTAGTGTGATGTCATCTTTTAATAAATATATTATTTATCAATGAATAAGTAGAGTAAATGAATGAATTAAATAGTTAAGATGTATTTGTGACACTATGTTAACATAAAATAAAATAATTGAGTATAATTACTGTTTATAGCATAGTTTACATACAATAATGTATAAAACAAAATTATGAGTAAGATATTATTTAAAATAAACTACAGATATAATCTAAAGATATAATGAGATTTATAAGTGCATAGATTTCAGAGTTAAAAAGTAATATTAAATATTATAAAGCTTAAGAAACTGCATTTTGATCTTATGAAGAAAATTAAGAAGCAGAAGAAATAAATAATAGAGATAAAATTATTTAAGATTGAAGAGAAGATATATTTATGAATAAATAATATATAAATAAAGAAAAAAGGCAAGAAACTTATAAATAAGAATATTAAATCATTTATGATTAAAAGAAATATTAAAGAGCTAAGTTATAAATTAAATTTATTTTAAAAAATGTAAATACATTTAGTATTTTATGCATTAATGCTTTAACAATGTAATTAATTTATATTAATTTAAATTTAATCAATATCTGTTGAACTTAAAACTGAATATGAAGTTAAAAACATTCTAGAAAAAAGAATAATTAATAAGAAAACTTATTATTTTATTAAATAGAAAGAATATGATGTTTTAGAAAGTACATAAAAATTTATGAATAATTTACTTAATTGTGTAAGAATGCTTCAGCAATTTAAGAAGAAAACTTAAAATTAATGAAAAAATTAAAATTCAAAGAGTTAAAAAAAATATTGAGATTTAAAATTTTAGATAAATTTTTATTATTTATTATTTTATTTATGTCATCATTAAGTTTCTGAGCAACACAATGAACTTTAATAAATGTATATAATTTATTTAATTTAAAAGTTTTAAAAAAATAAAGAATCTTTGCATTTAGTATAAAAAGACAAGCAGCTTGCTTCTTTAACATTTTTTCTTGAACAGCATGTTTATTTAAAGTTATTTTGAGTTTAGATTTCAATTAAATATAAGTGTAATTTAAAGATTTTAACAACATTGAAATGCAAGATCAATCATAATAAATATACTTAAAATACTTTGAAAAATCAATTATAATAATATAAAGTATCTGAGACTTAAAGCAATGTTTGTAAGCAATAAAAGAAATGAAACTGTAGATTGCAATAAACTTTATAAGTTATAAATGATTTTTCTGTTTAAAAGATGATATAATGATAAGAAAATTAAATATAAATATACTTTTACTTAAGAAGTTTAAAGAATTAGTGCTTAAAGAGAAAGAGATTGTGTTATGTTTATATTTAATAATGATTATGTAGTAATTAGCTTTATGTGAAAACAGTGTATTTTTAAGTATAAAATTACTTAATTTAATATGCTTGCAGTGATTTCAGTGAGATAATAAACTCAGAGAAAATCTATTAGCTTATTATGCTTATAATGATCTCAGTGAGCATAGTGACTCAATAGTATATAGATAGATTATCTTTTCTAAAAAGATAAATATATTTAATAATAATCATTATCTAATATCTGCTATCTACTGATTAACTTTAATGTATTAAAACTTTCTTTTATATCATAAGCTTTAATCTCTAAACTCTATATCAGAGAAATCTCTGATTAAGATATAACAAAGATCTTTAGATAGATATTTAAGCATATAGTAGTAGTTACATATTACACAAGTATGTGTAACACAAACTCTGCAAGCTACTAGTATAGAGAATGCATTAGATTGTATAAGTGTAATTAAGTGTGTTTTATTTAAGTAGACTTACTAAGCTGCTTTTTTATGCTCTGAGTACTTGACTTTAGATGCTATATCTAACAATTATTAATTAAAAATTAATATATAATTAATTATTAATTAATTAAAAATATTAATAGAAATAGATTTAAATTAAGAGTTTAGTCAAAGAATTAATAATATGAGAAATTTAATAATGTTATAATATTTGAGTGTATTACTAGAAGGTTTTTATTAGTTAATTAACAAGCTTTACTTAGTTATAAAAGAAGAGCTTCTTCTGTAGTAAAATGGCTCTTTAGTCAATCAATCATTATATGAGCCCGTAATTGCACTTCCTCCCCATGATGTCTTACACATGTGTCATTCCTTTTTTCACCCAAGGATCTCCCACTTCAAACTCTCTCTCTAACCAACAACTCTACGCAGCGGCAAGCGCCGCCTTGCATTCTCTAATCACATCAAACGAAAAGACGTAGTCGTTCATGTCGTCGGTAGAATCGAGCCTCATGCCACCGGGAAGGTACGCGGCGGCGGCATCGCGAACGCTCTGCGGCGCCGGCGGGTTCGTGTTGGAGAGAATCTGCAGCGCCGAGCCTCTGTTCCGGCGGACCTGCTCAAACAGCTGCAGTCGGTCCTCGACAGCCCCCTGATTACGAACCTGGTCGAGCAAAATACCGAGGGCGGCGCCGTCCTCGATGGCCTGTCCGCTGCCTTGACCCTGGACTGTGGGTTTATTACCACCAGAATCAACAAGCTACTCACTTTTTCGGGACTGACGGATGGGTGGACATGGGGGTGGGGGGGTAGGGGGGGGGGGGGAACGAAACCCGGTGGACATGGGGGAACCAAACCTCAGACTTACAGGTGAGCATGGGATGGGCTGCGTCGCCGATCAGGACGAGTCGGTCCTTGTGCCACTTGGGAATCGGCCCTCTAGCCACCAGCTTCCAGAACTTGACGTCTCTGGCTTTTCTGCCTCAGGTGTGTAAGTACAGTATGTTACGTGATATTGGTGCCGAGTCGACACGGTTCAGAACTCACCTGATCACGGTGTGCAGGGCCGGGGCAAAGTGCTTCTTGGCATATTCCAGGGGCATGCTTGGCTCGACCATGGCTCGGAAATCTAGATAACACTCGGCATTAGTAATCAGTATAGCTCGTCGGTTTGCACGACAGGGACTGGCTCGTCCCTCACCTTCTTCAACGTGGGAGGTGTCGAATTCCCGCGAGAGGTAAAGGAAGTTCTGGAGTTCGTTGCTAACGTTTCCCCAAAACAGTCAGCACAGGTTGCCCAAACATCTGTGTGAAGGGACGATGTTATGATGAGGAAGGGAACGCGACACGACGCACTTTCGGCACGGATACCACACCAAACCAGCGGCGCCCCCGGCTGCCGTGAAGTACCTCGTGGCCGAGTCTTGAATCATGTGCGCCGTCTCCGGATCCGAGAGGAACTCGTCCCTCGGCACCAGCCACCGCATACACGCCCAACCCGTGTCCCCAGCCTGGACGATCCCGTCGTCGCCGAGGACGTGCTTCACGGCCGTGGAGTGCACCCCATCCGCCGCAACAACGAGATGGGCCTGCAGGACCTCGCCGTCTTCGGTCGTGACCTTGCCGTTCTCGGCATCGTAGTCGACCACCTTGGCCAGCACCCGGACGTCGCAGGGACGTCCGGGCCCTTTCGCTTGGGTGGCGAGCCGTCTCAGCTGGGTTTGCAGATCGACGCGGTGAACGGCGTACATGGGCAGGCCCCACGTCGATTCGCAGTCCTTGTAGTAGGTGGGCACTAGGATCTGCATGTTGGTGCCGTCGACGAGGCTCATCCCGCGTAGGGCCACCATGCTGGACTGCTCGGGGACAAAGTCCCACGACGCGAGGACCCGCGAGGCGTTGGGCTTGATGGTGATGGCCGCTCCGACTTCGTGCAGCAACGAGGATTGTTCGAGGATCTTGTTTGTGTGACATGTCAGAAGTTGTGTAGCCTGGGGGAACGAGTTACTGGAGGGGGGAATGCCAACCGTCACTTTGTGGCCTGCCCTGCGTAGACCAACTCCGGCGCCGAGGCCGGCAATTCCGGCGCCCACGATAATGATATCCATGGTTTCGGCTGGTCACGCACTGCCGCGGTTGCTCTACAGGAGTGATAAGTGATTATCATGGCCACGTCGTTGATTAATGCCCTTGCTCTATATATAAACGCCAAGCATGGTGACGAGTGTCACTTTTCTTGCTTATCCGATCAAGGATCCCTCCTCGAATCAGCCTTTACTGTCCCCAACCTAGCTTCATTTGCGTCTCGCGGCGATGCCATGAACTTTTGGGGGAAGGTTCCCGATGGTGGTTCCCCGAGCTTCGGGAAAGCCATGCAAGCCGGATTACCTTACATCCCGGGGATGCAGACACGGAACAGCTGAGTGAGAGAGATAGGGGGGGACAGCAAGAGGGGACAGGTCTTGTCGCGTGTCCGAGACAGGTCTTGGCGCGTTTCATACTCAATAATTGGTAATCGAGTGAAGACAACCACCTCGTTGCTTAGAAATGCCTTTTGTCCAGCGGACTTTCGGCCTTACACTATGCCCGCCGGCTGGAATATATGTATCTGTCGGGACTGCCTTTCCTTTTTTCTTCTTTTTCTTTTTTGGATACCTTACCCCACTATTCAACCAGCACGCTGACGCCCAACCATACCTTAAACCATCACCACCACCACGAACCAAAATGCAGACCGTCCTGATCGTCGGAGCTACAGGCAACATCGGCGCCTCGGCCATCCACGCCGCTCTGCGCTCTAAACTCCACGTCCTCGCCATCGTGCGCAACCAGGCTTCGGCGGAGAAGCTGTTCCGCAATGTAGGAACTCGCGAGGACATCATGACGGTAGAGGCGGACATCATGTCTGATCGGGGAGTGAAGGATGTGGTGGAGAAAGTGCGGAAGGGGGAGTTGCCGGCATTTCAGCATGTTTATGCTGCGGGTGAGTCTGTACTTCATCGGAGAGTTAATATGATAGCGTCTTGGCTGACGAGAAGGGTGATTGTGTGATGGGTAGCTGGCGGGTTGTTCGAAACGACGTCTATACTTGGTCTTACTACGGAGGAGCTAAGGAAGCATATGCGGGTCAATTTTGAGCCGAACCTTTGTGAGTGTGGCTATGCCGTAGGAATCCACAGGTATGAAAGAACTGATGCGTGTCGAAAGTCGCCTATCAAGCGACCATCCCCTATCTTCTCGAGCAGAACGACCCTACAAGCACCTGGACGCTGTGCACAGGCGCAAGCGGAGACAATGGGAGTCGCCCAGCAGCCAGCATGACACAGGGCGCGCTATACTCCATGGCGAACGTGGCGTGCCTCGACAATGCGGACACAAATGTCCGCTTCAACGAGGTCTATCTCGGCTTGTTCGTGATGGCAGGTGCTGCAGCAGACCAGTTCGGGGTAATGAAGGCGTCGGAGTTTGCTATTGCGTACGAGAAGATCTTGGCCCGCCCGGACATCAAAGGTTGCCGCGTGATGGTGTGCCTGCCGGAGGATTTGACGGAGTTGAGGTTCAGGAAGAAGTTGGAGTAGGAGGCGGGTAGTGTGGTTTGGAGTCGCCATTGTAGCGCGGGTTTGCATCACGAGGTACATAGTGGCATCCTTTGTCGACGGTAGTGCATTCATGATCCGGTATTTCCGCTCCTGTTCCTGTAGCCGGAATATTGTTCATCGATGTTGCACTTTCCTATTATGGCCTGTCTGGATGATGGTCATAGATTAGATTCAGCCCTCATATTCAGATTCAACTCAACTCAGCCTTGTTGTATTCAGATTCAACTCAGGATATTTAGGATTCAGCCAGTAGTATGCCGGTGTATGCTCGGCACACTGCGGAGGCCTCGAAATCGCCGCATTTGAGCTGTTTTGCGTATAGGAGGATGTAGAGACTTACAATAAACAGTCCGAAGTCATGCGGTATGGAAAACGTCCCAAATGAGTCCTAGAATGAGGTATGTGGAGGTGGATACGAGAGCCTTGTTACAGTGCGATATTAACCACTGATATAGACTGAAGGTGCTGCCTCCAAGTCAGCAGAATGGTCGCCAAACACGCCGCATCCACCGATCCTATATAGACGCATCCCACCATCACTTGCTGCAGATGTATCTACTAAGGAATGGGGTGCTCTTACCAGGGCAGGCTAGTTGGCTCTGATTCGCCGGATCAATGAAGAGGACGAGCTGCGGCGGTGGGCGGAGGAGGACGAGAGGCGTGCGAGGACGACGGAGGAGTTGCGGACTTTGCTGGTTAATATCGCCACCGTGTGCAAGAGGTTTCCCCGGAGTGTGATGGTAGAGTTGATGGAGAATCGCGGTTTATGGGCGCTGGAGCATGCGTGGTTGCGCGAAAGCGCGGGCACAACGATGGTGAGAACGACGACGAAGATGAAGAGGAGGAAGATGACCGCCGCCGCAAGACTACTACCACCACACTGCCGCCGCCGTCGCCGCCGAAGAAGAGAGAGTCGCCCAAAAAGGGTAAGAGACAGGCAGGGACGGTGCTAGATCGCCCGGACATTGAGGGGAGTGGTGGTCGGTGACGCCGGAAAAGTAGGCTGCCAGCCCAAAGGACCAGTCTAGGTGGTCTACGATTGGCAAGATTGAGGAGGGAGAGGGTGCTGATGCCCCGGCGGAGTGTGACAACTGTCGCCTTAATGGCGATATGTGCTATGTCCTCGCCAGCAAGCTTACGGAGTTCGGCAGCGAGCCTGGCGCTGGTGCTGGTCCCTGTTCCCGCTGCATGCTCAATAAGGCTCGCTGCTCGCTGTCGAAGCCGACTAAGGCCCGTCCGACTATTAAGGACAAGTTGGCGGAGCTGAAGAGGCTGGAGAAGGAGAATGCGGAGTTGAAGAGGAGGAGGAGGCGTTAGCCAGCAGCAGCCAGTAGCAGTAGTACCAGAGATGTTTGTTCGTTGGCCAGAGATCGGTCGTTCACAAGTCCCTTTCCTTCAACTCAATGCGCTCAAGCTCTCTTTATTGCCACGTAGTCCACCTTCCCATCGAATGATCCTCACACTCCAAGCATCACAACACACCAAGAATCTGGCCAATCTGAGCGGTGGTTGTTAAGTTATCCAGTCCTGGAAAGGTGAGGTGTGCACATGAAGTTGGGATGAAAGATGATTGAGAAAGAGCTGGTATGACTAATCTACTTTTCCTTCCTCCGTCACCACATTCTTCCTCGTCGCATTCCTCATCGTCGCATTGCTCTCCCGCAAAACAAACGCCACCGTCGCCATCGCGAACCTCTCCTCCCAGAGCAATGACAAGAAAGAACACGAGAGATCGCGAGCAGCGCACCAAGCAACACACAGCGCGTATACGACACCGTCAAGCCTCTCTCAATATTCTCGCCTCCTTCGCCTTCCGGGAGAGCTTGGGTTCGCGCGCTGGACGACCACCAGCACCACGAGGCGAGTCCAGCAGGAACGAAGTCTCGGATCTAGGCGTCTTGGATCCGGCATCATCATCATCCTCATGACGAGTGCTCTAGTTTGCGGCGTCGAGCATTCGTTCCGCTTCCTCTGGTGTGATCTCACCATATGCACTGGATGCTGGAGAATGAAGGCGAGGGCGTGTTGATAAGGAAGGGCCTGGAGCTGGAGAGGCCGCGGCAGCACGTACGCGACTAGGAGTGCCATCGCTCATGTATGTATCACCGCCACCGGGAGGCTGCGCAGTCGATGTCTGGTCCTGGTTCGCCTTCTCCGCCACCGCCGCTTGCGCGCAGACTCAGCCATAGCCGAGAGCCTGAGATTGCCACGCTGCTTCTTGCGCTTCGCAGCCTGCTGTTTAGGTGTCGGCATCGGTATAACTGCTCTAGCTTCACCGGCCTGTATCCTCCGCTCTTTAGCTTCTTCAGCCGCTTTCTTCTCTACGGCATCCTTCTGCTTCTTCGCGGCCTTCTAGAGCTGCTCTACGTGCAACTTGCCCTATCGATCAAGTACTGGGCGCACGAGGTTGTTGAGCTCAGTAACAACTTCGTCTATAGAGATAGGCAGCGTGCCGGCAGCTTTATGGGCATCATACCACTCCTGGAAGAGAGGCGCACCTATCTCAACGTCATGTTCGGTTATAACATCCAAGTCTCGCTCCCTGAATAGGCTACCCAGGCTGAAGATAAGCTGGCCCGAAAGGAAGAAATCAGATGACAGCGGGAACATGCGATCGCCAGGGAAGAGTCTGTCTGCCTGCTTGTAACACCATGCCTTGATCATTAGCATTGCGCATCCTGGCCTAGTCTTGGCACCTGGCTTTGGCAGCTTGGTGGTCGTTTCTTCCTCCTTCGGTAGCTCATCCAACGTCGCGTAGAGATTGGGGTTGCAGATGTTGCAACAATTCTTCGAATCTAGCGGTTGGGGATGCGGATACACGCTGTCGTGCTTACCAAGATACTAGGAAATGACCTTGCGAGGACAGGGTCTACTAGGAGAGATGTGGTCATTAAAGATGCTGAGCCAGAGGATGGGAATCTTCATACGGTTGGCCAGCTCCGATTTGTTCCAGGTGTTGGGCTTATTCTTCTTTCCGGCGGCATTACTGGCTTGTAAGACATTACTATCACCATTACTAGCCTGTGTAGCAGCGTTACTAGCTAGTAAGGCGGCATTATTGTTACCGGCCTGCGAGGCATCGTCTTTTTTATTGTTACTTACAATTGATTGATTGATTGATTGATTGATTCATAGGTGACCGAGGCTGCCTAGGCTGCCATACACTGCATAACTACAAGCGGCTAGCACATACTGATCTCACCCTCATTACCATCTTGCTGTCATCATCACTGTCACTTCATGAATTAACTAACTAATACAAATTCTGACTTTGCTCTCTGTAGCTTCTCATGTTTCTGATTTTGATGCTTGCTAATCTTCTTTTCTTGTAATCTAATGCTAATGTCTCTCTTCAGCTGTCATCAATAAAAAATAAACATTGTTATAAACAATTAATTGTCTTTTCTGCAGTCTGAAATATATAATTATTGAATTTTCTATTTCAGACTGTATCTGAGAATGTCAGATCTTCTGATGTCTCTTTTATAGTCTAAAATTGTCTTAAAAGATTGCTCTATAACATAAATATAATGACTGCTTTAATTAATGTTAAGTCTCATAAAATCTTCTTTGTATCATTAACTTATCTTAATAGTTTCTTTCTTAGATTCTGAATTCACAGACATTTCATCAGTACATAATAAATATTTTGAATGTTCAGATTATATAAGCATTATGAAGAGTCTGCTCAGTCTATAACATAAAAATAATAAGTTATGTCAATCTTTTCTGTGCATAACTGAGTAATGAAAAAGCTTATAAATTAACAAAGTTCTATATACTTATTCAATATTCTTCTGTCTGACTGTTGCTTCATATTAAATGTAATTCATTTCACTATTTCATTTTTTCAGTCATTAACTCATTCTTTTGCTACTTATTGATGAAGTCTTATCTTACAGATAATAATTAAATGTCAGATCTCTGTAATTTATTCTTTCTCAATGTGTAAATCTCTGATCTAAATCACTGTCTTAATCATTCTATTCATTTCTTCATTTTCTGATATCTCTATATGCATCAATATTTATCAGATTCATATCTAAATCTTTTAATTTCACAGATTATTTACTTTTTTCATTATGTGCTGCAGTAAATACTGATCTGACTGTATATTTAATTTAATGACTGATTAAATTGCTACTTAATTGTTTATGTATATGTTCACTGTTCAGAGCTTCAGTTTCATCATTTTTATCATGTTTATTATGCTTATTGTCATGATTAGATTCTGTAACTTCATTATATACACTGTGAATGTCTTATCTATACTTATATACATCATATATCTCAAATCTCTTTTCAGTATCATTATTGCTGCATTTATCTGACTTTTAATATCACTGTTATTTATGTAGATATTTAACATTTCTCAGTCTCAACAAAGTTTGTTAATATCATATCTGCAGATAGCTTCATCTGCATTGTCATTTATATAAATAATTAAGTCATTTCATCATAATAATACAATGTAGAGCACTCTAAATTTCAAGTTAACTTTTAATGAAAGTTATGTCTACATCTTATAATGAAGCTATAAACATTTCAGTGAACTCTTTCAGCAAAGCTTCTTTGTAAAGTTAGATTTAATTTTCTTCATTAAAGTGTAAATTAATATAATGACAATATAAAGTATAAACTTTCTCAGTGTCTTCTTTAGCTGCTGTTTTATCAAAAGAAAAAAAAGTTTTATATTCAGTATTGAGCTCATTATTATGTGAAAGACTCTCATTATAATGACTTCTACTCATTATTGTATAACTGTCAATTTCTAAAAAATCTATTTCTGTTATATAATTATTCTGTGCTTACTGTCTAAACTGTATCAGACTAAGCAGCAGTACAGGATCTGCAGCAGCATCATTATTATATAAAATTTTTATAAATTTTTAAGCTCAAAATTTCATATAAAGTCTATTAGCATCACTAGACTCTTAAGACTTGTTGTGACTCAGATTTAAATATGTTATATATATGCATCTCATTTCAGATATAAGTTTAAGATAACTCTTAGCACTTTATACATCAGTAATATCTGTACTGTGTGTATATCTAGAGTCAGCTTCATTATTATGTTATGTCTTGTAAGACAGTTTGTAAAGTGAATGAGCTTATATTTAATTAAAATAAAGATAAAGATATATCTTTAAGCTTATTGCTTTGTGTAACTGTGCACTGTATGCAAAGTGATGCAATTCTTTTCTGCTAACTTTTCTGTTATTATAATGCTTACATTATCAATTCAACTCACTGCTGTGACTCAAAGCTATGAGTTATTGACTAGATTTAGCATGTCAGCATTGTAAAATAGATATAAAATGAATAATAATGATAAGCTTTAAAATATGTCTATATAAATGATAAAGCTTTCTAACTTATATTTTAACAACTTTATTATTGATGTTCTTTTTTTCAGAAAGTCTTCTATTCAGTTTACTATCTTCAATGATAGATGATGTTTTTGAAGATTGTAAAGTAATTTTTTGTAAAAGATATTGTTAAAGACTTCTGATACATTCAACATTAATAATAATGTAATTAACATGCTTAACTTTTATGCTTTATAAATCTACTTCAACAATATATAAATTGTCTACTCTGTAAACATAATCTTTTAACTTCTCAGCAGTGTTTTAAGTAGCAATTAATAGATCTCTGTTATATAACTTATTCTGCATGTCATTATGAACTTCAGAGTCTTACTTATAATGTTTAGAAATATCATTAATTAATATATCTTAAACTGTTAATAATCTTCTTTGTTGAGCTTTTGCAACATTACTGTAATGAAGTGTTTAAAGACTCTTAAATGTCTTTCATTATTTAGATATAAGTTATATAGTGAAAGCAGCAGTGAAAGTAGTTGCAATAATATTTAATGTAGAACTCAGTTCAATATGTTATTCAGTTTTAATATCTTATTGTTTAATGCTTACATTATAATCTCTGTTAATTCAGTCTCTGTAATTGAAGACATAAATATTAATTTAAAGTACTTGTATTCTGCAATATTACTGAGATTCATCTTTAAAGAAGTTGAAAAGAAGATTATTTAAAGTAACTTTGTCTTATTTTACAGTTCTGTAAGTTTTAGCTTTTTTATCTGTTTCAGAATGAAAGTAAAAATTTAACTTATGATTTCACAATTTTTAATTTACTTTATTAATTTTTATAATTTCTGAGAATTCTTTAAGACTGTCTCTATTCATTCTCTGTAACTTACTCTCATTAATTTTGTCAGCTTTTTTTCTTTTTCATTGTAAACTCAGCAGTACATCTTTCAAATATATATATTCTACTCTCTTTATCAATAATAATAAATTCTATTTACTTCTCTCATTATCTCTTTTGCTTCTGAGTCAAATCCTGACTTTAATTGTTTACTGAGAGTTAACATCAATACTGTTGTTTTCACTGCAGTCTGAATTGTCTCTGTGATGACAGTTATGTATTGCTTTATATTGAGTTCATTATAGTTATGAAATGATGTTGATAGCTATTCTATCAAAATCTATTATAAAAGCTTTATATCTGTTCTGTCTCACTATCAATAAAATTGTGATGTGATCTCTGCTGCAGACAGTAGAAGATAAGTAATAATAAAATAGTGATTGAAATTATAATATTATTGTTGTATTTTGCAGCTAATTAATCATTGAGTAATGTTTAAGCTACTTAATATCAGATCTATGATGCTGTATACTTGCTGAAATCTTTATGTAACTAAGCTCTACAATAAGAGCAAAGAAAACTGTTATTCATTTATTATTTATATTAGCTGCTCTGTCTATGAATTCTTCTTCATTCTTAGATTTCTTCATGTTAAATAATGCAGATTGAAGTCTTTCACTATAATGTATTGTCAGTGATTATTCTTCAATAAATCATTTAGTTACTTTAAAATTACTATAATGTCTTCTTTAACTGCTTCTCTGTATACATTGTGAATGCATAAACACTTAAACTGACTATGTTCAGTATATTAAATCTTTAAAGTCATAAGATTTTTACTGTATGTCTGAACTGTTCAGTCTGCACAGTTTAATTATAAATTAATATAGAAGCAGACTTGAGTTAACTCTTCTTCTGTGAATTTTAAATAGATTAGATGAAATTAATTTTTATAGAAATGATAAATATTATTGTTATATTTATTGTGTCATGACTTCTGAATAATCAGCACATTATAATTTCATATAATAAAATTCTGAAGCAGAGATGTCATAATCTTGTTTTTTAACTTTATTGTGTTGTACTGTAAAATGACAAAGTTTAAGTATATCAACATTACTTCATTGTCATTGTAATCTTCAAAGTTAATGCTATCTCTATATTTATAACATTTACTGTAAAGTCATCTTAATTAATGAACAGCAAGCTCACTAAATTCTGCTTAAAGACATTCTCAATTTCTGTTGTCTAACTGCTCTTCAAATTTATTTAACACTTAAAGAATTTAATGCTTCAGTAATTCACTGCTGTCTTTACTGCAGCATTTATCTTTTACATTTTTAGAAATCTAATTGTGATTCTTTTAATTCTGTTTTCATTCACTGATCTTAAAGAGATTCAATTTACATCTATAATTGCTGTTTTTATAAATAATACTGATTGCTTTTCATTTCTATTGATGAACATCTTCAGAGCTGATGTCAGAATTAATAAGATTTTTATAAAAATCTTAAATATTGTTAAGTAAGATTTACTGATGATTTTATAATCACTGCTCATTGTTGTATATAATGTAAATGTTACATTCTCACTAATATTGTCACTGCTGTCACTGTTATCACTGTTGTCACTATTAATGCTTTTGCTATAACTATTAATGTCAATCTTACTAACTTCATCATTAACTATCTTTAAGAATGTGACTTCTTTAAATTTAATAATTAATGTTTAAGTTAATACTTGTTATCAGATCTGCTTAATGTTGCATATCATCTATATACACACTGTCTCTTTCTAAAACTTAAGATACTTATTGCTTTACATTTTGTGTAAATCTTCACAGCTTACATACTTTCTGATGTTGAATTCTAGATTCTTAAAGAAACAATTCTCAAATTTATGACTCTCTGCATATATATTACATTTCTGAGTATTTTTACATTGAATACTTATGTAATCATACTTATAACATTTAAAGCACTTCTAAATGCAACAAACTTAATCATATAACTCTGTCTTCTTGTATTTAGAGTCTCAAATTAATCTGATTTGAAATGTTAAATTAATGTATTTTACATTTATAAATTTCATCATTACAGATTCTGCTGCTCATTTTAAGCTGCACAGTCATCTTACATAATTAATTAAAATGTTTTCTTCAGCTTCAATTTTATAATTTTCTGTCTATATATATATTATTATAATTCATTAATCTTTCATTTTAATGCTCTGTATCAGTATGTTGTGCATAATGACATCATAAATGATGATAACTATCTTGTTATCTACTTTTAAAGATGTAATTCATTTAATGTTACTCTGTAATGACTCTTTTTCAATTATTATAAATACATATATTATCAGATTTTCTGATTTCAATTACTTAACAATTATAATCTTAATAGCAGTAATGTTTTAATTTACAGTAATGTAAATGTGACTGTTGATGCAGTTGTGTAGTGTAACTGATGAGAGAATGCATCAGTGATTAATAAGAACAGTGTCAATAAGTTTGATGACAATTTTATAATTATTAAATGTAAAAAGATCTGTGATGATGCTTTTCTCTTCAAATAATGATGAAAAAAACATTATTATTAAGAATAATGACATGTCTGCTGTCATTTAAGCTCAGATGTGTGTGTATTTATATTTTATAATGATAAAGAATTGCAATGCAGAGTTTCTGTTAATGAAAACTTCTAAAATGTTTTTTATGACTGTAATATTGTATTGCACAGTATTTATGATTTATTATAAAGCTTTCAGATTCATTACAATTTAAGCTGTTTTAAATTGATTCAGAACTCTTTCTGTAAAGTTCTGAACAGATTTAATAAAGAGTTTAATGTAAAATCATTAAAGAATTTTCTTAAATTTATCATTCTTAATCTTTGAGTTCACAAAGATCTAAAGTTGAGTTGCTTTATGTTTTAATTGAATGACATGCTCTGATAAAGATGAGAATTGTATGCTCATAACTGATCAAGAAAATCTTGACATCATATTCTATATTAAGTTATAGCACATGATGAGATGAGTTACTGACTAGATTTTGGGCTTATTTGATGCAGTTTTGATGAAGTTATTTCAAAAATTCAGTTTGAGCTGGAGGAGGTGTTTTTCTATTGTTACTTATGATCTCCTTATCTTTATCTCTAGCGGTGCCCTTAATAGGTAGCTCGAGACTAGGTCGGTATGTTTAGACGCGGTCATGGCTTAATAGATAGTAGCGTTGATCCCTCTAGCATTTCCTTTACATGGTTGTTAATAAATGTGATGTAAGTTACCTTTGACTACTCAGCATGCGACTCAACCGGCAACTGTCGACTTAACCGGCCCGGCGGAGGAAATCAAGACTGTACCACAAGTCGAAATTCCACTTTTCATTCCGCCGCCAAATGTACCTGCGTTTACCGAAGAGATGCTACCTTAGTAGATGAACCTAATGCCTACGGCCACGTCAATAATAGAGCGGACTCGTCAGTCAAATCGCAAGTACCAACCTACAGTTGAAGATGAGCCAATCGAATCAACCCTTGCTCCCAACAAATCACTTGAAAACCAAGATACTTTACTAAATCTGACAAGCGGAAGAGATCAGCTTCTGGCGCTGCTGAAGACGAGAGGACAGCCAAGATAGCAAGAGCTATGATCGCAGAACTACTAGGCCAAGACGCCCTCGACGAACTCGATGCTGTACCAGGAGAGCTCAAAGGACCATTAGAATCTGCCTTTCCGGCAGAGGCAACAATGATCCGAGAGCAGCTCGGTGACGAGTTCTTTAGAGTCAGCATACTTGTCAGGAACTTTTCAGGGAGTCCGAGTTCCACAGTCAAGGAAGGCGCGGGGGATTGGGGTCTCGGGTAGCTGCATACACCAGCCCTCCCAAGCCGGACCTCCACCACCACACTCTTAATCTTGTTTCTGAGACTTAGAGATTAGAGAGGAGACTAGGGAGAGGGAGAGCGTATGGTTTCTTTGATGTAAACATGGTGGTGTTGGTGTAGTCTTGGGGGGTGTGAGAAGTGATTTCAGCGAACGTAAAAAATGACCCACCTCATTTTTCAAGAATACCAATTGTTTAGACTGCAGCTGTGCATACCTCTCATTATAATTGATATCGCTGGAATCACAATGTAAATCTACACGGCCTTACGGTGATCGATTTTGGCTACGGCGTGGTGGCGAATCTCTATACCAACTGGTATGTTAACCACTTGGTGTATATGAAGGTCAATTGCGCTCACTAATCCGAAGAAAAATAGGCTAAGGCATTTTCCATTTCGGCCTGGAGAAGATGGACGTGCCTCGGCATAAACAGCTCAAAATGATCACCATTGACAGAAAGGACCATGACGTCTACCCCCGTGTACCTTTCCCACCCATTGGGGCTCAGGTTCTCCTCGCCCTTGTTCGGGACATGGCACGCAAACATACCCACTTTGGGATCTTCCATGAAGCCCGGATACGGCCTAGTAGGCACGCCCTGGCCCTCCAGCTTCTGCATCCGGGCAGGGTCATCCGACACGCGGTTGACCAACCCGCGCTCCGCCCAGATGACGGCCGTCTTGGCGGGCCTCTCGGCCGCCGTCATCGGCGCCGGCGTGTACTCGTTCATGGCGACGAAGAACTGGCGCATGTGGTCGCGGCTGGACCCGAGCGAACTCCATTGTCCGTCCCGGTTGACGATTGCCTCTAAGACGGCCTCGCTGACCTCGGCCTCGGCGAGCAGCTTGCCCTGGTCCATTCCCCGCGACCGCGGGCAGGGCATGTCGATCAGGAGGAGGCCCTTGACCGTGCGCCCGGCGCGGGCCAGCTGGCGCGATATCTCGAAGGCGACGAAGCAGCCGACAGAGTAGCCTCCGATCATGAAGGGACCCGTGGAGTGCGCCTTGACCAGCGCGTCGACGACTAGCTTGGCCACGCCCTCGATACCGACTTTGCTGTTCATGCGCGAGGGGCACCGGAGGTAGGGCGAGTCGATGCCGTAGATGACCTGCTTGGACTTGAAGGGCCGCAGGTGGATAAACGACGCTACGGTACCGGTCCCGTCGGCCATCATGTACAGCGGAGTGTTGCCGGCCTTGGGGCGGCCCTGCAGCAGTGTGATCCTGACGCTGGGAGGTGGCGACGTGTTGCTGTCCACAAGCTCCGGTGCTAGAGTCGACGGCTCCTCCTTCTCGACGTGGGACAGGCTTGACGCCGGGGAGACGGGGGCGAAGTGGTCGTCTGGAGTCGGAGACAACAGGGCTTCTTCAGCGCCGCTGGAAGGCGTCGCGCTGGTATCGTTGGTGTCCGCGTCTTCCTGCCCACCACCGCCAAACGCGCGACGGAGGTCGCCGATTGTGAGATACTCAAAGACAAAGGTGGCGGGCAGGTCGACGCCCATCTCTTTGACGGCGGCAACGACCTCGATAGCCATGATTGAATCGACGCCAATATCGACTATCTCCGTGTCGTCTGTGAACTCGGAAGGGTCGCTTCCGGTCGCAGTGGCGAGGCTGTCGAGGATAACCTGGAATCCTCCCGTGTTTGGAGTCTCCTCTTCCTTGTCGTTGTCCTGCGCTTTACTCGCCCGCTGTTGTTTCATCGGCACCGTGGTCATAGCAGCAGACAGATTGTCATGGATCATCTTGGTTTCCTTGGCAGTAGGCAAGGAAACCGACTTGGAAATCGCATCTTGGGGTCCTGCAGCAGCAGCGTGTGGCCTTGTGCCGAGGATATGGCGCCAGGTGGTCCTCTTAAACTGCTGGTAGCGCAGGTCAACGGCCTGCATAACGATCCTGGACGTCTGCGGGTCGAAGACGTAGGCGGCGCAGAAGGCCGTGGTTCCTTCCCACCGCGAGATGCGCGTGTACGTCAGGTACTCCTTGTCGGGTTTGATAGGGGCCAGTTGCTCGATGCTGTCGTAGCCCATAAGGGCATAGGTCAACTGCGGCGGCGTGTTCGGGTTCCCGTTCACCATGAAGCCCGCCAGGTGCAGTAGGGCCTCGCCCCAGTACGGCGACGAGGTGAACCGCGTGCCCGCCGGGTCGGGTTGGATTTTGATCGTCGCGGCGGCTTCTTGGAAGTCGCCGGCCACGTACGCCTCCTGGACGCCGCGGAAGTCGGGCGAGAACTCGACTGCATTGGCGAAGAGCGCGAAGAAGACGTTGGGCTGCATCCGGTGGCCCGAGCCCTCCTTGGAAAGCCGGATCCGCTCGTCCATCTTGGTCTTGATGAAGAAAGACACGCGGTCCAAGTCGACCTGGGCCTCGTCGGGGCTGCGATACTTGACTGTTACCGATCCGAGATCGTAGGATTCGCCGCTCTTGGAAGTGGCCTTGAACGTGGCCAAGACGACGTCGGCGGACGCGCTCTCCATGGTGGCCGTGGTCAGCAGGTCGCCGTCGATGCCGACAAGATCCTGAGTTAGCGGGGCGAGCAGCTTGGGGTAGTGGAAGGTGAGGTGGGAGGCTGTCACGCCCGTCTTGCTGCCGCTGTACTCGAGCGCATACTTGGCCACCGTCGCAGCCGCGTCGCAAAAGACAGTCCCCGAAGCAAGCCCGATCTGCTGCATCCTGTGGCCGTCAATCACGCCCATGAAGCCATGATCGGAAATGCCGGCTCGGAAAGTAATTTGAATCTGGCCCTCAGGGGTCAGGGCCTTGTGGACGAGGTACTGTGCCGTCGTGGTAAGGAAGGGCTCGGACGAAACTGTCTTGGCAGCAGCAGCAGTAGGAACCAGCGCGCCGCTGTTCTTGTCGGTGTGCGTAATCCAGTAGTCCTTAACGTCCCACGCATATGTCGGGAGCGCCAACAACTCGAGGCTGCTTTCGTACGGCGCGTGCAGCGCGAGCCAGTCCACGTCGACGCCGCTCGTGTAGGCCGCTACGAGGGTCTTGGAAACGGACGCCCAGTTGCTGCTGTTTGCGTCAATGGTGTGGTTGATTCTGGCGGGTGGCGGCGAGAGTGTGGCCCGCACAAACGAGGTGCATACCGGGCCAGGGCCGATCTCGAGCCAGACAGGGTCGTCGTTCTTGAGCGCCGACTTGACGGCGTTGAGGCCCCCGTAGAAGTCGACCGCCTGCCGCGTCTGCTGTGCCAGGTAGTCCTCGCCGAAGACGCCCGGCACATCGACCACGGACGCGAGCAGCGTCGACGCCACGGGAATCTTGGGCGGCAGGTAGGTCACGCCGCTGGCGAGGGCCTTATAGTCGGGCAGGATGGCGTCCATCTGGAAGGAGTGGAACGCGAATGGCACAGAGAGCATCTTGGTGCGCGTATTGGCGTCCTGGGTGGTTATGTTTGTTCGGATGCGTGCCAGATCCTCGGCCGTCCCGCTGATGACGGTGGCGATGGGGCTGTTGATGCATGCCACCCCACAGGAAGAGTCCCCGAGCCGGGCGAGGTGGTCTCGCACTATTGCCGCCGACGCCGACACCGAGAGCATGGCGCATGAGTTGGGCTCGCATCGCTCCAGGAGCAGTCGGGCGCGCTGGCCAACGAGGTACAGCGTGTCGGTCAGCGAGAGGACCCCCGCCGCGTGCAAGGCCGCGTACTCGCCCAGACTGTGGCCTATGACCATAGCGGCCTCGATGCCTGCCGAGGATCGCCAGAAGGCCGTGAGGGCAATCTGCAGCGTGACGACGGCGAGCTGGACCTGCGCGGCGTTCTTGGTGGACATGTCGACGGCGTCGGTGGTGATGATGTCCAGAAAGGGCGGGAACTGGTGGGAAGCGCAAATGGCCGCGCACAGGTCGGCCGTCTTGCGGAAGACGGGGCTCGTGCGGTACAGCTCACCGCCTATGCCCGCGTAGTGGGAGCCCTGGCCGGTGAAGACGAAGACAACGGCAGGGGGTGCTGATTTCTTGGTCGAGCTGGTGGCGCGCTGGATCTCGGCCTCGAGCTTGGAAACGGCCTCTTGTAGCGTCGGAGCCGCGAGCGCGAACCTAATGGGGTGGTGTACTTTCCGGGCCGTCGTCGAGTAGGCTACGTCTTGGATCCGGGCGTTGGGGTTCGCGCGGAGCCACGCGGCGAGTCGACGCATGTTGGCGAGGTGCGATAAGGGCGTCTTGGCTGAGGTTGCGATGACGTGACTTGATCGGGCGTCGAGTTCTCTTTGTCTAGCGAGCCTAGCCGGATCTTGCTTATACTCTTCGATGAGGACGCCTGCGTTGCCGCCCTGGAGACATGAGATATCAAAGATTAGCGTGATCGTCTTGTCAAGGAAGCAGCGTGTGTTTGGGAGGGAGGGAAAGGGGGGACTTGCCGCCGCATCAAAATTGTTAATAAGAATGCGTTTCGGCTTGCCATCCGCCGCTTCAAACTCGGTTGACTTGGTGGGAATCATAATGCTGCTATCGTCTCCCAGAATCTCCAGCACGTTGGGGTTCATGGCGTGTGGCATACCGGCCTGAGGGGGGATGATGCCCTTTTGAAGCATGAGAACGCTTTTGAGCACCGAGGATATTCCGGCAGCCTAAGATAAAATACCACAGGTCAGCGTCTACCAGGTTTCCCCTCAATTACTAGGCCTCCGTTAGGTGCTTATTTCGAGGAACTCACCGCTTCGCTGTGGCCAATATTTGCCTTGATGGCTCCCACTGGCAGAGGCTTCCCTTCTGGTCTCGGCAAAAAGACCTTTGAAACCGCCCCCATTTCTGCCTTGTCTCCGACCTGGGTCCCTGTCCCATGCATCTCAATATACGAGACATCATTGGGGTCCAGTCGCGCGTTCCGGAGGACCTTTTTGAAGAGTCGTTCCTGGGCATTGGCGTCGGACGTTGTGATGGACGTCGCGTTGCCAGAGTGGTTTCTGGCCGACGAGGCAATGACGGCCAGGATCTTGTCGTTGTGGGCAACGGCGTCCTCGAGCCGCTTCAGGACGAGGGCGCCACTGAAGTCGGCGCGGCAGTACCCGTCGGCGTCGTCCCGGTACGTCTTGCAGTTGCCTGTTTCGGATAAAACGCCGGCCTTGCTCAGAAAGGTGAAGGAATGCGGATCGGACAAGATGGTCGTGGCGCCCGCAACGGCCATGTCGACGTCCCTTGACAACAGACTCATGCAGGCGAGGTGGATGGCCGACGTGGAGCCCGCGCAGGCCGAGTCGAGCGCGTACGTCGGCCCCTCCCACTTCATCTGGAAGGCCAGCCGGCCCGGGCCAAAGGCGCGCTGGATGCTCTGCAGCGTGTACGCGTCGCACCCCAGCGCGTGGTGGCTGACCTTGAGCCAGTCGTCGAAGCTCTGCGCGAAGAAGACGGCCGTCTTGTTGGGGTCCGTCGTTCTTGTCTGGCCCGCAGAGTAGCCGGCCGTCTCGAGGGCCTCGTACGCGCTCATGAGGAAGTGCCGGTGGACCGGTTCCATCAACAGAGCCTCGCGTGGCGAGATGTGGAAGAACTTGGCGTCGAAGTGGCCTGGATTCTTCATAAAGCACCCATGCATACAAGTCATGGTGCACTTGCCCGGGCCGTGTTTGGCACAGAAGTACTCGTCCAGGTCCATCCGGTCGGCGGGAATCTTTTGGTGGCAGTCTTGGCCCGTCACGATGACGTTCCAAAACTCGTCCATGTCCTCGCTGCTGGGCCCTTTGCCCGACATGCCCACGATGGCAATGGCGCCTTTTCGAACACCCTCGCCCTCACTTGACGACGACTGCAGGTCATCTTCGACCAACACGTGTCTTGTCGCTTTGAGAACACCAACAATGTACGCCGCGTGGCCGCTAGGGCCCATCATCTTGACGTCGACATGCTGAGACGACGTCCCGAGGTAGGCGTTGAGCTTGCCCACGATCTTCACAATATCCAAGCGTTGCGACAGAGTCTGTAACGCCGCAACCCTCAGCAGATGACCCCAGCTGGAGTAAGTGGTGTTGGCGTTATCGCCGGTCATACCCCATACTTTGAATCCCGGGCGAAGCTGCGTTTCCAAGAAGGTGGAGTTCCCGACAACGTAGTCCATGTCGGCCGCGGAGACTTCGAGGGTGTGCTGCAAGCCGCGGATGCCGGCCAGCTCGTTATTGGGGAGCTTCTTCAACTCGGGGCACTGGCTAAAGACGAGCTCCAAGACCGAAGGCGGTCCTATGATGGTGTTCCAACGATCTCCTGTACAGCCAACCTTAGCTCTTTTGGAGGAGGGGACGCCCTAATCATGCGTGTCTCAGATTAGTATGTCACGATCAAGAATTCTTTCAATTGTCCCAGAACTTGCATACGCGCGTAATACGACCCCGTGGGGAGGAATCTTGCTTACTATGGCATGTTGGAACTGCTCGAGTATCTTTTCGAGCTCATCTGCCGCGATACCCAAGACAGCCCAGCCCCAGACTCCCGGGCGGTCCTCCCTGGCTCTTGACCGCGCAAAGAGGAGGCTGCAGAGTCGGACCCACACCCGACCGGCCTCGATGGAGGAATCGTACAGAGTGTTGAAGTTTGTCGAGATTGGCACGGCAACAGCGTTCCATAGACCGCCAGAGATGCCAACCAGGTGCGTCTCGGGCCTGCCGTCCTCACCTGGGTGGAACAACAGTGGCTCGCGGTTCGCAGTCCTTCAATTCGGGACGGTCAGGTCAGCCAGCGAGCAGAGTCAGAGTCGGCGTTATAAGGAGGAGAGGAGAGGAGACGCACTCTAATAGCAGGACCGCTCTCACGGCGTAGAGAAGCATAGCGTGAACTAGGCCAACCTGGTCGCTCGAACGGCGATATTTCTGAGCGAGCTCTTGGAAGTTGGAACAGGGCCCGAAGCTCTCCTGCAGGAAGCTGTCCATGCCTCTCACCTCGGCCTTGAAGGCAGAGAACAAGTCATCCAAGAAGGATTGGAGCCATGGCGTCGTTGTGGCCTGGCCAAAGACATAGTCCATGCCATCAACCCATGCGTCTGTGAGGTCCCCAAAAAGGAGGACGGTGGGATGAGTTGGGCCCATGGTTGTTGTTGTTTGCCTTTTTGGATGGGGTGGGACGGGATGGTCTGGATGGGCGTCCGGGCGATGATGAATTGCTACAGACAGTGAACACAACAGACAATCAAGGGCACGAAGGGGGCGCAGTCTCTGTGAGTAAAAACCCTTCTCTCCCCCCGTCTTAAGTATCTTCAACCGCAATGCAAGTGTTCCGGGTCAACACCAAGCGCGTAATTATCTAAGGTGATCTTATTCCCGATTATATTGATTTGATAACGCTCCGCCGTACCCGAAGCGTCTCTTTTCGCGTTGTTCTTTTCCCAGTCTTACCTTGCTTTACCGATGTACAGCTCCGAGTCGTAAATGAATGCCCGGAGTCGCCTTGGTATCGCATCTTGTCCCGGCATTCATTTACAACCTAGAACTGTATTACGTCAGCTCACCACCTTGTGGGATTCCCGTCGGGAATGTCGTACTACGCTTCGCAAGATTTCATCCCCCCACGTCAGGCTGAGGTACTTTTGCGTCTTGTTAACCGCGCTTCAATCGCCATTTGCCTTCCCGATCTGGGTTCAATGCCCAGAGATAAGCTTGCGCAGCGTAAGTGAGTGATTATTCGAAAGTCAGTTCAGCCCCCCAGTCACGAGTCGAAACCTGAAACAGATAGGCGACTTGAACTTCAGGAGGGAAAGTGTAGCGTGGGGAGCTTGAACATCGCATGACTCTTTTCCTACATAGTGAATGAGCTAATATAAGCGGGTAGTAGGTGCTAGGGGTGTGAGGGTGGGAAGACGAAGGAAACTGCTCAACTTAAACTTCGAGGCCATGACGCTGTTCGTCTTGTTTGCCAGGTGAATGGAATAGAGAGCAAACGGAAGTATCAGAGACATTAGAGACATCAAACCTCCACATCCGAAGACAACAAAACAATGGGAGGCGAGACTGAGCACTCTGAATATCAGGGGGAAACCCCCTGCACCCCACTTTCACCTGCCGTGGGCCTGCGCCTTCGGCTTTTCGCTCCGCTGGCGCACAGCGATCTGTGCGGTGTGTGGCAGCGCGAAGACTTCGACATGCTTGAATCCAGGAACATGCGTTTGTCCAGGACTTGCTTGGGAGCTTTCCGATCCATCTGTTCTACCGTGTACACATCTTCCCAGGCAGGAACCTCATAATCAGCCGGACATTGATTGCTTACACCAGCCTTGAATATCATAACAAGGATCTCGGGCGGCATAACTTTCAGGGGAGACTTGAGGCTTTATGCAGTCTCGTCGTCGCTCGGCAACAAGTGAGCCATCCCCAAGAGTAACTTGACCTCAATTGACGTTGCGTGGCGGTTGTGGCGTAGCGGACTGGCCAATGTCTCGCTTTAACGGTCTTGCTGGCAATTCTTTTTTGTCTTGGTGGTGGCCTTGGTGGCGGCGGCGGTGGATGCGCGGATGGCGGAGAAGGCGGTGGTAGAGAGACTTGTCGCATTGTAGATTCCACTAGGGGTGATGCAGGGCCGGGAGATGGTAGAGATAATGTTATATGCAGACTGGCAGGAGGAGAATAAGTGTAAGCAGTCGGAACATTTCTAAGGGACACCCCCTGGACCCCCATGCGCCTTCGACTTTTCACTCCGCTACCAGGTAGTGCACAGCAAGCTGTGTGGTGCGTTGTCGATGGATACCAGTGTTGTAGCATGGGATGGAAGGTGTGCTGTGGTGAGTTGTGTCATTTCGGTCACATAATGTAGTTAAGGTACATGTTCAAGTTGAAGTTCATCACGTGAGCGGGAGTATCCGGCGCTTGTAAAAGTTTTGACCACTAGGAATTGCAGCTTTCTTCCAAGAATTCCTGGGTAACAGATCACGAGACTATATTCTGAGATTCGCCACCCACCCACACGTAGTGTGGGTGGTATGTGTGGGCTATATATAGAGGAGAAGATAAGCTGGGAAGTAAAAGTAGCAAGCTGCAATTACATCTAGGACAGCTATTTACATGGCGGGGATCACACCAGACCCCCCTGACCTGGATGGGTGAACATCCAATAAAGCTCAGCTAGCGTGGTGAACACACCTAGAGGTACAATGGTGACGCCCCTAAATACCCGCATCGGTCTGCTGGAAGGGCATAGTCGGGGCCCAGGCGTTCCACGCATCGCAGATGGGATCAAGATTACTGGCCCAATCACCTCCCACCGTCCCAGGAATTAGGGCCGATGACTCGACCACCGACGCCCCGAAGCCCTGGCTGGCATGCCAGGTAATGTGGCAGTGCAAGGCCCAGACGCCCGGGTTGTCGAGGGGCCACGCGATGGCAAGGAACCCGTTGGCCGGCATCGTGGCCGTGTCGCGGCGCGGCGGGTTCGTCAACTGCCACCCGTACGTCGTCCCAGTCCACTGCTCGTGGCCGGTCGCGAGGATGAGGAAGTCGTGCCCGTGAAGGTGCATGGGGTGGGAGATACCTACGATGGGCGTCTTGTCTTCGATGACGAGGACGACCCATTCCGTCTCGTTACTTTGCGATGTAGTCGACGACGAGTTGGCCCCAACCTGAAAAACGTTGTCCGTTACGGGAATGGCACCCAAGTCCCGGGATATGACATCTCCCAGCGCCGGGTTCGACCATTTCACCCACATGTACGACCCCTGGTTAATCGACCATCTGAGGTACGTCTTGTTATCAACCCACTCTGGCGACACCTGCTCGGTCTGGATGCCCGCCTTCACGTTCGACATGTCCAAGTCGATAGGCACCCACGGCTCCAAGTTCGAGGGCTGTTCGTCTATGCAGGACTCTAACCCGACCGCGGCGTTCACGCTCGAGCTCGTCGGCATCGCGGTGCTGTCATTGTTGTATCTCACAATGGCCGTGACGTTGTTGGGGCCCGCGCCGTTGGGTATGCAATACTGCTCGAACCCGCTGCGCAGCCAGTAGTCGCCTGGCGGCGCGTTCGCTTCGACAATGACGTCGTACCGCTGCCCCATGTCGATTAGCACGCTGTCCGTCTGGTATGGCACGATGGGCACAAAGTCGGTCGCGATCACCGTCAGGGTGTGGTTGTCAATGCTGAACTGAACCCAATCCTCCGACGCCACGTTGAGGACCCGAAGGCGATACTTCTTGCCCGCCTCAAAGACGAGCTGGAACTTCTCGCCGTCGCCGACGCAGTTCGGGTCCGGCTTCGTCGCGTTGTAAACCGTGCAATTCCCCGTGTTCATACCGTTAATCAGCCCCGTGTCGGAGCCGTTAAATGTGACGTTGAAGTTGGCGATGGTGGCCCAGATGTCGTCGGCCGTTGCGTGGTCCCAGTCTGTGATGAAGACGGCCCCGAGGTCCTCGTCATAGTTGGCCGTGGCCGGGCCGTTGATGATCAGCGGCCCGTACAGCCCATTGCTGTACTGAAAGCTGAAGTGGCTGTGGTACCAGGTGGTGCCGTACTGGTCGGCGTGGAAATTGTACGTCATGCTCGTCCCGGGTGCGATGGGGCATTGCGTGACCCCGGGTGTCCCGTCGTTCGCGTTGTTGTTGAGCTGCCGCACACCGTGCCAGTGGATGGTCGAGCCGTTGGTCGCAATGTTGTTGGTCACGTGGACGACGACGTCGTCGCCCCAGTCGGCTGTGATTGCTGGGCCCGGCATGGTCCCGTTGGCCGTCAGGCATTTCCGCTGGTACCCGTCTGGTGCGCAGTCGATCTCCTCGAGAATTAGCCAGTACTCGACTGTGCGGTTCGTGTAAAAGACCGTGTCGTAGTAGTTGGTGTTGATGTCGTACTCGCCCCAGCATTGGCGTGACGTCGGGCCGTTCTGGCATCCGCTGGTCAGGTTGCTGGTGTTGTGGCCACCACGATACCGATGGAAGCTGTCGCGGACTGAAAGGGCTGGAGATCGGCTGGCTGGGCTGGCGGTGCCGGGAATGGAGACGGCCGAGGTCCCTGCTGCTGCGAGGGCGAGCAGGGAGAGGAAAGAAAGTGCCATGGTTCGAACAGCGAGTGACTTCTTGCTCGAACAGAGTGCGATGTTTGAAGAAGATTGAAGTTCTTTAGAACAGGGTGATCGACTGAGTCAAGGACACGAGGGAGTTCAGGTGCATTATGATGTCTTCTAAGTCGCATGTTAATAAGTTGCTATGGTCATAATGGTTTCTTTCAAAACTCATAGCATCATGTTGCCCGACATAATGAACTTAGGGCTGTGGTCCGGGGATCAGCTGACATGGGCACCATTTAGGTACGAAGTACATATTCGGGAAGGCATCTTCGGGGTTGCATGCAAATGTCAGAAGTGGCACATCACAAGGAGAATACGAATCGTAGCATGATTTGTTGTAGGCGGTGGGCAAAGACGTCACCCCTTTATGCACAAGGGAGGCGTTCATAAATACTCTGATTCTCGAGTTACTATTCCCACCCACCCTACTTTCCCCAATTCAGCGTGTTCGGACTTACGGCCCTTTTACTAACAAGTAAATCCGAGGGAAGGGAGATCATCATGCTTACAAATGACGTTCCAACTCTCCCTCAGACAAAATCCCATCAGCTGCGCTTATTATTATTGTCAAAAAAAAATGTATCATCCATTTCGCCGTCTTCCACACCAACAACCACTACAATATGGCAACTGTACTGAAGAAGACGGTCTTGATCACGGGCTGCAGCACTGGCGGCATCGGCTGGGCCATGGCCAAGAACTTTCACCAGCGAGGGTTCTACGTCTTCGCTACGGCGCGCAATCCCTCCAAGACCGCCGACCTCGCCGAGCTAAGCGACATTGAGATCCTCGAGCTGGACGTGACCGTCCCAAAGACCATCGCGCAGTGCAAGGAGATAGTCGCGAAACGCACAGATGGGAGCCTCGATGTCCTGGTGAACAACGCTGGCGTTGAATTCAACAGCCCACTGCTAGACACCGACGTCGCCGAGGCGAAGAGGCTGTACGATGTCAACGTCTGGGGCCCTCTTGCTATGGTCCAGGCGTTTGCGCCCCTGCTTATCGAGGCCAAGGGAGTTGTCTTCAACCAGAGCTCCATTGACGGGGCCCTGAACATGGTGTGGGCGGGTAAGTCTCCGTCGGCCAGCGCTTGCAACTCTCTCTCTCTCTCTCTCTCTCTCTCTCTCTCCTCTGGGCAGTTAGGCTAACCCAGCGACGCGCGCGCTCTTGATCAGGCATTTTCGCCAGTTCCAAGTCCGCCGTGGCGCGCATGTCGGAAACCCTGCGGGTCGAGCTCGAGCCGCTGGGCGTGCGCGTCGTGACGTCCATGTGCGGGTCCGCCGACACGCCCATGTTCGGTAAGCCCGGTAGTCCCATGGACCTGCCCGAGACGTCGTACTACCACGGCGTCCAGGACGCGGCGTGGAAGGAGCGGATGGACCACCAGCGCCAGGCCATGAACGTCGATGTGCTCGCTGGAAAGCTGGTCAAGGACATCCTCAGCGGGGCCAGGGGCGTCATCTGGCACGGGGCGTTTGCTCCGTTGGTGCGGTGGGCGAGCTGGTTGAACATTACGTGGTTGGTGGATAGGTTGATCAACTCGGCACGGGGCTTGAGTCAGGTCAAATGGTCCTAGGGAAGGGGCTGAATGGGGAGGTGGACGACCTCAAAGGTGGCTTGAATCGTTTGCCTCGGTTGTGTCTCTGTAGTCCAAACCCAAAGTCAGGGTAGTTAGATCACTTAGTCCTGCTGTGAGAAGTACACCATTAAGCTCTAGGTATGCCTTAAAAAGATTTGAAAGAAGTGCAGATGATTACAACCTCAGCTCAAGTGAATGGGGCACTCCCTCACTGTGACTTGTAGCTCAATATATATCGAGAGTTGATGTGACTACATGATCTGAACGGTCCGGGTCACAGCACACTTGTGCAGCTCCCAACAAAATGTTGACTCGAGCTCCGTCATGAACAACGAGGACATCTACTGATAGGCGTCCAACCATAACACGGGTTTGGCACGAAGCATTGCATAATGGCGTTCGGGTTCTGTGAACAATATAACGCACAGATGGGTTGAACCTTCAGATCGCGAATGGCCCGGTATGCCAACGGCTATCAGACCACAGAACATTGGAACCTCAAGCTCGACAAATGCCGAGAATGAATCACCCGACCAATTGAGACAGTTCTCACGCTCGCCGCACCCATATCATCGGCAGCAGTCAGAGATCCACAGCCATACAGAGCACAGCCGGCAACTCACCGAGGCTGGGGCCGAATGGAGCATCCCGTCGGCAATCGGTGTTCCCTCTTCAACGAACGCCGTGCAAGGAGATGGGCAACAGGTTGGCGGAAGCTCAAGGCGGTGGCAGGATAGCTCCAAGTCTCCCAGCGACAGCGGCACTGAAGCCGACGATGAGGGCAATGGCTTTCTCAAAGGCCTGCCGGCGCCTCCGCACAGGGCTCGAAAAGGCCTGAGAGATGCGAGGGGATGGGTAGTTGCGGCTACACCAAGTCCATTACTTTCACCGTCGCCCCTTGAAGCTGATCAGCGGGCCCTGTCACTGGACAATATCAGCGAGCGGCGGAGTAGCGCTCATGCACGGCATAGTGCTGATGAAGAGGAGAAAGCAAGGGAAAGGTCAATACAGAGAAGAAGGGCAGAGATCGTTCGGAGGAGTTCTGAAGTGCTTTTGCTTGGAATTATTGGAGGTATAGTTTATCGAGGCATCGGAGTGTCAGGGGCCGCCAGTGGTTGGCGAAATGGTGGAGTTAGCCCCTTCTAGCTTCTCACAAGAGAACTCTTGGCTGACATTTGACAGAGCTCATAAGTCATCTATGTGTATTACTATGCTTGTACGGTCTGTACCCTCTGCGCCTTCTGAAGTCGAGCCGTGCCTCAGCTGCGCAGTCATCATGGAGTCTCTCACGTCTCCGAATACCGTCTTCTTTCGACCCAGCTCCTTTGCTGTACCCTATCTTCCTTCCTGTCTATGTGGCACTTGTGCTCTCAGCAACGAACCGCTCTCTTCTCCTTCGGAATATTGTCCTTAGCCTGTCTTCAATTCCGCCGCCGCTCATACCACAGGTCGATCGAACACAGATTTACAGCGTGATTCATTGGATGATCACAGTAACACCCTTGCTATTCGCGAAGGACATGTCCGTTGAGTCGGGCAACGATCTCCAGATGCCTCTCTCGATGACTGTTGCGTCACCTAAGAATTTTGATCACAGTCTTCTTTTTCTGTATCCTCTACATCGGACGTTACTGGTCACTCTGCAGTACCTAACAACAACCAGTCTGCTTCCGACAGAGTTGCAGCTTCTCTCCACTTCTATGATCAATCTACTGTTACATTCTTCCTCGCCGCAAGGGATGATTTTACAATATCTACTTTGGCTCGGGGGTCTGGCTATGCTCATCTCATGTGGACACGTGCTTGGATGGGCAGTTTCTCTGGCAAGAATTCCGAGCTGGAGGTTTCGCCGCGAAACTCACTCAACTCCCACCAGAGGTACCATTCTGCAGGCGTTAGATGACGGCATTGGACGGAGACTCTGTGTTTTTGGCTTCCTAGGACGGAAGACACTGAACTCGGACAGCGACTCGGCCGACAATAGGTTATCACTGCATGGAAGTCGTAGATTCACCGGGGCTTTAGCATCAGAACTGCACGAGTTAAGAAGAGCAGAGTCGGAGAATAAAGAGGGAGCTTCGGCATCTGCCATTGATAGCAGCATCAGATTACAGCTTACCGGTTCTGGTTTGGGAGCCGGCAAGCATACCCAGAAGAGGCGCCATACACTGTCCACTTTCGACGGTCCTCTATCCTCACCAAGGTTGCCGAGACTGGGAGCGGGTCAGCGACCCAAACGCTCAATGTCATCTACCATCAACCCGTTCCTCTTGTTGACTCCAGCACAAGCCACCATGCGGAAATGGATTTATGCTGTGTACGTCTACGCTGCGGTGATCCTCATAATCGCCATCGGAATCAGACCCTACGTCCGGAGAAAGGCTCTCAATGATAATGAGCCGCTAGGATGGGCTCTAGGTTACCTTTTGGGCAATCTCCAATTCTTCAGATTCTGGGTCGTCTATTGGAACCTTGACCAATGGATTCTTTTACCACAACATCTCGAGGCCAATACAACCCGAGCCTGCCATTTGGGCTGGGTCGAACATATACGGCAAGATACATTAGGTGCAGCAAACGCACGTCTTTTGATATGTGCATACTGCCTCGTCGTCATTACTGTCGGTCTGGCGATAGTATTCCGCCTCAGCTCCGTTGTCGAAGTGGATACGAGACGCAAGGTCTTCCACGGCATGATGGTTGCCATGTTCTTACCTGCTACATTCGTCGATCCAACCTTTGCCAGTCTGGCACTCGCTCTGGTTCTGGCGATATTTCTCTTGCTTGATCTCTTCCGTGCCTCTCAGCTGCCTCCCCTTTCCAGACCGCTCACCCATTTCCTGGCTCCATACGTCGACGGACGAGACCACCGCGGCCCTGTTGTCGTGTCGCATATCTTTCTCTTGATCGGCTGCGCCACTCCACTGTGGCTCTCTCTGGCCGGCATCGAACGCACTGGACAATCGCCCTGGCACGGCTGGGAGGTCTCGAGGAGAGAAGTGAGCATGGTCAGCGGCGTGATATGTGTTGGGATGGGCGATGCTGCAGCCTCTCTGATCGGCCGACGCTTTGGACGCCGGAGGTGGTTATGGAGTGGGGGAAAGAGCCTGGAAGGGAGCTTCGCGTTTGCCGCAGCCGTTACCCTCGGCCTGGTGCTTGCTAAAGCTTGGCTGCGAATAGGTGGATGGCCTGGCGACAATAGTGATCGGTGGGTTGTGACCCTGCTTAAATCAATCATCGCTGCCACAGGCGCGAGCCTGACGGAGGCGATCCTGACGGGTGGTAACGATAACGTCGTTGTTCCCGTTATCTTATGGCTTCTAACCACAGGGCTGAGCATTTAGTTTCTCCCTCAGTTGGCCTGGAGGAGCACAACCGGGGTCATGCGCCGAGGCATTCCCAGCGGCAGGCCCATTAACGGACCTCCGGGTTGTCTCAGTACTCCAAGCCAGGCGTGATCCGTTATTGGTGTCCTTCCAATTGACATCTGACTGCATTTCTAGTGCCTGCGTTTTGATACCAACAATAGATTCTGATTACAGTGTTACCTAGAGTATCTTCAATGCTTGATAGGTATGATTATGATAGATAACTTCGAGCGGAACAAGGTAGTCAGGGGCATGATGACAGCTCCATATGACTTTACCTGAAGTCAGTTTGAGCTTACATAAGGTATCGACTTCTACGGCTGCTTATAAGGTAACCCTGGAAGTAGATGTCGTGAGATATCGTCATTTGGTGGTGATTTTAACAATTTCTAGGGATCCGTACTATACATCCGTGTTAACTGATGTGTACGAGATGGGCTGTGTCAGATTCAATTTGCTGTCGCCACTTCTTCAGTCTAATTTGGGCTGTCTGCTCGACCGCATTGGGGAGTAGGTAAACAGTGAGAACTTCTTTGACGTGAATCCGTGGTGGCTGATGGCTGATGGCTGGTGGCACGTGGCATGGCTTACCAAAGCAATGCACATGGCGAGAGGTTGAACACCGACCCCCAAAGACATCAGAAAAAAAGATTCACGTGGTCGCTCGTACTCTTGCCGTGAAAGTGTGTCGTCACTCTTTCTTGAAGAGATAAGGAAAGGATAGAAGTTAGAGAGTAACTCGATTGAGACGTTATAGTACTTTGTAGGTGAACGACACCCTTTACCAATTCACTTCGTACAGAACGCGAAGCGAAGCGCGGCTACATATTGCGCTAACTTATCCGGGGGAAGCGCTTCCGCTAAACCCGAAACAGCCAGTACCTTCAAGTCCCGACCGCGTGAGTCCGAAGATGTGCTCATCACCCCAGCTCTAGGTACAGTACCTCACTCGTCCCTATCTCTACTCCACTCCCAACGATAAACATATGGTATCCTCTTCTTGGTGTGCTTCTACTTCTGCTTCTGCTTCTGCTTCTGCTTCTGCTTGTGCTCCTCTTCCCTAACCTGACAACCTGGAATTATTCTTATTACTGGAGCCTTCAGTGCCGCTTTCGTTTATCGATAACTACCTCTTGACCTATACTGACTCGGACAAGAGTCATACCTCCATACATCTAGCCGCCTAAGTCGTTCATTGTCTGACACCTGACAGCTTTATCGATCAGGTTCTGGTCGCGCCAGTCAATTCTTTTCTCCATTCTCTTCACCCTCTTCGAACCCCTGCAATAAGCACTTGACCTTCGACGTCGCACAGCCAACCGATCTCCATCTGTGGGTGCCTTCTATGCCAAGCGCGGCAGCTTGCATCCCTTCGACAACACAACCACCGCTCAGCTTGTCCTCGATAACAATCAATGTGTAACTCGCTCACATCAACACTTTATCCGCATCTGCAGTGGTGATATCACGAGCTTACCCTCGGCGGGAAAGCCATTCAACATCGGCGAAGATTGGCAGCTTCACGGAACACCATGGCGGCACCACCGCCGCCCCCAGCTTCGACATCGAGGCGTCCTCGGGATTCAGGACAAGGGGACTTGACTATTGGGAGTTTCAAGAGGATGGAGGAGATAGGGAGAGGAAGCTTCGCGACTGTTTACAAAGCTGTACATGTGGTATGCAGCCGTCCGAACTCTCAAGCATGTGTTATATGCTCCCTTCATGACAGAATGCTGCCTCTCATGCTACAGAGTTCTGTTCATTTCTGAACAACTCATACATCTTCTAGAAGGCTTGCTAACAGCGGATGGCTCTTGGCAGAAAACCGGCGCCTACGTAGCGGTCAAGTCCGTCCACCTGCAGAAGCTCAACAAGAAGTTAAAGGACAACCTCTACTCTGAGATCCATATCCTCAAAGGTCTCCACCATCCACACATCGTCGCCCTCATCGACTGCCAGGAGTCTTCAGCGCATATACACCTCGTCATGGAGTTCTGCCAGCTGGGTGACCTGTCTTACTTCATCAAGAAGCGTGATACGTTGGGTAAGCACGCTTCGACTGCCGACATGATAAGGAAATACCCAAACCCGCAGGGTGGTGGCTTGAACGAGGTTGTTGTCCGGCATTTCCTCAAGCAGCTAGCCAGCGCATTAGAGTTCCTAAGAGCCAGGAACTTCATTCACCGTGACGTTAAACCTCAAAATCTTCTCCTCAATCCATCACCGCTGTTCTATGCAAGAACTCAGCCGGACATCATTCCCTACGCGGTTAGCGAGAACTCACTCATCCCCGTGGCTGGTGTGGAGTCATTGCCAATGTTAAAGATCGCCGACTTCGGTTTCGCACGATCACTGCCGTCCACATCTCTTGCGGAGACACTTTGCGGATCTCCCCTCTACATGGCTCCGGAAATATTGCGGTACGAGAAATATGATGCGAAAGCTGACCTTTGGTCAGTAGGCACCGTGCTGTATGAGATGATGGCAGGAAGGCCTCCGTTTCGAGCCTCCAACCACGTTGAACTGCTACGTAAGATCGAGCGAGGGGATGACAAGATCAAATTCCCTGAAGAGACGCAACTCACGGATGACATGAAACGTTTGATTAAGGGTCTGTTGAAGAGGGGTCCTGTAGAAAGAATGAGTTTTGCGGACTTTTTCAACAACAGCGTGGTCAAGGACGAGATTCCAGGACTGGTCGGGGAGGATCGCAAAACTGATGTACCCAAGTCGGCCTCCGAACCGGAGGCTTCAGGACCAGACCTCCAAGCACGTAGCACTCCCCAAGATCCACGAGCGCTGGTTACCGATAGAGACAAGCGAGCACCAGGGCCGGATGTGATAAGACCTCAGTCGTCCCGAGATAAAATTGTTAAAGAGGCGCGAACTGAGCGCGCTGAAGCCCCATCTCCTACTTCCCGAGACCCATCAGCAACGCCTGTGCGGCCAGCACCAAGCCAGCGTAGAACGAGTCAAGTATCCCACCCTCCTCCGACCAATCAAGGACTAGGGCAACAAGCCAGGCGGCCAGCCATGATATCGCATGCGACTGCACCGGCACGGCAAGATCTTCACCTCGAAAGATCGCCGGCCGTGGTAGCTGTAGCTATGGAACGGCAACGGAGCCGCAACACGCCTTCTCCAGGGTCTTCGCTTCTAAAAGAGCAAGTGCAGGAGCGTGACCGGTTACCGACCAAACGGGAGGACAAGGCCACAAGAGATGAGCAAGAACGTGCGGCGCTGGAGGTTGCGTTCGAGCGAGATTACGTCGTGGTGGAAAAGCGCGCCGTTGAAGTCAACGCCTTCGCAGATGAAATGGCTGCGAGTCCACGGTTACATGGTGGCGTGCCACAACAACAAAATCATGGCGTCATGGTCCGTCGAGCCACTACCCAAGCAGCGCCGACCTCTACCTCTGGGACTCAGGTCACATCTACAAGATCTATGCAGGTAGTGACTGGTAGACCACGTCCCGATGTGCTTCATCATCGCCAGAGTTCTTACGAGAGACGATATGGGCCAAGTCCAGGGTCGGCGACATCTGCCATCTCCAAAGCGCTTAATATGGCAAGTGGAAGGCTGCTGAGCATGGGCATAGGCCTTTCACCTCCATTAGGGATTGGCCGTTTGGGTCTGTCCCCTCCTGCGTATAGTCCATTTCCGGCCTATCCGACGAGTCAGGGTAGCCTCGTGATTGTTGGAGACAGCGCTAAGGCTGTGCCGCTTGACGAGGATTCTCGGGCTGTTCACATGATCGAGGAGTCTGCTACGAGGAGCGACGTTGTTTATGGATTCGCCGAAGTCAAGTACAAACAGCTCGTCCCTTTGGCTCCTTCCATGGACCACGGCCTTGGACTCCGCCAAGCTGGAATACCAGAGAAAGAGGTGGCCGACGTTGAAGAAGATGAAGGCCTCACGGCGGAGGCTATCGTGATACTCTCCGAAGAAGCACTCGTGCTGTACGTCAAGGCCCTTATGCTACTCGCCCGGTCGATGGACATCGCTGGCGCGTGGTGGGCCAACAAGAATCGCGGAGAGATCATCGGCGAATCACCATCGCCTCGGTCTGAATCACCTTCAACAACTACTGTTGCCGTTGGCAACCGTGTAAACAACGTCGTGCAATGGGTTCGCAACCGTTTCAACGAGGTTCTGGAGAAGGCGGAGTTCGTTCGCCTTAAGCTCATTGAATCCCAAAAGCGGCTTCCCGAAGATCATCCTAGCCATCCGAGCAGGCATCCATCATCTTCGAGTTCTACCGGTGGTATGGGCACCTCAGGGGATAACGTCGTTGTTAGCTCTGGCATCACTGCGGAGAAGCTCATGTACGACCGAGCTCTCGAAATGAGTCGATCTGCTGCGGTCAACGAACTGGTTGGCGAGGACCTTCCTGGTTGCGAGATTGCATACATGACGGCCATCCGGATGTTGGAAGCCGTGTTGGAGAGCGACGACGAGCCCGTCATCAGGAAGGGAACCGATAAAGAGAAAGAGAAGAAAACACTCAAGCCCGATAGTGAAACCGTGAATGGCGTGGAAGCTGAGGACAGGAAGGTCGTCACGAAACGTAAGTCACGGCGTGTTCGGTCATGACATCATAAGTAGCAAAGCTGACGGCCCATCAACAGTCGTGGCAAGCATTCGCGCTCGTCTCACCGCCCTCCGCAAGAAAATGGCTCTCGTGGCAAAGCGCATCGCCACCACACAGGCGCCATCACCAACCAAGCCTACGACAGCCGTGAGCTCTACCCCCGCCATCGCCGGCACGCCTCCCAAGTAGTGCGCGCGCTGTCGCGGAAGCTCGTGGTCCGAATTCTCAATCCTCTCCCCACTCTGTTTTTTCTACCTATCGTTCTCATAAAATCAGCGACGTGCATGATCGGAGCAATTCACGGGGGGAGTCGAGATGGCGAGGATGGTCATGGCCTCGGTGTTCTTTCTTTCTTTTTCTCCCTCATGTCATCTTGGTCTCGAAAGCTGGGGCTGGTCTGTCTGGGTATGGCTGCGGGTAACGGTAAGGGTAGGGGAGGGATGACGGCGTTATTTTTGATTTTTCGAGTTCTCATTCGACCTTGGCTCAGGCGAGCAGGTCGGCGTGGGCGTGCTAAGTGTCCATGCAAGTGCGATACCAAGCTACGGCATCCTGCATGCGGACGGACCGACGGAGGGATCCCATTAGGTAGAGTCAAGGTCTCGGAAGAGGCGCATGTGCTTGGATGGCGGCGAAGGAGGGGTCGCGGGTTTCATATAGCTGGCGTACCTTGTGCTGGCGTGGTGAGGCGGACAGACAACGCGCAAAAGAAAGACCGGTTCGGGTCCTGTCTATGGTAGGAAGGACATGTAACGTATTCACCCTACTTGGGAGCAAAGAATACGATGGGTTTCATCTGAGGTATCAGGTCACTTTAACTCTACCACTTGTCGCTCGGAATTTAGATTGATCGATGAATCCAAAGGAGATTCTGCAATTGCAATCAGTCACGGTGCTTGTGCTCGTAGATTTGAGTACTGATGGTCATTCATTTGCATTTGCATTTACATTTGCATTGGCATCTCGCCAGTCTCGTATGGTACACCAACGGCCAATTCTAGAAGTTCTTCTACCTCAGCCTATTTTTCACGCTCTCTCGGTGTCACATCCCTCAAACGCATGCCCTCTATCTACTCTACAACTTGCCCCTTCCGTCCCCATCAGCCCCACCCCTTGTCTTGTTTAAACAAGTCTATCAACCAAACACACCACTCAGCACCCTCACAGTCTCCCCGCTCCCTTACCCTCGCCCTCGCCCTTGCCCTTCTCCAAATACCCCTCTCCCTTCAACCACGCCTCCACGTCGCCCCTATCGCGGCCCAACCAACTCGCCTTGGCACGAATGGAGTCCTTGCTCTGTTCCAGCGCGCGATCGAAGCCCTATCCGGCCCGTCAGCCCAGCCACGCATCGCCGCGCCGCGCATCATACACCGCGGGTGACTCGAACAAGTCGCGAAAAGAAAAGAGACGAGCATACCTTAGTACTCCTCTTCTCAAAGAACGCCTCGACATCGCTCAGCTGGCCGTCGGTAGTGAAGCTAGCGGTGCAGATCTGGACGACGGTGCTGAGCATGGTGAGGCCCGGGGGCAATTTCTTCTCGAGCACGGCCCAGTTGTCCTTCATCCAGGCCCAGAGGGCGTCGATGCCGGCGGCGTGGGTGCGGAGGGCGGCGATGGGGAGGTAGAGGTCCTGGCCCTTGACGTCGTCGCCGAGGGGGAGGGCGAGGGTGCGGTGGATGAGGGCCGGGTCCGAGGCGCGGCCGAGGGCGCGCAGCGCCGTGTTGCGCTCGTCGGCGTCGCGCGCGGTGCGGTATTCGTGCAGGATGGCGTCGTACTGTGTGGGGTGGGGTTGGTTTAGTGTGTTCGGTAGGTTCGGAGGGAGAGATAAGGGGAGATGTCTACCTCTGTTTTGCCGCCTTCCTGTAAGACGATGCCGTAGACGCTGCCGCGGATGTTGGGGTGGATGGCCTTTTTGTTGCCGTTACAAAAGTCTTTGAACATGCTGAAGGCGGCTTCGATGACTTTCTTGTCGCCGGACAGGCCAGCACTGCCGAATAGTAGTGCTTTGAACTGTTGCTGGATGTGGTCCTCACCGTCTGTGAAGGTCCAGCCTTTTGTGTGGGCTTTCTCGCTGACGAGGGCCCTTTGGAAGGCTTTTAGAGCGTCTTTGACCTGGGCTACGATTAGCCGTGGGGGCACAGTAATGACATACATCGGAGGAAGACGGTTGGGAAGAGTTGGATATAATCGGGGAGGTTGCAGAGGTATATACGCCTCAGCCGTGTGGTGGAGCCCCAAAGTATGATTGTAAAAGATTAAAATTCAATGCAGAGGAAGACTCGAACCTACCTCTTCGCTTTCGAAAACCCAAGCTCCCCTGACGGAGGATAATCTGCTGAGGATTTCATCCCAGACGACATACTCCGCCTCGCTGTCGAAACTCTTGAGCAATGATAATATACCAGAGGTCTTCTGGTACCCGGAGGCTGCCAGTGCTCCAGCATCAGCAATCATGCCCGCTCGGTCTTCAACCGTAAGGAGACCCTTCTTCGCAGCTTGTCCCAACTTCTCGAGACGACTAGGACTGTAAGACGTCCTGTAGATACCTGCGTGATCGGCATTGAGCTTGAAGAAGTCGAGACTTGGCACCTTGAAGTCATGCTCTCGTGTCGAGAGCGTCAAGTCCTCGTTGACTCCGTCCTTGGTTCGAAGGCCGAGGAAGACGGGGAACAGTGTCTTGTCTTCCTCAGGCTTGACATCAGCTGTTCGGAGGAACCGATTCTGCTTCACATGGATGCTGTTTGAGCTATCGTTCTCGGTAACTGTCACGACAGGATAGCCGATGTTCTTCGTCCAGATGTCCATGACTTTCGAGACGTCTTTGCCGCTGGCATCACTCAATGCAGCCCACAAATCGCCAGTTTGTGTGTTGCCGTATGCGTGCTTCTTCAGATACCGTCGAATACCTTCCATGAACGTGTCTTCGCCAAGATAAATGGAGATCATCCTCAAAACACAAGAGCCTTTCGAGTAGGAAATCGCGTCGAAGATCTGATTGATCTCATCCGCTCGCTTCACAGGCACCTCTATCGGGTGGCTGCTCCGAAGGGAATCAAGAGATAAAGCGCTCTGCAGGGTATCGGTAACATAACTCTGCCAGACCTTCCACTCCGGGTAGAAAGTGTTGCAAGAATACCACGACATCCAGGTTGCAAACCCTTCATTGAGCCACAAGCCGTCCCAGAAGTCCATGGTGACAAGATTGCCGAACCATTGGTGCGCCAACTCGTGCTGCACGACTTCAGCTATCCTCTGCTTTGTATTTGCCCCACTGGTCTTCTCATCAAACAGTAGGTCCACAACTCGATAGGTGATCAAGCCCCAATTCTCCATGGCTCCAGCACTGAAGTCTGGAATGGCAACCATATCCATTTTCGGTAAGGGAAATTTGCTGTCGAATGTCTTTTCGTAAAAGTCCAAGGTCCTGGCTGCAAGCTCAAGAGAGAATCGTCCGTGCTCGATATCCTTATCCGCCGTGGCAAAAACCCGGACGGGTACTCGGAAATTGTTCGTCTCGATGCATTTGAGATCACCAACTATGAAGGCCAGCAGATATGTAGACATGAGGGGTGTCTTGTTGAAAGTGACAGCCTTCTTTTTACCACCACTCATCTTCGAGTCGACTTCCTTTTCCGACGCAACGTCCATGTTACTCAAACAAGTCAAGTGTTTCTCCGCAACGAGCGTAGTGGTGTATGTTGCCTTGAGTGCGGGCTCATCGAAACATGGGAAGGCTCTTCTGGCATCCGTCGGCTCCATTTGGCTTGTTGCGATATACCTCGTCTCACCATTGTCGCCCTGGTATGATGACCTGTAGAACCCTGCCATCTTGTCGTTGAGCTGACCCGTAAATGAGAGAGTGAGCTGAGCCTTGGAACCGGTGGGTATGGTCTTGTCGAAAGATATCGTGGATGTTTGAGTGTCCTCATTGTAGCTGACTTTCGGTGACGAGGAGATCTGCTTACCACCCGCGGCGATCTTGGTACTATGGATATCGAGTTCGAGGGTATTTAAAGATATCGAATTTGTATCCTCCTTGACTTCAAGACTATAGACAGCAGAGTATTAGCTTTAAGGGGAGGTCATCTTTGGGGAAGAGGCGCAGTCATGATATCCCTACATACATGTAGAACGCCGCAGGGAAGTTACGTACTCTATAATCACCGTCCCTTCGAAGGTGAACTTCTCGAGGTTGGGTTCCAAGGTCAGGTCGTAGTGGATAGGCTTCACGTTGGTGGGGAGGATCTCTCGACTGTTGGTCATGTCCATGCTTCCATTCACGACATCGGCGTGCTGGTAACACATCCTTCTTTGATATGAACAGTGTCTCACGGGTTGTCTCTGTAAGTTGGAGCGGTAGATGTTTTTCGCTCGAGATCTGGAGTTCACCTGCGGTACAGAGGTGTGGAAGTATTTTGTGGGAGCTCCTCTTAGTGCGGCTGGAGGGGGCAACAGATGGGAAGTGGTGGGCTTGAGCTTTAGACTGCTGATCACGGGCTGGATCGACCGAGGGCTGATGTACCGCATGAGCTGAAGTTCTCCAGGTTGGAAGCGGGGGAGTAGCAGGCAGACGACAGGTACGAGTCTCGTGCACTATTTCTGTATGCACTACTGTACGAAGTACGGGATTCCCTCAAGCTCCCGACCTGGCTAATTAGGACTAGCGCTGGTTGTCCGCCTCAACTCTTCCCGAGCCTGATCAGATCTTCTCTCCACAAGCAAGTTCTATCAACCAGCATTGGCTCAAGCTTTGTCGTCGTCGTGCTGGTGGACCTTCACCAAAAGGTCTATCTTGCAAGATTGCTACTCCGCACGTTTGAGGCGTCCATTAGAGCTTGTCTAGAAGCAAAGTGAGTGGATTGCCATAGGATAGCCGGTACATTGCAACCTCGGGCAGGTGAAGAAAGATGAGATAGATCATTTAAAACGATACATTCTCCCTACATGAAATCTTCGAGGGCGTGCCCAAGGGAACAGGATCGGCCTTTCTACACATCGGACTATGCCGCATCGAAAGTTCACATCGAGAGTTCACAGATCATAAGAGTATTGTAAATGCAACCCTGCTGCGGGAGTCGAGATGCCTTTTCTATTTAGCTCCGAAGACCCAGTGCGTTGGGTGCATCACCCATGCCATGCCCGCGCATAGGGTCTCTACTGTATCCTTCTCCTCGAGAACCTTTCCTCCTTCACCGATCTAACCCCAGCATTTTAGGCTGCTGGTCTTGCCCATCCATATGATCCTGCCGCCGAGACTGGGCAGGGCCTCAAATTTGTCAGAGAGATTTAACGTGCATTGAGATATTCGCCACGAGCCAGCACCGCAGACGTAACTCCAATTTGTCGATCCCTGCACTCGGCACCGGAGTTTGTGATTGCACTGATACTAAACGGCAGCCCGGCCTAAGGCCAGAAGACCAGCGATCGTTCTTGCCTGGTCCTTTTGTTTTTGCTTTCAGGAAGCCAGGGCCTTTGCGCTTGGCTTTCGATGCTTTCATATGCGATCTGTGGATTCCGGACGACTTGGTGTGAGACCCGTTGGGGGTGGGGGTCCACTTTGGGTTGGGCGGCAAGGGGGCATCTCTATCCTGTTGCGTAGGGTTTCTTGGAAGGTAGGTGCAGGGCATTCTCCAGAGAAATTCGAACACGCGTGGTTCACTCGAGCTCGTACTGATTAAAAATCTTGGCGAAGAACCGCACGTGGCGCCGCGAAAGCGTCTCTTGATAAAGGCAAAGAACGGAGGACTTACTGGCACCGAACAAGCTCCCTCGTAGACATGACATGGATCAGGGTAGCAGTGTCTGTCTCAAGGCGTCGTAAACGAAAGCCCGCCCCAGCCCGGCCCTCAAGCCGCACTACCCCCCTCCTCGACACCCGTCGCCATACCCACCACCTCTCCTGCCCTCTCCCCACCACCAACCTTCCTCCTCTTCCTCTTCCTCGCCCTCTCCCTCGCCCTCTTCCCTTCCCGCTTCACCCCCTCCCATCCATCCCCGCCCCCCTCCCCCTCCCCCACCCCCTCAACAAAAACCAAATCCCCACTCCCCCCCAACGCCCTCCCAACCTCCTCCTCCAACAACACCCCGACCGCCAACAACGCCGTCTCATCCATACTCCTCCAATCCCCCTCTCCCCACTTCCCCTTACCCTCTCCCAGTCCCTCCCCCTC
>JAABUY010000919.1_pt1 | contig 44615 bp, 20 predicted proteins | sample 5560271 | NCBI WGS metagenome assembly JAABUY01 (sample SAMN10711886, study PRJNA513374) | rock metagenome | isolation source: Antarctica rocks | place: Antarctica: Victoria Land, University Valley
CCACGCCGGCGGAGCGCCTGCGGGGCGGGACTAAGGTTTTCCATTTGGGTTTTTCCTTTGCAAAGGCGCTTCGCCCTCATAGACCTAGATAGGGACTGAATAGGGAGTTAATAGAACAAATAATATTATAATTTTATTCATAAAATAGTTCTTATTGTCAGCACTGATGCAGACTATAATTTAAAACAGAGCTTTATTGTTAATTTGCTGATTTCTAAAATTAAGATTGCTTAATAAAAAGAAAAAGAAGACATTGCTGATGAATGTATTATTTATAAAGATTTAAATAAGAATCTTTATTATATATTAGAGATTCTCATCAGTCAGTTATTTCTTTATATAAATAAATCATTTCTTACAGTTCTCTTAAATAAGAATAGAAATTAAACATTATTTTGTAAAGAATGATGAGTTGTGTTCTTGATTCATAGTGATGATTGACACATAATATAAGAATTGAAGATAAAAGAATGTGTTGTAAAAATAAATGTAATAATAAAAGAAATATGTATATGTACTGTCTGCTCACAGCAATGCAGAGAATGCTTATTTATCAATATTTAATTTGTATTAAGCTGTCAAATTATTGTACTCATTATGCTTATCTTGTTTTGCTTTAATGAGCAGCATATTAAGAGCTGTCTACTTATTTTGCTTTAATAAGCAGCATATTAAGAATTATATACTTATTTTGCTTCAATAAACAGCATATCAAGAGCTGTCTGCTTATTTTGCTTTAATAAGCAGCATATCAAGAACTGTATATATTAAATCAGTCTGCACTTTCTTTAAGAAGTCTCTTGTTAACTCAGATTCATAATTTATTAAAAGAATAATGAATACTTGTATTATCTGTTTATTTAGTGAATCTAATGCATCAATGTTGACTACAGTCAACTTAAATATAGTTAAATTAATGACAGAAGCTCTGCTATCTAAGACAGAAGAAGACTCTGTTAGCTTTTTATATTAAGATTAAAGAAGTCAAGAAAGTAAATAAAGCATTATACTTCTTAACAAATCTTTACATTAAAGACTTTATGTCTTTTCTTTTTATGCTTAAATTTTAACTTATAATATAACTTAATTATAATTAACTTGTTCATCTTGTTTTTAATATTTCTTTAAATATTAAAAAAATATTCACAGTTCTGAATGCTATGAATGTCTTAACAAAGAAAACATTTAAAGACTTTATAATAAGAAAATTAATCACTATTAAAGTTAAATAATCTTTAATGATATTTCTTAATGTCAATTACACAGTAATTTAATGAATTACAATTATAATTTATTAAATATTTATCTTCTTATTATTTATCTATTCACAGAACACTAATAATCTTCTTAATTTTAAATTATATCTTTTTTTTAAAGCTTTTATAGATCTCTTTTAACATTGAAAAAGTTCTGAGCATTAATTGTATTATAAATTATAATATATTTATTTAATAATGCTTAATGCAGTATTTAAAACTGTCACTTTAACTTAAATAAATTAATTATATTAAATTAAGTTGCAGCAATCTTTCTGCTGAATTTACTTAAATAAGTTTTTACTTCTTTAATGAATATATTTTTTAACATTTTATATTTAATAAACTTCATCAAATACTGTCTCTTCATCATCTACAACTTCTTTTTATTTAAATCTTAAAGTATCTCAAATATTCTTTATATTAATGTTATTTATTAAATATTCTTAATCATCTATATTGATGCAAATAATAAATTAATATAAAATTTTTACATTAATTTTCTGATTTTTGAAGTTAAGATTGCCAAGAGAAAATAAAAATTTATTGATGAGAATATTAACTGTTAAAATTTTAATTACATTTTATAAATCTTCTTTTATCAGTCATCTCTATATAAGAATGAATCATTGATTGTAGTTTTTATAAATAAGAATTAAGATGAGTTGTTGCTTTATAAAGAAGTTGTTGAAGTTCATGATGATGATAGTTAACACATAGTATAAGAAGTAAATAAAGTAAAATAACAATGTATGCATAGAAAATAATGTAAATAAAATAAAGAAAATTTTATATCTTTTATTTTGTAAAATAATAAATAATTATTTATCTCAATGACTTATATTTAGACTGAGTATAGAGTTAAGTCAGATCAGAAAAAAGTGCACTTAATCTAAATTTGCACTAGAATTTAGATTAAGTTAAATTGAGTTTGTGCACAGATTAACTTTACTTATGTTTGCATAGATTAAACTTAAGAACTTTAAGCTAGTCATTATGAGTAAGATTAGAGCTAAAGCTCAAAAATGTAAAAGCTTATTGATATATTAGTTATAATAAATTACATCTTAACTAGTCATATAGGGATAAATTACATGGTCACAAGATATATTACTGAATAAGTTATGAAAATCATGACTTTTTGTGAAGGTGCATGTTAGAAACACACATTAGTAAGCATGTGTATGTGCTTACTCAGTCTATATATATGCTTACTAAGTGCATATACATGCTTACTAAGACTATATATATGTCTATTAAGCTAGTAATAACTTACAAAAAACTCATAACTCTATACAGATCAAGTTAGATTAATCTGTACCTGACTTAGCTAAATAAAAGTTAACTTAACTTAATCTGATACTCAGACTTAACTCTTACTCATATAATCTATAGTGTTATAATGCTGATATCTTTCTTTCTCTCACTACACTAATTCATCATTATAACCTTTCATCAGTTCTTTCTGTTTAGACATTTATTCTTGCTTTATTTACTCTTATAAGAAATTGCTCTTGCTCAATTAACATTATGATGTAATAGTCTTAAATAACTATATAGCTAAGACTTTTATTCACTTAACAATGCAGCTTTTTACCTTTGAACTTTATCTAACAATAACAATTTGATAGCATCAAAGATATTTTATTAAAATAATTATTAATTATTCACTAAAATTCTAACTTGCTAGATCATCAGTTCTACAGCTTAATTTCTGTGCTGCATTAGATAATAATGAGATTAATAAGTTAAATCATTAAGAAATCTTATCATCTTATTATTACATTACACTGCTCTTTTGTTCTGTAACTTTATCTTATAGTTAAAACATTTCTTAACTGATTAAGCTGACAAAGATCTTCAATAAATTCTCTTTATCTAATCTATTAAGACTATTTAATTATACAGTAATTCTAGCTTATCAACTTAAAAAGTATAAATTAATGAATCTTAACTTTATTTCATTCATATCTAACAACATCATCATTCTTATTTATAGAGTTACAACTCTATATAAACAGCTAAGTATTTAAGAAATTTAAATTACTTTTTCAACATCTTTTAACATATTTTCTTTTGCTTAAATACATAATCAGATTCTATTCAATTCAGCATTACAGATCTTTACTTAAAACACAATAGTACTATATATAAATTCTTTCTTTCTTCAGTGAGTAGCTGAAACAGCTAATTAACAGTTAAAAATTGACAATATATTTAATTTAGATCTCTTAAACTTCTTTATGACTAAATGAGAATTATAATGTTTCATCATCATTTCATTAAAAATTGATCTTAATATCTTAGAGCATTCTATCATATCATAAACATTTTAAGTCATCAAAACTGAGTCTAGCTTTGACATTACTGAAAATATTTCTCAAAATTCATTACAAAGCATGATAAACAATGATCAAAATGTTGATTCTCAAGACAATAATGACAATACATCTTTCTCAGCTGATATAAATTCTACTGTTTAAGCACAGATTCTGCAGATCATTACTGCATTAATTGCTTAATCATAAGAATAAGATGTCTTACAGCAAATCATATTTAAGTTACTCAGTTCACTTAGTTCTTCTGATCTTCACAGAGATGATGTCATCAGTGATGTTAACTTTTAAGAAGATAACTTGACATAAAAGTCAGTTAATATCAGCTTATTCTATTTAAATCTGTTTAAGAAGAAAGAAGAAAGTGATATTGTTAATAAGAATAACAAGAACTATTATTGAAATGTTTATGTTTTCATTAATTAAGTTAAAGTGATAACTATTACTTAAGATGTTAGGCAAATATGTTAAAATCTTGACACTAATTTATGTAAAGAAGTGAAACTATAATGAAATAATTAGCTATTAAAGATCACTTATCTTGAACTGATAGCTCACTTTAATGATGTTGAAGAATGATGCAAGACATTAAAGAAACACATTAAAGTATTGCTCAGTGAGACTTAAAATAAGTTTAACTTGATTAAATACACTGTTGAAGATGTTAAAAATTGCTATAACTTAATAAAATATATTATCATTCTTATGATTGCTGTCAAAAGCTGTGATTAAGATAAATTAGAATTTAATCTAATAATTTAAACATAAATGCATATTGACATGCTTCTTCAATGAGATATCAATAAATTTAAAAATGAAATATCTGTTAAAGATTTTGTTAATATTCTTTTAGTTAAACAGACAAATTGATACAATAGCTATTTGTATAATTCTTAATTTAATAGATTTGTTCAATGAAATCAGCAAGATCAGTATGATTACAGCAATTATAATTAAAATAATTATGATTATCAATCTTTCTTTTATCTGTTATATTCATCATCAAGATATAACAATTTCTCATATTTACTCAGACTACAATGACAATCTAATAATTAATTACAATAGTTTCAATCTTATTTACAAAGTGCTCTGTTAAACACTCAATTAAGCTTTAAGATATCTCTTTAAATTATCTTTAAAAATGACAGATCATCATCTAAGATAAATACATTGAATTAAAGATTTAAAAATCAGATTAAAAAACTGTTTAATTGCTTAAATAGAGAGAATAAGCTCTTATGATGAGATAATTACAGTGAATACAGCAATTAAATATATTTCATTTAAAAAGTGAATTCTTTTAAGAATGAATCTTCTGCTGATGATGAGACTGACTACTAAGAATTTAAGAACATTTATTACAATGATACATATCAGAAAGTTGATATGCTCAATATTCAGAAAGAAGAAGAAATTTATGAATTAGATTAAGAGCAAAAACTGAAGAATAAAAAGAATGAAAAAGAAGCTGTAAATGTAAATTATATAATTAAAATACAAAATAACTGTTACAGCTACTGTAAAATCTTTCTGTTCAACAATAAATTGCACAAGCATGTATATAACAGATACAACAGCAGAAAATTGATTAAATAGAAGCTTAATAAGATAATTTAAAAGATAAAATCTATTAAATTGTTAAAATCTATACTGATTAAGTCTAGCTAGTCTGTTTTCTTATATATTTACTGATTATGATTTTTAGAGCTGAAGATACATCATTTTCTTAGTAAAATTAACATTTACAACAAAAGAAGAGCTAATCTATCTTAATATAGACTGCATTATAAGTTTAATTAACAGAAGCTTTTTAAAGAAATAGATTTTAGATATCTTGATTAAATGAATCTTATTGCTCATTATGATTTAAGAATTAAGTAGAGTGACTGTCAGGTCAGGTTGAGCCCAGATTTTAGAACCTGACCTGACTCATTGAGCTTAACTTTGAAACCTGACTCAACTTATAATATTAGGTAATTTTCATTGTTTCTCGTGTAATTTTGGTAATTTTTACATCGTTGGAAAGCCCTCACAATTCTCTACAAAATGAGCCTAAAATCTCAAAAAATGAATTGCTTTCAAGCTCAATGCACACAACTGAAGTTTTGTTCAAATTCTTGAAGTTCCTGCCACTATGGTTGCTCATGGCTAACAAGGCATGCGAAATAAGCGAAAAACCAGCTTTGAAAAAACCTGATGGCCACTCTAGAATTAAGAACTAAAACTCATTATTATGATGAATATGCTGTTCTGATCATTTATCTGTCTGACAATAATGATTAATTAACAGTAATCATTAAAGAAATGCATATTGTCAATAATTTGAAGATCAAGATGCTTGTAGACATCAATATTCTCATTTTAAAGAATATTTTTATTATGCTTTTAAGCAGAAAAGCAATTGTGAATAATTGTGATGACATTGAACTATTATTAACAGTTATTACATAATTAATTGACTCAGTGCAAAAGACTATATTAACTTATGAAAATATGATCATACAGCTCAGAAGTTATACAAATGTATTAATAATTAAAATTGCTTTATCTCAAAATTATAATCTTCTGTTTAAATCAGATTGTCACACAGAAAACACAGCAATATATGTTTACATTATTAGTTATATTTTATTGATAGTATAAGTGCAAAATGACTCAGATGTGTCTCTTGTCATTTTATAAAAAATTCATCTCAGTCATATTGTGAAATATAAAGTCAACAGATATTATCTAGTCAATTTGCAGAATTCAGAACTTGCAGTCTTCACAATTAAAAAATAAATAAATTGAGTCAGAATGTGTTTTTAAAGTCTGTTGATCATAATGATGACATTTTATCTAAAAATGATGACTAGCTCTGAGAGAAAAATCATACATGAAGTAATAGTTTACAGATTTAATGCTGTAGTGACTCAAATCACAATGATTATGTATTTATATTCTTATCTTTAAACAGATCAAGACAACTTGATAAAGATCTTAAAGAAAGAATGAATGAATATTTCATTTATTGACAATTAAAAGACTCAGTACAAGTTAGAACAAGTATGTGTATATTTAGTTGATTAAAAGAATTGTGAAATAATTAATATGATGTTTAATAAGTTATAGATACAAGATCATTTAAAGTGAACTATAAGCTTTATTTCTTTTATCTATCTCTGTTTTGTGATATGAAAAAATCTATCAGATAAGATTCAAAAAGATAGAGTAGTAATTGACATTTAAGTATTTAATAAAATCATTATGCTAAATATCTATTCAGTATTTAGTCAGACTAACATTTTAATTGCAGTTTAAAAGACCAAATATATTTTTACAGTTAATTGCAGCTTCTTCTTCTATCAGTAAAGAGTAAAATGAGTATATCAGCACTGTTTAACTGTTATTTTACACTGAGATCAGAAAATCTTCAAGATTACTGTTATAAGATATTGAAACTCATTGATATATGTTTAATAAATGATTAATTGCATTCTACAAAGATAAAGATCATACATCAAAATCTATATTAACAATATTGTCATTTTCTTTAATATGCTAAAGAAGCACTTAAATCATCTTTACAATATATTTAATATTTTAAACAAGATGAGAATCTATCTTTTATTAAAGAAGTTCTATTTAACATATCTGTCTATTCAGCTGTTAAGTCAATGTGTAAATGCTTTGAGTCTCATAACTTTAAAGAATAAGTTAACTGTAATATTTAGAATTAAATTCTCTTTAAGTTTAAGTCAGTTAGAAAAGTATCTCAGTTTAATTGATTATTTATAATAATATATTTCACATTATACAGCTATCATCAAGTCACTTCAGCATAGAGTGACCATCAAGTCAAGTCAGACTCAGATTTTAGAACTTAACTTAACTTACTAAGCTTTACTTTGCAACTTAACCTGACTCTGTGCAGAGTCAGATTTCAGACAGAGTTAAGTTGAGTTATTCTTGACAGCTTAAACTAAATTAGAATTAGTTAACTTCTGTTATTAAGCAGCTTTATATTGATAGCAGCTACTATTGCAACATTTTTAATTAGCATTGCACAAAATTCTTTTTGTTTAACTACATGTCTGCTTTACAAGTGTTATATGTGAGCATTATTAACTTAATTATTAGATTACTCATTCTCTACAGAGCAAAAATACATTAATTAGTACACTTTATCTTTTTAGTAAGTCTGCAACATATAAAAGATTGCTTTCATCTTTTGCAATTTCTCTGATATTATCAGATTCTCTTTCTTATGTAGCTCAGCAACTATATCACAAATAAGTCATGAAAGAGATTCTTAATATATAAGAACTTATATTTTCAAAAAATGTATAAAGATATGTCTCACTTGTCTTCTGCAAATCTGTAATGACTGATTGATTTCACTTTAAGCTGTTATTATACTGATCAGAAATCTCTTCAATCAGTAGTAAGAAGAATTTTAAATTTAAAATGAAAGAATGCAGCTTTTATCAATACTACTGCTGTTGCATTGCATGAGCTGATCAGAGAACATTAGAATTGAGTGTTTTAATTTAATTTAATGATGTAATTATGTAACTTACTTAATTCTTTTTGTGCAAAAACTGATTTAAAAAAAAAGAATTATTAATGATTCAATCTTCTTCTTTAAAGATGTCATGCTTGACAGCTCATTCTTTACTTTCATTTCATAAGCTTAATTCTATTTTATACATCTTTATCTGTAATTTATATTCTATTCTCTTCAATAAATCTTATATTGTCAAATTCACAAACTTTAGAATCTGCTTAATATTTCTTTGTAACTTTAACTTTTATTATAACTCTGTCATGCTATACAACATAATTCTAGTGTCAGTTTCTTTACTGTGAGAAGATCTATACTTAGTAAAGAAATTGCAATTAACATGATTGAGATATTACACTTTATAAATTGTATGTATTGCTTTAAATTTCTCAGATAGTAGCTTAAGAAGAAATGATTATGAATTAATAAATCTGAATAATTGTGCAGCTTGATTTGAATTGATCTTAATTATCTACAAATTCACTGATAATAAAAACACAGCATTCATGTAAACAAATGATAATATAGAGACTTAGCAAGTTCATTTATCTTTAATACAACACTTTCTACATTTTCTTTCTGCATCATGTAAGTAAAGTAAGTAATGAAAATATATGATGTTGACTTTCATTTTAGAAATACATCATTAAAACAGAGAAAACTGAATGTAAAGATTATCTTCATTAATGTAGTAAGAGCATCAAGCTTCACATTTCTCATTACTGAACTGAATTAACTCATCAACATAATAAAAGCATCAGACTTTACATCTTTCATTACTAAATGAAATTAACTTATCAATAAGAGAACACATTCTACTGATACATTAGACTTCTCATCTCAATCTGAGAAGAAGAAAAAGAAAAAGATTAATAAAATTAATTTATTTATCTTAGACATTGCTGCACATCTGAAGAAAGAAGACTTTGCTGATCAACAAAAAAGAATAAAAACACTTATTAACTACTCTGAATTCACACTCAATGCTGCACTATCTCAAAGTACTTCAGCTGCTTCTTTTACTTCTTTTGACTCAAAATTTAGTACATAACTTCACTTATTATAATGCTTAATTATAATGCACAAAGTATGTACTAAATCAGAGACTAAATCATATTCAAGAACTTAGAAACTCTTTATTTATTCTTTTATTGAGTTCTTTACATTCTGATATCACTTAAAAATTGATCTCATCACATTCTTTAGTAATCAATGCATTCATAAATGCTGATATTGAAGAGACTTAAAAGCAGAATGATATGACAATGAATAGATTAAATATAGATTTTAAACATAATTCAGAATACAAGAAGCTTAAGATGAGAATTTAAAGAACAAAATATACAGTTAAGACAAGAAAGAAAATTGTTGCTAAGAGATATGCAGAAAATAAGCATAATAAGTATTAATAAATAATTGTAGTGTTCTATATCAGACTTTAACTTCATTTGTAGTGATCTTTTTTATAAATTAGAATGTAATGACTAAACAAAAGAAGAATGAAAATACTGCTCAGCAAAATAATTTAATTATAGCTGTTAAAGAAATACAAGCTCTGCATAAGCTTCTTAAAGCAAAGAGTGCTTTCTCAATAATTAAAGAAGAGATATATTAACTTTATTTGACATTTAATTTATGCTGATATAATTAAATTGAAAAAGCAAACAAATATATTTAAAGCTGTTAAGATAACTGTCTAGATAAAGTAATTAAGCATTAAGAACAAATCATTCAATTTAACAGCTATGAACAACTTACTATAGCTGAAGATGAGAATTTAAATTTTGCTATACAGATTTTTAATAGCAGCATACTTAATTCAGAGCACATAGCAGACAAGAAGAATCATCAATGTATATTATATTTTTAATACTTCTTTATAATGATTCTGAAGACAAAAGCTAATGTTGTTTCATTTTATAATTATTAGCTCTTAACAGTGTTTAATGTCTCTGCAGATAAGAATGAAGAAGCAGAGATGATACTAAATAATAATGAAAGCAAAGTTACAGTAGCTTTTTCTGTTTAAATAATGCTGAATAAAAACATTAATGATGAATGTATCTTTCTTAAATCTGATGAACTTGTGCATGCAGATATCAGAAAAACAATATTGAAAAAAGATAAAATATATTAATTCTGCACTGTTTATCTATCAGAGATCTAACTAAATTTTAAACTTCATAGACTGTTACTTCAATGTCAAAGAATGATGAAGTTGAGATACAAATTAATTAAATATAATTATATTACTTTATTATAATGCTCTTTACAATTCTCTATTAGCTTCTTGCTGATTAATTATATTTATGAATTAAGATTAACAACAAAGATTAATTGTCAACATCATAAGCTTTAATCTTTATTAATGATGCAGATTAAGAGGCAGAAGGCTCAGTGAAGATACAGAATAATGATGAGAAGAATGAAGATCATTATGATGATGATAATAATAATATTAATAAAGATACAGAGAATCAGAATGAATTCTAATGCTTTAAGTAAAGCTAAATATTTTTAAAAACTCTTAAACATTGTTTTCTATATCTAAGCATGTTCAATTCTAATACTTCACTCAATACTATTAGCTCATATATAACTTGTGTTTATCATAAGCAATTTAAGAAAATTGAAGTGTTTATAAACTGCATAGAAAGAGTAAAGAAATCTGATATTTAAATTAAAAATCATGTTAAGCATATGTCTATTGAGATTGTTGACACTTAAATTAATGAATATCAACATCATCTTTAAATAAGAAAGAATGAATTTCTTTTGACTTTAAACAATCATTAATAATATCAATAGATGAAAGATTCTGTCTCTTGTGAAATCATGATACTGAAGTAGTTAAGAACTTAATGTACTTTATTTATGCTTTTAAGTGTAAGTACAATGCTTTTAACAATTTTTTACTTTGTTAATGAAGAAGACTTTTCTCTTTTAATTAATGTTGTATTGTATTCAAGACTGTATGTATATTGATAGTCAATGTACTCTGAGCAGAGTCATTTAAGTAAATAATTTAAAGATTAAGATCAATAATTATTAAGTTATTATTGATAATCTTAATAGCTAATGCATCAATTGCTGTAGTGAGTCTTTCAGATAATGAATTTATATAATCTTTAATCTTTCTTGACTCATAATTATGATCATCATTAGTGATTACATATTCTGAGTGTGTGCTGTTCAAGATATTTATAATGCTTAATTGTATTGCTTCTATGTTTAAAGTTTAATCATAATCATTATTGTTAAGTCTTAAGTCAATGTTCTTATCTTGATCATGATCACAAAGTCTGAAGTTAATGTTATTCTTATAATTATTATCATCATAAAGATCATTATTACTGAAGTAGTGATCTGATAGAAGCTTTGTACATAATTTAATTGCTGTTGAATTCAGCTCATTTACTGATGAATCTTTCTCATCACTATTGATAATCATTATTAATGCAGATCTCTCTTTAATTATTTTTATCACTTCTGCTGCAAGAATGAACATATCATGATATTTAATCAGCATAATGTTTTTAATAATGTCTGAGTTTAGTCAATTTCAACAATATGTAATTACATCTTAAGTTATATTGAACAAGCATTTGACTTTAATATTTGCTGCAGAAATTGCAAGTATATCTTTTATAAATTATATCATTGCTGATTTTAAGTTCTTCATCAGCTTTCAGTAATTAAGTATTGAAATATTTACATTTAATATTGAAGACTTTTACAGATAATCTGAGACTTCTTCTGTTACAGATATGTTTTAATGCTTTTTTACATTTTTTATGCAACTCATCATTGCTATTATCTTCTTCTTCTTTAAGTCAAGAATTCTCAAATCATCATTTAATAATTCTTTCTTCAAGTGCTGATAATTGACTCTGTAATATTGTTAAAACTTAAATTCATACTTTAAACATAAATCTTCTCAATCTTCTCTCTATTGAAACAATATGTCAGTCTTGCTATGTAATATTTATTGAGAACTGAGAATATTCTACATTGTATATGTTAAGCTTATTACATAAATTCAATATGACATTAAGATTTCAGAACAATTCTTAATTGACTTTTATCTTTTTATAGTATTGAGTTAGTTTCTTTTTTAATGCATTAATGACATTTTACAGCTCAGCATTAAAGAACAATTCAAACTTTCTGATTGTTTCATTCTGTTTTTTAAGATAATTAAATAAATTATTATATGCATATTACAACTTATAAATTGTTAACTTACTAATAGCACTTATTGTCTCTATTTAGTTCTTAAAGTGCTTCAGAAGATGCAGTATATATTTAATATGTTGTCACTCTTTTGTATTGCATTTAAGAAGTTTCATTCTACTTATTGTCAAAGTTAAACATTTTATTCATTAAGAAAGTTCAGTTTATAGCTCATATGCGTAACTCAGCATATCATATAAAGAGTTTCATTAAGCTCTTACATTCTTAATTATATTTTGTGAATTTGTCTTCTGCAAATCTTTAAACAACTTTAGACACTGTGATGATGTCATAATGACAATAGTTAATAATTAAATCTATATAAGACTTTTGTTAAAATATTAACTCAATAGATATAAGCATTATAATAAAGTATTATAAAAGATATACTAATCTTTTTCAGTATGATGTTAAAGAAGTAATCTTTGTTAATTGTAAAATTTTGTAACTCATAATCATTAAATGTAGTGATGAGCTAATCATTTTTTGTGTTCACTTTTAAATATATAAGTAGCTGACTAACTGCAAGCTAAATTATATATGTTATACAGTTTATGATTTTAGTTTCATCACTTTAAATGATATTCTTCTGACTTAGAAGCTGACTCAGATAACATTATAATATATAATTATTGAATGCATTGTCTGCTGTGACTATCAGCAATTAATATGTCAGATTTCACTTCTTTAATATCTTAAGAATATACTCAGCAAGATTTTCATCATTATATTAACTTTTTAGTTCTTTAAAGACTAAAAGTATCTCTGTATATTTTTATTCAGCATCAATAAAGTATGCAGTAATGTCTAGAAATGCAAGATAATTTAAACTGCTTTATTTATTAAATACAATAAAGACTTTAATCTGTATCTTAAGCTTTGCAAGCACATCTTTTTAGACATTTACAGCACAACATTTAAGAAGTTATGCAGTCTTACTTCAATCTAAAATCTTAATATTGACATAATACATTCAGATGAGCTTTCAGAACTTTACATGCTCAACAGCACAAAAGAATATATTGAGTGCTATAATGAATTGAAGAATTTGTTGATTAAAGACTTTAAGAATAAAGTTAAATAATTTAATAATGATCTTTTGAGCTGTCTGTTAAACAGTGAGCATTATATTAAAGCATTATAATTAAAAATCATAACATATTTTTAAATTCATTACTTCAAAGATTGAAATCTGTCTTTCTGATGCTGATTTCATCTTTTGACAACTGCTGCTTTTCAGATAACATTTTATGATGATTATTTTATCATTTTTTAATGCTGAATAATTCATAATATTGTAACAGTTAATACACATCACATCTAATCTTTCATCATATTTACTAGCTAATTCAGCAAAGAACTGTCAGATCTTTGCTGAGTAAGCTGAACTGTTTTATGTCATTTAAGCATAATTCTTAATCTTTATGTCTGTGTTCTAACTTTATACAGTTGTTTCTCATCAGTCTTAAAACTCTCACTTTATTACAGATCTTTAAAGAACATATTCTGAATTTGAAGTGTCTGCAAAAGTTAAAGAACAAGATTGACTTAATTAAGATAACTTAATTCTATCATTAAAAACACTTAAAAATGATCTTTCTGAGTTGCTTAAGATCTGACTAAATAATGAGCTGTATAAAGACATGATGTTGAGTTATTGTAGTAAGTTAAGCAAATAAATGATACTTTATTATACTTTGAGTGATGTGTTGATGATAGTGTGTTGTGAGAGTTTCAAAATTAATATATATAAGATTGTAGTCATGTGACAAAACATGTATCTGAATGTAAAATGAATTTCTTACAATATTAATTATGATAGATACTATTCAAAAATTACTATATATAGCAAATATTAAGTATCAATGAAGAGATTTCTCATTGAAAAATCTTTAATTAATAATTAAAGATCTATCTAATTATTCTTTATCTTACATCTTTAATCTCTAAAGATCAGCTTTCTATTCAATTAATAATCATTACTTACTATTCTTCTTATTACTCTCTTCATCACTAATAGATTCAATATTCTTCTCATTATCTTCATTGTCATTAATCAAGTTATTAAGAACAAATTCATCAATAAAATCATCATTTAAAAATTTCTCATCTTCAGACATCATTACACAAGCTTCATCAACATCTTCAATCACACTCTTTTCATCTTCTTTCTTCTGATCAAATACAGGCTCTTAAATGTAACTAGTCAATGTTAAAGTTGAGGAGTGTTATAATTGAGTGATATAATATTTATACATAATTAAAGTCATTAATGTGTTTAGAATTAAGAACTTCACTATAGAAGTAATGCATAATCTTGATAAGATCAGAGTCTTCAGCATTATGTAGCTTTTATTCTTTTATATTGTTAAGAATTCTTTTACAATGCTTAATCACAACTGTCAGATACTTCTCAATTTAATAATTAATGTTGATGCACTTCTGCTGAATAACTTCATCTTTATTGATATTCTAGAGAATGTCAGAGAGTCTATAGAAGATATAGATGTAATATATCTTTTACTTCACTTTTATGAATTTTCACTCTTCTTTTAATGCAAAAACTTCAGCAAATAACATCTTCTTCTTAGTCTTCTCTTTAAGTCAAGCTCAGTTCTCATTCTTTATTAACTTATTTCTCAACTCATCTTTATAGTAGACATCTGCAGATAATTAAAAGCAATATAATTGAGTTTAATAATTCTAAAGAAATCTTATAAGAAATTTTACAGTTATATTACTTCTTCAAGATCTCATCTTTAATCTTTTCTTTCATGATCTTCTTCAATGCTGAGTTCACAATCTAATATGCATCAGTCTTTTTCAATGCATTTCTTTTTCATTTTACAGCTTCACAGTTCATCATCTTTGCATTTTTAATTCATTTAGAGTTTTCATTCTTCATATATTTCTGTTATTTCTTTCTTGCACATGCAGTCTTTAAGTTATTTAAGTACTCACTAAATGTCTTCTTTAAATCATATATAAACTTCTATAAACAGTCACAGCAGTTAGATTTCTCTTTAGAGATTGAGAATGAATTAAAAATTAAATATTTTGCAGTTTACAGTGAAAGTTTAGTGTCTAAATTCATCATGATGAGAGTCTAGAATATGTAGTTAGCTGCTGAGTTCTATATTGAGTGACATAATTAAGCATTATATGTGTACATCACAGCTGCACATCAGAGTGAAGTATAAAAGCAATGTATAAGATTAAATCTTAAGAAATGAGCAGTAAAACAAGTGATAGCACTGAGCAACATATTTAGTGAGTGTAGAGACTGAATGTAGAGATTGAGTAGAGATAGAGTAAATGTAGTAGATTAAGTAATAGAGATAAAGATAAAAAAGTGTTAGATTGAGTGTTAAAAGTAAGTGTATTGATATATTTACTCATAACATTGATATACATATCATAAATAAATGTGTTGTTTATCAGCAATCTAACACCTAAGTATTGCTAACATCTAAAAGCTCTCAACACATCTTTTAACTACACACTTTCAAACTACAACACACTTTTAAACTACAATGCATCTTCAAACTACAAGATCACTTTAGAACTCATTGTCATTCAGAGATGCATTTAAATTGCTTTCTTATAATGCTTTTGTTAACTTAATTTTAGAGCATCATTGTATCATTATATTATGTTATGACATATATTAAGAAAACTTCAAGACACAGTGCTATGAAGACTGTATTAGATGAAGAAAAGACAGCAGTAGCAGAAAGAACATTTAGAAAGACATTTAAGAAAGAAAAAACTGATGTTGATGAAAAAAAAAAGAAAATAATGCTATAAATACAGAAGAAGATACTGAAGCATTTAAGTTAGCTTATCACTGAAAGTCAGGCAGTAAGCTTAATTCTGACATACAATATAATATTTAATAATAATACTTCATTTTACAGCTATCATTCTTCATGAAATATGTCATTATCAGAAATCAACAGATTTTCTAATAGTGAAACTACTCTTTCAAAGGCTTTGTTGCAAGATAATTTAAGATTATTTAAAGAAAGTTTTCTCTCAACATAAGATGTTTTACTTCTAAAGCTCAGTCATCAACAGCCTGCAGAAGGCAATAGAAGCATATATTGTTGTTTTCTTTAAAAGTATATTTAACAAACTGTACAATAATTATCATTTATCAGTTAACAGAATGTAGATGTCAATCTGACTGCAATTTATACAAAGTAAGTTATCATTCAGCATAAGAACATGTCTCTTATTAAGAGATATATGCATAACTGAAACATCATGTTTAAAGATGCAGATTGAAGCAATCATTACTAGACTATTTTGAGAATATCTGACTCTCAATGTAGTAAATAAATAAACTAAATTGAAAGCTGTTTAACTGTGCATATATAATGCTCACTTATAACACTCATATATCAGTAATCTCTAAACCCATAATCTTTATTCTTAAGTCAAGTCTCAAAAACTCATTTACTAATCAGTCTCAGAATTCTTAAAATTTAAACAGAGCTTCTAAGTCAGATTAAACTTCAATGTTTAAGTCTGATCTAAATTCTCAAGCTGACAATTGAAGCTTAACTCAACCTGACTTAAAAGCTCTGTTTAAGTCAGGTCAGATTAACTTGACCTGATGGTCACTTTACTTCAGCAGCAGAAGATCTTCTTAAATTAAGATCTTTAAGCAAAAGAAATTAAAGAAAACATTAAAAAGTGAATAATCATTATTATTAAATTGAATAAATTGATCTTAAAGAAGTTAAATGTCTTTCATTATCTTCAGTCTCTATTCTTTCAGTCAATTATTCTAATGCATTTCTCATCAAAATAACAACTCTACATTGATCTGAATGCATTCAAAGAATTTGGCTTTGAAGTGTATATATATTATGTAAAAAAGATTACTGAAAATAATACTTCAAAATAAAAGTTCATGAAGTCTGTTCTGTTTCTAAGCAGACTGCTTCAAGATACTGAAATGTAATACTGATTAACAGAACTTAAAGTGACAGAATTGATCTGAGTAATTAAGAAGATTAGATACATAATAGAAGTGACAGTAAAAAATGTAATTATCTATACTGATTATGCAGTCTCAGTAGAAATCAGCTGTCAGTTCAGTCTAAATATCACTGCAGTGAAGAAGCTTAATTTGTATCTTATTTAAGTATCTAAATATCTTCAGTGCTTTTATCTGAATGTTCACTATAAGTTTAAAATATTAAACACAATATTAGATGCTCTATTCTGATTGTTTAATGATAATAATGTTTGTAAGCATGTAATTAATTATGAGAATCAATCTAAAATAAATAACTTTATATTAAAAGCTTTACAGACTGATTCTGAGACTGCTGTCTACATAAGAATCTTGATGAAAGTTTTAGATCAATTGTGACAGAATATTAAGTACAAATATGCTGAAGAACTGAGATAAGAACACATTTTATAAATACTAAAAAGAAACAACATTTTGAAGTCTGACATTACAAGACTTCTATATGAAGTAAGAGACAGTCTTATCTTCTATAAAGATCTTAAGAAAGAATCTTATCTATGTATATTAAAGAGTCTTAATGATAGAATGTTTAAGTTAGCTTATGATCACATTGATTATTTAGAATATATATAAACACATAAGAAATTAATTAATTTGCTTTACTTCTATAATCTATTAAAGAATCTTCATAACTACATATAACATTGTCTGCAATGTCAGCTCAATTAAACATCACATTACAAGTCTTATGAAGTCTTACAGTCAATTGTTATGTTTTTATGTTCATTTCATACATTGACAATCAACTTTATTCTAGTCTTATCATTGTCTAAACTGAAGAAGTATAACATCATAATGTTAGTGACAGACAAATTCAGTAAGACAATCATTTTCATATCTGATTAAAATATTATAACAACAAAAAAGTGAGAAATATCATTACTGAATTATCTAGCACTTCTGAATTGAAGCTTATTTAGAATAATGATATTAAATTAAGACTGTAAATTTTTGATGAATCTATAAAAAGAAGTATTTAAGCAACTTAAGATAGACTTGCTTTACTTAAATGTTTATTATTTATAAATGAATGACAGCTCAGAAATAACAAATCAAACAGCTAAAATTGCACTTCAATACTGACTAATAATTTTAAAGAAGTCAGATCTTTAATTAACTGTATTAATATGTCTATAAGTCACTTTAAACAACTCAATTAAGTACAGTTTAATCAGACTGAGTCTTAATCAGATTATTTTTAATATGTGTATGTATAAAGTCATGAACTTGCTCTGAATAAAAGAGCTTAACATAAAGTGAATAGATTTTAATCATAATGAAGAATAGAAGAAAAGAAAGTCAGTTATTTTTATAAGAATAGATTAGTATTGACTGATGCATATTGATGTTAAAGATGCAATAGTATACATCATTATAATAATAAAATATTACTACAATTAAAAGCATAAACTTCTCTACTTTAAGACAGAAGATTTGATAAATCTACATTTATATAAGAGTTATACACTACTCAGTTTAAAGAAAAAGAATAAGAAACTGAGACAGCAATTTATGAGTCTGCTAAAAGTTCTGAATTGTGTTAAAAAACTGATATATTGACTAAAATTATCATTAAGTTAATGCATTCATGATGTTATATCAACAACACATCTGAAATCAGCTCATATCAATAATTCATATTGATGGTCAAGGTCAAAAAAGTCAAAAGAAGTTATAGTGAATATGAAAAAGAGTGAGAAGTTAAAAAACTGCTGTTTGAAAGAATGTATTAAAGAGATAGAGATATGACTATTAAATATTTAGCTTATTGATTAAGTATAACTCAGAATTTGACAGTTAAGTCAATATTAAAGATTTGAGAAATGTTAAAGAGCTAGTGTGACTGTATGAATTGAGATAAATATTTAATGTATAACTATATGACAGCATTTCTTATTTAAGCAGTGAATTTCATCTACACAATTTAAACTTAAATGACAGATATCAAAAATGTAAATAAACATTTAGAAATAAATAACATCATTATTCATCAAAACTTTTATTAACTATTATTCTTTACATCTTTCATGCAATTTCAAACAACATTAAGAAATATACTGTACATCAATTATTTCTATAAGATGTATACAGCATTCATTTACTCTTTATATCATAAGATGTCAAAATGATTAATTAAAAGAAAAACTCAGAATTAGTGAATTACAAATTATGATATGACAATGAATTAAATAAAAAGATAAATACAGCTAAAGTGAGCAACATTTTCTAGACAGTATGAAAAGAATGAAAGCTTTATATTAAAATGTTAAATTATTTAGATGAATTATCATTAAATAGAATAAGATTTGATGACTACAATGTTTATATAATTACAGAAAAGATGCAGAAAAACAAGAAAGATATAATGTGATCTGCAGACTTCAATCAATAGAAAGATATTAAAGTTTTAAGAATTAACTACAGCAATGAGACTGTTATAATGAACAATATTGATGAGAATTGCTATGTTATTTTTAAGAACTATTATTAGTTATGTAAAGAAAAGAAAAGAAAAGCAGATATAAAGATTTCTTATGATATACATTAAATTAAAAATGACAATGTACTTTAATTTAACAACAAGATCATACATCTTAATTTATAATCAGTCTCTAAATCAAAGAAAACTGTCAAAGACAGCAAAGCAGAATTATTTATTATGAAAGTTATGAAAGCTAAACTGTTAAATTAAGCTGACTCATTGTGTTAAAACATTAATATAGCTTCATTTATCAAAACAGCATCATCATTAACATTAAACTCAGCTTCATTCATCATAATAACATCATCATCTATACTAAATCTAATAACAAAGCTTATCTTAAACTTCTTTACTTAATCAACACTATTGTTAAAATCAACACTTCAAGACTTAATTACATTTAATATCATCACTGTGTCTACTGAAATGATTATATTATCATAAATAGCAATTAGCTTTAATGTCTTTACATTATTTACTATACTTTATATGTCTAAATGAAAGACAGATAAAACAGAACTTGATGTTTTCTTAATGAATAAATAATGATTAATGAACTTATTCATTACAAAATTAACTATAACATTAATTAAGTTACAATCTCTATTCACTGCAATTCTTATCACTGACATATCTCTTCTACAAGTCATAATACAAAAATTACTTAATAGCTTTACTTAACTAAATGTATGTCTGAATAAATAAATGAAGACAATGACTGAAATATAAAGCTATATTGCTGAAGTAAAGAATTGCATCATCATTTTAAAAGAAAAACTGAGCATCAATAAAAATTATATAATGAAGACTCAGAGCATTCTTGTGAAAATGATCAATATATTAGACTTCATTGTTGAATATTTAAGGGAAAATGACAGAATGACAGATGCAGACATGATTAAGATGATGAAAGATAAATGAATAATGCTGAATATGAAGAATAAGAAAATATTGATGAAGTGTAAGAACAAGAACAAACAGATGAAGTAATATTAGAGATGAATCTCAGTGAAATACAAGAGTAAGATGAAGTAATATTAAGAACTAATGTCTTTTTTGTGATTAGCAACTTATTATAATGCTGATGTCTTTCTTTTTCTTACTACATTAATTTATCATTATGATCTTTCATCAATTCTTTTCATTTAGATGTTTATTCTTACTTTATTCATTCTTATAAGAAATTGCTCTTGCCTGTCTAACATTATAATGTAATAATCTTAAATAACTATATAGCTAAGACTTTTGCTCACTTAGCAATGCAGCTTTTTACCTCTTAACTTTATCTAACAATAACATATAGACAATCTATGCACTCAATCTACTTATATTAAGCTGCTGAAGAACAGTGCTCTTAATAAGTAACTGTAAGTGCTTATTTATCTATTTAATAAGATACATATTAAGCTGCTGAAAGTGCTGATTTTGCTTAATAATTTAAGTTTATATATTTAATTATTGTAGATACTTATTTATCTATTTAATAAGACATATATCAAGCTATTAATACTCTAAAAGTATGCACTTTCTCTGAGAAGCTTCTTGTTAATTTGAGTTTATAATTTATTAAAAGAAAGAAGATATTTATGCTATATTATGTCATTTAGTGAAACTCTATAATTATATATTTATGAGTTATAATCATCTTAAGAAAGTTAAGAATGTTGACTGCAGTTAACATTGTTAAAAACTTTACTTAGCTTCTAATATTAATTCTAATTGACTCAATAGAAGCAGCTAGAGCACTGCTTCTCAATAATATTACAATTTAAATGTTCATTATATACTTTATCAGATCTAATGATTTTCTTCTTAAATGTTATTAACTAATGTGCTTATCAGATAAAGATTGCAAGATTATATTTTAATTGATGTGACAGCTTTCATTAAGATAAGTGTGTGTATTGTTACTTAATATAGATTATTTAAAAAGATAAACAGATATTTAAAGAAATCTCTTAAATCAGTTTAAAGTTATCTGTTTTTTAAGCTGTAGAGATATACAGATTAAATAAATTCTTATGTTAATAAAAGAAAGTTAATGAGCTGATATTAGCACTAGAGTTACTGACAGCAGAGAATCTATTAAATGTATATAGTGATGCTGAATGTCAGATCTCATGACATAACTGTTAAAATTTATATCTTCAGCAATGACTATCTATTTTAAAGCTAGTCACTGTTATTTCTTTAAGCATTAATTATCTCAAATAAATATTTAAAGTCTGTCATTTTCAGATCAGAGCAGCAAGTAAGTATTAAGTAAGTTTTTTATAGCTATCACTATTATTTTAATATTTATTGCAATCACATTTACATCTATTTCTAATTAATTACTGAAATAGTCATTTATGTCAATCTGACTGTCTTAATAAGCAGCTTAATTAATCTTATTCTTTTCAATTAATATATTAATTTCTAAATTCTTTAAGAGCTGACTCTCATTGAGAGACAGTAACTTATAACAGTTAAATTAACACTTTATGAGAAAGAAACTAGATATATATCTTGTTGTAACAGAGAAATTGATGTTGATGATTAATTAAGAAATTTTGATTTAATAATCTTATATTTGCATATTAAAACATCAGATGTTCAGTGATAACTTAAATATAACTTCTCATTGAAGAGAATCTGCATTCATGCTTAAATAACTTTATTATTCTTTTAATGCAGCTACAAAAGTAAAGACTTCTCTTTTAAGTCTTAAATTGCATAAGCTTTGAACTTTGCAGATTAAGATAATTAAATTTAATTTTCTTTTATCTTTGTGCTCTATAATCTTTCTTGTAATAAGTGAAAAAATAAATTCTATATCATTTTGAAACTCATAATATCTGCAATAAATAATCATTGTATCAGTATCACAGTATATTCTTTTCTTTTTAATGTGACTTCTGTGTCACTTATGTGCATCATAAGTAATTAAAAGTTGACAGTATCAAAATAGTTAGTTAGCTAATCTGCTCATCTTCTATCAATAAAGTGTTTAAATAACAATAGAATTCAACATGCAGCACTGATCAGACAGCTAACTAATAGTGCTAATACTTTTATATCTTAATGTCTCTTCTTATCTATAGATTCAGTGTAGTTCAATTCTCAACAATATCTTTATAAGTTCTTACAAGTACTAGATACTTGTCAAGTAGATAAGCTGTAGAGATTAATGCAGTTAGTGTATCTTATGAACTTATCATTTCTTATTATTAAGTAAAAAAAGATCTTCATAAACAGTTACTCAGTGATCTTTTCTTAGATGATAACTAAACAACAATGATCTTTTTTAACATCAAGACTTGTCATTCATTAGTGAAAAGTCAGTATAGATAAAGAGCAAGAGAAAAGAAAACAGATTGTATTTACTTTTATCTTAGTGATTTCTCATTTTAATTAACAACTATAACTAAAATAAGTAACACAGAGTAACAGCAGTAACTTGAAGATCTTTTTTCTTTAAATAATCTATTAAATATATTGAAAGAATAATGAGTACTTGTGCTATCTGCCTATCTAGTGAATCTAATGCATCAATGTTGACTATAATCAACTTAAGTATAGTTCAATTGATGACAGAAGCTCTGTCATCTAAGACAGAAGAAGACTCTGTTAGTCTCTTATGCTAAGATTAAAGAAGTCAAGAAAGTAAATAAAGCACTGCACTTCTCAACATTCTCACTTAATGTATTCATATCTATTGACTCTCACTGTTATCAAGTCTCAGCTGACACACAAAGTACTTAAACATCTATCTTGACAAGAACTTAATCAGTTCATTAGCTATCATGTCTTGACTGAATATAAAGTTTATTTGAATCTGATTTTTCTTGTGCAAATCTTAAATGTAATGATAAATAACATCAATGTGCTTTAACTACTCATGCACATAAGCATTCTTAATCAGTGTCAAGACAGCCTGATTATTTCTTTTAAGTTAAAGAAATGTATTTTTTCTATAAATCTTATTCTTTTAAATGCTTACACAATGTAAATTGACTTCAAGATACTTGCCTAATCTCATGTTTCTTAGTATCTAAGTGAGTCAGACTTCAGTCTTTGCATACATTGACATAATTATGTATTCAGTCTTTGTGATTGATGTTGTCATTAACTTTTATTTTTAACTAACTCATAACACAAATTCTCTCTTAAGCAAAAAGACATAATTTAGAATAAATCTTCTGTCTAACTTGTCTGATATATAGTTAGAGTTAAAGTATTTAAGCAGATCTTGACTTTCACTGAGCTCATACATAATCTTAAGATTAATAATTAATTATACATATTGCAATAATCTCTTAAGTATATACTTATAATGTTCTGCAGAGTCACTGAGATACTGACTCAGTCATTTTAAGATAAAGAAGATGTTTAAGTGTATATAAATTGCAGCATACATAAAACTTTTAATGATCTACTAATATTTTCTTTAATCTATGTACTGATCATTAAAATTAGCTGAGCAAAGAGAGTCATATTTATTCAGTGAGATCTCAATGCATCAATGCTTATCACTTTACATGTAAAGATCTCTGAGCATCTTGTCAAGATAATGTGTTTAATTCATGCACAGTGTTCTTTTCTTGCAATTATAAATTATTCAGATATCAAGAATTTTCTGTGTCTTTCTTAAGTTCTTAATCTTAAATAAGCTTCTGAGAGACTTTTTGAATCAGAGAATATTTAAGAGGTTTGATGAGGTCATAATGATATTATTTACATAAAGAAGTAGCATGATGTTCTTGACAGTGTGAATCAGAAGATATGAGTTTACATTGCTTTAATGAAAATTTAACTGAAAAAGCTTAGTGACACATCATTTATGTTAATCTCTAACAGCTTGCTTCAGATCATATAAACTGTGCAGAATGTGTAGTATACAGTTAAAAATAATTGTAACTTTGAAAGATGATGTTATGTAGATTGTTTTCTTCAGAAATGACTCAGTAAAGACATTGTTAACATTTATCTGATGACACTCTAGATCTTTGAGTGCAACTAAAGTCAGAAAGACATGAAGAGTATTAAATTTCATAATTAATGTAAAGATGTCTTCATAATTAATGCTGTACATCTGTGAGAATTTCTTTGTCACTACTTTTATCTTTAATTTGTTAAGAAAATCATCAGTGTACAGCTTAAGTTTAAATACTTATTTGCTGATTACAATGTTAATTTCTCTTAACAGAACAATCTCTTCTTAAATGTCATTTACTGTAAATGCTGTCAGCTCTGCATTAATAATGTTCTTTTACATCTCTTTTTAAATTAAGTCTCTCACTGCTTCAGCATATATTAAAGAAGTTAAGATGTCAGTTCTTGCTGAGTGCTCATTATTCTCATCATTGACTGTGAATGCAATCAATGTTAACATAATTTTTAAGATCTTTATTATGAACTCATTAAAATCAATATCATTGTTCTTTCATTTTCTCTTTAATATCTTAACACACAGAAATGTCTTGACTTTCTTAATTAAGATGCTTACATCTAAATGACTGATCTTGTTAACAGAAATCTTAACATAAGAGAAGAGCTTTAATGTATTGTAATTAAAGTTAATTACAATTAACTTTAACAATAAATTGTCTGTAATCTCTCTCTCTGATGACATGACAATAAAATGAGAACTCATCATTCTAAATTCATAAGTTTGTATATTAGATTTCAGAAACTGTTTCAATGAAGCAGTTGCAGTCTTAGTTTTACACAGTTATTCAACAGACTTTTATTCTGAAAGAATATTCAGTATTTATCTATAAAGTCTTACATCAATGCTGTCTTCTTTCTCATTTTCAGCAAACTTGACAGCATAACTCTTAATGATTTACTTAAGATTTAATGCTCAAAACAGATACTGCTTTATGATTTTCTCATTATAGCTCATAAATACTTTTACTCATTCTCAGTTCATGAACTTATTCTGTCTGCTCTCAGACAGAAACTTTAAGTCAACATAGAAGTAGCATTTGCATTCTTATATATATACATAATTAATAAACAGTTTCATCTCAGTGAACACTTTCTCTGAAGTAAATTGTTTGTCATTGATTAAGAAATCAGTTGCTGTGCAATTATAAAGATAAACATCAATCTATACAGTCTTTACTTAAAACTTTATTGAGAGTTCAGTCTTCTTAATTATTGTATGCATTGAGTTCTCAATGATTTTGATTGCTTTCTCAGTTACATCATTTTGAATTAATATATAAAACACTGTGTACTGTGATATAATACTGAAAAATATACATCATTCATTAAGAATAGATCTCAGCTCTGTTGCATTGTCACTTTGTACAGCAAGAATCTTTGCATTAAACTGAAGTTCAATCTTTAATTATTACTTCTGCAGTTTCTGCAGAACATTATCTTGTCACTTTAATGATATTGTTTATATTTTTTATAAATAATTATTTATAATTTTCAGAAAGTATTGATATCTGATGAACAATAAAGACAGAGATTCATATATGTTGATGAAGATCAGAATAAGAATGTTGACTTTTTTTTTATTTATGTTGTGTTCTTACTGATTCATGAACTTAGTTAGAGCATAGATCTCATATACATTGATATTGTTTTTAATAATGAGAATTGACTTACTTAAAGTAATGATCTTGTAAAGATCACAGAACTTAGCTGCATTAAGATAAGCAAATTAATAATGTTAAAGTTTATATGTCTTGATCTTATTATTATGTGACATAACTGTATCATCATTCATTTACACATTCTCATTAAATGTATCTGTAATGAACTTAAAAATCTAAATCTATAAGTTCTTACATGCTTCTGAAAGAGTGATCTTTGACTTACTTTATATATGTATAATAAAGAGTAAAGCAAATTCATTAAAATCATTTAAGATATGCTTAATTATGTAGACTTTTTCTTTCTTAAATGCTTTTAATATGAGCTTTTCACTTTTATTTTACATATAAAGATTCTTATAATCAAAATATTTAAGCAGTTTCTTCTTACACATCTTCTTTTCTGACAGAAGATTGACTTCAAGCTTTAAAACATAAAATATTGAATTTAAAAGAACTGAATTCTCATTTTTATTCTGCATAGTGACTGTATCATAGTAATTAATATACAATCTTTTCTCTTTAACTTTAATGATACATCATTACATGCACATCAGAGAGCTACTGAAGAGCTGAAGTTTATCAATTATATAAGATGAGATATCAGAGTCTGCAATTCAGTTTAATTAAGAAATCTTATTAATGATATTCTTAAAGATAGCAGTCATCTTCTTATTAAACTTATCTGCAGCTTCAGACTTCTGTATGCTGAATTTTTCTTCAAAAATAATTTTTACATTATAGATCTGATTTCTTCTTTTATTTCTATGCAAATTAATTGCAGTCAACTTAATCTGCTTCTTAACTGTCTTGACTAGCTTTGCTGACTATATAATCTTATGAATTACAGAGATATATTTACAGTTCTATTTATGATGAATATCATCATAAAGATAGCAGATTAAAGTTCTACATAATGATAAATAATTACTGTTTGAGCTTAAATATCTTCTGTAATTATATTATAAGATTTAATGTTCTTAATAACTCTTGTTTTATCTTTACTGTTCAGTTCATAAAGCATTGTTAAATATCTTTAATTAAGTTTTCTTTTTTTAAAGTTTCTGCAGACTCATCTCAATGTTAAATACATTCTAAATATTAATGACATCATAAATAACAACATATTCTGCTCACAATGTTTAAAGCAGTATTTAAAACTGCTACTTAAATATAATGAAGTTCTTAAGTCTTAACTGTGTTGCAGTGATCTTTTTGTTAAGATTGTTGAGTTAAGTTTATATCTCATTAACAATTATGTTTGATAACATCTTATATTCAACAAACTTTATTAAATATTATTTCTCAGTTGTCTGCAGTTTCTTTTTATACTTTAAGAAGAGAACATTTCAAGCTTCTTTTGCTGTAATTTTATTTATAAAATAATTTTTATCATCAATGTTAATGCAGACTATAATTCAGAACAAAGCTCTGCTGTTAATTTGCTGATTTTTAAAATTGAGACTGCTTAATAAAAAGAAAAAAAAGACATTGTTGATGAATATATTGTCTATAAAAACTTAAATAAAAATCTTTATTATATATCAGAGATTCTTATCAATCAATTATCTCTTTATATAGATAAATTATTTTTCACAGTTCTCTTAAGTAAGAACAGAAATTAAATATTACTTTATAAAGAATAATAATTTGTGCTCTTAATTTATAGTGATGATCAGCACACAATATAAGAATTGAAGATAAAAGAGTGTGTTGTAAAAATAAATGTAATAATAAAAGAAATATGTGTATGTACTGTCTACTTACAGCAATGTAAAGAATACTTATTTATCAATATTTAATTTGTATTAAGCTGCTGAATCATTGTGCTCATTGTGCTCATCTTGTTTTGCTTCAATGAGCAGTGTATTAAGAGCTGTATACTTATTTTGCTTTAATAAGCAGCATATCAAGAACTGTCTGCTTGTTTTGCTTTAATGAGCAGCATATTAAGAATTATATACATTAAATCAGTCTGCACTTTCTCTAAGAAGTCTCTTGTTAACTTAGACTCATAATTTATTGAAAAAATAATGAGTACTTATGCTATCTGCTTATTTAGTGAATTTAATGTATCAATGTTGACTGTAATCAACTTAAGTGTAGTTTAATTAATGATAGAAGCTCTATCATCTAAGACAGAAGAAGACTCTGTTAGCTTCTTATATTAAGATTAAAGAAGTCAAGAAAGTAAATAGAGCACTGCACTTCTCAACAAAATAAATACTCTTTTGATCTCAGCATTCTGAATAAAGTCAATTTGTTATAATTTCTTATAGTTAGTTCAAACAAAGCAGACAGAAATTCAGTTACAGAATATATATTTAAAATATTTAATGATTAATAGATGTTAAATGTCAATACAAAGACTTATTATTTGTTAAAATAATTAATTAATGATATACATTAACTAATACAAAAACTTCAGCATAAATTAGCAACTCTGTTTGTCTGAGTTTCTGAATAAGATTAATTATATTGAAGTTTTTAATCTTAAATAAAGTATGCTTAATAATCTTTAGATTTACATGTAAAGACTGATGAGAACATACAGAACTGTAAAATAACTGATGATTTATGCTGTGTAACTGTAGCTGTGAACAATTGAGATCAGTAGTTACTTATAATAATTGATGATTAAGAATAAATTAAACTCAATAATTACATTCTTTTTGAAGTGCTTCTGACTGCAAAAAGCTAGCAAATCTAATTCTTAGTTCTTAAAATAAAAATGTATAGCAAATGTTTATTTAGCTGCAGTCTGTCTTTCAGAATGTTTCATTAATATATAATACATACTTATATAATTATATACTCAGTGTTGTAGTAGTAGAATTCAGTTATTCTTATTTAATTAAGCAGAATCATGTCTAATGTTCTTTGACATATAAATAAGATTGTAATACTTATGTACTTTTAATCAAGAAAGATATGTCATGAGATCTGTTACAAGCTTATTAAATGAAAATGCAGTACAATCTGCAACTTAACTAATATTTAAAACAAATTCATCTTTTTTTAAAACTCTTCTTTACTTCTCTGAAACCTCAACTTGCAACAGTAAAATCTGAAGATATTAAATTGATAACTACTTAAACAAGACATTGTCAATTTTGATGTTCTGTTGAGTCTTAAGCTGAACAACTGACAAATTATCTTCAAGATTTGTTGTAAAATACACTCAATCAAAGTTTAGATTTAATTTATGTAGCAGCTACTGTAGCTTTAGAATCTTGATGCTGTTCTGAAAGCAGTACATGCATCATCTGCACTTTACAAGAATTGCAGTACAGAATAATCAAAGAAGAAAAGAAGGACACATTGAGCTCTTTAGTATGTAGGTTGCTGACAAATAATAATGAAAAAAATTAATTTCAACAAGTTGTTCAATCATGCACAGCTTTCTTCAAAATGAGGTGACTTGAAGCTTATAAGCTTACATGAACCCTAATCTGCTGGTCAGGTAATTTTATGTGTACTGCTAGGTCACCATGATAACAATGTACAACCCGCTTCGCAGTTACAGGATCTACCGTAAGCACATCATATAATATTGGTTGTACACATCGAACCATTCCGTTCCAATCCACATGTGATCGCCGAGAGAAACGCACATAAAAAATTCAACTCGCAGATACCATAACAACATCTTCCGCCCAATCTCAGATATGGTCTCGGGCGTTTACAGCCCTACCTGCGCCAGCTGTTCAATGCCTCAAGAGCTGCTTCAACTGATCGCTCTGCTGGCTCAACAACTGCATGAGCTCCCTCCGCTGCTGCTCCGACTCCCTCCGTTGCTGCTCCGACTCCCTACGCTGCTGCTCCGACTCCCTCCGTTGCTGCTCCGACTCCCTACGCTGCTGCTCCAGTTGTGCCACAAGCCTTTCCTCCCGCTGCTTGGTGTCCTCGCGTTGCTGCTCAATTTTACTCTCAAGCCTCTGAATCATCGCCCGGAGCTCTGTAGTCATCCCTCCAGCCTTTCGCGGCGCTGGCTTTTTAAAACTGCCAACCTCTTGTGATGAGGACGCGCTTTTGACCGCCGTCTCCTGTGAGCTTATAGCATCCTCAGTACTAAGCGTGGATTGGAATGATTCAAGGGCAGGATCGGGTAACTGGTCAACTGCGCTTTTAATTCGATTGAGGTGCGTTGGGACGAAGGAGTCGTAGACGTTGCGTGTAAACTGATGGGCCGCCCACCTGTCCTTGCCATCTTCATTGGCAATACTGAATTCTTTTATCAGATGGCGATAATATCTTGTGTCCAGCCTCTCTATCTCAGGGTAATGAGCATAGATTCTTACATTTCGATGATCATGTGAGATCGAGAACGCAAGAATCTTTCGGTGGAGCTCCTCTGCACGCTCAACGTTTCGATACAGCTCGACAACACCCCTTACCGCGACGGTCATGCTGTGCGCATTCTGGCGATCTGCGATATCAAGTGCCTGGTTGCCACACTTGACCTCACATGTAAAAAAGGGAAAGTGAATCTCTTCCGTCGCCGCAAAATACGTTCTTTTGTCGAATTTGAGGTTGAGCCTCTTGAGCTGATCGTCCGAAAACGCAGTGTACCGGAACCCTACGGAGTAATCCGGTTGGGGCCGAGGGCCTTCGAAAGGAATAGACTTATTCCACCCTGCGTTCGTGCTTTCCACCAGATATTCCAGTCCCTTCATCCCTCGTGTGGCTAAGATTTCCGCCGATGGAGTTATCAACAAAGCGATGTCGCGGATGACTCTTGTCTCGTTTTTATTTTGTATCTTTTCGCAAGTTTGGCGGAAGAAACGATCGTCGAAAATTGTGTCCGGGGGTATTCTCTGCTCGGTACCCACAAGGGTTTTGCACGTTCCTTTTTCCGCAGCTAAGATTCCAGCCTCAGAGTCTCTCATAAAGCTCTTTTTCAGCTCCAGCAGCATCTGGTAGCGTAGATCAACGTAGGGAGAGCTCTTTTTGGCTCGAGATTTTTGGTCGCTCGGTGTAGCAGTACCGTTATCCGATTGTTCCCCCTGCGATGACAATGACCGGGATCTCTTCGGCGGTGGGCGATCCATATTCGGGTCGGGTTTGAAGTCTATCTTCGGCCAACGTGATTCGTGTATCCAATGGAGAATGCGGTCAGAAGCGGCGCTGGTGCTGCAAATGGTATCATTACCCGTGTGAAGTCGCTTCCGACGAGGCTCGTCAAACACTTGCGATAGAGGCTGGATGTCTTCGATAGCCGGCTCGGCTTTCCGCTTTCGATTTCCAATGCTGATTTGATGTAGAGCAGTACACTGATTAAGAGACTAAATCCCACATCAGCCATTGGCAGATGTGAAGGTTGGTGATACTTACACCTGCTTTTGGTGTCTTGCTGGGAGATGGTGACGGGAGTTGACCTTGCTGTTTGGGATCGTCGTGCTGTCGTTCGATCTCATTCGGCGATGTTGACGATATCTGTTTGCACTGTTGCTGCTCCCACAGACACCAACTTTTGCGTGTTGGCTCTGGGGCCTCGCCGGTAGAGCCACGCCGTTTACCTGATCTGAATCAGTAAATGAAAAATCTATACGACTCACGGTTTCGCAGACCAACTTCAGTATCCGAAATTATTGCCGCCGGACGCCCGGGCGCATACATTTGCAAAAAAGGGTCGGGCGCTTCCATGGTAGACTGTCAAGGAGGGAACTGTTGGTTTTCATACTTTGGAGGTGCGGAGGAATGATTAAAAATAGACTCCGCTGGTCCATGCGACTGATAACACTCGGATGGTAGTCGGCCCGAAAACAGACTCGGATAGACACAATTCCGAAGCTAACTGTTTGCGTCCTAGGTAAACACCTCGCCGTCGCCAAGATCCTGGTGTTTACATCCACAATTCAACGCATTTCAACCTCGCTGCCATCCCCATTGACTGTCTCAACACCTCGCCGTCGCCCAAAATGGTATCATAGGGCTGCTTCCTCTATCCTCTGCTTTAACTCAGACTCCAGAAGTTGCCACACAACCACCTTGAGTAGAGAACTTTTGCAAAGTGTAAATTTTTATTTGCACTTCTGACATAGGTTTAGCTCAGATTCGAAGTGTTAGTCGTTTACACAAAGTGAAAATGGCTAACACTTCGACCCTTGTTTTGCCTGCAGTTTATACTTTTTACACTTCATTTACAGTTGGTGAACCCTGAACTGATTACTTTTGGAAGATAATTACACGCTAGTATTGTAAATTCTGAAGTGCAAAAAATTATTTGCACTTTGCAAAAGTTCTCTAGTTTCGCGATGTCTTCTCTGACTTGCTGCAGAACCTTCTCAGTCTGTGCCTTATTCTCCTTGATATCCCGCTGCATCTCCTTGATATCCCGCTGCACTTTCTGAAGGGGTGTCAGGTCTCCATCAGTGACTGATTGATAAACACAATCCTTGAATATGAATGAACAGTAGTCACAAGGTTGTTGTCCATTACACCTAATTCTCTGAGAACAGCATTGACCACAAGCCTGCTAAAGGCCTTAACTCATTGTTTTGAAGAATCAGCAAGACTAGTAACTCATCACAGTCACTCAAGCTCACTTCTGTGACAGAGACTTCTCTTTCTGAAAGTCTGTGAAAAGTTAAGAGGCTTGTAGTGAGAGTTTGAGTGAAGCAAGTTTTGAAGCACTGCTGTCTTGCTCTTGTTGTTGCAGATTGTATTCATTCATCTTTCTTAACTTGATTGAGTCAAAGATGCTGCTTTTAACAGAGCTTTCATGAAGGTTTTAGAAGATGAAGATTGTCAAGAGAATAGTTATGGTGAGAATTGAATGAAAGAAATACAATGTAAATATCTGAAGTTATTGAAGATAGAAAGTACATGTATGGTGAGTGAACATCAGATCTTACATTACATAAAAATCATTTCATTGCATATAATTTAGACATAGTCTCTGTCACATTCTACATCAACAGTGCACTCTATATCTACATTTACCTAACTTCAGTTGTTCAGTCACAGCACAGATGCCCTCTGTATAACCTTCTCATCAAAGATATTACACTTTTTCTTCAAACTCTGAGTCAGAATCAGACTGCATCAAATTAAAACTGTATAGAGCTTAAGACTTGACATTAACAGCTGTAGCTATTTAATTCTAGCTAATTGAAATGCAATGCTTCTTAACATACTTCTTAAATGATATCAGTGTTATAATAAATCTCATAACTAACTACAATCAATCTAAAGAACTAGTAAAGCTGCATTTTATGAAGAGCTGCAACATTAAGAATATTATATTCTTACATTCTTCACTCTCAGTTAACACATCTAAATCAGCTATGCATTCTTGCAGCTCTTCTCACAACACTAAGATAAATCTAATTTTAAAAGTCAAGACAGTTCAGATCTTAACTTTTGTTTAAAGACAACATAACTGTTGCAGTCAGATGATCAGTAATGATCAACACTTTAAATGAATTGATTTACATATTTACATAAGCATGAAATTTTATACACTTTATCTCAATCTTAATTGTTGTCAAAAGAATCATAACTTCATTCTTTATTCATTTAAGTTCTATTATAAAGAGTCTTATGCTCAAGCTTCTCACTCTGATCTTTAAATTTAAACATATATAGCAACTCAATTTCTTTTCTTATTGATTCTTTAATTACAAATTAATTAATTACTTATACATCTTCTTAGCAACATTGATGAACTCAGTATTCTACATTATTTCTTTAAGTTTAAAAGCAACATCAATTGAGCACTTCAGAATCTCTGATGCTTGCAACATTAGAGAAGATCATTAATTAATGTTTAATTTAAGAGACAGAAAATCATCATTATAATTAAATGATAAATGTAATCTTAACACTTTAACTTAATCATCAGGTCTTGTATTTCTGAATAAGTGACATAAGCATAGTGAAATTAGAAATAAAGAGTGAAGATAATACACTTAAAACAGTTTTGCAAGAACTATAGTCAGTCTTTAAGAGTGCTGATCATCATGTAAGCATAAATGAAGTGAATCTTTTTAAAAGATAATTAAGACTTCTTAATGTTGTTAATGACAAAGCACACATTAAAAGAGACTCTACAGTGTGATTATTGAGTTTGCAAAACTTATTAATGACTTTAATTCTCATTATAATGACTGAATTAAGCTTAAATCAATGTCTTTAACTTAAGCTGCTGTGTTTTCATTATTTAATATCTTTATTAGACAAAAGAACTCAGTTAATTGTGCTTACAGAGCATAACTGATCAAAATTAATAGTTTATATTTTAGTGTCTGTATTGACATTAAGAATCAACAGAGCATCATTAAAAAGAAAAGAGAAATAGAGCTTGCAGATAAATTTTGCAATGATAGTAGCATTAATGCACTTAGAATTTAATGTAAGAGCAAATGCTGTGTATTGCAAATCTACACTCTCATTAATCTTAATGTATAATTAAAAATTCAACACTGATATCTAAACAGTTCTGTTTATTTTATTGAAAGAATATATCAGCTAAAGCTTTGAGTAAACTGAGTATACAAATTGTTTATAGATCACACAGATTTAGATTGAGTTCAAATGACAGATCAGATAGAATGAATCTTTTTAAGCTTAAGTCAGATATAAATTAACTCAATTTAATTCTGCATAGATTGCAGATTATTTTCAGACTAAGTAAGTAAGAATTAGTCTGATTAAGCAAGTATAAGTTAATATAAATATGTAGAAGTTTTTGACAGTTAATTTAATAGTGTGTATGTTAAAATTACACATTAAAAATGAAGATTTCATCTTAAATCATAGCATATACTAGTCTTTGAAAGTGCATAATGATATTGTCATTAACTATGCTATAATTCTATGCTATAAAGCTTAATCAACACTTAAAATAATCATCATTATTTACTAATAAGAATACATCTTCATTCACTGTTCAAAGATCTATATCTTTCAACATTAAGAGACTTAAGACACAAATAATTATCATTTAATATTATTTTATTGATAAAGTAATATTAAACATCACTTTATTAACAGAGTGATGTTAAACATTATTTTGTTAATAAAGTAATGTTAAACATTACTTTATTAATAAAGATTGAGAACTTTTAACTGTATAATTTTACTAAAGATTAAGAATCTCTAATTATGTAATTTTATCTGAGATTGAAAGTTTCTGATTATGTAATTTTTCTTAAGATTGAAAGCTCTCAATCTTGTGATTTCATCAGAGATTAAAGACTTTCAATTATGTAATTTTACTGAAGATTAAAGATCTTTAATTATATAATTTCATTAGACCTTGAAGACTTTTAATTATATAATTTCATTATAGATTAAAGATTCTTAACTATGTGATTTCATTAAAGATTAAAGATTCTTAATTGTATAATTTCATCAGAGATTGAAGGTTTCTGACTGTGTAATTGAGTAATGTGATGAATGATGAAATAGTAAAGCATAAAGAAGAAATGATATAAATAAAAATGATGTAATTAAAATTCATTTAATATTTACTGTTAAGAATTAACATTATTTACTGTCAAATTATTCTCATATAAATTTATTCATTACTTATCTTTCATTCTTTCTTCATTCTCTTTTTTCTCTTCACTCTTCAAATACAAATGTTCTTTTTAACACACAATGTATTTCTCTTGAAAGCAGAGAAGTTAACATTGTATTTTGAATAGATTGTAGTTTTATGAATTTTTTATATTTATTAATATAATTATTAAGTAAATCTCTTTTAACTTTCTTTTTGAGATGAGCTGAGAAAATTGATAGTGTAATTAATTATAAAGATGCTGTAATATTGACTAATTTATTTAAGTTGTGATATTTTAGTCTTTTAATAAAAAAATTTAATGTATATGCATCAGTCAGCTATCTTCATAAATATTAAGTTTTATATTTTTGTTCAAATCATTAAAGTCATTATCTGAAGTATTATGAGAGTTGCACTTTAAAATATCATAAATGATTTAATTTAAAGTATTAGTCAAGTTGTTATCTAAAATGTCAGAAAAGTTGTAATTTAAAATAAATATATAAAATAAATATTCTATATCTATATCAACTTGAACTTAATCATTATAATAATTTTAATAATAATTTTATTTAATTAATCTCTTCAATAAATAATAATATCTTAAGCAAGATTGAATAGTTATTCAATCTTAACATTAGTAAAAAATATAGTAAGAATATTCTTAATCATTGTAGCTAATACTAAAAAGATCATAATCTATAATTTTTAATATTTTAAAATGTTAAGATCATTCTTATTGATTGAGTACAGTAAAGAATTTAAGTATTAAATTAGTTTTTAAATTAATAGTTATATGTTATTAACTTAAGTCTTGAATTGCTGTGCTTTTGTGATGAGATTTATGAATAATTTAATGATAGATAATGTTAAATTCTGAGTATAATTATGTAATAAAGCATTTTTATATAAACAATAACAATCTTTATAATAAGTCTGAAACTCAGTTCAATACTATATATAATATATCTAATTTTACTTAGTTGACTGTACATCTCAGCAATCAATGATGTACATTAAAAATACATATTAAAAAGATCAATAAAGAATATACTTAATACAGTGAAAGTTTCTGTGTAAAATTAAAAATAATAACAATATTATATAATAAATTATTTTCATTTTCTATCTATATATAATACTTCTACATCTTAATTAATGCTTTCTCAATAGCTATCTTTAACTTTGCTGTTTACTTCAAATTTAAATTTAAATTCTTTATGTTATTCTGATTCTTTAGATAATTAAAAAGATTAATGTATATAAGAAATGTTTTGTGTATAATTAAATTATATATTTAACTTATTGACTTTGTGTATTTTTTAAAGAGTTAAAGAAACATTATTATATATATAATTTGCTGTTACTTCTACTCAGAAATATATAAAATTTTAAGTTTTATACTTAATTTTATAATTCTGTTACATTCTTGACTGATTCAGACACATATATTATTGTAAAGTTAATAAATTCTTTATATTATATTATAAATAAAGTTTCATTGTGTTTTAACATTCTGTATAAGTGTCAGAGCAGAATGTAAATAAATGAAGTATTAAATTCTTTTAAATATTTTGTATTGCTGTAAAGAGAAATTTGTAGCAATAATAAGCTATTAAATCTAGATATTTAAGAATGTATTAATCATATCTGTTAAAACTATCTGTTAGAACTATCTGTTAAAAATAAGATAATAATATATTTTAAATAAAGTATTAAATAGAATAATTTTCTTAATGATTTATGTTAAATTATTTGCTAAATAATAAAATAATTAACTTATTAACTGTCAATATCTTTAATAAGTTAAGTAGATTCTTAACAGCTAGCTGAATAACATGTATAAAGTAAGAAATAATATTGACTGCAGTTTATTATATAATATCTTTTTTTTAAAAAGTTTACTTAAAGTTCTCTATATAGATTCATTGTTGCTACAGTTATTCATAGTCAATACAAGAAGATGCTTTTTCAATTTATATTTTTAAAGAATTGTAAAGATCTCTGTAGTCATTGATTAATCAGTATGTTAATTATAAAAAAATTAAAAGATAAAAAGAATTTTCTGATAATTTCAGTTTTTGTTAATAAAGTAAGTAATAACACTCATAAAGATCAGATAATTGAGACTGATTTAATTATTAAGTATAATTAAGATTTTAATAATTTGCTTAAGCTCAATAAAAAGTGTTTTTTAAATGTTTTAATGTTGCATCTTTATTAAATTATTAAATCAATGTTTATTAAACATCAATGTATCTGACTGCAGCATTGTCATAATATCACTATGTACTCATACTAAATTATAGCTGAACTTCTTACACAACAATTGATAAGTAAAGTACTATATAGACAGTCTTTACATACAAATCTTTTAAGTTTCTTAGTTGTTAGTCTTCATCAATACAAGATTTTAACATTAAAACTTCATCAAATAGCTGTCATAATGTATTGTCTCACATTGTTACATATCTTACTCATCAGTCTCTTATAGATAAGAGGTTCATGAATTCACAATTTTAACAACTTTATCTTTTTAAAGAGTGACAATTCATTACATTACAATATGCAGACTAGAAGTCAGCAAAATGAGATAAAGTTATTCTCTGACTATATTGAGACTTAAGTGATCTTTAAAGAATAAAAATCTACAGAGATTCAGGCTGTTATTTAGATTACAGAAAAGAAGAATTAATATTTAAATGAATAGATCTGTTTAACTGAAATTAGACAGACTAATAATGAGAAAAGATGATGATTCATAGAAATCAATTGTGAACTGTAAGCATTTAATATGCATAATGAGATCAATAAACTTTTAAGAGATAAAGATTCTTGAGTCTCATTTAAGAAAGAACTATATACAGAATCTTTTTATGCTTTCATTAATTCTTTAAATTCAACAAAACAACATATATTCAAAGTCTTGTATGCACTTTCAGCAAAATGAACTCAACAATTAAAGAACTTATTCATATATAATGAAAAGTTTATCTGTAAACATACTGAGTTTGTACACAGTACTATGATGACATTTCACTTAATTTCTTAAAACTTCTTTAATAATCACAATAAAATTCTCTTTGTCATGCAGTTCTTAGCAGAAGAATCTTAAGATTCATAATTTTGTCACATTAATGAGAACAAACTTCTGAATAACAAATTATAAATATTCTTTTTAAAGTTTCTGCTCAATCTTGTTGAGAACTCAGTGAACTGCAGATTTAATACAGTACAGAAATACTTAAAAGTTATGCAGAAATCTACTTAATTAATTTAAGCTTTTATAACATATTTTAGCATGCTGAAAGATCAGCTCTCAAGTTATACAGAGAAACAGAGAATAAGTTATTTTTTTATAAAACTTTAATTAAAGATTTAAACAGCTTTAATTAACTATTAAGATCTCTTAAAGATAAAAGAAAGTCTAATAGCTTTAATTATTAAGCTAAAGATTAATCAGTGATCTGTAAATAATTGTATAATTTGAAGTTACATCATTAAGAAAATTTATAAACATCATTTATATTCTTTTACTCAGGCAGCAAAGTCACAGCAGAACAATTATCTCAATTCTAAAATTACAAAATTAAGTCATCATAACAATGCAGACAAACTCTGTTTTAAGATTGATGTTAAAAAGAATAACTACTATAACTATGAGAGATCAGATCATTTTGTAAAGAACTGTAGAAGTTTCTTAAAAAATCTTAATTACATTAAGATTAATGTAGTTAAGACAAAAAAAGACAGAGTCTTGTTGATTATGCTTTAGTGACAAAAATTAGATTAGAGATCATAAAGAAATTTAGCATTATAAAGAAAGATTAAATTTATATTAAATCTAATTAAATCTCTGTTAATGTACTGTTGAGCACTGCAGTAAAGATTAATGTGATGTTTTAATGATATGTTGTTGCTCATTAATTAACATAAATTAATGTGAAACTCTCAAGATCAGAGCTTCTAAGAGAACAATATGTTCACTGCTATAATGTATATTTAATGAAGTATAGACTCATCAACAGTTAAGAATAAGAGTAAATTGAAGAGTAGTTATTTTATATTTTAAATAAAAATGAATCTGAACTCATCTTTGATCTCTTAGATCTGAAATGACAACACATTTATATCAATTGTAACTTGTACACATAACACTATAAAATAAAACAAATGCCTCTAATTATTAATGAGTCTGAGACATTTATCAACAACATTTAAAATCAATTTACTGTTTATGCATTGTTAATGATGCCTAAGACAGACTCATCAACAACTGCTGTATATGTTGTTAACAATATGTTAATGCTATCTTAACAATACAATAAATATGTAAATCTGTTCTTTAAAGAGAATGTTAACAAGCTATTATCTCATTAAGATCATAATTATGTCATAAAGACAGAGAGACATAAATTATTTTATAATTCACTTTACAATCTGTTAAAAACAGAGCTATAAGTGCTTAAAGAATATCTAGATAATATTTTAATAAAGAAATAAATACAACATTTTGTTAACTCTGTAAAAGCATCAGTTTTGTTTGTCTTAAAAAATGAAGAAAGCTTACATTTATGTAACTTATGATAGCTGTGCTATTAGTGTGGTGCCACCTTTTAACAGAAGCTATCATAAAATACAAATATTTTCAGAATTTATGAACTTTTATCATCACTTTATACAGAGATATTTTAAGATCACTGCTTCTTTAACTGATCTGTTAAAAGACAGTAAGAACAGTAAGAAGATAGATGCATTTAAGTAATTATAAATAATAATATAAGTATTTTGCAAGCTTCACAACATCTTTATATAGACATCTATCTTAATGCACTTTAACTTAAAGTTAAGAGCTCAGATTAAAACTGATGTCTTAATAGTTAAGTTAATAAATATTTACTTACAGCTTTAAACAGATGCTCAATGACACTCTGTTGTCTTCTAATTAAGAAAGTTAAATCTAACTGAAATATACTATAAAACTTATAATTAAGAATTGTTGACAATCATAAAGACATTTAAACACTGATAATACTATCTTAAGAATAGTCATTATCTCATTAAGATATTTATGAATCACAATAATTTATGAGAATTTATGAATGTAAAATCATTAAATAAAAGACAAACACATTAAGTCATGAAGCTAGCTGCTTATGATTTTATAATTATATATTAATCAGAGAAAACAAACCTCACTAATGTGCTGTTGAGGCACTCTGACTACAAAGTCAAGAAAAACATAAATAGATTGCTGTCAACATTGCAACAAAAGCTGATCACATTTAGATCTGCAAATTATACTGATCATTTTATTAAAAGAATATTGATTAAGCACTTAGGCTGAAGATCATAACTGTTAAAGATAAGTTAACAGAAGATTTAGAAAGTCTTTATTCAGAAATAAATTAAAAAACAATGATTATATATTTAATTCATTTATACACAATGTAATAGAAGAGCTGCTTAACTCTGTTGCTGAAATTATTGATTGTAAACAGTTTATTTTATGTACATTAATTTAGAAAGTGACTGACAGCAAAATGATACATAACAAAAAGCAATCATTCTTTTTTAAACTTCTTTATCTCTTGCAGAACACTGATGTTTTAACAGTAAAGATGTAATAAAACTTAAAATTACAGAATAATTGTAGTTATCAAGACATTAATGACAGTTTATGAATGTTTAATTTCATTGAACTACTTCATTACAAGAATAAGATATATATATTATTTAATGAAGCTGTTAAGAATGAGCTCATGAAGCTGTATTATAATGATGTTTTAGCAAAACATTATAAAGTAAACAGAACAATTAATTTGCTGTTCAGAAAGTATTATTAAGTCAATATAATAAATGATGTTTAAGAATATGTTGCTTTATGTGCTGTATGTCTAAGAATTTAAGTATTAAGACATTATTTATATGACAAATTACAGTCATTGTTACTATCTACTTAATTATAAAAGAAAATAACAATGAATATAATCACTGATTTGCTGTTTAGCAGATAAGAAACTAATGTTTATAACTTCATACTAATAATTGTGAATTGTCTTATAAAGATGACTTAATATATTTCTGTTACTAAAAAACTCACTGCAATCAAGTTAACTAACATATATATTGAACAGATCATATGTCACTATGAAGAACTTAAAGATATTGTCTTAAACTGAGAATCAATCTTTATTAATACATATTGATTTAAATTCTGTTATCAACTTTAAATGAAGTGAAGATTAAGCATTATCTTTTATTTATAAATTAATGATTAAATTAAAAGACAGAATCAAACTTTAAAACATTATCTATATTATTATTGTTGTAAAGAATAAGATAACTGAATGTTCTTTCTGTTAATGACAGAGTTTACATATGCAAACAGAAAATATATAACAATTAGTTGAATATCATTCAAGACATTAATGAGTTATCACTTAAGAATTACTCAACATGTTAAGAACAATGTCTGTAAAAAGAAGATGTCAGTAGAGAAAGATTAAGTGCAATAAATGAAGAAAATTTGTGTCACAATGATAAAATGATGACAAGTTGCTGTAAAAGCACAAGTTAAGTACTTTAACAAAAATTATGTTTAAAAAAGCTACAACATTGACAATCTGATGCTATTGTTCATTAAGAACTTAAAGCAACACAGATTAAGCAAAAAACTGTTGTATAAATTTATTAAGTCTTTTTGAATTGTCAATCTTATTAATAAATAAGCATATTAACTGACTCTGTCTACTTACTACAGAATTCATAATGTATTTTATGTCTCATATTTAAAGTTTCATAAACACTGTCTGAACAATAATTTTTTGTTAGAACTGTTCTTCTTAGATCTCATAAATAATGAGAAAGAATACAAGATTGAAGAGATCTTAAGCAAGAAATAAAGAAAAGAATAGTTACAATATAAAGTTAAGTAAGTAGAATACTTGACAGAATACAATAAGTGACTTTGAGTAAAGAATATGAAAGATATAAAAGTGTTGTGATAAGAATATGATGTAAGGGCAGAGAAGAAGTGCAAACATAAATGAGATTTAAGAAATTAAAAACTTTTATCAAAAATATTCTACATAATATCATCTAGAAGAAGTGAAGTCAAAATATAATTAATACATTAATAAAATCTTATTAAATCACTCTGTTATCTCTGTATCTACATCACTATCAGAAGCAAAAGACAAGAATAGTGACTGCTTATTAATCTTATAATTACTGTTAAAGTAATTAAGTCTCAGCATTGAGTCATGAGAGCTTTCTGAGATGTTGTTACTTAATTAAAGAAAGAGAAGTTCATACTTGAAGTGAAGTAAGTAACATGATGATGACAGTAAAGTGCAAGAAAATTAAGAGAATAAATTATAAAGTAAAAGATGTTTAACATAAATATCTGCATTGCAGTGACTGCTTACTGCTTTTAAATTATGAGCAGCAACAGATCATGAATCTTTGCAGATTTGTGATGATCACTGTGATGTCTCACAACATAAATGATGTTAACAGTGATATGCTTAATAAATAATGTCTATATATAATTGAGACAATGCTGAAGCTGAGACTGATGAACATTATTGATTATTATGATAACAATATAATTAATAAATGCATACAAATTATTAATTTAACAGTTAAAGAATGCAGAGATCTATTACTGTTAATGCATTATAAGATGACAAGAAACTTTCTGTTAAATTGAGTTGCACAGCTTTCAGAGCATCTTGCAATAGTTGTAATTTTAATTCTTAATAATGTTGCATTGATTGATGTTATTGCTGATATGCTTTGAATATTAAAGACAACAGAGAGAATTTAATTTGTTGTTAATGTAATGATTATGATGTGACATTAAGATGATGTCAGTGTGAGTAAACAAGAAGATAAAGAAATCACTGAGAATATAATATTATGAAGTGATGACACTTCTGAGAGCTGAGATAAAAATGAAATTGAGATGCAATGTGTGTAATGACATTACTGTGAAAGAGAAATGTTGCATATGATACAGAGATGTTCACTAATTGTAGTCTTAGACTCAGTACTTTTTTAAGTGATGAGTTGCTTACAGACTGATTGCACTTCAAGAATCATATTTTGTGATGTTAACAATGCAATAATGATTATTAAGTAAGCATTTTTAATCAAATCTGTCAATAATGACTTATCTGTAACTTGAGGAAGTGAAGACAGAGTGTGAAAAGATGATGCTTTGTTGTTAAAAAGATTAAATAAATATAATTATATCTACATACAATGACAAGATCTCTGCTGCTGTTTCTTCTGCACAACAACTTTATTCAGAATGTACATCTCATCATTGTTGTGCAGACATTTTGTCAATAAGTTTATCTTAAGATACTTACATTTCTTGTACTTAATATTCTTTTTCATCACATTCTGTTTCTGCATTTCATTTCAGCAGAGTAAATATGTTAACAATGTTACTTATGATATTCATTACATTCTTAACTGTCTTAACTCTTACAGACTTAATCTTTAAGATTGACTCTGATAAGTTTGTTAACTTGTTAATGTTCAAGACTGTGTTGATGAACAGTGTCTGATGATGAGAGTGACAGAAACTTAAAGATTTATTGTTGTGTTT
>JAABUY010000920.1_pt1 | contig 44551 bp, 29 predicted proteins | sample 5560271 | NCBI WGS metagenome assembly JAABUY01 (sample SAMN10711886, study PRJNA513374) | rock metagenome | isolation source: Antarctica rocks | place: Antarctica: Victoria Land, University Valley
CCCTCCCACCCCCGTCCTCCACCCGCTTCGCAATCCACACATACCCATTCACCCCCAACACCACATCCACGTCCCCACCGCCATTCCCCGTGCGCACCGTCCACACCTGCCGCCGCGCCCGCACCACCCCGCCGCCCCCACCTGCCCCGGCCACGGCGAGGAACAGGCCGTTGCGCAGCTTGCCGTACTTCAGGCTGCGCGTGTGCAGCGCCGCCCCACCGTCCTGGAATAGCGACTGCACCTCCGCCACCACCAGGTCGCCCTCGGCGAAGAAGGTCCGGATCTGCAGCTCGTCTGCGCCCGTGCGTTTGCGCTGGATGCCGCCCGGTAGGTTGATGGCGGAGAGTGGGAGCTGCGCTAGCTGCGCCCCGGCCACGTCGACTTTCCAGCGCTTCGTTTGTACCTCGACGATTCGGCCTACGACGAGGTCGCCGATCTCGGGCGTGTACCTTGCGCGTAGCGGCCGGACGGAGAGGAGCTTGTTGGTTTTTTGGACGGTGCCGGCGACGGTGGCGATGATGGAGGGGGTGTTGGGGAGGGTGTAGGTGCCGTGGCCTCTGTGGTGGGATAAGTACGTGGGCGGTCAGTGAGGGGTGGAGTGGAGGGTGGTGTGGAGGGTAGGGTGGGTTGGGTGCGTACCTCATCCATTGCGGGTCGTCCGTGACGGTTTCGCCGGGCGTCACGATGCCCTTGCCCGGCGGTTTTGCTCGTTTCGTGGGTCGGCGGTCCTGCATCATGTCTACGTCGCCGTCGGAGTCGAAGCCGCCGTCGCCGGATGATGCGCTGTCGTAGTCTGCTGCCGCTGGGGCTGGCGGTAGGATTGTGATAGCCATTGGCCAGTAGGAGCCTGAAGATTGGGGAAGGCGGGTTGGTGTAGGGTCCGGACTGTGTTCGTAAAGGTGCCCGAAAGAGGCAGATGTTGCGATTTCAAGAGATTGGCGCCTACCTCATGTGAGAGGGTTTCAAATCAGATTCAAGTTCACCCAAAATAAAGTAGTGCCTCAGCACCTAGTCAAATGCTACCAGGAGAATTTCCAAAAATATTGACCAGACTGGGGTTTGAACCCAGGACCTACTGCGTACGAAATGTTAAGCAGTCGTGATAACCAACTACACCATCCGGCCAGGATGAAGATTTCACTCTCTGCGACTCAAGCCACAGGAATGAGAATGCTTGCTGCTTATATCTGTACATATATGATCAATAATTCTGACTCTACAGTTTACAGGTGTGTCTCCCATCTAAGCACCGCACAGCATGTTCTCACCAACGCGCAAAGCCCTCCTCCCACCATGCAGCAATGCAAGCGCCTCCGCCCACCCTCACCACCACCTGGCTAAACTCCCTCACCCAACCCCACGACGACGACAACACCACCCCCACCCCCACCCTCTGGCCCCACTCCCCCTCAACGATCCTCACAACCAGCACCCTCAAATCCCTCACCCTCGGCACCGGCACCTCCATCTACGACACTCTAACCCCCCACCTCACCACCACCACGCACGAACTCCTCCTGGTAACCTGCTTCTGGGCCCCCTCCCCCTCCCTCACCTCTCTCACCCACCTCCTCCGCCACCTCTCCACCAAATCCCTCTCCCGCCCGCCGCACACCCCGCGCATCCGCGTCCGCATCGGCCTCTCCTCGCGCTCCCTCGTCCAGAAACTCACCCACACCGCCTCGCTCGCCGGCCACGTCTACGCGCCATCAACATGGGTCTCGAAGCTGGGCCTCCCCGCGCCCGAGGAGCTGCGCGGGCTGGACCTGCAGGTCAAGAGCGTCTTCGTGCGGCCCTTTAGCGTGATGCATCCCAAGTTCGTGGTGGTGGATCGCCGGACGGCGTGGCTGCCGAGCTGCAATGTGAGCGGGGAGGCGTGGTTCGAGGGGTGTGTGGAGCTGGAGGGGCCGGTTGTGGGGGGGGTGGTGGAGTTTTGGCGGGGGGTGTGGGGAGGGGACGATGACTTTCGTGCTCTGCCGTCCGATCCCCCGCCTCCGCCTCCGCCGGCGGCAGCCACATCGACCCCCACCCCGTCCACATTAACATCCACACCCCCCTCCACCCACCCCCCTCCTGCCCCCCTCTCCCACACAACCACCTTCCCCCCCACCCCAATCCCCACCCCAACCCTCCTCCTCCCCTCCCCGCCAACCCGCAACCCACACTTCCGCCCCCTCCCCTGCCAACCCTTCCCCCCACCCCCAGCCACCCCACTCAACACCTTCCTCCTACACGCCTTCCACTCCGCCACACACAACATCTACATCCAGACCCCCAACCTGACCGCCCCCCCCGTGCTGGCCGCCCTGCTCGCCGCCCTGGCCCGCGGCGTCGACGTGCACGTCGTCACGAACCGGCGCCTGATGGTGCTCGAGCAACTCGTCACGGCCGGCACGGTGACGGAGGTGTGCGTTTGGTCGCTTGTGAGAAGGTATCGGCGGCTGAGACGGGCGAGGGCGGGAGCCGGAGCCGGAGCGGGCGCGGGAGCAGGAGCGGGTGATGAGGAAGAGAGGGGAGGGATGGGGGTGGGGAGGTTAAGGGTTGGGTATTATCGAAGGCCGGCGTCGGGTGCTGTTCGAGGAGGAGGGGAAGCGGTGGGGGAGGAGCCGGTGAAGTCGCATCTGAAGATGACGGTCGTGGACGCGGAGGTGGTGGTGCTGGGAAGTGGGAATATGGATCGGGCGAGTTGGTACACGAGTCAGGAGCTGGGCGTTGCGTTTTTCTCGGCGGGGATGGCGGGGAGGATATTGGGGTTGGTGAGGGGGTGTTTGGTGGGGAGGGTGGAGGAGTACTATTGTTCTCCGTAGCAGGAGTCATAAGGGGCTCCCACAAAGGGTCGGAGTTATCTCTGTGTGGATGGTTCTTGGGACATTGGTCATACTTTAGGCAGACACCTTTCGTTTGTGAAGCTATGATGCATAATCTCAAACCAGCGCTCGCCCCGACAGGTATCACAAGTCCCGAAGACGCCGTCTTATGGAAAACCGTTCCCATCGACGGCAATGTCGCAAAAAACAAACTCTCGAAGGAAAAAGCAGGAAGGCTACCGCCGTTTTCCGCTCTGCATGTTCGTAAACAGTAGCTTAAACCCATTACACAGAGCCTTCATGTCAGGGTAAGGATTCCGCTGCAGCTCGAAGGCGTGCGGGATGACCTTGACGGGCCAATTTTGCAGCTGCGCGTGCTGGCCGGCTTTGAAGCAGAGGAAGAAGTAACCGGGGTGTTTGGGATTGATGCAGAAGGCGTAGTTGGAGCGTTTGGGGTTCGCTTCCGTGTAGGTGGTCAACCATCGCTCTGTCATCACATCGGTCAGTCTTGCCTTTGTTCGAGGAGCTCGATGAAAAGATAGATTAGAAAGGAGGGGGGAAACGGACCGGTGTCGGCCTTGCTGCCATTCTGAAATTTCTCGTGCAGCATCATTTCGTCGACTTTTCTCGCCATGGCCTTTACGTGGTTGACGATCAGTTCGTCCAAGTCGCTGTACGTGTACTTGCCGCCAATCTTCAACGTCTTGCCGACCGAAAACTCATTGTCCTTGTCTAGCTCGAGGACATCGATGTGCTGGTAGATGTTATCCGACACTTTCCAGGTCACGGCCAGATGATCGAGTCCTTTTGAAGACGGTCGAATCACCACGTCGCCACGAGCCTGAGAGCCCAGGTATTCCTCCGCCTGAGCTGCGTTGAAGGATCGGAATAAAGGATGCTTGATGACCCTTTGCGTCCTTCCGGAAACATCGTTCTTTTCTTGAAGCATGTCCTTGTCCTTTTGCTCTTCTCGGTCATCCCATTCATCGCGCAAGCGGTCGATTTCTTTGCGATAGGGTCTTCGGAGGGCATCCTCGCGTAGTGATAGCGTGGCGCTCAAAGCCTTGCGATTCAAATATTGAATCTTCGCTTGTACAGTTTGATGCAATGAGAAGATTTGCTTTGCAGTTACGTCTAATCGGTCCGTAAGCTCCATTTCCGGCACAATGCCGTCTATCCCGCAGTCAAGTCTGGCATCGATGTGGTCGTCGGTGATCCTCTTGATCGATATTGGCACTATCATGCCTTCACAAAGAGAGTCACGAGTTTCCCCGGTGAACATCGTGAAGATCTCATCGGTTGACAAGAGCGCGAAATTGCGGCGAAGCTCTTCATACGGTTGTTGCAATTCGGCCCGAATTGTCTCAAGTGTGGCTCGCTTCCTCTGGTTGAAGTTCCTCTCCAACTGCTCGGCGTACTCCTCCAGAATCAGGTCATTGACCTTTTCCTGGGCGTCATCCTTAATCAGTTTTCGAACTATAGCTCCAGGTCCGTTCTCATCAACTTCAGCTTTGATGTCTTCCTCGTCCAGTTCAAGCGCATCAGCGGCCATCTTACGACCGAGATCGTAATCCTCAGGGTGTACTCGAGTATTGTCAAGGTAATCGGATGACGGCTCGGAGCTGTCGAATTCAATATACAAGAAACTAGCACAATTGTTCCACACTCGGGGACCGACAGCTGGGAGCTTGCCTTCCTCAGGATCACCGACAAGCTCAGCGCGCGTTGAGACGACACCTCCGTTGAGGTTTATTGCCTTCAAGAGCTGTGATGCTTTCCTTGGCCCAAGCCCGCAGACGTAAGGCAGCAGATTAGCTGTATAAGTGTCACTGACCGCTTCGTTGACGTCTACCCCACAGAGATTGACCATGTCCACCATTGCTGTCTCGAGGTGTTTCAAGATCTTCTCTTGTGGTACGAGTTGTTGACTCGGATCGAACGAGATGGAAACAACGTCTCTTCCGAGCGATGCGTACTCCTTCATCGGGTTTTGGAGATACTTGGCCAAGGCGACACAGTATTTCGTCAGCGGTGCAAGACCTGGGTGCTCAACATTGGCCCGATCGCTGGTCTGGTAGAGCCGAGCAACTTCATCATTAACAATGACAACTTCAAGTTTATCGCTTGTGTCGTTGCCGTCTTCGTCTTCGTACTCTGCTCCTCTAAGGTCTTTTCGTTCCACAATATCATCAATCTGCTTGAACAGCCTCCGTGTTTCAACAGAAAATCCAGATACACCAATTACGTCTGGTTTACGACGTTGGACAAGCTCGACAAAGGCCGCCACTTCTGGGCTGTCATCGATGTTTCGGTCGGCATCACCCAAGTTGAGGTCGGTAAATTTGCCGTTTTCGAGTACACGACCATCCTCTTCGACCCAAGCCCAACATATAGCATCACGACCCGCCTGGCCGGTGCCGTTGGAAAGAGCGAGAACTCTCGGAATGGTGCCTAGTATCATCCCCTTAGGTTTGTAAGGAGCTTGATCCAGTTTCTTGGAGAACTCCTCTCGACATGCTTTGGCGACGTGATTCTCGCACTCGGTTTTCATGTTTTCTTTTACTCCACGAGCCATAATCTTGTCAAGTTTTAATAAAGCCATGTCCAGAACTTCACGCCGTTCTCGATTCCACGCATCAGCGACTTCGCTGAAGTTGTCGGACTCCAGATCGCGGTACAGACGCTTCTTGAAGTCGTCGTAGCCTTGTAGCCGAACCTTGACTTCTACCAGACCTTCGTCCTCGGCTTTAAGCATGCGAAGATATAGTTCCGGTTGACGGGCGATATCGCCGAGTTGCTGGTTCCGGAGATACTTGAACTCGTAGTATGGATGTTGCTCATCAATCTTACGGAGTCCTTTATCTGTTCGGAAACAGTCGACGATCCCGTTCATATAGTAAGCCTGTCTCATGACCTTCCGCATTTTGGGACTCATGGTAAGTTCCTCGGCAAACATAGCCTTGGCGGCTCGGAGTGCTTGGGCTCCAGAAGAGTAGTCGGGCGGATCTAGGATTGCTTCACTGTCTGCCATATCGTCGGGACGCTCGCTGGGATCCTCGGTGTACTGACGTCGGCCTTCCTTCAGTGCGTTTTGAGCAAAGGCATCCGCAGAGATGCCAAAAGCACGGACTAGACCGTAGACCTTGCCATTACGGATTCGTTCAAATAAGGATTTCGAAGAACCTGGTCGGCGTTGTGCACCGCTGATCTCAGCTTCGATCAGTAGAGCCAGGTCCTTCAGCTGTGACGAGTGTTGAAAGTGAAGGTGGTCCTGAACGTCTTGGAGTTCCTCTACTGTGACTGCGACTGGTAGCATTTCCTCAAACACGGGATCCTGAATGCTTGAGACGCTTTGCAGGTTGTCGTATGTCCGCTGCAGAGCACTTCTTTTGTCAACCAGAGCTCGAAACTTGAGATCCATCTCAAATATGTCCCACAGATCGCTTTGATTGAGAAGTTTCTCGGCACTGACAACGTACTGCGGTGCGCTCTGACTGTAAGGGTCGGGCGTGACAGCAATTTTTGCGGCGTGTATTAAGTAGTCCTTTCGGTGCTGAAATATGAAGGGTACTTCATACTCGTCCGTAATCATGAACTCCAATACCTTTGCAACGGATTTCTGGAACGGCTCTCGAAGATCCGGATCTAACCGCTTCTTCGGCAGCATCAGATTTGAGATCCACAGCGCTTCCTCCTTGAACTGTTCGTCCGTGAGAACGATGTGCTTATACGGCTGCCTGGCAAGCTGGAACCGTTCCGGTTCATCCGTGTAGCGTATCTGGTTATCTTCCTCCGTCAACATCTTCTCAGCCAATTGCGACGGCTCGAAAACATCCTTCAACTCAAGGCCCTTGTCGGGGTCTGCGTCATGTTCGTCCTGTTCGTCTTGTAATTCCAATGCCCAGTCGTACTCGTTGCCATCACCAAAAGCCATTCTCATGTCTTCCAAGGCTGCCTCATCCAAGCCGGCGGCTTCAGTGAACTCAGCACCGGCAAGACCCCTTTTCGTCGGCCGTGCGACCTCAAGATCGTCAAGGCGTTGGTCTCGGTCGTCGTCCTCGAAAACATCATCTTCGATAAAATCTACGAATTCATCCGCAAGCCCCCGTGGTTCTGCGCGTGCGGCACGACGTTCGTCGTATGCGTGTGGCGCATCTTCTTCGTCATCGGTGTCAAAGATATCATCCACCCCCCGTGACGGTCGATTGACACGGTCTTCCTTGTATCCACGTTTCAGGCGTTTCAATTTCGGCTGCTGGTCGTCAGCACCGCCTATACACACAGCACAGCCCAGAGCCATACCTCACTCGTTACCCTCCGCTCGAAGTCTGGATTTGCTTCTCCAATCAAGTCGAGATCTTCTTCATCGAGATCGGCCTCTTCCTCCTCTCGCTCTTCTCTCCTTCTCTTCTTCCTTTCACGTCTCCTTCGATCCCGCTCTTCAGGTTCTTCATCCTCGTCGACAATAAAGCCTTCCCTGACCTGTAGACGAGAAAAGGATCAGTCCAAGCGTCATGCAGACTGCAGCGCCGGGGCCAGAATCTTACCGCTCGGGCAGCGTCCTCGTCGTCATCATCTTCCTCTTCCTCACTCGAATCATCCAAGTGGCCGTTGACGCCGTTCGTCCTCTTTACAGCCTCGCCCGTTTCTTCATCGAAAGATTCATCGTTCTCCTCATCGTCCAGCTCGGCCTCGCCTTCAATAAGATCCCTTGCGCTCATCTTGTCGTATTAGAATAGTGCTAGGTAGCCGGTACGACTAGGACTGTGGTGTTTTGGTCATCAACAAGTCGTTTTCAGCCTTGCGAAAGGGGATTGTTGATGAACAGTGCGGTGAGGTTAGTATGCTGGTTGCGAATTGACATCTCAACTTCAGTTCTAGCGGAGTCACGTCAAACAGGCGCGCGGCTGGCACTACCGGATATGTGTCACATGTTTGATATGGTTACTCCATGTGATATTGCTGCTTACTCATCTCTTACTAAGCACCCCTATTTATGTCTTAGTCATCATTTTCTATATATACTCTACATAGTGTAAACAAAAAGAAACAACTTTCTACAGATCAATTCACATCTGATAGCATCAAAGATTTAAGACATACTTTTAAACAGCTTTAAAACTTAAGCTTTGATTTAAGTTAATTTAATTTATATTTTAATTGTAAAAGTTTTAATGCAATAATACATAAATTATGTATTCACTCTCTCTTCAATACTCATCACTACTTCAGTATTGAGACTACAGAATAAAAAAATGAGTTTTTACATTATATTATATGAAGAAAAGTTCTATCTTTCTTATATTGTGACATGTCTGACAGCAATTTAAACTAAATCAGAATTAATTTATTAATTAATGTCTTTAATTATTTACAATCTTTCAGTATGAAGTTTAACTCTATTTTTATAATGATGAATAAATTTATTATCATTAATCAGTCATCAATGTCAGAAACAGCTTCTTAAGTCAATTACAAGACAATAATAAGTTAAATTGCATTTCTTTAAACTCAATTAAAAAATATTTATGCTGATTAATTAATCTCTAGCTTTATGTCTAAAACTATATCTTTATTTAGTGCAGCTTTAAAAACTTAAAAAATATTTAATATAATAATATCTTTCTCTGCAATAATGTTCAAGAATTCTCTGAAGATGAAGGCATCATTTATTTATAAGAATAGTTAAAAAGAAAACACTACAAAGATGTAAATTCTTAAAATAAAAGTTTATTTTCAATTCTACAAAATGTTAACAAATTAACTTCTGAACAATGAAGCAAAGATTACTGTTATGATTAATTATTTAAAAGATACTGTCAAAGTATGATGACTTTAAAAAGAAGAATAACTTTAAGCTGAAGAAAATTCATTAAACATTAAATCTCAAAATATAAATGATTTCTTTTTAACATTTTTACTGATTTTTAAAAATATTAATGAAATAAAACATCAACATCACTGTTATGAGGCTCTGAAACAAATGAAATCAATTCAACAATATAAAGTAAAGTTTATAAAGATTGTACAACTTCTTCAGTCTATATCAATTAAATATAAACAGAAATGACAGTTTACTCAAAATTTAAAGCAAAAGATTTGATTTAAACTCTGAAAGTATTTAAAGACTGAAGTGATTACTCTTAATGAGTTAATTTAATAAGTCAATTAAATTGAATAAAGTCTTCAAAAAATACATAATGAAAGTCATCTTAACATTTTCAGCAGCTTAAATTTAAATCATAATAACTTATTAAATAATTCTTGAGATCAATCTCAAAGTTATAAGAGATCAACTATATCTAAATTAAATAAGTTAAATACAGAAACTTATTGAATCTGATGTAAAAAGAATAAAGTATACTTTTATTATAAAAAGTTCTTATATATAGTTAAAGACTGCTGAGACAATAAGAACACTGATAAGAATAAAGATAAGAATAAAGATAAAAATAAAAGTAAAAATAAGAAAAAGAGTAAGAACAAAAAGAAGTTGAAGATTGTTGAAGTTAATTTAAATGATTTGAACAATTTGAAAAATTAAAGTTATTTATAAATATAGAAATGTTTATGAACAAGTTGACAGAAGCTTCTATTTAACTTAATAATGATTTAAGTAAAGCATTTACACTGAATAATCTGAAATTCTTATTATTAAGTATAATCTTCAGTTAAATCAACACTTTCAATTTAAATATATATATTCTTGCAGACTGCATTCAAGACAGACTGAATAAGATAAATATGAAAGTATTAATTAATTTAAATATAGATTAAATATATATCTTCTTGATAGTTATTAATTAAATGTTGATTAATAGTCAATATAAAATTAAATTGCTTAAAATATTCTTGCTAAATAAATAGATCATTTAATTAACTGTAAAGCTGATTTTTCATCTTAAGATAAATAGCTTTTGACAATGATTAAAAGTATGAATTGTAAATCTTTAAGAACATAATCTTATTCTGAAATTAATTTAATTGAAAGTTACTAATTTTCAGATTAATTGAGCTATAAACTGTATGATGATCTGAGATTGATAATGAAAACATCATTATCTGTTTTTAAAAAAGTAGCAACAAGCTGTAAATGAGTTAACATTAAATGTGATTGAAGAGTGTGCAGCTATGAAGACACTTTGAAATCACAGAATTGTTAAATATTTATTAGTAATTTAACAGAATTCAAAAAAGTCAGCAGCTAAACTGTTAGCTGTTATGAATGAATGATTACAAGCTGTTATTGAAGAGTTTTAATTTGTATTTAGATTGACTTTATTAGATGAACTATCATCTAAATAAATATTTAAATATAGCATTAACATCAATAACATTAAGTCTATCAACATAAATGCTTATTCTCTGTCACAGCTACAGCTGAATAAACATATTAAATAGATAACAGAGTTATTAAATAAAGATTTAATTTGTGAATTTACAAGTTTATGAAGCTTTCTGATTCTGTTTATTAAAAAGAAGAAGAATACATGATGAATATGTATTAATTACAGAGTGTTAAATAATATTACTGTTAAAAATAAATATTTACTTCTCTGAATTCAGAAATGTCTAGATTGAATTGACAAAGCTTAATATTTAATTAAGCTTAATCTCATTTTGAACTATTATTAAGTTTATGTAATCAAAAATAATACAAAAAAGACTGTCTTCAACACTCATTACAGTAAATATAAATTCATAATTATATTCTTTAAGCTATGCAATGTCTCAGTGACATTTCAGTTAATGATGAACTCTATATTACAGAGCTTACTCAACAAATTCTGTCTAATATATTTTAACAATATACTAATCTTTTCTGACTTGATTTTAGATCATTAGAAATACTTATAGATCATTCTCAGTATCTTAAAGAAACATAAGTTATATGTTAAGTTTAGTAAGTGCACTGTTGAGATAAAAATTCTTAAGTTTTGTAAACATATTATAAAGTAAGACACATTATGATCAATCTCTATCAAGATATCAGTCATTAAGAATTAATCTGCCTCAAAGATAGCACATTATGTACAGCAGTTTCTTGAACTGACTTTATATTATTGATGATTCATATAAGAATTTATATAGATCATAGCATCATTATTGAATTTGCTTAAGAAGAACAACATTAAGTTATGTATAAAGAAGAATTAACTCATTATCTGAAATACATTATGTAATAGTGTCTTTCAACAACTTAAAAATGCACTTATATTCAAATTAATACTTATTTAAGTAACTATACACAAACTGTTTACTATTGAAATAAACACTTGCAAATAGATAATTGACTGTGCTCTGATGCAGAATAAAATGAATAAGAAACTTCATTTAGTTATTTATGATGACTGAAAGTTACAAGATGCAGAGCTCAATTATTCTGTTTATAAAAAGAAGTTATTGATCATTAAGCATACACTTTGAACTTAACAGTACTATATTGAAAATAATTATATTATAATTATCATTATGAATTATGAAGATCTACAATATTTAAAGAATACATTATATCTGTTTAAATAGCTAGCTTAATGAATTGATAAATTTCAGCAATATAATCTTGACATTTAATATTAATCTGAAGCTCAGACTATTATATTAAATTTGATTAGTTATTAATTTAATTTTATAAAGAAAGACTCAGCAAATCAAGTGTTTTTAAATGCTCTGTGAGAGCTAGATAATGTGAAATGAAAGAAAGCAATGATATTGTATTTAAAAGATGATATAGAATCTGAAAAGTCACAGATTCATAAATATGTATATAAAAACAATGTGATGAATTAATTTTGACTGCATTATGATTCAGAATTGAATGACTCATATTTAATTTGAAAGTAAGACAATAGTAAAGTGTCATTTCTATAGTTTTAGTATTGTGTAGACTTTTTAAAACATATATACACTGAATATGAGCATCTAGAAGTGTTGAGACTGCTAAAAGTCATTTGACTTTAAACTTAATAATATGAACTATTACAAAATATTAAATTATTTATAAAGCATTATTTTAACTGTTAAGTTGCTCAATGACTCTGAAAACATTAAGAGATTAAAGAACATTTATATTTGATTTGTAAGAACTTATTATCATTTAAAAGATAAGAAATTAACATAATAAATATACTATCTTGAACATTCTGAGTAAAGTAATTATTAAGTTAAGTTAACTCAGCCTGACCTGAACAGAGCTTCTGAGTCAGATTAAGTTAAGCTTTAATTGTTAATTTAAAAGTCTGAGTCAAACTTAAACATTAAAGCTTAACTTGACTTAAAAGCTTTGTTTAAGTTTTAAGAATTCTGAGACTGATTAATAAATGAGCTCTTGAGACTTAACTTAAGAGTAAAGATTATGAACTTAAAGATTATTAATATATGAGTGTTATAAGTGAGCATTATATATACACAGTTAAACAGCTTTCAATTTAGTTTATTTATTTACTACATTAAGAGTTAGATATTCTCAAAATAATTTAGTAATGATTGCTTCAATTTGCATCTTTAAATGTAATATTTCAGTTATGCATGTATCTCTTAATGAGAGACATGTTCTTGTGCTAAATAATAATTCATTTTGCATAAATTACAGTCAGATTAACATTTACATTCTGTTAACTAATAAATGATAATTACTGTACAGTTCATTAGATATACTTTTAAAAAAAACAACAATATATGCTTTTACTGTCTTCTGCAAACTGTTAATGACTGAGCTTTAAAAGCAAAATATCTTATGTTGAGAAAAAACTCTCTTCAAATAATCTTAAGTTATCTTGCAGCAAAGTCTTTGAAAGAATAGTTTTGCTATTAGAAAATCTGTTGATTTCTGATAGCAATGTATTTTATGAAGAGTGATAGCTGTAGAATAAAGTATTATTATTGTTGAGAAGCAGTGTTCTAGCTGCTTCTATGAAGTAAGATAGAATTAGTGTCAGAAGCTAAGTAAAGACTTTGTTCACATTGACTGCAGTCAACATTCTTTCTACTTAGACTGAGTACACAGATTGTCTATAGGTTACACAGATCAGAATTGAGTTTAAATATTGAGTTGAGTCAGACTAACTTTTATTCAGCTAAGTTAAGTGCAGATTAACTTGACCTGATCTGTGTAGAGTCATGAGTTTTTTGTGAGTTATATATAGTCTTAGTAAGTACATACACATGCTTACTAATGTGTGTTTCTAACATGCATCTTCACAAAAAGTCATGATTTTCGTAACTTATTCAGTAATATATCTTGTGACTGTGTAATTTATCCCTATATGACTAGTTAAGGTGTAATTTATTATAACTAATATATCAATAAGCTTTCACATTTTTGAGCTCTAGCCCTGACCTTACTCATAATGACTAGCTTAAAGTTCTCAGGTTTAACTTACACAGATATGAGTAAAGTTAATCTGTGCACAAATCTGACTCAACTTAACTCAGACTCTAGCACAGATTCAGATTAGATATACTTTTTTCTGACTTAACTTAACTTTATACTCAGTCTAGTTTTACTTTTTCTGTAACTTTCTCAATCAAGATGTACTCATAGACAACACAGTTTAGAAGTTTCACTAAATGACATAATATAGCATAAGTATCTACTTTCTTTTAATAAATTATGAGCTCAAATTAACAAGAAGCTTCTTAAAGAAAGTATATACTTTTAATGTGACAGCAGCTGAGTATACTGACTTTTAAGATTTACAAAAGATTTATAATAAATTTAACTTTAACAGAATCAGCACACTGACAGTAGCTATGTATATTAGCTATTAAGATTCACAGTTAATTCAGCTTTAGCAGTATTACTGATTATTGAGATTTATAATAAATTTAACTTTAGCAGAATCAGCATTTTGCAATAGCTGAGTATGTTTAATTCAGAAAATTTACAGAAAATTAATTTCAACAAAAATTAACATTTACAGTTACTCAGAAAGCACTGTTCTTTAATAGCTTAATATGAGTTATTAAAATAAATAAACATTATTATTTTACAAAACAAAAAACATAAAAGCTTTCTATTTGTTTTACTTATATTATCTTTAATGTATACATCATTATTTTACTTTATGCATTTCTTATACTACATGTCAACTATCATCATCATAAACTTTAACAACTTCTTTATAAAGCAACAACTCATCTTAATTCTTACTTGCAAGAACTGCAATCAATAATTTATTTTTATAAAAAAATAATTAATGAAAAAAGATCTATAAAATGTTATTGAAGTCTTAACAATTAATATATCAGTTAATAAATTTTTAAACTCATTTTCTCTTAACAGTCTCAGCTTTAGAAGTTAGAAAACTGATGTAAAGATTTTATCTTAATTTATTATTTATATAAATGCAGATAATCAAGAATATCTGATGAACAAAATTAATATAAAGAATGTTTAAAATACATTAAAGTTTAAGTACAAAAAGAAGCTGCAGATGACTGAAAGACAATATTTAATGAAGTTTGTTGAGTATAAAATGTTAGAAAATGTATTCATTAAAGAAGTATAAATTTATTTAAGCAAACTCAGCAGAAAGATTGCTGCAACTTAGTTTAATATAATTAAGTTATTTAAATTAAAATGATGATTTCAGATGCTACTTTAAGTATTATTAATTAAGTATATTGTAATCTGCAATGTCATTGACACTCAGAACAATTTAGATGTCAAGAAAGATTTATAAAAACTTTAAAAAAAAGAGATATAGTTTAAGATTAATGAGACTGTCATTGTCTTGTAAATAGATAAACAGAAAGAAAATCAACATTTAATGAATTAAAATTGCAGTTCATTAAATCACTGCATAATTAATATTAAGCAACATTATTACAGATTATTTAGCTTAAACAGTAATCTTTTTTTTTATTATTTTATTAAATACTTTCTTTGCAACAATTTTCACTTCATTAAAGATTGCAAATTTCTTTCTGATATTAAGTAAAATACTTAAAAAAAGATAAGCAGATTAACTGCAGTCAAGTTATACAGATTAACTGCAGTTAAGTTGTATTAAAAGTCAGTTTATAAAGAAAAAGAAAAGAGACACAGAGTCTTTAATACAGAAGTTAATGACAGTAATGATAATGATTTCTTTTTTAAATTTAAAAAAAAAAAATTAATGATGAAATTACTGCTCTATTTAAGAAGACTGTCAGTAAAATGCTTAAATCTAAATGAGTTGCAAACTTTAAATTCTTCTTATATATAATTAATTAACTTCAACTCTTCAGTGACTCTCTTATATAAATGAGATGTCAGCAAATTAAAGTTAAAGAAAGACATTTATATTCTTATTATTATAAAGTGATCATTATGCAAGTCAAATCAGAAAATTCTGTAAGATTGAGTTCAACATTCTATATATTTAAACTTGAGATTAATCTTCTATCAAGAAAGTAAATGTGCAAAATAAAACTGCATAAAAGCTTTAATCAATACTGTCTTTAAATGTATAATAAGCACAACAAGACTATAATAGAAGCATTAAAGTGAGACAAAGTCTATATAATTAAATATATTGTAAAAAGTCTTAATAAATTTACTTTAATATCTATAATGCATACATTACATTCAGAGACTTTCTTCTCTGTTACTGCTTTAAATATAAGTTTACATATTTAGATTTATAAACATAATCTTATGATCAATTTCTTAGACATTAACACTGCATCATTAAATAGAAAGATTAAGACTTACAGACTTTGATATTAACAATTTGTTCATCTTGATTTTGTAAAATTATGTAATCTTTACAAAATAACAATTCTTAAAAAGTCAATTCTCATCATTAAGAACAACAAGAACATATATGAGATTTATGTTCTGATTAAGTTCATTAATAAGTAAGATCATACTGTAAATAAAAGAAAGATTAACATTCTTGTTTTTGTCTTTATTGATATATATAATTCATTATTCTTGTCATTTAACAAATATTAATACTTTCTGAAAATAGTAGATAATCATTTCTGAAAGATATGAATGATATTATTAAAGCAATATAATGAGATTTTACAGACACTGTAAAAATGATAGCTTAAGACTGAACTTTAAATTAATGCAAAGATTCTTGCTGTACAAAGCAACAATAAAATAAAGTTAAAGTTCATTTTAAATGACTGATGTAAGTCTCTTAACATTACACTGCAATATATGATGCTCTATATGTCAATTCAGAATGACATTGTCAAAAGAGTTATCTGAATTACTGAGAACTCAGTGTGCATCATAATTAAAGAGATATAACTGTCAATAAAGTTTTAAGTACAGACAGCATAGACAGATGTTTATCTTCATAATTAAATAGTAATTGATTTCTTAATTAACAGTAAATAGACAACTCTTGAGAAAGCTTTCACTGATGTGAAGTTATTTATTAATTATATTTATATATAAAAATGTAAATGTTACAGCTACATTAATCTTAAGTTATTATCTAAAGATAAATGCAACAAATTCATAAATTAAGAATGAATAAGAGTCTTTATAAGCTATGTTGAGAAAATCATAAAGCAGTATCAGCTTTAAGCTTCAGATCTTAAGTATATCATTAAGAATTATGCTGTAAAGTTTATTAAAAGCAAGAAGAAAGACACTGTTGATCTTAAACTGCAACAACAGATATTAAATGTTCTTTTAAACAGAAGATTCATTGAACATTTATAAAAGAAGTTAATTATTGTAAAGATTATAGCTTTAGATTAAACATTCATAACTTAAAACAGTAAGATGCAGTTTAACTTGATTATGATTAAGGCTGACAAGTCTTAAAATAAATAATATGAGATTAAGTTGACTATAGTCAATCTAGATAAGTCATTAAATGAGAAGATCAACATTAATTAAATTAAAATAATGACACTTAAAGAAGTCAGAATCTTTCTGCACATTGAGATTCTGAAATGAAAGAGAAATAACAACAATAATAATTAAGATGTAGATGAGCTCTCAATTAAAATATTAAGAATTATACTGATATTTACAGCATTTTCTATAGATAAAGAAAACTTTATGATCAGATTTAATATTCTGATGTCTATTATCTATGCTGAAGCAGTGAGAGACTCAATCTGAAAAGAAATGTAAAAGAATGTTATTTATGCAAAGCTAACAGTTTTAACAGCAAATAAAACATGAAAAGAAACTGTGTCATTAAGAAGAGTCAACATTGTAATCAGTAAATGAGTTTTTAAATTTAAGCTGAACATCAACAAATTCTTAAATAAGTTTAAGACAAGACTTATGACAAGAGACTTTTTATAAATATATAATGTTGATTATAAAAATATCTTTACTTTCATTATTAAGTTTAACACTCTGCAAATCTTTCTGACTATCATTACACTTAAGAATTTAAAGTGTCATCAAGTAAATGTCAATAATATCTTTACAGAATTCTTTCTGAAGAAAATAATTTATATAACATTTTTTTTTAAAATCAATATTGCATTTAATCATGTTCTGTACATACTGTGCAGTCTTTATAATCTTAAGCAAGTTACACAGAACTGACATAAATGATGTATTATTAAACTACTTAAATTAAGTTTTCATCAAAGCAAAACTGACTTCTGTCTTCTTCTTTACAGCATTAAAAGAATTATACTGCTTTTTTATGTAAACAATATTGTTGTAACTTCAATAAATCTATTATACATTCTTTGATTTAAGCAAGCTCTTATGAATGTGTTTAAAGTTAAGAACTTAAAGAAGATACAGAAAATTTTTAACATTTAAGTTATACACAATCATAAAATGAGAATTCTGTATCTGAATCAGACTCACTACATAAATAAGATATTAAAGAATCTTCATATGCAATCTGATAAGCATAGAGTCATCAGTATTTCATTTAACAAATATGATGTTTTTTGTCTTATCAGCTTAACTGATTAAAGAATAGATTAAAGACAGTATTAATAGATAATTAAAAGCTTAATGTATGTAACAATTTATATTTAATTAAACATTATCTTCACACTAAATTGACTAAGTCAATATCTCAGCAATTCTGCAGAGCATCATGAATACACATTTAAGAGATTATTGTGATATATAAAATTAATCATCAATCTCAGCATCATGTACAGTTCTAATAAGAGTTAAGCAATGCTTAAATACTCTGACTCTAACTATACTTCAGATAAACAGAATCAGAAATTAATTCTAGAATGTGTCTATATGTTTAAAGATGAATCAGTATTGTGAACAAATTAAAAGTAGAAGTTCATCATTATCTTAATTACTGAGATTAAATATATAATCATGTCAATGTGCACAAAGACTGAGATCTGACTTGAACAGATATTAAAAGACATAAATATAGATAAATATCTTGAAGTCAATTCACACTGTGTAAGCATTTAAGAGAACAAAACTCATTAAGTATCTTTATTTATTCAGTTTAAAGAAGACAATTAAGCTGTCTTGATTTTGATTAAAAATGTATATATATATAAGCAGTTAAAGTACATTAATGTTTTCTACTACAACATCTGCAATCTGCATAAGCACAATCAGATTCAGATAGACTTTGTACTCAGTTAAAAGATAATTATTAATGAATTTATTAAGTCTTTATTTAAATAAATCTTTAGCAGTTCATTAAATTTATAAAACTTACTGTTAATGATTAGTTAAACTCTTAAATGATTTATTAAACTCTTAGTGATGTGTTTAGTCATCTGATGTTTGTCATTAGTGAGAGTCAATAGATGCAGCCTCATCAAGTAAAAATGTTAAGAAACAGTATTCTAGCTACTTCTATGAAGCAGAATAGAATTAATGTTAAAGACTAAGTGAAAACTCTGTTTACATTAACTGCAGTCAACATTCTTTCTACTTCTTCTGTAACTCTCTCAATCAAGATGTATTCATAGACAATATAGTTTAGGAGTTTTACTAGATGACATAGTATAGTATAAGTATTTACTTTCTTTCAATAATTATTAAATATTATATTGTATATCAAAATTGAGCTTACTGTCTAACTTTCAGTGATGAGCTAACTTAAATACTTCAGTGTCTTTTTCTGTATCTGCAGCATTATTTTCTTTTTTCTTTTCATCAGCATCAGTTTTTTCTTTCTTAAATGTCTTTCTAAATATTCTTTCTACTACTGCTGTCTTCTCTTTGCCTGATACAGTCTTTGTAGCACTGTGTCTTGAAGTTTTCTTGATACATATTATGATGTGATATAATAATACAATGATGCTTTAAGATTAAATTAATAAAAACATTATTAAAGAACAATTTAAATGCATCTTTAAATAACAATGAGTTCTAGAGTGATCTTGTAGTTCAAAGATGCATTGTAGTTTGAAAGTGTGTTGTAGTTTGAAAGTATGTAGTTAAAAGATGTATTGAGAGCTTTTAGATGTTAATAATACTTAGATGTTAAATTGCTGATAAATAACACATTTACTTATAATATATACATCAATATTATAAATAAATATATTAACACACTTACTTCTAATACTCAATCTGACACTTTCTTATCTTTATCTTTGTTACTCAATCTACTACATTTACTCTGTCTCTACTCAGTCTCTATACTCAGTCTCTACACTCACTAAATATGTTGCTCAATGCTATTACTTATTTTACTGCTCATTTCTTAAGATTTAATCTTATACATTGCTCTTGTACTTCACTCTGATGTGTAGCTGTAATGTATACATATAATGCTTAATTATATCACTCAATATAGAACTCAGCAACTAACTATATATTTTAAATTCTTATTATGATGAATTTAAACATTAAGCTTTCACTGCAGACTGCAAAACACTTAACTTTTAATTCATTCTCAGTCTTTAAAGAGAAATCTAATCATTATGACTGTTTATAGAAGTCTATATATGATTTAAAGAAGATATTTAGTGAATATTTGAACAACTTAAAGACTGCATATGCAAGAAAGAAATGACAGAAATGTATGAAGAATGAAAACTTTAGATGAATTAAAAATGCAAAGATGATAAATTGCAAAGCTGTGAAATGAGAAAGAGATGTATTAAAGAAGATTGATTTATATTAGAGTGCAGATTTAGCATTGAAGAAGATTATAAAAGAAAAGATTAAAGATGAGATCTTAAAGAAGTAATATAACTGTAAAAAAATTTGTAAGACTTCTTTAAAATTATTATACTTAATTATATTGCTTTTAACTATCTGCAGATGTCTACTATAAAGATGAGTTGAGAAACAAGTTAATGAAGAATAAGAACTGAGCTTGACTTAAAGAGAAAACTGAGAAGAAAATATTATTTATTAAAGTTTTTGCATTAAAAGAAGAGCAAAAATTCATGAAAGTAAAGTAAAAAATATATTACATTTATATTTTCTATAGACTCTCTGACATTCTTTAGAATATCAACAAAGATGAAGTTATTCAGCAGAAGTGCATCAACATTAATTATTAAATTAAGAAGCATCTAACAGTTATAATTAAGCACTGAGAAAGAGTTCTTAATAATACAGAAAAACAAAACTTATGTAATGCTGAAGACTCTGACTTCATTAAGATCATGTATTGCTTTTATAGTAAAGTTCTTGATTTTAAACACATTAATAACTTTAATTATACATAAATATTATATCACTTAATTATAACACTTCTTAACTCTGACATTAATTAGTTACATTTAAGAGTCTGTATTTGATCAGAAGAAAGAAGATGAAAAGAATGTAATTAAAGATGTTGATGAAGCTTGTGTAATGATGTTTAAAGATGAGAAATTTTCAGATGATGATTTTATTAATTAATTTGTTTTTGATGACTTGATTGATGATGATGAAGATGATGAGAAGAATGTTGAATTTATTAATGATGAAGAGAGTAATAAGAAGAATAATAAGTAGTTATTATTAGTTAAATAGAAAGCTGATCTTCAGAGATTAAAGATGTAAGATAAAGAATAATTAAATAGATTTTTAATTATTAATTAAAGATTGTTCAATGAGAAATCTCTTCATTGATACTTAATATTTATTATACATAGTAATTTTTAAATAGTATTTATCATAATTGATATTCTAAGAAATTCATTTTACATTTAGATACAAGTTCTGTCATATGACTACAATCTTATATATATTAATTTTGAAACTCTCACAACACATTATCATCAATATATTATTTAAAGTACAACAAAATATCATTTATTTGCTTAACTTACTACAATAACTCAACATCATGTCTTTATACAGCTCATCATTCAGTCAGATCTTAAACAATTTAAAAAGACCATTTTTAAGTGCTTTCAATGATAAAATTAAGTTATCTTAATTAAGTTAATCTTGTTCTTTAATTCTTGCAGATGCTTTAAATTCAGAGTATGTTCTTTGAAGATTTGTAACAAAATAAGAGTTTTAAGATTGATGAGAAACAATTATATAAAGTTAGAACATAAATACAAAAATTAAAAATCATATTTAAATGATATAAAACAGTTTAGCTTGCTCAGCAAAGATTTGATAGTTCTTTGCTGAAGTAGCTAGTAAATGTAATGAAAGATTAGATGTAATGTGTGTTAACTGTTACAATATTATGAATTATTCAGCATTAAAAAATGATGAAATAATTATTATAAAATGTTATCTGAAAAGCAGCAGTTATCAAAAGATGAAATCAGCATCAGAAAGACAGATTTCAATCTTTGAAGTGATGAACTTAATAATATGCTATAATTTTTAATTATAATGCTTTAATATAACACTCACTGTTTAACAGACAGCTCAAAAGATCATTATTAAATTATTTAAGTTTATTTTTAAAGTCTTTGATCAGCAGATTCTTCAATTCATTATAGTACTCAATATACTCTTTTATGTTGTTGAGTATATAGAGTTTCAAAAGCTTATCTGAATATGTTGTGTCAATATTAAGATTTTAAATTGAAGCAAGATTGCATAACTTCTTAAATATTGTGCTGTAAATATTTAAAAAGATATACTTACAGAGCTTAAAACACAGATTAAAGTCTTTATTGTATTTAATGAATAAATTAATTTAAATTATCTTGCATTTCTAGACATTACTGCATACTTTATTGATGCTAAGTAAAAATATACAGAGATATTTTTAGTTTTTAAAGAATTAAAGAGTCAATATAATGATGAAAATCTTGCTGAGTATATTCTTAAGATGTTGAAGAAGTGAAATTTGACACATTAATTGCTGATAGTCATAGCAGACAATGCATTCAACAATTATATATTATAATGTTATCTGAGTCAGCTTCTGAGTCAGAAAAATATCATTTAAAGTGATGAAACTAAAATTATAAACTGCATAATACATATAATTTAGCTTGCAGTTAGTTAGCTACTTACATATCTGAAAGTAAATACAAAGAATGATTAATTCATTATTACATTTAATGATGATGAGCTACAAAATTTCACAATTAACAAAGACTACTTCTTTGACATTATACTGAAAAAGATTAATATATCTTTTATAATGCTTTATTATAATGCTCATATCTGTTGAGTTAATATTTTAACAAAAGTCTCATATAAATTTAATTATTAACTATTGTCATTATGACATCATCACAGTGTCTAGAGTTGTTCAAAGATTTGTAGAAGACAAATTCATAAAATATAATTGAGAATGTAAGAACTTAATAAAACTCTTTATATGATATGCTGAGTCAAGTATATGAGCTATAAACTGAACTTTCTCAATGAATAGAATGTCTAACTTTAATAATAAGCAGAATGAAACTTCTTAAATATAATATAAAAGAGTAACAACATATTAAATACATACTGTATCTTCTGAAGCACTTTAAGAACTCAACAGAGACAATGAGTGCTATTAATGAATTAATAATTTATAAGTTGTGATATACATACAATGATATATTTAATCATCTTAAAAGACAGAATGAAGCAATCAGAAAGTTTGAATTGTTCTTTAGCACTAAGTTGTGAAATGTCATTAATGCATTAAAAAAGAAACTGACTCAGTACTATAAAAAGATAAAAGTTAATTAAGAATTGTTCTGTAATCTTAATGTCATATTGAATTCATGCAATAAGCTTAATATATACAATGTAGAATATTCTCAGTTCTCAATAAATATTACATAGCAAGACTGACATATTGTTTCAATAAAGAGAAGACTGAGAAAATCTATATTTAAAGTATAAATTTAAGTTTCAACAATATTACAGAGTTAACTATCAGCACTTGAAGAAAGAATCATTAAATGATGATTTGAGAATTCTTGATTCAAAGAAGAAGAAGATGATAGCAATAATGAGTTACATAAAAAATGTAAAAAAGCATCAAGACACATCTGTAACAGAAAAAGTCTCAGATTATCTGCAAAAGTCTTCAGTATTAAATGTGAATGTTTCAATACTTAATTACTGAAAGCTGATGAAGAACTTAAAATCAGCAATGATACAATTTGCAAAAGATATATTTGCAATTTCTGCAGCAGATATTGAAGTTAAATGCTTGTTCAACATAACTTAAGACATAATTACATATTGTTAAAATTGACTGAACTTAGACACTATTGAAAACATTATGTTAATTAAATATCATGACATGTTCATTCTTGCAGCAGAAGTGATAAAAAGAATTAAAGAGAGATCTGTATTGATAATGATTGTCAATAATGATGAGAAAGATTCATCAGCAGATAAGCTAAATTCAACAGTAACTAAATTATGTACAGAGCTTCTATCAGATCATTACTTCAGTAATAATGATCTTTATAATGATAGTGACTATGAGAATAACATTAACTTCAGACTTTGTAATCATAATCAAGATAAGAACATTGACTCAAGACTTAACAACAATGATTATGATTAAATTTTAAACACAGAAGTGATATAATTAAGTGTTATAAATATCTTGAACAGCATATACTCAGAATATGTAATCATTGATAATGATTATAGTTATGAGTCAAGAAAGATTAAAGATTACATAAGTTCATTATTTAAAAGACTCACTACAGCAATTGATGCATCAGCTATTAAGATCATCAATGATGACTCAATAATTATTAATCTCAGTCTTTAAATCATTCACTTAAATGACTCTGCTCAAAGTACATTGACTGTCAATATATACACAGTCTTGAATATAACACAACATTAATTAAAAGAGAAAAGTCTTCTTCATTAATAAAGCAGAAAATTGTTAAAAGCACTGTACTTATGTTTAAAAGCACAGATAGAGTACATTAAGTTCTTAATTACTTCAGTATTACAATTTTACAAGAGACAGAATCTTCTGTTTATTGATATCATTAATGATTATTTAAAGTTAAGAGAAATTCATTCTTTCTTATCTAAAGATAATGTTAACATTCATTAATTTAAGCATCAACAATCTCAGTAAACATATACTTAATATAATTTCTAATTTAAACATCAGATCTCTTTACTCTTTCTATGCAGTTTATGAACATTTTAATTTTCTTAAATTGCTTATAATAAGTACAAGTTACATGTGAGCTGATAATATTGAGTGAAGTATTAGAATTAAATGTGTTCAGATGTAGAAAACAATGTTTAAGAGTCTTTAAAAACATTTAACTTTATTTAAAGCATTAGAATTTATTTTGATTCTCTGTATCTTTGTTGACACTATTATTATCATCATTATAATGATCTTTATTCTTCTCATCATTATTCTATATCTTCACTGAGTCTTCTGCCTCTTAATCTGCATCATTAATGAAGATTAAAGCTTGTAATATTGACAGTTAATCTTTGTTGTTGATCTTAATTCATAAATATAGTTAATCAGCAAGAAGCTAATAGACAATTATAAAAAGCATTATAATAAAGTGATATAATCATATCTAATCAATTTATATCTCAACTTCATCACTCTTTGACATTGAAGTAGCAGTCTATAAAGTTCAAAATTTAGTTAAATCTCTGATAGATAAACAGTGCAGAATTGATATATTTTGTTTTTTTTCAATATTGTCTTTCTAATATTTGTGTGTACAAGTTCATCAGATTTAAGAAAGATACACTCATCATTAATATTCTTATTTAACATTATTTAAACAGAAAAAGCTACTATAATTTTACTCTCATCATCATTCAGCATCATTTCTGCTTCTTCATTCTTATCAGTAAAGACATTGAACACTGTTAAGAGCTGATAATTATAGAATGAAACAACATTAACTTTTGTCTTCAGAGTCATTATAAAGAAGTATTAAAAATATAATATACATTAATGATTTTTCTTGTCTGCTATATGCTCTGAATTAAGTATGCTGCTATTAAAAATCTGTATAGTAAGATTTGAATTCTTATCTTCAGCTATAGTAAATTGTTTATAGCTGTTAAATTGAATGATTCATTCTTAATGCTTAACTACTTTATCTAAACAGTTATCTCAACAACTTTAAATATATTCATCTGCTTTTTCAATTTAATCATATCAGCACAAATTAAATATTAAATAAAATTAATATATTTCTTTTTTAGTTATTGAGAAAGCACTCTTTGCTTTAAGAAGCTTACACAAAGCTTGTATTTCTTTAATAGCTATGATTAAATTGTTTTGCTGAGCAATATTTTCATTTTTCTTTTACTCAGTCATCACATTCTGATCTGTAAGAAAGATCACTATAAATGAAGTTAGAGTTTAATACAGAACATTATAATCATTTATTAATATTCATCATACTCATTCTCTACATATCTCTTAGCAACAATTTTCTTTCTTGTCTTAACTGCATATTTTATTTTTTAAATTCTCATCTTAAACTTCTTATATTCTGAATCATGTTTAAAATCTATATTTAATCTATTCATTATCATATCATTCTGCTCTTAAGCCTCTTCAATATCAGCATCTGTAAATGCATTAATCACTAAAAAATGTAATGAGATTAATTTCTGAATGATATCAAAACATAAAGAACTTAATAAGAAAATAAATAAAGAGCTTCTAAATTCTTAAATATAATTTAGTCTCTGATTTAGTACATACTTTGTGCATTATAATTAAACATTATAATAAGTGAAATTATATACTAGATTTTGAGCTAAAAGAAGTAAAAGAAGCAGCTGAAGTACTTTGAGACAGTGCAGCATTGAGTGTGAATTTAAAGTAGTTAATGAGTGCTTTTATTTTTTTTTATTAATCAGCAAAATCTTCTTTCTTCAGATGTGCAGCAATGTCTAAGACAGATAGATTTTTTTTAATTGATTTTTTTCTTTTTCTTCTTCTTAGATTGAGATGAGAAGTCTGATATATCAGTAAAATGTGTTCTTTTACTGATGAATTAATCTCATTCAATAATGAAAGATGTAAAATCTAATGCTTTTACTATGTTAATGAGTTAATTCAGTTCAGTGATGAGAGATATAAAGTCTAATACTTTTACTACATTAATAAAGATAATCTTTGCACTTAGTTTTCTCTGTTCTGATGATGTATTTCTAAAATGAAAGTCAGCATCATATCTCTTCATTACTTACTTTACTTACATGATGCAGAAAAAAAATGTAAAAAGCTTAATACAAAAAGTAAGATGTTCTGTAGAAAGAAAATGTAGAAAGTGTTGTGTTAAAGATAAGTGAACTTGTTAAGTCTTTATATTTATCATTTGTTTACATAAATGCTGTGTTTTTGTTATCAGTGAATTTGTAGATAACTAAGATTAATTTAAATTAAGCTGCACAATTATTTAAATTTATTAATTCATGATCATTTCTTCTTAAGCTACTATCTGAGAAATTTAAAGCAATATATACAATTTGTAAAGTGTAGTATCTCAATCATGTTAGTTGCAATTTCTTTACTAAGTATAGATCTTCTCACAGTAGAGAAACTGACATTAAAATTATGTTGTATAGTATGACAGAGTTATGATGAAAGTCAAAGTTATAAAGAAATATTAAGCAGACTCTAAAGCTTGTGAATCTGACAATATAAGATTTATTGAAGAGAACAGAATATGAATTATAGATGAAGATGTATAAGATAGAATTAAGTTTATAAAATGAAAGCAAAGAATGAGTTGTTAAGCATGACATCTTTAAAGAAAAAAATTAAATCATTAACAATTTTTCTTCTTTCAAATCAGTTTCTGCACAAAAAGAGTTAAGTGAGTCACATAATTGCATCATTAAATTAAATTAAAATGCTTAATTTTAATGTTCTCTGATCAGCTCATGCAATGCAGCAATGACAGTATTGATAGAAGCTGCATTCTTTTACTTTAAATTTAGAATTCTTTTCACTACTGATTGAAGAGATTTCTGATCAGTATAATGATAATTTAAAGTGAAATCAGTCAGTCATTATAAATTTGCAGAAGATAAGTAAGACATATTTTTGTACATTTTTTAAAAGTATAAGTTCTTGTATATTAAGAGTCTCTTTCATGACTTATTTATGATATAGTTGTTGAGCTACATAAGAAAGAGAATCTGATAATATTAAAAGAATTACAAAAGATAAAAGTAATCTTTTATATGTTGCAGACTTATTAAGAAGATAAAGTGTATTAATTAATGTATTTTTGTTCTGTAGAGAATGAGTGATCTGATAATTAAGTTAATAATGTTTATATATAATGCTCATAAAGCAGACATGTAGTCAAACAAGAAGAGTTATATATAATGTTAATTGAAAATGTTGCAATAATAGCTGCTGTCAATATAAAGCTGCTTAATAACAAAAGCTAATTAATTCTAATTTAATTTAAGCTATCAAGAATAATCTAATCTGACTCTGTCTGAAACTTAACTCTGCACAGAGTCAGATTAAATTGTAAAGTAAAGCTCAGTAAGTTAAGTTAAATTCTAAAATCTGAGCTTGACTTAATCTGATGATCACTTTAATTCTGAGAGAACTGCTAAATTATAACAACAATTAATTATGTTACAGACTGATCTGTAACTAAAGCTGTTTTGAATGCAATGAAAACAATAATTGCAGATTTTCTGTATAACAAAATCTTTACAAATTATAATGCATTGAGAGAGTTACTATTCAATAATAATATAAACTTTCTCAGCTGTGTTGTGATCTACTATTTGAAAAAGCTCAGAACTTAACATAGAACAATGATTCTTTATTATTTTTGTATAAATGAAAAGATAGAAAATTTAAATGAAATGTTGAGCTTCATGCTTACAAAATATCTTATGAATAAATCAACTCAATTATGAAACAAATACTTATCACAAGCACTTTTTATGATCTGAATTCAAGCTTATAATATAACTAAACAGAGCTTATTCTATCTACTGTATAAGATAAATTTACAATTATCAGACAACTTAAATGACTCTTAATTGCTGAGAGAAATTGACTTTGAAGATCAGTTAAAATGAGTTGAGCAGATACAGACAGTTTAAACAATTATTAATGAAATTCTTTTATGAAAGACTATTGAATCAAAAATAATTTATAATGAAACAATGTGATTAAGCATTATAAAGAAAGAAAACTAAATGCTTATATGAAATGAAGAGTCTTAGAAGTTTAAAGCTAAATGATTTAAGTTTTATAAGATATTGAAAACTCATTTATTAGAAACTTATGCATTAAAAATGTTTATAGAATGTGTTTTACAAAATTTAATTCATAATAATTAGTTTATGAAAGCACATATCTTTAATGTCAATGAATTTTGAGCTAATTCAGAGCTGCAAAGCAGTCTAAAATGAGCTAAACTATCTGTATAGTGATTAAGTTTTAAAGTTGATGAGATTCTTAAACAGAAAGAGTCATCATTGTTTTTTTATAAAGAACTTTTAATCATATCTTGAGTTAAATGAGATTGCAGACAAAAGAAAGAACTATATAAGCTTTTAATAAAGAAGAAAGAAGATCTTTTTTAGAAGACAATTTATAAAATATAAAAATGTTATAAACAGATAAATTTATCTGTATTCTCATTATAAAATGTTTTGAGAATATATTAAAGTGTTGTTTCTTCTGAACTGATCTTGACTGAAGTGAATGATGTGATGAATACATTACAGAAGATTATTGAAAGTTAAAGAAATGCTGATGACTTGATTTTAACATTCATAATAGAAAAGAGACATAATCAGAAGAAAGTGAAAGTCTTGACATTATATAATATTAAGAAAAAACTGAATGATTAAAAATGATTTGATAAAGATTTATAACAATGACATGATGAGTTGAAGTTGAAGTGAACAAGTAGTAAAGCTAAAAAGAAAGATTAAAAAGTTTTAACTTCAGTAATGATTGACAATGATTTGATGATAACTTATAAAAGAAATATAGATTCATATAATCTATATAAAAGACTTAAGAAAAAGACTCTTATAGATTAAAAGATAATAGTATCAGAAGCAAAGCAGTTTCATTAATTATTTATTTATTAAAAAAAAAAAGTTATAAGCTGAGCACAGACTGTATTTAAAGCAAAATTACTGTTTACTGTAATGATGCAATGATGAGTGAGAACATAACTGATGCAGATAAGATAATGATATAAATAAAGCAACAAACATACTGACATTAAGTTTTTCAGCTTAACAATAAAGAATTTTAGCAGTCATTTTTAATTTATTTACAGCACTTAAAACATTCTCTATCAATGAGTAATTGTAGTCAGTAGAGAGCATAATGTTGTTAATGATGATGATGAAAGTAGTGAATAGAGCAGCAACACAATAATAATGAGAAGTTATTAAGTTGATAAATGAAGAAAATTTGAATTCTGTATGATTTAGAACAATAAGTAGTTATCATATTAATATAAACTTATATTTATAAAAGCTGCACTGAATACTCTATACATCTTAATGACAGTTTGTACATAAACTGCAGAGAAGATAATAATCATTAAATTTAATTTAAATATATACTGTAAATGACTTGTCTTCATGTACACAGTTGTCATAAACAGTTAACTCATGTTTCTTATAAATGTAAGTGACAATGACTTTACAATATGTTTAGTAAGTATAAAAATGATTTAAATTCATATTAATATGCAAAATTAACTGTTAAATTATTAACAACATCTTAAGCTCAATCTTAAGTCAATTCTTCAATGATAAATTGATCAAAGCATTAAGTAATAAGAAGTTAAGCTGATCAGTAGTTAATTCATTAAAGAGAGAAAAGAAAGCAGTATTAGAAGTAAAATACTTAATTAATTTTATGTATTGTTAGTTTTTAAATTAAAATCAAGACAACAATATATTGAGAAGATAGTTTTATGAATTTTTCTTAAAACAGAAATGATTAATAATCTTATAAGTATAATTAAAAGTAAACTTTTTCTAATTTGAGTTGTTGTTATCTGTATCTGATGATGAAGTGACAGTAACACAATGTAAAACATAAATCTTAAGAAATAATCTATAAAACATTAGCAATATACTGTAAACATATTATAGAAGTTTATATGATGATAGAGTAAATAAAAAATTGATAAGTTGATGAAATAATGATTAAAAGTTGAAGTGTGATTGAAAATTAAAGAAAGAAGAAGAGAATTTTTTTTGAGAAGTTGTGACTGATGATATAGACAGATAATGTAAACAGTAAATAATTTATCTTATTATTATGACAATAACAATCTGCACTTCTAGCTGCTTTTAAATGACAATAGTGATGTAAAGTGAGATAAAACAATGTAAATGTAAATTGCAGACAGAAATTTTACAGAATGCTAAGTAAATCTCTGCATTTACATTAGTGAACTGTTGTGACTATGCAGTAAAAAAGAATGTAATATTATTGCTTACTTATCTTTTACTAAGTGTCTCTATTTATGTCTTAGTCATCATTTTCTATATATACTCTACATAGTGTAAACAAAAAGGAACAACTTTCTACAGACTGATTTACATTTGTATAATGAATTCAATGAATGTAGTCATCAGATATGATAAGACAATTCTTTTAAGAGGGAGTACGCCAGCTTGAACTTGTTACATGATCATGCAAGAAGTGCAGGTTCTGTCCTTTCACCTTTTTGCTCTTCCACCCTTCCGCCCTCTACCCTTCCACCAAAGTCCGACCCACATGGAGTCTGCCCTACCCAACCAGTCCGGTAAGCGACAGGGGCAACTAGCGCAATCGGATTGAGGGTCCTTCTTCTACTTCATACCTAATAATAAAATCAATCAACATTGTTATTGGTATTGATATTATTGAGAATTATTGATATTGGCAAAAGAGAAGGCAGGGCCGAACCGTACCTGAATAGTAATGAATAATGACTTACGAACGTATTGCACATCTCCATTCTCTATTATTGAGTGGCCAAAGCCAAATAGGCGGCAATCTATTATTACAGTAAACAACAATAAGCCCCCCTCTTCCTCTTTTCTATTTTCCTGTTCTCTTTTATTCTATTGGCTCGACCCTGACATTAGTTTACCCTTGTGGCGGTTGTCGACCTTTTCCTTTTCCTTTTCCATTCAGTTTGCACTGTGAACGGACCACCTCGCATGAAGCTCCCCTTTACATCTCCCCTCCCCCAACAACAATAAACCGCAGTTGAGCGACGGTGTTGTCGGAGAATAGTTCAACTTAATCCACTTCAGTTCCTCGTTTCTATCGACTTTTCCAAGAGGCAGAGGCAGAGACAACCACTGCAACGATGTCTGACGGCTTCAAAGCCCGGACACTGAAGCGCAAGAACGTCAAAGGGCTCGCTCTAAGCGCACCGCAGCCCAAGTCTCAAGGCCCGTCTGCCGGCGACGCACAAATACCAGGTGCGATCGGAAATGACAACGATCGTCCGGATACACTCGAAATAGGAGTGGAATTCAAACTCGATCTGCGAAGTGAGGACCTGATCGTTGTGAAGGAGCTCGGTGCGGGGAATGGAGGGACCGTCAGCAAGGTCTTTCATGCTGCAACTAGGGTCGTCATGGCCAAAAAGGTCAGCAGGAAAAACCCCAAGCATCTTCTACTTCATGAACAATAGCTCATGCTTGGCAGGTCATCCACGTTGAAGCGAAAACGGCGGTCCGTAAGCAGATCGTAAGAGAGCTGCATATCATGCATGACTGTAATTCGCCGAACATTGTGTCCTTTTATGGGGCCTTCTTGAACGACGCTGGAGATGTTATCATGTGCATGGAATACATGGACTGCGGGTGAGTGCAGATACAGCTCGGTGGCCTGAAACGTTGGCGGACGGGATTCCTGACGAGTGTTCAGCTCACTGGATCGTATCTCGAAAGACTTCGGACCCGTTCGTGTCGACGTTCTCGGGAAGATTGCAGAGGCCGTCCTCGGTGGATTGAACTACTTGTACGAGGTTCACCGGATCATGCACCGAGACATCAAACCTTCGAACGTCCTCGTGAACTCGCGGGGCGATATCAAGCTATGTGATTTCGGCGTATCAGGCGAGCTCGTTAACTCGGTCGCGAACACGTTTGTGGGAACTTCGACGTACATGGCGCCGGAGCGTATCCAAGGCGCGGCCTACTCGATCAAGTCAGATGTGTGGAGTGTAGGGTTGACACTGATGGAGTTGGCAATTGGCAAATTTCCGTTCGATTCGAGCGACTCAGCGGCAGGCGACCGAGCGAGTGCATATCCTACGGGAATTCTTGACCTACTGCAACAGATCGTACACGAGCCAGCTCCGAAGCTTCCGAAGAGCGACGCCTTTCCCCCAATTCTCGATCAGATGATCCAGAAGTGCTTACTCAAAGACCCCGAGAAGCGGCCTACACCACGAGAGCTCTATGTAAGTGCCATTGTTTAGTCTGACTTCCATGTCTTGTGCTAATGGCTCTCAACAGGACAAAGATCACTTTCTCCAAGCGGCTAAACGCACACCTGTCAATCTCCAGGAATGGGCGGTCAGCATGTTGGAACGGCACAATCGCAAATCCCACCTCGCACCACAGCTCTCTCCGTCAACCAAGGCTCTCTTACGCGACGGGTCCGGCTCCACCACCTCAACCTCCTCTCCCTCCAAAGACTCCCGTACCCCTACATCCGCCGACATCCCCATCGTGAGCGACGAGGGCAGAACCTTATCCCCGCCTCTGCAAACCAGCATCAGACTTCCGGTCAGCAAGCAGCAACAGCCCGACTCTCTCTACGGACGACCAGCTCCTGGCGAGCCGTCGCCTATTTACGTTGCCGCGGATGTCAACGGCAGCAGAGGCATGGAACCCTACGAAGAGCCACCGGAACAATCACGTCCGACCGTTCCACCACGCACCTCCAGCTCATCTGTAATGTCAGGCAACCCCGGCGCAGGTGGAAGCTTCGGCATGCAAACTACGACTCTACCCATCCGGCCAGCGCCCCCTCCATCCGGACCTCTACCGCCTCCACCCTCTTCGAGCCTCGGACGCTCGCATCAGCGCGGATCTTCCCGGCGCCAGGGTATGGCTGGATTGCTCTACTCCAATGGCGACTCGACACAGCATTGAGACCTTTCCACACCTCAGCAAGGTGCTTTCACGGCTGCTATCTCCAATCTCCATGGATCGATTGCCAATAGCTTACGATTGTCACCCAAGCCTCCCTACGATGGCTACATTTTCACATTTAGCTTCACCATGTCAGGATAGAAATGCGCTCGTCGAATTTCTGCCCCAATTCATACTTTCAAATGTACACCGGTTCCTACGAGGGTGTTCCATGTCCCGGGTTTCCTTTTCTACGTGTCGGAGAGCTGGCGGCAACACTCTGCCACAATCACACCATATGCATTCTTAGGCGTCAGTAGCAGCTGTCGGATGTGCGGATGCGGCGATGTGGGGTCCTTTGCGTGCAGGTGTGTCGCCTCGGCGTCCTACACATAGCTTGCTTGGGGGCGGGGGGGGGCGTTGAGTTAGGTTGAGATTAGGTTCAGATGTGGAATTCATGAGTTCAGGAAACGAACATGACGTCCGACTTCTGATCCGAGAGTACACTGGTGTTGCAAACCTCCGAATCCGTCAGCAAGCATGAAGATTATGATATCATAGACTTAAGCAGGTGAAACAAGCACAAGATGGTATCGACGCGCTTCCTCTCTCCTCTGATACTACACCTCCGCCTCCCAACCCGTCACCCTCGATTCCTCGAAGGGTCACACCGAACAAAAATCAAACACCCCCCCCACTCCCATCCCCCCACCTCTCCACCCCTCCCCCCCAACCCAACCGAACCCGACCACCCTACCCATAAAACCAATACTGCGCCGCGTACCCCACCCTCACCACCTCCCCCTCCCGCCTCCCCTCACACGCCCCGCCAACCCCCCCTCCCACCGTCTCGACCCTATAAACCTCCTTCAACACCCCTCCTCCACCATCACCATACCCACCACCCCCACCAATCCCATCCAGCACCAACCAATCCACACTCCCCTCCCCCACACCTTTGATCCCCGCCACCTTCTTCCCCCGCAACACGCCCAGCCGCGGGCCCATGTCCCACGTCGGCACGTGCGCGCCGTCGAAGAAATGGTGGCCTAGGATCGGGAAAGTTAAGGTGTGTGGCGCGGCGTCGGGGTAGGGGGCGGGGTCTTTGGCGTGCTTTCTTTGGTTCTCGTGTTTGTTGTTGTTCTCGTTTTCGTGCTCGTGCTCGTTCTCGTGCTCGTTCTCATGCTCGTCCTCGTGCTCATGCCCGTCCTCGCGCCCGTACTCATGCCCGTCCTCGTGCCCGTGCCCATACCCGTACCCATGCCGGGAAGAAGAGTCGGAAGAGTCGGAGTCAGGAGGTGAGAGGAAGGCGGGAAAAGCGGCGTAGTAAAGGTAGCGGGTGAAAAAGTCCAAGACGGCTTGCGGCTGGGAGGAGGGCGGTTGAGAGGCAGCGAGGAGGGCGAGGAGGGGCGTGGCGTCGTAGAGGGTGGCGAGGGCGCCGTAGAGGGTGGGTGGCGAGGTGTGGCTGCAGGTGTAATTTTGGTGGCCGCGGGCGAGGGTGATTGCTTTGAGGGTTAGGGGTTGGGGAGGGGGTGGGAGGGTTGAGGGGCCTGTTGCGGGTCAGTGGGTTAGTGGTGGGTTGGGTTGGTGGTGGGGGGGGTGGTTGTGGCGGGGGAGGAGGAGGGGGAGGTGGAGGTTGGGGGGTGGTGCTGTGCGGAGAGGGAGATGTCTGAGGGTGAGGGGTGTGGGATGTGGAGCTGTTGAGTTTGGTGGGTCGAGCTCGCTGAGGCGAGCTGGATGGACGGGGACGGGGGATTGCAGGACGTACCGTCGGAGAGCGGGACAGTGTATCTTGAGAAATCAAAGCCTTGCTCTTGCTGCCGGCTGACCAGAGTGGGTAACGAGCTGGCGTCTTGGAGGAAAGTAAAGAAGAAGGTCAAGACAAAGAGCACGACGGAGCCGCGAGATCGCGACATCTTGTGTATGAACGTGTGAATGAATGAGGGATGACGAAACTCGGTGCAACAATGGAGAATAAAGCAAGGTAGCAATCACGAAGCCCACTGCCAAGAGTGCACGACAAAGCGCATGGGCGTTCACTTCCGAGGTTGTCGTCGGAGATCAGCTCAAGGGACAAGGAAGGTGCTGTCTAGCCCTCGACTCTCGGGGCAGGGGCCAGCCGCATGGGGAAGGCATGTACAATACCTTGAATCGAGAAGGAAGAGTACGAGAATGAGAGTAGAAGTATGAAGTACACTGTGCGTGGGTGCCACCCCATCTTTTATAACGGAAAGTATATACATCCGGGCCTCTGAACTTTTGACGCTCGACAGACGGAGTCTCGTGGGCAACCAAAATGAACTGAAACTTTAATCTACGCCTTGCATTGCCTTTGCGAGAAAGTAAGTATGCGGTCCTGCAGCAGTGCTGTACCACGTCGTTTGCCGTGCCGCATGTACGGAGTATCCTAAAGGAAAGGAAGTCTAAGGTAGATTGTATGTCAAAATGTTGGTGTTGTATGTTGGTGCGATATATGGTGCTTTGCTTCTCCGTGCCGCGCTCCCGCTCTCGAAATGGAGTCCTTCCCGAAGCCCACAATAATGCCATTCGCATGTGAGTATCATCACAGCAAAGTGCATGGTGAGTACGCAAGAACGTAAGAGGAAAGAATGGCTAAGGCAGAGAGGTTGTGTGACTCAAATAGATCTGACCAGCGAGAATAGACCACGAGATAAAGGGAATCTTAAGCAGGAGTGCGGCAAGGGTCCTCTCGCGCGTGGGTAAATCGGACAGAAGAGAGATGATGAGCTAGAGGCTTCGAAAGGATAGCATCTGCGACGCCTTGGCTCCTCAGTAGACGCCGCGACGTTGACTTTAATGCACCTTCCTGTCGGACGGCGTCACAGTAACAACTCGGTGACTGTGACATTACCTGCCATAAAGTAGCTGTACAGACAGTCACAGGCTACAGTCACGTCGAGCCGGTGATCGTGCTGCTAGAGGAGAGAACTTTGGACTTCATCCAATGTTTTGTCTGTTTATCTGCGCCGGATGACAAGAATAGGTGCAACGAATGCAGGCACTTCATACATGCAGTTCTTCGCTTCCCAGATTGCGCCTATCCCGCATCCGGAGTATCCTGCATCGTCCTCAAGAGGGCATGTTGGTACCATAAGGTAGTCACTTGTGGCCAACGACGTAGCGCTCCATATAGTCTCTCATGTGTACCTTACTGGTCTCCGAAAGCTCTGCATTCTTGTCTTATGCGCCGACTTATCTAGCATATATACACTCAAAACACGGGACAGGGAACGGGCAAAGAAACACCAACATCCTACCAGCACTCCCACTGGTTTTACCACAACCAAAGTACCATTATCAGCCCGACCAGAGCATTCGTGAGAAAAATTCCTTTACCTTTCCTATGATACCTGAGGACTGTTGATCGCCCTGCAACGCCGCCCCGGCGGCTCGGACATTCGCCGGTAGCGACTGACCTTGCTGCTGGTCGTGGAGACCGATGTGACTGTCACGGGGACCCGGGTCGCCTTGCCGGCGATGATCTTGAGCGTTCGGATGGCTGGGGATTCGCGCAAACTTGAGCCCGTTGCCAATAGCCACGTAACCCGGTGGCGCTGGACGGGGATTCCGCGCGGCATCACACAAATTCTGGAAGTCAGTCGCGTGCGTATGGAACCAGTCCGTTCTCCGGTTGAATAAGTCTCTGAACCGATCGGAATTCTTATATTCCGTCTGTTGCTCCCGGGTGTACAGCACCGTTGTACTGGTGAGACCACGTCCGGAATCGCCAGCTTGCGCTCGTTTCTCCATGGCCGTCTGCTCCTCCAGCATCGACTCGGACATCCGTTTGGTAGTGAGGTACAACGCATACGCGCTAGGTCGATCCCGGCCGTCAGGAGCTCTACAATTCGCGACCAGGCGGGTCAATTGCTCGGAATACGGCCAATACTCCCAACCCCAGTCTTCATCGATACCTTCTCGGAGCAAGGGGATGGCGTAGCTTGGGTAGCGCGATGCCGCGCAATTCATGAATTCTCTCAACGTGTCTCCCAAAGAATGCACGTCCGAATGACTACCGGGGAACGGGTAAGAAACTTCAGGGTCGCCGCGTAATTCCGGTCTCATTTCCTGGTACGCAGCCCATGTTAGAAAACCATGGCATTAGTGGATGCGTTACACTCACCGGGGCTGTAAAGCCCGGCGTTCCTCCAGTCCCATACCTACGTTTGAAGTCACGTATCATGTCATTGGGTACCGTGAACGCCAAGCCTACCGATGCATGTCAGCGCTGTCTTGGTCAGATATCAAGGATGTAAATGCGTACCGAAGTCTGCCAGCCTCAATTTAGGATAGTATGGGTTCACCGCAGGGTCTGGAGAATCCATGAGTACTAGTTCACAATCAGCAAATGCCTCTCCACGAACATGCGTTCCGTATTTACTGTTCTCTGGTTTCAGATCCGAATGAACCACTTCCTCCCAACCCTCTCTACGTGTGAAATCTACACTTCCCCTGGCGCAAAAGCACAGTGCGGTGGCAATGTTGTGGAATATGTGCCAAAGGAAAGCCTCAGGGAAGGTAAGACTATGCCAGAAGTATTAGTCGGGGCACGTCTCAAATACTTTAGTATAAGTGATGGCGTACCGTTGTGTCTGATAGAAATAGAGGGTATTCATGAGGTCACCGAGAGGGTAAAAGGCATAAATAATCCTCACACGACGTTCGCGCTCCAGCGCTGCCCAGTCGTACACTTGTATGACATTATTGCACCCTGCGACATTCAATCTTCGTGTCAAGTGAGCCTCGGAACTGTAGTCCATGAAGAAATCATCGAATCTGGTATTCTTCACTGCCAGCTGATCAACGGTGCCGTCGTCGCGCCTCCGTTGCCACAGTATCACATCTCCAAAGCCGCCCTTTCCCAGGAATTTTGTCGCGGTCCAAGTCTCTTTTGGCTCACCTTGCTCAAGTGTAACAGCGTCGTCCCGCAAAATTTGTTCCAAAGATTTTAGCCCTGATGGCCTAGGCTCGTCTTGGTCCGTGAGCTCCTGAAGGTAGTATCGCATCGTCTCCTTACCCCATCCCCGAGATACTTCCTCCCGTATGAACCGTTCAAAATTTTGTGGAAGCCTAGCTGCCTTGCGCTTGGACGGGCCAGGTCTAGCTCCTGTTTCTAGAATCCGACGACGATAAGGTTCATAGACTTTGACTCCAACTGACTTCCTTATGCCGCGCGGCTGCGGCACGGGTGTCGCTCGTTTGGAAGGGCGGCGATTCCCAACCCCGCGGACACTCTTCCCGCCGCCCTCCGCACCAACCCTAGCGCCAATTTGAGGAGGTGAAAGTGCAAACTCCGAGGGAAGACCGGGTGTTTCTGACCTGTCGCTATCCTCCGTGAGTGGTTCGCGCCAGTCTTGCTGTTGAGTTGGGACAATCCAGCCGCGCTGATTGTTCACTTCTTGAGCGCCGCGCTTGTTGATTCCTTCTAAGTCGCCGCCTAAACTGAGTTCAAATTCATCAAGAGCTCTGAGCAGCGTACCGCCTGCGAATGCTTGGCCAGAGGCACTTTTCCGCTGTTGGCCGAACATGATTGGGTTACTGCGCGCTTTGCGATGATCGTAGGCCTTCGAGATGAATTATTATTTATCTCGTTTTACTCGACGAAGGACAAAGACTTCGATTTGCTCAATGGAGAACAAAGATTGCACAGCGAATAGCACAAAGACGGGAGTGCCCATCTCGACTCCGATCGCGAACTTCCGCAAGCGGATCCACCTCAACATCACAAAAGAGACGAGGGCCACCACATGTCGGGAAGCGAGGTTCCACAACTGTCGCAAACCATGACGGATAATTGTGAACCTAGCTTGGAGGAAATAACGTCTCGATTTGCACCGTATTCTTGGGGTTATGCAGCAAACTGGTGTTGGTTTGGTTAATATAAATATCGTAGTTGTAAAAGTCACTTTACCATCTCCCGCACCAGCAAATGACCAGATAAAGGCAACATGAAATCATCCAGTCAGGTCTTCAGCTTCCATTGCCAGCTGAGGCAATTTTTCTGACCTTCTTGCTGCCACTCCCGCCATCTTCCCTCTTCCTCTTGCTTGGGCGGCTACTTCCACCTTTTGGTCGATACGGCTCATCCTCCCGCTTCCTTTTGCTTTTCGTGCTTCCCATGCTTTCGCTAATGAGGAATCCGTCGTCGTCGATGATCTCAGGATCCGCCTTCACGGCGACGCTTGTTCTTTTCGGAGTCTTCGAAGAATTCGCAATTCTAGTACTTGACTTCTCTGAGGTTATTTCATTGTCTTGTAAAAACACCTGTGGTTGATGCTTGCGGAGCCAGTTGTAGACCGAGACCGGATTCCGGACTTGAACGTCTTTCTCCTTCTCAAACCCTTTCTCGCCCAAGCGTACAGGATTGGTAGGTAGATTTACGCGCGATAGCACCGGCGCATTTCCAAGATAGCTGTCCAGAGCGAAGAGATAGTCGTCCTCATGAGTGGGAGTAAGGTAGCCAGGAGGAGTGTCGGAGCTGATGTCATCTGGAAGTGTTTCTGCTGCCACTGACGCTAGAGTTGTATGTGGGATCGTCTGTAGGGCGGATAGCGACATTGGCTTGATCTTGCTTGCTAGTGTTGCTGCGATCTGGCTGTATGCCTTAGGAGATAGCTCACCAGCGGCAAGGCTGGCCTGAGCTTCCTCCAAAGCGGCAGAAGCAGCCAGTGAGTCGTATGGGTCGAGCAAGTGAGCTTCATGCTCCTGGGCATGTATGGTAGAGGTTTCGATGGATGGGGATTGAAGGTCGAACCGCACTTGAGGAGCTATGTGGGAGGAGTTGTTGATATCAAGCAGTATGTCTAGTAATTGACTGTAGATGATTTCAGCTCTCAGTGCGGACGATATACCGTATGAATGCTCACTCATTGCTTTCTTGTAACCTTTTGGCAATGTCTGTAGCTCTTTGCTCCTCCTTGAACAGATGAGTGCTCTCGCGCATCTTATCCTCAAACGTATATTTCATCTTTCGATACTTCTTCCTGAGTCTTGTTAGCTACCTTACACAGGTGCAAAAGGTCTTCCAGGCAATAAGTACTTGTAAGATCTGTATGTGGACTTCATGTGTGGTTCCAGGAGCTCCGCTGAGGCCTCCACTGCTGGGCCAGCTACAATGTCGCCTCCAGATGACATGTTGTTCGCAGATGATAGTTTTGATGTCTGGTTGAAGGAAAGCTTTGCGTCGGGTGGCGGATTATGAATAAATACACATGAACGAATGGGCCCTCGATGGATGCTGGTCGCGATGTTGCGCACTTGAACTTCTCGGTAACCGGAAAAAGTTGTTACACACTGACACTCTCGAAACCTTTCTGAAGAAAGACAGCGCTGCATCCAAGGAGCATGTATGGCGATGACTACTACAGAAGCAATACGACCCACCGACAATGCCAATCGCGAATCGCACAAGTCCGAAACGCGAAAAGTCGTGGGTTCTTCACCAATACCAGAGTCCTCAAGAAAGCGCAAACGAGCCGTCGATGTCAAGGAAGAGATTGAAATCCATGTGTCTGCTCCAGAACCACCGTCCAAGAAAGCTCTCCGCAAAGCCAAGAAAGGCAAGCTCACGGGCTTACCAGACCTTGAGAAGACTGCTGGCGCAGCGGTCAAATCGGATCTGGAGCAGGGCCAGGTGAAGCAGGAGGAGCCAGCGAAACGATCCGAGTATGGTATCTGGATTGGCAACCTTCCCTACACGACTTCGAAAGCCGAGATCCTCAAATTCCTCATGGATAACACTAAGATAGCAGAGGAGATGATTACGCGGCTGAACATGCCCCCCCCATCAGACTCGAATAAATCGGCGTCTATACAGAAAAAGAAGCCACTCAACAAGGGCTTTGCATACGTTGATTTATCGTCTTCGGAGGCACTGAAAGAGGCATTGGGACTGAGTGAGAAACTACTTACGGGACGACGAGTGCTGATCAAAGACTCGAAAAGCTTTGAGGGCAGACCCGAAAAACCGAAGGATGGCGTCACCGAAGAGTCCCCATCGAAGCTCAAAAAGATACCTAGCAAAAGAATCTTTGTGGGTAATCTGGGGTTCGATACTACAAAGGAAGATCTACAGGAGCATTTCGCGCCTTGCGGGGAGGTAATCGATGTACATGTTGCGACCTTCGAAGATTCTGGAAAGTGTAAAGGGTACGCGTGGGTAGAATTCGAGACGGTTGATTCGGGAGCGGCGGCGATGAGAGGATGGGTGAAGCTCTCCACTACTGGAGAGGGCAGTCCGGGTACTAAGGACGAGGAAGAATCCGAGCACAAAACCGGAATGGTCTCAGGAGAGGAAAGAACTAAGATGGTACCAAAGCCAAGGAAATGGTGGGTAAATAGGTTGAAAGGGCGGCCATTGAGGATGGATTTTGCAGAAGACAAAGCAGTAAGATACAAGAAGCGGTTCGGGAGAGAAGGGACTATTTCGAAGGAGCCTTTAGGCAGTGGCGGTTATGCCAGGGATGTCACTCATTCCGAAAATCAGAGTCAGGTTGATGACGAGGCTGGAAACTCCAGGGCTCAAGCGGTAGAACGGCAGACCAGACGATCAACTAAGGTCGATGCACGATCTATTAAGCCCGGAGCTGCACTGGCCAACGCACAGCGACTAACAGGCGCAATTGTTGCAAGTAAAGGCATCAAGAAGACCTTCGATTAATCACCCTAGCCTCCCTTAGCTACGTGGATGGGCTATGCGCTAGCTATCTAAATATTTTCCTACCTGGCTCCACGAGTCCCGGTGTTGCTACTTGAAGTCTCATGCACTGCGCAGTTGGGCTTAACAGTCCTCAGCGTTCTCTTGAAGTATGGACGACCCCATACCATTGCCTCAACCCTGGCGTTTTGTCCTCCAAACTCGATGCTAGAACTGTACGTGTTTCGGTGAGACTTCCACTGCATACCATAACCCTCAGGCGTCGATCTATTATTATCCTGTAGGATTTCGGGCGGAAGCTGAATGAAGGCTGAGGAAATACGTCCGATAGCGGCGGCTCCATTGTAGTGAAACAGTCGATCAACATAGAGGTGTTCAAACCCCTCACAACCCAAAGGTTACGCTGGCAGAACTCTTTGAACTGGATCTATTGCCGTCGCCTTAGGTTGCGCTTGTTTCGAGGCGTGGTCACTGCATTTTAGTTGAACTGGTAGTGTCGTGAATATGATGCCTACCTTAACTATCATAAACTTACAGCTGTGAGATGAGCCTTTCCAAATTGAATATCTCGAAGTCTTATCTTCTCTAGTATGCTAGAAACAAGGTCCTCCTTCTCCGAAACGGGTGTGTAGACTTGATGCGTACAGAGCCGCCTCGCTAAGTTCACTTGGAAATTGACATATGGCACGGTCACTATCTCTGCGAACAATTTACTGCAGAGGTCCATCTATTCCTGATTCTTCGAGCACGATCTGGTGATGTTCAGCCCTTGGTGGTGCTGACAGCTGGTTGCCGTGGGCCCGATCCTGGCTAGGCCCTTCAAGGCCTGTCTTCTTGGAGCATCAAGCCACGCAGAGATAACTTCAGAACAGATTAGGGAATATGGCAAGGCTGATTGTTGGAGTTTAGAAGGGCTTTACTCGAGATGTTGATGATCACGTTCAGCTAACGTACTTATCGACCATTTAGGCTTAGCGGGCCCTTTAGCCGAGACACGCGATTCGATTATGCAACATAACATAACCTATGTTACGAAGTATACGGAGGTATATTCGTTGCCCAAATCGTCACTTTGTTTTCTTGACTCTCCTTCAACTCCCTTGTTATCGAAACCATTCGTCCAGCCATCCATGCAGATAGATTTCGACGAATCTACCTAGCTCTAACTCCAGTACTGCGATTTGTGTCCTTACTGTGGTCCCGTCCTCCGCGGTCCTGTCTGCCTAATCCTCGATCTGCCGTCCACGTACTGTTTACGCAAACCCCGCAGCAGTTGCCTTACCCTTGACCATGTCTGTCTCTCGCCGCAAGAACCTCATCACCAGTCGGAGACCGGTGGAAGACGAGGGCGAGGAGGAAGAGGGCTCGGTGGCTGCTGAGCTTGAGGATGACTCCCTGAGCGAGGGTTCCGCCATCAGTGACGCAGACGATGATGCCGATGCAGAGGGAAGTGATGCTACAGACGTGGATGATTCCGGATCACGGGGAGTATCGCAGACTAAGCCGAAGGAGAATGGGTTTATACGCGCAGAAGAAGGCAGTGGCGAGCAGGAGGCGAAACCGTCGGCCAAGGCACCCATCACAGCCGCTATGGCTGATACGGAGGCCATGATGAACGGGTTGAAGGCATCAAACGAAATGAATGGAACGGAGGGGATACTATTCGAGGATATGGTCGAAACTCCAGAGTTGCCACCATCTCAACAACCTGAAGCACAAACCCTGAATGTGGCTGGACGGCAAGAAACGTTAGCGGAGATGAGACGGCGAGAGCACGAAGAGTATCGGAAGAAGCGGGATGCAGATCCTGCCTTCGTCCCAAACCGCGGAGGGTTCTTTATGCACGACCATCGTTCCGCAGTATCCGGGCCGAATGGGTTCCGACCTTTTGGCAGGGGAAGGGGCCGAGGACGAGGTTTCATCGGCGGTCCTTTCTCTCCAGCAAGGTGCGCTGAGTCTCAGTCACGGTGCTTTCTCTCAGTGTAGAGTTTTACTGATATATTACATCACAGTCACGCCCCTCAGCCAGCAGAGCCAACTGATGCACCTTGGACACATGATCTGCATGACGCCGTATCTCAGACGCAGACTATAGTTCCAGAATCATCTGTCATCGCTCATACCTCAAAGACTCTTGGCCTTGGAAAGCCGCTTCCTTTTGCTCCAAAATCCACTCCACCAAATCGCTCCTTCTCTAGGAGTACATGTATTGGGAAAGTGCAGATTAGGGTCTATCTCGTGGGCATGTCAGATCCCACAATATTCTCGGATGTACCCGTCAACCAGCACACACGTCTACCGCATCATCGTCCTCCGCTTCGGCGCGATAAACCCGTTCGGATATCGTTGCCAGACCAGCCGCCGCGGTACATATTTCCTGCCACGGATAGGTCATTCATTTTCATCCCTCGAGCCATGAGACCTAATCAGCAAGGATTTGGCCGAGGACGGGGCAGAGGAAGCTACGGTGCAACTGGCACGCTTTCAAGTCGAAAGACCAGTGCATACGGTGGCAGTAACTACTCTCCTAGTGTGGCAATGAGCCGAAGGTCGTCCTTGGCGCGAGAAGTTTCTCGCGAAGGAATCGTTTCGCCGGCAGGGTCTTCCTTATCACGGCCAAACGGCGTGGTAACAGAACTGGGCAAACCGGTGGTCCGCCTACCGCCTGCATCCCAGCGTCCT
>JAABUY010000921.1_pt1 | contig 44522 bp, 44 predicted proteins | sample 5560271 | NCBI WGS metagenome assembly JAABUY01 (sample SAMN10711886, study PRJNA513374) | rock metagenome | isolation source: Antarctica rocks | place: Antarctica: Victoria Land, University Valley
CTGGCAGACCCTCATGCAGACCCTCATCGACTCAAAACCTCCCCCCGACATCGCAGCCCAGATCGCGATGTGAACTCATGGCGAGCGGGAAGCACTTAGAATTGCTGCACAACGCTTCAGCCTCTTGGAGGTAGTGCGTCGTGAGGAGTACGGTCGTGCCCGAACGGTTGAGGGTCCGGACATAGTTCCAGAGCTGCTGCCGCAGCGCGACATCGACGCCGGCGGTCGGCTCGTCGAGGACGAGGACTTGCGGGTTGTGGACCAGCGCCTTGCCGACCATGAGCCGTCGCCGCATCCCGCCAGACAGACTTCGGGCGGGGGCGTCTGCCTTGTCTGCCAGGCCGAGCACCGCGAGAAGTTCGTCCGTGCGCCGGGCTGCCTTGGGTATGCCGAACAGGCCAGCCTGGAGGTCGAGTGCGGCGCGCGCCGGGAAGTATGGGTCGAGCGTCAGTTCCTGTGGCACGACACCGATGGCAGCGCGTGCCGACCGCGGCGCGTCATCAAGATCGATGCCGCAAACCCGCACGCGGCCGCTCGACTTCCGGGCGAGCCCGGCCAGGATATTGATGAGGGTGGACTTACCGGCGCCGTTCGGCCCAAGCAGGCCGAAGATGCTCCCGCGCTCAATCGTCAGGTTCACCTCCTTGAGGGCATGTTTGCCGGGCTGCCTGCCGGCTCTCGGATAGACTTTATCGAGCGCCACGACTTCTATGGCAGCCGGCAACTCACCTCCTTTCGGCATGCTCCACTTCCTTCTGCTCCCAGAACTCACCGCGTGAACAAGCCGAGGTAAATCGACCATGCTCCGAGCATGGTCAGCAGCAGGCCAATGGCGACCGGCACACGGTTGGATAGCGCCCCGACCCGGTCGAGGGCGCGACGTGCTGGCGTCCACAGCAGGGCCAGGGTCAGGGGCAGCGACAACGCGAGACCAAACAGCGCCAGCGTGACAAAGCCTTGTAGCGCCCGCGCTGCGCCGCCGACAGCGGCCGACCCCAGCACAACGGCCAGCAAGGGGGCGGCACAGGCCGGAATATTCAGGCCGAACAAGATCGCCAGTCCGACCGCTCCACGCGTCGCCGTTCGGCGCCCCAGGCTTGGTCCTATGGTGCGCATTAACCGTTCGGCGTGGCCAGTGAGATAGGCCAGACCGAGGATGACATAGAGCGCGCCAAGACCGATCCAGGCCGCGTGCTGAAACCGGAGGAAGGCCGTGCCAGCGAGCGCCGCGGCCACACCGAGCAGGCCGACGACGAGGGCGCGGGTGAGCGTGAACACGACCGCCTGCGTGATCTTGGTCGCCGCCGGCCTACCCTCGACCATTTGCAAGAACAACAGGCTGGAGCCGACCGAGCAAGGCTCGATGAAGCCGAGCAGCCCGAGGCCGAGGGGCAAAAGGAGGCCAGAGATGCCCTCCATCAGAATGTCAGCCGCCAGCCGGCCGTGACAAGACGGTGGCTTACGACGATCAGGACAAGGTTCGCGCCGACCATGACAACCAGCCCAGCCATCACCGAGCCGTCGGCATGGCCTGTGATGCCGTATCGGAAGCCGTCGATCATGTAGAAGAACGGGTTGACGTGGGCCAGTGATTGGAACGATGACGGCAGGTCTGCGACTGAATAGAAGGTTCCCGATAGGAAGGTGAGCGGCGTCACGACGAAGCTGGTCATGGCGCCGAGGTGATCCATCTTCCGCGCCCATAGCCCGCCAAGCAGGCCGAGCAGCGCCAGCAGCAAACATGCCGCGATAGCGTGGAAGGCCAGAAATGCAGGGTGCGCGAAGCCCAGAGTGACGAAGGGCCACATGGTGACGGCGACCGCGGCACCGACCAGCAGGCCGCGCGTCACTCCGCCCAGCGCAAAACCGGCGACGAACTCACCCGGGGAAAGCGGAGCCAGCAAGAGATCGGTAATGTTGCCCTGGACCTTGGCGATCAGAAGCGACGACGAGGTGTTGGCAAAAGCGTTCTGCGCCATGGTCATGACGATCAGGCCCGCCGCGAGAAACTCCAAATAGGGCATGCTACCAACTGGTTGCGGCTGCCCGTGCCGGCTCATCACGACACCGAGGACGGCGAGAAACAGAAGAGTGGTCACCGCCGGCCCGGCCACGGTCTGCGCTGCCACCGCGAGAAAGCGACGGACCTCCCGGCGATAAAGGGTCCACAAGCCGATCCAGTTGATCCCCGAAGGCGTTGGGCTGGAAGCACCCCAACTCTTGCCTGGCACGGCGGTCAAGCTGGTTTCCCCATCCCAGTGGGCGGAAGCTCTGAGCGGAACAGTTGCGTTGCGGCCAGGGCGGCAAGCAACTCCACCACCCCAAAAGTTGCGAGCGCCGCTCCAACGCCAAAGCGGAGCATTGCGCCGAAGATAAGGCTGCCGAGGCCGAAACCGGTGAACAAAAGGAACACGTTGAGGCCCATGGCCTGCCCTGGGCGTTTTACCGCCAGCGACGTGACGATGCCCGCGAACAAAGGCTGCGTCATATCATACCCGAGGGGAAGGACCGTGACGGCTAGTGCGGCAGCGAGCAGCGGCAGGTCGAGAATGAGAGCCGCGGCGGCAAGGGCGCCAAGTCCGAGGCCTATCGGCAGGAGGCGGCCGCGGCCCAGGCGATCCGCCGCCCGCCCGATTGCTGGACCGAACAGGAAGCCGGGGATGCCGTAACCGAGCAGCGCCAGGCCGATCCCGATAGGGCCAAGGCTGTAGCGGCGCTCGAAGTATACGCCGAGCCAGGTGAAGACGCCGGAGTGGAATATAGAGTTGAGGAAGACGTAGCCGTAGGTGCGTCTTCCGCGCGGCGTGCCGAGCAGGTCCCTATAGCCACGGAAGAGTTCACCTACGCTTCCTGCTGCCGGTCGTGCACCAGTGCCGATCGACCCACGGTGGGGCAGCATTAGCAGCAGGACGCCCACGCCAGCGATGCCAACAAGCAGGAAGAGGCCACGCCAGCCGACATACGGCTCCAGCACCGCCCCGAAGGTCGAGCCGAAGGCCATGCCTCCGGCCATCGCCCCGAACAGCCAACCGAGCGGCCGGCCGCGCTGCTCATAGGGGAACAGGCCGCCGACGAGCACAAGCGCGAGCGGCACCACCCCGCTCGCGCCGAGGCCGGTCAGCACCCGCCACGTCGCCATGCTCTCCGTCGAGCCTGCTGTCGCGGTCAGCGCCGTGAGCACGGCGAACATGGCAAGCGATGCGAACATGAGCGGGCGAATGCCCAGCCGGTCAGCCAACAGGCCGTAGGCGAGCGTCGCGACCCCGTATGGGATCAGGTAAGCGGGGACGACCAGCCCCACTGTTTCCACAGGCGTCTCGAAGGCTGCAGCGAGTTGAGGGATGATCGGCGCCACCATGAACGCCTGGAAAAAGATGATGAATGTGGCCGCTGCAAGCACCCATAGAAGCCGCTCGCGCTTGTCGCGGGCATGCGGCAGCGCTTCGCCTGGTGTCGTCGCATTCATGCTAAACTCGGCGTTTCCGCCGTCCCTGAATGTTGGTCTGAGTGGCCATCGACTGCGCTCGTTTGGTGCGCCTCAGGTGTCTTGGCGCGTCGCGTCGTGAGCGCGTCCATGATCGAACAGACCTGCAAGCCGCCACGGCCGGGACAGGCGGCAATCAGGCTTTCCAGTGCGGCATCAATCTGCTGCAGCCGTTTGATCTTCTCGCGTACGTCCCGGAGCTTGGCGGTTGCCCGTTCCTGCACGTCCGAGCAGTTCGAGGCCGGATCGGACCGCAGCGTCAGCAGTTCCGCGACCTCTCGCAACGAGAAGCCGAGGTTCTGGGCCTCGCGAACGAAGCGGATGCGCTCAATCAGATCTTCCGAGTAGTGCCGCACCCCCGACCCGTCCGGCTTGCGCGGCTGCGCAATGAGACCCTGGCGCTCATAGAAGCGCACTGTTTCAATGCCTACTCCGGCTCCCCGAGCCGCTTGCCCAATGGTCACTCCCGTCATCGTCCCCTCCACATCGGGCATGATCTAGGGTCCGTACTACGGTACGGTTCAAGGGGTCGTGTTTTGCCGGACGCGGCCCACGTCCGGCAGCAAGCGGGGGAGTAGATCCCGCAGAACACAGCGACATCGCGGAGCGCTTGATCGCAGAAGCCGCCATGAACCGGCGGGCGAGGCGACCGGCATCGGATGGCACCGCGTTGAAGGCGTAGGACCTGACGTTCGTGCGAGAGGGGAACCGCCCGGTTCGAGGAGCGCTGGCCTGTTACCACGAGATGAGACCCGACCGATGCCCAAGCAGCCAAGCCCCAGCCGACGTCGGATCGTCGTTTTCGACGTGAACGAGACGCTGCTCGACATCGAGGCGCTCGCGCCGCTGTTCGAGCGCTTGTTCGGGGACAGGCGGGTGCTACGCGAGTGGTTCGCGCAACTGATCCTCTACTCCGAGGCGATCACCCTTGCCGGGGCCTACGAGCCGTTCGGCCAGCTCGGGGCCGGCGTCCTGCGCATGGTGGCGGCAACGAAAGGGGTGGAGGTCCACGAACCGGACCTGGACGAGCTGCGCTCGCTAATGCAAGCCATGCCCGCGCACCCCGAGGTGCCCGCCGCCCTTGCCCGCCTGCGGGAAGCGGGCTTCCGGATGGTCACCCTGACCAACTCCGCCCTACAGCCGGAGGGCGGTCCGCTGGAGCACGCCGGGATCGCCGCGTTCTTCGAGCGCCAGTTCAGCGTGCACCAAGTCGGGCGCTACAAGCCGGCCCCGGAAACCTACTGCATGGTCGCCCAGGCGCTCGGGGTCGGGACCGACGAACTGTGGATGGTGGCCTGCCACATCTGGGACACGATCGGGGCGCAACGGGCAGGCTGTGCCGGGGCGTTCGTCCAGAGGTCGGGCAACGCCCTCCTGCCGCTTCCCGCCCTGCCCCAACCCGACGTGGTCGGCCCGGACCTGCTCGCCGTAGCCGAGCGGATCATTGCGGCCAATGGCGCCGTGATGCACGGATCGGCAGTTTGAGTCAAACAGCCTCCGTAGCATTTTCAGCGACTTATGATCGATGTATGGGGAGTGCCGCAAGATTGGCAGTCGTAACGTCTCAAGGCGTCGAGAGTGAAAGCCGTGCACGGAAGACACACAAAGCAACCGGCCTGACAATCTCGGCGACAACTCCGATTCGGGTTTTATCCGATCAAAAGCAAAGCTGGTGCTGGCCGGTATCCGACACGAGACAGTGCCTGCACACACCAGGGACCACGCTGTTCAGCACCCGGAATGGTTACGACCCCCAATCTTGCGTCAGTTCCCTTCCGCACCAGCCCACCATCTTCCCGTGAGCCCAGAACCTAACCCGACCCGATCAGCACCCGCGATTTTGAATGCTCTCCCCTGGTCGCATGATCCAGCCTACTACCCTGAAACCCATCAAGAGATGCCTAGCGCGTCGAGACGCGCACCGCCTTGAAGGAGAAAATGGGTCCGGAGTGGAACCGCGTATGGCTGTTCTGACATCAGGCCATTCCAACATACTGATCGGCGGACGCGTGGAGGCCGGTAATGGGTAGGTGGCATCCGACCCCGTATAAGAGATCGGTCCGCGCTGCGTTCAGGGACCACCGAAGGTCGCGGCCGGCTTACACCGGCCAGCACGTGGGCCAGCCTCTGTGTTCCGTCCCGCGGCGCCGCGCCCGCCACCTTTGTTGGAGGTGGTTATGGAAGCGATCATCGAACGCGCCGCCGGGCTCGATGTGCACCAGGGCTCGGTGGTAGCTTGCGTCATCCTTAGCGCGGCAGGGCGCCGGCCGAGCAAGGAGGTGCGCAGCTTCGGCACCATGCGCCAGGACCTCATGGCCTTGCGCGAGTGGCTGCTTGGGAAGGGTGTCACCCACGTCGGCATAAGGTGTCTACTGGCAGCCGGTGCATGCTGCCCTGGAGGGTGACTTCACCGTCATTGTCGGCAATGCCTCGCACATGCGCAACGTGCCCGGACGCAAGACGGATGTGAAGGACGCGGAATGGATCGCCGATCTGGTCCGCCATGGACTGGTGCGCGCGAGCTTTGTGCCGCCAGCGATCAGGGTGCTGCGCGAGCTGGTACGCCACCGCAAAGCCCTGGTCGGCACCATGGCCGCGGAACGGAACCGCACGCTCAAGCTGCTCGAGAGCGCCGGCATCAAGCTTGCGGGCGTGATGAGCAGCGTGTTTGGCGTGTCCGGCATGCTGATGCTGCGCGCCCTGGCTGAAGGCAGCGCAGCCCCCGCCGCCATGGCCGGCCTCGCCAAACGGCGGCTGCGGAGCAAGATCGACCGGCTCGCCCTCGCCCTCGACGGGTCGCTCGCCGAACACCAGCGCCTGCTGCTCAGGATGCACATCCGGCGCTTGGAGGAGATCGGGCGCGACCTCGCCGAGGTGGAGGCGGCCATCGGTGCCGCCATGCCCCCCTTTGCCGCCCAGCAAGCCTTGCTGGTGACCATCCCCGGCGTGGACGCGCTGACGGCGGCGGCCATTGTTGCCGAGATCGGCGTGGACATGGCCGTCTTCGGCACCGCCCAGCGCCTCGCCGCCTGGGCTGGGCTGTGCCCGGCCAACCACGAAAGCGCCGGCAAGCAGACACGTCGCGGCACCCGCAAGGGCAATTCATACCTCAAGGCCACCCTGGTCACCGCCGCGGTATGCGGCGCGCGAACCAAAGGCACATACCTGCGCGACAAGTTCCACCGGTTGCGGGCACGCATGGGCACGAAAAAGGCCGCCGTGGCTGTCGCGCACAAGATCCTGGTCGCCGCCTTCCACATGCTGCAGCGCGTCGTCGCCTTCGCCGACCTCGGCGCCGACTACCTCGACCGCGTCGACAAGCATCGCACCGCCAAGCGCCTGGTCCGCCGCCTCGACGCGCTCGGCCACGCCGTCATGCTCCGCCCCAAGCCCGCAAACTGACACAGCCATGGCACATCAGCACGCCGGACCCGGCCCACCCATGTGAATTTTCGGGCCAGCCACCGACCTAATCGCTAGCCAAGTCCGCCGCCCTCCAGAGGCCGCGAAGAACCTGCTCCAATGTTATTGGGCAAAGATGCTGGCCCAGGTTGTGCAGCACCTGCATCGCGCCGGCTCATCGCATGCAGCAGGCCCTGCTACTCGACACAGCCTGCGTTCGATACGATGCTGACTGCTGCACCCTGCCGTTGGAACACCGCGATGCTGGTCAACTGTGCCGCCTACAAGGCCGGACGACGCGTTGCAGAGGTCGACCTCGAGCAGGCCAACTGCATCGAATTCGGACCCGGCGACTTCGTGTGGATCGGTTTGCACGAGCCGGACGAAGCCCTGCTTCGCACCGTCCAGCAGCGCTTCGGGCTGCATGACCTGGCGGTGGAAGACGCCCATCAAGCGCATCAACGGCCCAAGCTGGAAGTCTATGGCGGCTCGTTGTTCCTGGTCCTGCGCACGGCGCAGCTCATCGACGGCAAGATCGGCTGGGGCGAGACCCACATCTTCGCGGGCAAGGGCTACGTCGTGACGGTGCGACACGGCTCCACCACGGCCTACAAGGCAGTTCGCGCGCGGTGCGAGAGCGCCCCCGACATGCTGTCCATGGGCGAGAGCTTCGTCATCTACTCGGTGATGGACTTCGTCGTGGACAACTACTTCCCCATCCTACATGAGCTCGAGGTCGAGGTGGACGCCCTGGAAGACTCGGTGTTCTCGCCCAACTCCGCCAGACTAGACATCGAGCGGGTGTTCGAGCTCCGGCACGAGTTGCTGCTGATGCGCCGGGCCGTGCTGCCGCTCCAGGAGGTATGCAGCAACCTGATCCGGTTTGACGTGACCCTGATCGCGCCCGAGATGCGCGCCTACTACCGCGACGTGCAGGACCATGTGATCCGCGTGGTGGAGAGCATCGACAACCTGCGCGAGCTGCTGAAGGGGGCGTTGGAGGCGAACCTGCTCCTCGCCTCTGTGCAGCAGAACGACGTGACGAAGCAGCTGGCAGCCTGGGCGGCGATCCTCGCAGTGCCGACGGCCATCGCCGGCATCTACGGCATGAACTTCAAGCACATGCCCGAACTGGAGTATCCCGGTGCATACCCGATCGTGCTCGCGGGCATCGCCGCCCTGTGCGGCTACCTGTATTACCGCTTCAAGCGGTCCGGCTGGCTCTGATCCCGACCGGCGATCCCCGCTCCTGACGTCCGGACATCAGCAGCTAGACAACCTGAGAGAACATCGGGGCGACCTCGCGGCCGCCCCTCGTCCGCGTCGCGCTTCCGCTAGCCGCGTGCGGGCACACGCTGGCGAGCAGAGCGCTTGGCGTCGGCGTGCTCGATCTCGATCTCGTCCTGACGCACGGTCTCGCGCACAGTCTCGACGTGCTCCTGACGCTCCGTGCGCACGACCACCTCTTCCTTCAGGCGCACCGTTTTGCCAACAAACTCTCGCCAGCCCTCCTGGACGGCATCACCTACGCACTCTGCCACGCCGCATGATGGCCAAAGTCGAGCTAAGCCGCAAAGATCGCAGTCCGCCGGACCTCCCCGACCACCTGACCAGTCTCCACCACCCGCACCGCCTCCGTCCCGGATGCCAGCATCAGCGACAGCGCATCCCGCAGGTTCGTGCCCGGCGCCACCGCGGGTGCCGCCGCCGTGCCGTCCGTGGCAGGCTGCATCACGCTCTCCACCGCCAGCAGCGAAAGGCGCTTCAACGCCCGGTCCGGCCCGACGAACGCCTCTACGAAGGCGTCCGCCGGGCGGGACAGCACGGTGCCGGGCGTGTCGTACTGCACCAGCCGGCCATCCCGCATGATGGCCAGCCGGTCGCCCAGACGCACCGCCTCATCCAGGTCATGCGTCACGACTACCACCGTCTTTCGGACGCGCTTCAGGATGGCGCTGAACTCGTCCTGCAAGCGGGTGCGGGCGATGGGGTCTACTGCGCCGAAGGGTTCGTCCATCAGCAGCACCGGCGGGTCCGCGGCCAGGGCACGAGCCACGCCCACCCGCTGCCGCTGCCCGCCAGAGAGTTGCGAGGGGTAGCGGGCAGCAAACGCGCCATCCAGGCCAACCAAGTCCAGCAGTTCCGCCACCCGTGCCGCGCTGCGCGCAACAGGCCAGCCCAGCAAGTCCGGCACGGCGGCGATGTTGCGGGCCACCGTCATGTGCGGGAACAATCCCACGTGCTGGATGACGTAACCGATGCGCCGGCGAAGCAGCACCGGGTCCGCGTGCGTCACGTTTTCTCCGGCCACATAAATGTGGCCCGATGTGGGTTCGATCAGGCGGTTGACCATCCGCAGCGTCGTGGTCTTGCCGCAGCCGGACGGGCCGACCAGGGCGACAGTGGTGCCCTCCGGCACGTCCAGGTCCAGGCTGTCCACCGCCGGACGGGCGGCGCCATACTGCTTTGTCACGCCCTCCAGCCGAATCATGCGGCGCCCAGGATCATGCGGCGCCTTGGCCGAACAGGCGGCGCTCCACCCAGACCAGCCCGAACTCCGTGCCTATGGCCAGCAGCGCGATGGGCACGGCACCCACCAGCAGCCGGGGCAGGTCGCCGATGGCGATACCGGCGGTGATGAAGTCGCCCAGGCCACCGCCGCCGATGAACGAGGCCAGTGTTGCGCCTGCGAGCACCTGCACCGCCGCGGTGCGCGCGCCGCCGAACATGGCGGGTGCCGCCAGCGGCAACTGGATGCGCCACAGCAACTGCCCCGGCCGCATCCCCATCCCCGTGGCGGCGTCCAGCACGTCCGCATCCACGCCGCGCAGCCCCACGTGGGCGTTGAGCAGAATGGGCGGCAGAGCCAGCACCACCAGCGCCACCACGGACGGCAGCAGCCCGATGCCCAGCAGCGGCAGCGCGGCAGCCAGGATGGCAAGGCTTGGCAGCGTCCGCACGGCGTTGACGCCGTTGATGGCCACCGCCGCCGCCACTGGCCGCCCGTTGATGAGCACCGCCAGCGGCAGCCCGATCAGCAGCCCGATGGTCACCGCGATGGCGCACATCAGCAAATGTTGGCCCAGCGCCCCCCGGAACTCCGCCCCGTTCTGGCCGATCCACAGCAGCGCCTGCCACACTGTATTCAAGCGGGGGTGCTCAAGCGCGGCGCCAGCGCGATGCCGCCCGCTCCGCCCCGCCCAGCAGCACGTCCGCCGTGATGGCCAGAGCCGCCGTCAGGCCGCCGCCCACGATGATCTTTTCCGGGTAGCGCTGGTCTATGCCGGCAAAGATGATGGTGCCCAAGCCGCCCGCGTTGATATAGGCGGCGATGGTAGCAATGCCGATGACCGTGACGGCCGCGAGGCGGATGCCAGCCACGATCAGTGGCAGGGCCAAGGGCAGTTCCACCTGCACCAGCCGCCTCCGCTGGCTGAACCCCATGCCGTCGGCGGCGTCCAGCACCTCCGGCGCCACGCCGCGCAGCCCGGCCACGATGTTCCGCAGCAGGATCAACAGGCAGTACGACGACAGACCCACCAGCGCCGGCGCCGTGCCGAGGCCCAGGATGGGGACGAGCGCGGCAAACAGCGCCAGGCTCGGGATGACGAAGATGGTGCCCGTGACGGTCAGGAAGAAGGCGTGCAGCCGCGGCCGGCGCGCGCCCGCGATGCCGAGCGGCAATGCGATGGCCAGCGCTATCAGCACGGACAGGGCGGACAGCATCAGGTGCTCTCCCAACGCCTGTACGATGTCGTCCAGGTGCGTGGGCGCCCAGTGCATCAGGCCCAGCTGTCGAACAAGGCCGCGCCGCATGCGCTGAACTGCCCGGCCGCCACCAGACCGGCCAGCGCCAGCACATCCGGCGCGCATGGCCGGTCCTCGTGCAGCGCCGGGACGGCTGCCCGCACCTTGGCCAGCACCGCGGCGCAGCGCGGGCCGAGGGTGATGCCGGGCCGCAACTCGCACGTCTGGGCCGCCACCAGCAGCTCGATGGCGCACAGCAGACGCAGGTGGTCCAGGAGGGCGGCCGTCTTGCGGACGACGGACAGGGCCATCGTCGCATAATCCTCCACTCCATCGGCAGCCGGCAGCGTATAGGCTGGCATCGGCATGGCAAGCTGCCCGGTCTCCGCGACCAGCACGCTGGCCGTCTTTTGCAGCGTGGCGAACCCGCTGCGCCCCGCCTGCACCGGCGACAGGAAGCGCGGCAGGCCGCTGGCGCCCGGGGACATGAGTTGCAGCACCCGCGCGCCCTGCGCCGCCGCCACTCGCGCCATGGCCAGGCCCAGCCCCTCCAACGCCAGCACCAGGTGGGTGGTATCGAAGTTGGCGCTGGGCAAGATGCAGCCTTCGTCCGCCAGCACGGCCGGGTTGTCGCCCGACGAGTTCAGTTCAAGCGCCACGGCGGCGGTGGCCCCGTGCAGTGCGGCCAGGCACGCGCCCATCACCGGCGCTAGGCAGCGGATGCTCAGCGGGTCCTGCAAGCGCCGCGGCGCGCCGGGCAGGCTGCTGCCGTCCAGCATGTGCCGCAACGCGCCCGCCACCGCCGCCTGGCCCGGCACTGGGCGCAGCGCCACGGCCGCCGGGTGTAGCGGCGCCGTGTTGCCGCGGAAGCCCTCAAGGCTCAGCGCCGCCGCGGCCACCCATGCGCCGAACAACCGTTCCGCGTCGGCCAGCACGAGCGCCGCCAGGCCCACGGACGCCGCGTTGGACGATACCAGCGCGAGTCCGTCCTTGGGGCCGAACGCCGGGCACGCGATGCCCGCGCGTGCCATGGCATCGGCCCCCGGCAGCACGGCCCCGTCCACCTCCGCCTCCCCAGCCCCCACCAGCACCGCCGCCACGTGCGCCAGCGGTGCCAGGTCCGCCTGCCCGACCGAGCCAACCAGCGGCATGACCGGCACCATGCCGCTATTCAGCATGGCCAGGTAGGCTGCCGCCACCACCGGCGACACGCCTGACCGCCCTTCGGCAAACCCCGCCAGCCGAGCGACCATAATGGCCCGTACCTGCGGCGCCGTAGCCGCCGGACCCACCCCCACCATGCGCGCCAGCACCACCCGGCGCTGCACGTCCGCATCCGGCGCAATGGCCGTGTCCGCTGCCGCCCCCAGCCCGGTGCTGACGCCATAGATCGGCGTTCCGCACGCGGCCAGCCGCAGCAGCGCGTCGTACCCGGCGCCGATGCGCGCCCACGCCGCCGGGTGCAGGACGATGGGTTGGCGGCCCAGCGCGGCGGCGGCCACGTCGCGCGGGTGCAGCGCGGCGCCGCCGATCACCAGGTCCGGCGCGCCGTCCCGTGGCACGCCCTAGTTCACGAGGCTTTTGGAACGCAGGAAGCGCCGGGCCACGTCCCTCGGCTCCTCCTTGTCGCGCTCCACCTCGGCGTTCAGGCGGCGCATGACCTCCGTGTCCATCGTGGCGCTAACGCGGTTCAGCACCTCGGCGATGCGCGGGTTGGCGCGCAGCGTGTCCTGCCGGATGACGGGGGCCAGGAAGTAGGGCGGGAACAGGTTCTTGTCGTCGGCCAGCACGACCAGCTTCTCCTGCCCAATCTGCCAGTCGGTCGAGAAGCCGTTGGCCACGTCCACCTGCTTGGCTTGCAGCGCGTCGTAGCGCAGGCCCAGCTTGGCAAATTGGCGGAACTGCTTAAACTCAATGCCGTAAATCTGTTTGAGGCCGGGCAGCCCGTCGAAGCGGTCCGTGAACTCCGTGCCGGCGCCCAGCACCAGCTCCTTGGAAGCGGTTGCTAGGCTGGTCAGCGTGTCTAGCTTGTAGCGCGCCGCCGTTTCCGGCCGCACGATGATCGCGTAGCCATTGTTGACGTTGGTGGGCGGCAGCCAGGTCAGGCCAAACTTCTTCTCGTAGAAGGCCTTGACTTGGTCGAACACTTTCTGCGGGTCCCCGCTGACCTCGCCCTTCATCACGGCCAGCAGCGCGGTGCCGGTGTACTCTGGATACAGGTCAATCTGCCCGGCCGTCAGCGCCGCGTGGGCGATCATGGTGCCGCCCAGGTTGACCCGGCGCTCCACCTTGATGCCTGCGCCCTCCAGCGCTTGGGCGTAGATTTCGGCGGCGATGTACTGTTCGGTGAAGTTCTTGCTGCCAATCTTCACCGTTTGCGCCCGCGCCGGGGCGGTGAGCAGCAGGCCAGCGCACAGCAGCGCGGTCGTCCAAAGCGTTCTCATGGCAGCGGACTTTCGTTCGGGTTGGGTCAGGCAAACCGCAGGCGCTGGCCAACGCCCAGGCGCTTGCTTTTTTCCAGCATGGCATGGCCCAGCGCAATGTCCGACAGGGACAGGCCGCGGTGCCAGAACAGGATGGTCTCGTCGTCCAGCTCGCGGCCGGGTTTCAGCCCAGCGACGATCTGGCCCATCTCCGCATGCAAGGTCCGTTCCGACAAGCGCCCGCTCTCCACGTGCGCCCGCAGGCTGCCGAACTTGCCGCCCTTACACTGGCCCCAGTCGTCCACGACCAGCTTGGACATAATGTCGGTTAGTGAAAGTTCCACGGCGCTCATGGTGCCGTACGGGACTACAAAGGCGCCGGGCTTGATCCACTCGGTGCGGAGCAGCGGCTTCGGCTGCATCAGCCGGGTCGCCTCCACCACGATGTCGGCGCCTTCAATGCAGCTTTGCCAGTCATCGGTGACAATCACGGGCTTGCCCAGGTCGCGCGACAAGCACTCGCCGAAGCTGTCACGGCTTACCTTCCGGGCTGAGTGGACGCGGATTTCGTCGAAGCCGAACAGGTGGTCCAGCAGGCGGACGTTCCAATACGAGCTGCCGCGGGCGCCGATGTGGCCCAGCACCTTCGACCCGCGGCGGGCCAGGTATTTGGCGCCGATGGCCGTCATGGCGCCGGTCCGCATGTCGGTGATCCCGCTGGCGTCCAGGATGGCTGTGGGGGCGCCCATGCGCGGGTCCATCAGCAGCAGCACGGCCAGTTCGGACGGGTAGCCCAGCTTGTAGTTGTCCACAAAGTCGCCCACGACCTTGACGCCGGCTGCGTCTATCGGCTCCCGCAGGGCGCCGCGCAGCACGTTAAAGTGGCCGTTGGACACGCCGGGTTCGAGGTGCATCCGTGGCTCGATCACCGCTTCGCCTCGCCCCTGTGTGGCCAGGCTGGTTTCGATGGCCGTCAAGATTTCGTCGTTGGTGATCCCAAGCTCCTCGATGTCGAGGCGGTTCAGGAATGACACGTAAATCGGCGGCACGGGGGCGGCTCCTTCTGCGGGCCTATCATGGAAACGTGGGACAGCGTATGCGGGGCGGTGGGAGTTGGCTACACCGGTTCCATGGTTGCCACGACCCCCGTCCCGGCCCGCGCGTGACGGAGCCGGAAGTGTCAAAAACTTGGGGCGCTACGCCGCGAGTTGGATTGGGGAGTGTCAAAAACCTGGGGCAGGTGGCTTGCCGAAGGTGGTCTGATCGGCCTGGCTGAGGTCTGACCACAGGTGCGGGCGTGATGCAGTGGACAGTGCGGTTAGAGGCTAAGGACGAGCCAGGGCGAGGCGAAGACGACGAAGCTGGTGACGCTCAGCCGGCCGGCGATGATCAGCACGCTTACGGAGATCGGCCTCCTGCTCGCCGAAAGCAAGACGCTTTTGGCCAGGCTGCAGGCGAGCATGCTGTGCGGGCAGGCGACGGAGTATGCGGCCCACCGCCGGGTCTGCCCGGAATGCGGGATGCTGCAGACGCTCAAGGACCGGCGCACGCGCCAGCTGCGGACCCTGTTCGGCACGGTCGAGGTCGAGGCGCCACGGTGCAAGCTGTGCCGCTGCGGCCCGCCTGCGCCCATGGTGGAAGCAAGGACGGTCTCACCCGTTTGCGCGTTGCTGACGGCCCGCTGCACGCCGGAGCTGGAGCGGGTGCAAGCCGAGTTGGGCGCACGCACCTCGTTCCGGGACGCGGCACGTATCTTGGAGGCCGTGCTGCCAGCCTCGCCTGCAAACCAGGAAGGCGTCCGCACCCGCACCCATGCCGTCGCCCTGCAGCTTGAGGCCGCCGACCGGCAAGCAGCAGCGAAGGTCATGGCTGTCCGGGACGCGCCGGACAAGGCTGCAGCAGCGGACGCGAACCGGCCCGTCGTCATGCTCGACGGCGTCTACATACGTGCGGTGCCCGGTCATCAGGTTCGCAACTTCGAGGCGATCTGCGGCAAGGTGGAGCGGGACGGACAGTCCACCCGACGCTTCGCCATGGTGCGCAGCGTGGCCGAGCAGCCCCATGCATTGCTGCGCGCGGCGCTGCAGGACCAGGGCTGGCGGGAGGTCGATGCGGTGACCGCGATCAGCGACGGCGACCCCGCGTTGCCGACGTTGGTGCGCTCGGCCACGGGCGGCCCGGTGCAGCCCATCCTCCGATTGGCTCCATCTCTCGATGCGCGTACAGCACGTCGAGCGGGTCATGGGCGGTCTGTGCGCGCTCGAGTTGTCGCTTTCCTCCCCGCTCGACCATACCCGGATTGACGTGGGACGATTGCGTCACCTGCGTTGGAACGGCCACCCCGAAAAGGCATGCGAGGCCCTGGGCTGGATCGTGAGCTGGGCCAAGGAAGCCATCGTGCTGAACGAACCCGGCGTCGAAGCGAAGGCCAGGCGCCTGGTCGCGCGTTGCACGGAACTGCGCGCCTTTATCGAGACCAACGAGGACGTGCTGATCGACTACGGCCAGCGCTATCGGGCCGGCAAGCCGATCTCCACTTCACGGGCCGAGGGCACCGTCAATCAGCTGGTCAACGCACGCATGAACAAGCGACGGCAGATGCGCTGGTCGTCTCGCGGCGCCCATCGTGTGCTTCAGGTCAGAGCCGTGCTGCTGGACGAACGCCTCGGCCACCAACCAATCCAGCTCGCGGCGTAGCGCCCCAGGTTTCTGACCTCCCTCAACACGGGCCGACATTACAATCGGCTTCACGCATCCAAGATCGGGCGAGACGGCCGGGCGAAATCGCTAGGAGCGGATGGACGGGCCAAGCTGCCTAAAGCAGAAGTCGGGGCAGGCGCGCGATGTCGCACCCTGTGACACGCGCGGGAGAAGACCCGATGAGCGATCTACTACCCGCAGTTACCGAGGCCGAGGCGACGGGCGAGACAGCGGCCATCTATGCGGACATCCGCCAGGTCTACCGGGTGAGCGTGGTAAATCTGGTCTGGCGCCATCTCGCGACCTTTCCGGGCGCGCTGCCTTGGGCGTGGGGGACGGTGCGGCCGCTCTACATTGACGGCACCATCCGGCGCGAGGCGGCTTTGGTCCGCGCGGTGAGCCGTGTACCCGATATTGTGGCGCTGCCTCCCGAGGTGTTCGCTGCAACCGGCCTTGAACTTGGTGACCTCCTGCGGATACGCCACGTCCTTGACGCATACGACCGGACCAATGCGATGGCTCTCATCGCCTTGTCCGTCGTCCAGCAGCGGCTTGGCCACGTGACGACGGCCAGCGACGGTGATCAGACCAAGGCCATATCAGAAGCGCTGCCGGCGCTACCTGAGCTGCAGATCCAACTGCCGTCGCTGTTACGTCTCGATGAACTTGCGCCGTCGACAGCGCAGCTGGTTCTGCGGCTGAACCGGATCGGCGCGGCCAGGCCGGACCCGGTGCTTGCCAGCATGTACCGCGCCCTGGCGCACTGGCCGGGCTACCTCGCGCTCGTCTGGGTGCTGCTGGCGCCACTCGAAGCGAGCGGAGCTCTGGCCGCGGCGATCGAAGGCACCCTGGTGCAGGCACAAGCAAAAGCTGCGGTCATCGCCGCTCGCGCACCGCACCGGGCCGTGCTGGCACCCGAACTGCACCCGGTGGTCTCTCAGGCTATCGAGCGGTTCACCACGGACGCGATTGCCAGGATGGTTGTTATCTGCGGTGTCCTGCGTCATGCCGGCGTCGGCACCTAAGCGCCGCCCCGGTTCGGATGACTGCGCGCGGAGCGATGAACCTTTGGCGACCGAGCAAGAGAGGAAAGTCATGGCGCTCTCATTCGAACTCTACTGGTCTTTTCGCAGCCCGTATTCTTACATCGCCCTGCCGCGAGTGATGTTGCTGACGCGCGACTTCGCGGTCGAGGTGGAGATGCGCGTGGTCCATCCGGCAGCCATCCGTAACCCCGCCTATTTCCGGGCGATGAACCCGTTGGCACGGCCTTACTTCCTGCTCGACAGCGCGCGCGAAGCCGCCTTCCGCAACCTCCCCTTCCGACGCCCGGTGCCTGATCCGATCCTGCAAGACCAGCAGACGCTCGCGATAGCCGCGCACCAGCCCTACATCCACCGGCTTAGCCGCTTGGGGATCGCCGCCATGGAGCGGGGCCGCGGCCTCGCGTTTTGCGACGAGGTTTCGCGCGTGCTCTGGGACGGCCGCGTGGACAATTGGCACGAGGGCGACCACCTCGCGCGCGCCGCTGAACGCGCCGGGCTCGATCTCACGGAGTTGGATCGCGCCATTGCCGCCGAGCCCGAGCGCCACGAGGCGGCACTGGCCGCGAACGACGCTACGCTGCGCGCCGCCGGGCACTGGGGCGTGCCCACGGCAGTGTTCCGCGATGAGCCCTTTTTCGGCCAGGATCGGCTGGAAACGCTGATCTGGCGGCTCAACCAGCACGGACTGGCACTGCGCGACAAGGAAGACCGTGCCCCATAATGGCGGAGACGCGATTGCCAACCGCTGTGCTGGCCAGCATCGTGGCCAGCTAACATCTCCGAAATTAGGCGGGGCGGGGCTGCGTGGACAGAGTAGCGGCTGACGGAGGCGTTACGCTGTGTGAGGCAGATTTTCGGCATGGCCTGACGGGTCCGCCTACGGACGATTCGCGAGCGCTGCGCCAGCCAGCCCGATCTCCTCCCGCCGGACGCCGGGAGCTTGGAGAAGATCTCTTTGGCTCGATCATGATTACGTTCCCCACCGAAGCCCTGCGGCGTAGCCCTTGCTCACTGGCACGACCCCGGCATATTAGAGCGTGCGCTCTGAAATATCTCCGTCGAAGGTCCGGTCATGAGCTTGCAGCAGGAACTCAATGACCTCCGTGCGGAGTTCGTGCGGAAGGTGCCGACGGCGTCCGGGGGATGTCCTGGAGGCGCTCCGGACCCCGCTGACCGAAGCGGTCGGGGCGGTCAAGGCCGTTGATCCCCACCGCTGCCGACGGGCCAAGCCGGGTCGGGCGCGGGCTCGCCTGGTCGGGCTTGGCCCTGGTGATCCTGTCGGGCTGGTTCGTGGTGACGCGCTTGGTCGTGATGACCGACCTTCAGGTCTGGGACGTCGTAGCGTTGCGCTTCGGCGTCGGCACGCTCGTGCTGCTGCCAGTCCTGCTCGGGCAATGCCGACGCCTGCCCTGGAGCGCCTGGGCCAAGGGAATGCCGCTTGCGATCCTTTGGGGCGCCCCGTTTGTTCTGATGGTGGGGTTCGGGCTGCAACTGACGTCGGCCGCCGATGCCTCCTCGGTGACACCAGGCCTGATGCCGATCTTCGCCGGCGCTTTCGTCTGGGCGGCCCTTGGGCAACGCCCGGCGGCACGGCGCCTCGCCGGCTACGGCGTGATCGTCGCCGGCATCGTCACCCTGATCGCCGCCCGCAGTAGCTCCGGCATGAGCGTTACGGGCCTTGCGGCACTTGTTGTCGCCGCGGCGATGTGGGCGGGCTACACCTCCTTTCTGGGCCGCAGCGGCCTGAGTTCGATCCAGGCGGCCGCCCTTGTCTGCTTTTGGTCCACCGTCTTCTACCTTCCGGCGTACGCGCTGTCCGGCTTATCGCTGCTGCCGCGCGCGCCCTGGGGCGAGATCGCATTCCAGGCCTTCTATCAAGGCGTGCTGATGAGCGCCGTCGCCATTCTGGCGTTCAACCGGGCGGTGGCGCTGCTGGGACCCGCCGCAGCCGCGGCGATCACGGCGCTGATCCCCGCCATCGCCACCACCCTGGCGCGGCCGGTGCTGGGCGAGACGCCGCCGGCTGCTGGCTGGTTCGCTATTGCCATGATCGCCGGCGGCGTGGTCCTGGCCGCCGCAGTCCGCCCTCCGGGCGCAAACGCCATCCGGGCAGGAACCATCCCCGAACCAGCTTCATTTCCCAGCATGCGAGAGGAAACCCGATGATCCGCCTTTATTTCCACCCCACGCCCAATCCGGCAAAGATTGCCCTGTTCCTGGAAGAGGCGGGCTTGCCCTACGAGGTCGTGCCGATCGATACCAGCAAGGGCGAGCAGCACGCCCCCGCGTTCCGGGCCATCAACCCGAACGGCAAGGTGCCGGCGATCGTCGACACCGATGGCCCCGGCGGCGTGGAGACCCGGGTGTTCGACTCCGGCGCCATCCTGCTTTATCTCGGAGAGAAGGCCGGCCGGTTCATGGCCTCGCCGGCCCATCGTGGCGAGTTGCTGTCGTGGCTGTTCTTCATCGCGAGCGGGCTTGGCCCGTACTCCGGCCAGTCCGTGCACTTCCAGCGTTCTGCCCCGGAGAAGCTGCCGTACGCGATCAACCGCTACCGGCGCGAGGCGGAGCGGCACTACCGCGTTCTCGACACCCACCTGGAAGATCGCAGCTTCATTGTCGGCGACGAGTATTCGATCGCCGATATCTCGGCCTGGGGCTGGGTAGACCGGGCGAAGTTCGTGTTCCATGGCAGTGAGGAGCCGCTGGCCCCGTTCGCCAACGTGAAGCGCTGGTTCCAATCCGTCGATGCCAGACCGGCCGCTGCCCGGGCGCGGGCGGTGAGTGCCGGCCATGTCTTCAAAAAGGACGTGGACGAGGAGACGAGGCGCGCCTTGTTCCCGTCGAACTACCCGCCCGCGACGGCGGCATAAGGAGCTGGCCATGGATATCGCAGGCAAGCGCATCGTCATCACCGGCGGATCGAGCGGCATCGGCCTCGCCCTGGCACAGGTGCTCGGCGCGAAGGGCGCGCGGTTGCTGCTGACCGGACGGCGGCCCGAGCCGTTGGAAGCCGCGGCCTCGCAACTGCGAAGCGCCGGCGTGGACGCGTATGCCGTAGCCGCCGACGTGACGACGGAGGACGGCCGCGCCGCCACGCTCACCGCCGCCCGGGAGCGGCTCGGGGGCATCGACGTGCTGATCAACAACGCCGGCGGCGTGCGGGCGGGGCGGCTGGAGGACACCGCTGAGGCGGAGATCAGGGCGATGATCGAGGTGGACCTGCTCGCCCCCATCCTGCTAACGCGCGCCGCCCTGCCCGACCTGCGCCGCAGCGGGCAGGGGCTGGTCGTCAACGTGGCCTCCGGCATCGCGCTGATCGGCATGCCGTTCTACGCGACCTATGCCGCCGCGAAGGCAGGGCTCGCCCGGTTCGGCGAGGCGCTCCGGCGCGAGCTGAAGGGGGAAGGCGTCCACGTCATGACTGCCTATCCCGGCGCCACGGACACGCCGATGATGGCGACGAGCCAAGCAGGTCCGGAGGTCGGCTTCAACAAGGAGTCCGCCGCCGCCGTCGCGGCCGCTATCGTGGACGGGATCGAGGCGGGCGCGATGGAGGTCGTGCGCGGCGGCGAGGCCAGGGCGAAGATGGTCGCGCTCAACCGGGACGACCCGGCCGCGCTCGATGAACGCTTCCTTGGCCTCAAGCCAGCACTGGAGGCCGCGGTGCGCAACCATGATGCGCTCTGAGGCGCCCTGATGGCGCGGCCCCGGGAGTTCGACGAGGCGACGGTGCTGGAGGCGGCGATGCGCTGTTTCTGGGCGCAGGGTTACGAGGCCACGTCGGTCCGTGACCTGGCAGCCCAGATGGAGATCACTGGCGCCAGCCTCTACAACGCGTTCGGCGACAAGCGGTCCCTGTACCGCCGGGCGCTCGACTTCTACCTCGATCAGAGCGTGCGCGACCGGGTCGCCCGCCTCGAAGAGAGCTTGTCGCCCTATGCCGCGATCTGTGCCTTCCTCGACGAGATCGTCGAGCGGTCGGTGACGGATGGGGAGTGTCGGGGGTGCATGCTGGTCAACGCCGCCCTGGAGATGGCGCCGCACGACCCCGAGTTCCGGGTTGTGGTGACGGAGGAGCTGATGTTCATCGAGGGCTTCTTCCGGCGCTGCGTCACGGCCGGGCAGCGGGACGGGACGGTGGCGGCGCGGCAACCGGCGGACGCCCTGGCGAAGCTGCTGCTCAGCGTGCTGCTCGGCATCCGCGTGCTGGCGCGCACGCGTCCGCAGCGGGATGTGCTGGAAGGCGCGGCCCAGGGCGTGCTGGCGCTGCTGAAGAACGACGATATGCGAGGAACAGGGACATGATCGAGCTTTACTACTGGCCCACCCCGAATGGGCACAAGGTTACGATGTTCCTGGAGGAAGTGGGCCTCGACTACGCTATCCACCCCATCAACATCAGCGCCGGCGACCAGTTCAAGCCGGAATTCCTGCGCTTCTCGCCCAACAACCGCATGCCGGCCATCATCGATACCGAGCCGGCCGATCAGGGCAAGGCGGTAACGGTGTTCGAATCCGGCGCTATTTTGTTGTACTTGGCGGAGAAGACCGGCCAGTTCCTGCCGCAGGATTTGCGCGGCCGGAAGACCGTGACCGAATGGCTGTTCTGGCAGATGGGCGGCCTGGGGCCGATGGCAGGACAGAACCATCATTTCGGCATGTATGCACCGGAGAAGCTGCCCTATGCCATCGCGCGTTATGTGAACGAGACGAACCGGCTCTACGGCGTGCTGGACCGCCGCCTGGGCGACCACCGCTACGTGGCGGGGGAGGCATACACGATTGCCGACATGGCGGCCTATCCCTGGATCGTGCCATGGAAGCGCCAGCAGCAGGACCTCGACAGCTTCCCGCATCTGCGGCGCTGGTTCGATGAGATCCGGGAACGCCCGGCCACGCACCGGGCTTATGCAAAGGCAGAGCCGTTTACTCAACCGGCGGTGACCGAGGAGGGCAAGAAGCTGCTGTTCGGGCAGACATCCGCTGACATCGCAGCCCGCGCCGCGGCGACGTGAGCCGCGTCCTGACGTCCCTGGAACAGATAGCAAAACAGCAGTGGCGGGATTACCAGGCGCGCAACCCCGGGACGTACTTCGCGGAGTTCCCCGACAGCCTGGACCTCACTCAGGCCTACGCCCTACAGGATGCCGTCTCGCGGTTGCGTACCGGCGCCGGTGACGTGGTGATCGGCTACAAGGTCGGCTGCACCGGACCGGGCACGATCGAGCAGTTCGGCATGGAAGGCCCCGTCCGCGGCTGCCTGTTCCGCAGCGAGCTGCGCCGATCCGGAGACCTCATCGACGCGCGGACCCACGCGGGCCTTGCGGTCGAAGGCGAGATGGCGCTGCGGATCGGGCCCCGAGGCGAAGTGGCCGAAGCCTTCCCGGTCATCGAACTGCACAACTTCGTCTTCCGTGGACGCAGAAAGACATTGCCCGAGCTGGTGGGGAACAACGCCATGAATGCCGGCGTCGTCCTGCCGGTCGACACCGGACCGTGGCCGATGCATGATGCGGCGTCTGCGGCCAAGCTGATGGTGCGGATCAACGGTGAACTCGTAGGCGAGGGAGGTCTGTGGCCCCGCCCGGGCGGGGCGCAAGCATCTGTCGCGTGGCTGCGAAGTCATCTCGCGGAACACAATCTCGCGCTGGCACCGGGCCACCTCGTGCTCACGGGGACGGCTCTTGGGTTGTACCCCGTCCGGCCGGGAGACCACGTCTCAGTCGGAATCGATGGTGTGTCGGCGGTTCAGTGCCATGTCACTTGAGCACCCCCGGAATGGTGTGCGCCTCTGGTGGTGGACAGATTGGGCGATTTAGGTTGAGAGCATGCAAAGTCATGGGAGGTTTGTTCCCAGGCCAGGTAAGCGGCCGGCTCGCTAAGCGCGGAGTACCGCCTCCAGGAGTGGTATGACAGCCAAAGTAGGCAGCCACGCAACGCCGCGGGAAGCCACCTCCCAGAGTTTTGCATGCTCTCATACTCGTAGGCGCTGCGGGCGTTGAGCGCCCCAGTGCTGATCAGCCGGTTCTGGTCGATCCGCAGCTCGGGCCGGTCCTGCAGCGTTAATGTTTGCCCGGCGCTGGTGCGTTGGATGTGGAAGGCGTCGGACGCCGAGAAGCCGGCGTGAACGTCCCAGTCGCTCGTCGCCACCGGACGGCCAGCGGCGCGCAGCACGGCGCCGGTCTGCTGCGGCGTCGCCAGCGCCGCCGTCTGCGAGCCATAGGGCGCACCGGTCAGGTATCCCGCCAGGAAATAGCGATCCGCCGCCCAGCGCGCGCCCACGACGGCCCGACTGTCGCCACCGGCGATGTTGCGCGCGATCTCGACGATCGACGGCCGTTCGAGGAACAGGAAATCGTTCGAGCTCATGCTGTCCTGCAGCGTTAGCTGCGGCTTGTAATAGCCCAGCGTCGCGACCAGCGGCTTGATGGGCGACCAGTTGAAGTTTGCTTCGTATAGCGTCGGGGAGCCATCCGGGGAGCCGCCGAAGTCAGGCGTCACGTTCACCTGGAAATCGTCATACTTGAAGACGAACGGGATGCGCGCGCGCCGGACATTCTCGCCAAAGGTGTTGAGCCGGGTCACGCCGCGGTTGTCCGGCGTGTTGCTGCCTTGGAAATAGCCGCCCAGGTCGAAATGCAGCTGCAGCCCGACCGCGGCGGAGAAGCGCCCGTCGTTGGAGGTGAAGGTCGGACGGCCCAGTGGAAACCCGAGGCCGCCCGGGTTCACCGAGCCGCCGGACGCGCTGGTCGACGCCGGGGCCGCGCTCTGCGCGGGCGAGCTGTCCGGACCGCCCCCCGGCGCGCTTCCAACCGGCTGACCGCCCCCTTGCGCGCTTGCGCGCCGCTGTGCCGAAGCCGGAGCCTCGGCGAGCCTAGCCTTGTTCGCCCGGGCTGCCTCTTGCCGTGCGGCGTGCGCCTCGCGGTCTCGCGCCACCAGGTCGCGCCGCACCCGCTGCAACTCCGACTGCAGGCTCCTGATCTGGGCCTCGATCGCGGAAAGCCGCGAATCTTCTTGCGCGATTGCCGTCACCGGCAGCAGCGCCGCACCGAGCCCGGCTGCCACAAGTATTTGCGGGCACCTCATCAACGCGTCTCCATACGATGTTCGATCCAACCCTTCATGTGAGCCAGTGCTACCAGGGGTCTTGCGTTCAGAACACCTGGCGCAGAAGGACGAACAGGCATCCGGCGATCGCCATGGCGGCCGGAAGCGTCATGACCCAAGCCAATGCCATCGCTTTCAGCGTGCCCCATTGCAGGCCCGAGCCGTTGGCGGCCATGGTGCCCGCGACCCCGCTCGAAAGAATGTGCGTCGTGGAAACCGGCAGGCCGTATGCCTCGGCGAGGCCGATGGTGCCCATGGCGACGATCTCGGCCGAGGCGCCCTGGGCGTAGGTCAAATGCTTCTTGCCGATCCTCTCGCCAACCGTGACGACAATCCGCTTCCAACCGACCATGGTGCCGAGCCCAAGCGCCACGGCCACCGAAACCTTGACCCATGTCGGGATGAAGCGCGTGCCGGCGTTCAACGCATCCATCAAGGCCTTGAGCTTGCCGGTCTCGTCGGCGCTGAACCCGGCAGGCGCCTTGCCCATGACGCGGATCGCATCGGACGCCAGATACATGTCGTTGCGGACGTTGCCGGTCGCCGCCGCAGGCACGCTATGCAGCGACCCGTAGTTCTTGACCGAGCTGGCGATATCGCCGGTCAGAATGGAAAGCGCGGCATAAACGTCAGGTTGGTTCACCACCTTGGTGCGCAGCGCCGTGCCGACTCGGTCGCGAGCGTGCGCCGCATCGGCGGGCGGTGCCACGTCGGGCGAGTGCGCCTTGAACACGGCCTGCGCCGTTTGCGCCGTTTGGATGAAGCCGAGGGTGCTGCTTTCGGGGATGGCGCGGTTCAGCGCATAGGCGGTCGGGGCGGCGCCGATGAGGATGAGCATGATCAGCCCCATGCCTTTCTGGCCGTCGTTGCCGCCGTGGAAGAAGGAAACACCGGTGCAGGTGGCGATCAGCATGGCCCGGATCCAGCCCGGCGGCGGCCTGGTGCCCTCCGGCGAGCTGTAAAGCGCCTTGTTCTTGATGAATGTCTTGAACACCAGCAGCAGCAAGGCGGACAGCACGAAGCCGCAGATCGGGCTGAACAGCAGCGCCTCGAAAACGTTCGCCGCCTGGCTCCAGTCCACGCCGGAGGTGGCCGAGCCGTTGGGGGCCATGAACTGGTTGGCCAGACCGACGCCCATGATGGAGCCGACCAAGGCGTGGGAGGAACTGTTCGGGATGCCAAAGGCCCAGGTGCCGAGGTTCCAGATGATCGCCGCGATCAGCAGGGCAAAGATCATGGCGTAGCCGGCGCCGCTGCCGACCTGCAGGATCAGTTCCACCGGCAACAGGTTCACGATGCTATAGGCGACCGCGCCGGTTGAGGTGAGCACCCCGAGAAAGTTGAAGGTGCCGGACCACACCACGGCCACCATGGGCGGGAGGCTGTGGGTATAGATGACCGTCGCCACCGCGTTGGCGGTGTCATGGAAGCCGTTGACGAACTCGAAGCCGAGGGCGATCAGCAGCGCCAGTCCGAGCAGGACAAAGGTGCCGGTCGCGAGCTTCGTCTCGCCGACCTTGCTGATGTCGTCGAGCACACTGAATGCCGTGAAGCCGAGGGCCCCAAGCAGCACGAGAAAGAAGACCAGTGCTCCGGCAACATGCGGTTTCGCGTCCAGGCGGGGGCGCGGTGACGCTGCCCCTGCATAGCCGCCGTCCATCGAGGCTTGTGACATCCCACCCTCATCAGAAAACCTGAAGCGGGCTCTAGCGGAGGCGATAATCGGCGAGCGTGTCAGTTGAATGACGTTGCGCAGGTGGTGTTTGAACGTTTGGACCCACCATGCCGAAATGCGCATGGTGGATGGCATTCCCTATCTGAACGACGGCGACCGGGTCGGGAACCGCATTGCCCTCGCCTGGCGCCAGGAGAAGGAATTTGAACTCATCGGCCGGGTCGCTACGAACGGGCTGTCGTTGCTCACCCTTCGCGAGCTTGCAGCGGTCGCGACCGTCTGACCACGCACGGTACGCCTTGCGAATTCTAATCATCTCGGACGCTTGGCGCCCTCAGGTCAACGGCGTTGTCCGTACCCTGTCGATGGTGGCGGCGGAGCTGACCGCCATGGGCCACCTCATCGAGGTGATCGGGCCCGACCGGTTCCGCACTGTGGCGCTGCCGACCTACACCAGCATCCGGATCGCGCTGACGCCCACGCGCCGGCTTGCAGCCATGATCGATGCGTTTCGCCCCGACGCGCTGCACGTCGCGACCGAGGGTCCGCTGGGCCATGCCGCCCGGCGCTGGGCGCTGCGGCGCGGCATGGCCTCCACCACGTCGTTCCACACGCGCTTCCCCGAGTATCTGCACGCGAGGACGCGGCTGCCGGTCGCTCTGACCTACGCCTGGCTGCGCTGGTTCCATAATGCGGGCTCGGCGATGATGGTCGCGACCGCCAGCCTGCGGCGCGAACTGGCCGGACGCGGGTTCCGCAACGTGCGCGCCTGGACCTGCGGCGTGGACCTCGCGCGCTTCAGCCCGGACCTGCGGGCCGACATGCCTTATCCGCGCCCGGTGTTCCTGTATGTCGGCCGGGTCGCGGTCGAGAAGAACCTGCGCGCCTTCCTCTCGCTCGACCTGCCGGGCACGAAGCTCGTCGTCGACGACTGGCTGCAGCGCGAAGCCCTGGTCCGCGATCACCCGGCGGCGCACTTTGTCGGCGAGCGGCACGACGTGGCGCTGGCGCAGGCCTACGCCGCCGCCGCCGAGTTCGTGTTCCCGTTGCTGGCCGACACCTTCGGGCTGGTGCTGCTCGAAAGCCTCGCATCGGGCACCCCGGTCGCGGCGCACTCGGTGACTGGCCCCGCGGCATCCTGGAGGGCGCGGCCCCGGGCGTCGACGCGCTGGACCATAATCTCCGGGCGGCGTGCCGCGTCCACGCCGGGCGCTTTTCATGGCGAGCCTGCGCCATCGCGTTCCTGGCGAACCTCGTCGTGGCGGGCCCGGGTGCCTGAAGCTGGGTTAGATGAACGCCCGGCGCAGCTGCTGGGACGCTGCGTCGATCAGCGTCACCGTCACGACGATGACCAGCATGATCGCGCAGGTCTGCTGGAACTGGAACGAGCGGATGATCTCCCACAGCAGCTGCCCGATCCCGCCCGCGCCCACCAGCCCGATCACCGACGCGGACCGCACGTTGCTCTCGAACCGATACAGCGAGTAGCTGACCCATAGCGGCATCACCTGCGGGATCACGCCGTAGACGATCTCCTCGATGCCGCGCGCGCCGGTGGCCCGCACGCCCTCGACCGGATGCGGGTCGATCGCCTCGACCGCTTCGGCGAACAGCTTGGCGAGGATCCCCGTCGTATGGACCCACAGCGCCAGCACGCCGGCGAACGGCCCCAGCCCGACGGCCACAACGAACAGCATCGCGAACACCAGCTCGTTGATGCTGCGGAACAGGTCCATCAGCCGACGCACCGGCTGCGCCACCCACCATGGCGCGATGTTGCCGGCGCACAGCAGTCCGCACGGGATGGCGCACAGGATCGCGAGCCCGGTGCCCCAGATCGCGATCTGCACCGTCAGCACCATTTCCTCGACATAGCTGCGCCACTGACTGAAATCCGGCGGGAAGAACTCGCGGACCAGCGTTACGATGTTGCCGCCGTCCCGTACCAGCTCGACCGGCCGGATGCCGGCGCCCCGATACGACCAGGCCAGCACCGCCAGCACTCCGGCATAGGCCAGCAGCCTCAGCACTCCGGGACCACGCGCCTCCCGCACTCCCGCTGCCACGGCGTCGAGCGGCACTAGATGCCGACTTTGGCCATCTGCGCGTCAAGGTCCTTCAGCCGGGCGTCGATCTCCACCAACTTCTTCGTGCGTTCGTCGGCCGATAGCGTCGTGTTGGCCTCGGTCGACATCCGTTCCTTGAACGCGGCGACCTGCCGCACCGGCAGCAGCTGCGCGTTGCTGCTGGGGATGAAGCCGCCCCAATTGCCGAGGTCGGCCAGCACCTTGCGCTCATGCGCCACGTCCGCGCCGGGCCGGTCGGCGCCATAGGTCAGGAAGAACTGCCTGATGTTTGCTTTCTGCTCATCCGGCAGGTCCTTGCGCCAGACGATCGGGTCGGCTGGGATGATCGGGCTGCGCCAGATTTCGCGAATCTCCGCAGCGCGTGCCGGCTGGTTCTTGCTGAACCGGTCGAAGTCCTCGGTATTGTTCGTCGCTACGTCCACCGTCCTGGTCGCTACCGCCAGCAGGTTGGCCTCGTGGTTCGACGTCAGCACGTTCTTGAAGAACTTGCGCACGTCCACGCCATGCTTGGCCCAAGCGTAGTAGCTCGGGATCAAAAACCCGGATGTGCTGTTCGGGTCGCCGTTGCCGAAATTCAGCGTGCCCGGCGGCGCTTTCAGCAGCTGTTCCAGCGATCGATAGGGACTGTCCTTGTTGACGATCAGCAGCGAGTGATAGCCCTTGGTCCCATCTGCGTAGGTCTTCTGCGTGAACACCTCGCCCTCGGCCCGGTCCACCGCCTGTATCGCGCTCGCGTTGCCATACCAGGCGACCTGAACCTTGTTGAAGCGCATCGCCTCGATCACCCCGGCATAGTCGGACGGATAGAACCCGTTGACCCGGACGCCGACGGCTTTCTGCATGTCCTCCAGGAACGGCGCCCAAATGCTGCGCAGGTTTTGCGAGCCCTCGGTCGCGATGATGCCGAAGTTGATCTCGGGCGCGTCCGCGGCCTGCACCGCGAGCGGCCATGCGAGTGCCGCGCCGAGCGCCAAGCGCCGGGTGAGTTTCAGCATTGCAAATCTCCTGTTGAGGTTACGCGAGGACGAGGTCTGGCACCGCCGGGGCCAGCACGGGGGTGGCGGCTCCATAGATTTCCGCCAGCAACGCCGGCGTCAGCATGGTGGGAGGGCCGTCGAACACCACGCGGCCGGCCTGCAGCGCCACGACGCGATCGCAATACTTTATCGCCACGTCGACCTGATGCAGCAACACCAGCACGGTGATCCCATCCTGCCGGTTCAGCGCCGCCAGCGCTTCCATCACCCGCCGGCTGCTCTCGGGGTCGAGCGAGGCGATCGGCTCATCGGCAAGCAAGACTCGGGCACCCTGCACCAGGGTCCGTGCGATCGCCGCCCGTTGCTGCTGCCCGCCCGACAGCGTCGACGCCCGCTGATGCGCGATCTCGGCGATGCCGACCCGCGCGAGCGCCTGGTGTGCCGAGGCGCGCTCGGCTGGCGGGAACGATCCGAACAGCGTGCGCCACAACGGCAGGCGCGACAGCGAGCCCAGCAGGACGTTGGTCAGCACCGGCAGGCGGCCAACGAGGTTGAACTGCTGGAACACCACGCCGATGCCGGCCCGGGTGCGCCTGATCCCGCTCGCCAGCCGCCCGTCCGCCTGCACCAGGGCGCCGTGCACGGCGATGCGGCCGCCGCCGCGGTCTGCCAGCATCAGGCCGGCGATATGCCGGACCAGGGTGCTTTTGCCCGATCCGGACGGGCCAATGAGCGCAACCATCTCGCCGGGCCACAGCTGCAGCCGATCGATCTCCAGCGCGCGACGCCTGGGCTGCGACCCGGCGACCCGGCTACCGCCGAACGTTTTGCATAGCCCGGCGATCTCGACGGCAGGATGGGACACGCGGCACACCTATTTGGACGCGCCTGCATTAGCGAGCTTGGTGAGAATTCATGATGAAGGATCGATTGCAGTCGAGTGACAATTGAGCTGGCTGCAGATTGGCCTGGTCACCAGCTCGCCAGGACCGGAACCCATACCGCGCAACATCCAGATTACACGCTTCCAGAAAGTCCTTGCCCGCATGGTCCTTCAGCAGGTCCGAATTTTGGACCGAATGGCTGAGCACCTGCATTGAGTTGTGCCGTGACATCTCGACCGTTCTCCATATGGACGCACCGGCCGCCGCGCTGCTGATCAGAAACCTCGAGTGCAGGCTGTGCCTGGCGAGATCCGCTGCGACCAGCATCACCTGCCTTAGAACCTGTTTGAGTGGCTTTAACTTGCGATGTCATGAATTGGCATGGGGTTGAGCAGGGTTTCAACTCCGGACAGGACGGCCGCGAATGCGATACGAGCGGCCGAGACATCGAGGCGTCCGGCACGATCCCGCAGCAGCCCACCCCAGTGTGCGAGCCAGCCGAAGCTGCGTTCCACGACCCAGCGGCGCTCAAGCACGACGAAGCCCTTCTGCTCGGGATCGCGCTCGACCACGCGGTGGCGCATGCCGTGCCCGTTCGACCATTCTCGGCAGCGCTCGGCGACAAAGCCGCCGTCGAGAACGGCTTCGCGCAGGCTCGGCCATTCTGCCTTGTCTGCATCCAAGGCAGGAAGCGTGTCGCGCTCCTGCGTGGACGCTGGCACCACGGCAACGGCAAGCCAGGTGCCGTCGGCGTCGACCAGAGCTACCCGCTTGCGCCCCAGTACCTTCTTGGCTGTGTCATACCCACGCGGGCCACGGACTGGAATGCACTTGACCGATTGCGTGTCGATGATGCCCAGGCTGGGTTCGGGCCTCCTCCCCGCAGCACGACGCCGCAGGCGGGCCACGTCACGCAGCAGCCGGTCAAAGACCCCCAGTTCCAGCCATCTGCGGAACCAGCCATACACGGTCCGCCAGGCCGGGAAGTCACCCGGCAGGGCGCGCCAGGGTCCACCGACACGCAAATGCCAGGCAATCGCACTGACCACTGGCAGAACCGGCGTTGCTTTCTCACTACGCGGCGGGTCCACTCGCTCCAGCCACCGCGCCATCTCCTCGACCGCACAGGTCGATACCACCTGCTTCAGGCCCGCCTCGTGGCGTGCCCGATGCGCTTCGGTCCACATCTCTGCCCCCATCCGCCCGGCCAGGCGGACACTCGTGATCTCCTGAGAGTAGAAATGGGATCGAGGCGCAAACGGGCCACTCAAACAGGTTCTTAGAACGCCACCTTGGTTGTCCGAGCCGTTCATGGTCCATTGGGCCGGAGTCGACGTGAGTAGGGCGGCCATTGCGCCGGCCGTTTACTCGAAGAGCTGAAAGAAAGGGCTGATCGCGCCGTGGAAACCGAGTTGAAACTCATCGTGCGGCCCGAACACCGTGCACGGTTGTTGGAACACCCGACACTCCGAACAGCGCAGCAAGCGCCTCCCAGGCAGAGACACGAGGTCACCACCTACTTCGACACGCCCGACCTCGCCCTGGAGCAGGCAGGACTTTCGCTTCGCATCAGGCAGGGCAATGGACAGCGGATCCAGACGGTCAAGGCCAAAGACTTTGGGAACGGCGTGGCCCTGCAACGGGGAGAATGGAAGTGGCCGACCGAGCAAGATGTCCCCGACCTCAGCCTGCTCACGCAAACGCCGATCGATCCAGCGGTGCTGAGCGGCCTTGAAGACCGACTCGAGCCCGTCTTCGTCACTGACATCCGGCGCACCAGCTACGATCTTCGGCTGGACAAGCATACCAGCGTGGGGGCGGTGTTCGACGAGGGGCACATCGTCGCCGGCCCGTCGAGTGAAACGGTGAGCGAGTTGGAGCTGGAACTGAAGGAAGGAGCTCCTGGCGCACTCTATCGCTTGGCGCGGGACCTGCACGCGGTGGTGCCGTTGACCATCACCGCCGAGAGCAAGGCCGGGCGCGGCCGAAAGCTGAAGACGGGCGCAGCGACGGGAGCGCGCAAGGCGTCCGACCCGCGTCTGCCGAGCGAGGCTGATGTTGCCGGGGCATTCCGTCAGGTCGTCCAGAGTTGCCTGGGCCACCTCGTCAGTAACCAGGCTGCCGCGCGCGCCGCCATGCCCGAAGGCGTGCACCAGATGCGGATCGCGCTGCGGCGCCTCCGCACGGCCTTCGTGTTGTTCGACGCACACCTCAAGTCGAAGGCCCGACAGCGCTTCGACGCCGAGCTACAGCGTTTGGGCCGGGCGCTCGGTGAGGCGCGCGATTGGGACGTGTTCTGCAGGGAAACGGTGCCTTCGGCGTCGGAAACCGCGTCGGATGGCACCTGGGCTGCGCTGCGCGAGGCCGCCGAGGCGAAGCGCCGGGCCGCCTATGACCGACTCCAGGACGAACTCGATGGCCGGGCGGTGACGAGCCTCGTGCTGGCGCTGACGGCCGAGTGCGAGAACGAGCTTGGCGCGTCGGCGCTGCTGAGGAAGTCGGCACGCAAGCCATTGCTCGTGCAAGCTCCGAAGATGCTGGACCGCGTGGCGCGCGAGGCGATCCGACGGGGCCGCGGGCTGAAGCATCGCTCCGAGCGCGAGGTGCATGCGCTTCGCAAGTCGCTGAAGAAGCTGCGCTACAGCACCGAGTTCCTCAGCGGCCTTTACGACCACGACGACGTCAAGGCTTACGTGCATCATTGCAAGGAGCTGCAGGAGGGGCTCGGCGCCGCGAATGACGCGTCTGTTGCGGCCAGCCTGACGGAGAAGCTGAATAAGACCGGTCCGGCGCGGCTCCACGTGCCTGCCGCGGTGCTCGCCCGATGGAGCCGCGAACACTCTGGCCGGGCACGCCGACGCTCGGCCGAGGGATGGCGGGAGTTCAAGAAAGCAACGCCGTTTTGGGCTGCGCGCGGCGTAGCCATGAACTGATGCGTAATCCCGAGCAGTCGTTGGCTTGCGGCTGTACGTCGAGATTGCCCACAGCGGCGGGCGGACCACGGACCGCGCCGATCGCGTGCGCGGCAAATGGCCCGACGCTGGATCACAGTCGCATTCGGCGAGAGGCGCTGGGCCGGGGAAGCATGAACTGCGGACGCCACCAGAACCGTTTTACTTGTTGTTTTCGATCATACACATAAACCTCAACGAGAAACGTGGCGAGGTTGTTTGGCCCGCTTGCCGGCAATGCCGCTCCCGCGAGTTCCATTCTCACGATGCACAAGAGCAGCGCTCGACGAGACGGCTCTTACGTGAGGCCGACGTCCGATCGTGAATAGCCAAGCAGCAACGCTGAACCAGCACGACGAGCCTCGGCGGAAAGCCAACTGACATCGAAACTTCATCAAACCGTCCAACGCCGGCTCTGGCGCAGTAGGCAAGGGCTGGTACGCTCTGCAGAGTTGGGAACGGCTGTGGAGCACCTGTCTTTGACGGGCGGCGGCTGTAGGCAGCGCAAGTGGAGCCGGGATGCCGTCCTTAACCCGACCGCGGCCCGAGGAGGATGGCATGGTACAAAATGAGGTCTGGGAACCGCTTCTTTTAGCCTTGGTCAGCGCCATTCTCTTTGTGAGCCGTAATGATACGAGCACTCGGCCGAGCGGCGCCCGAACAGAAAGCGATGAAAAGACCCTCGACAACCCTGGCCAATTGCCGTTGACGTCCGGCCGGTTCGTCACGCGGCGGCCCGCGGCAAGGGTCTTCGCTGCCGCTAGATCCCGGCCTGCCCTACCATCCGGACTTCGCAGCAAGCGACGCCAACAAAATTGCAGTCAACCCTCACGGAAAGGCCCCGCTGGTGCTGACGAGCTATTGTAACCAGCTCACGAACCAAGCTCTGAGGGCGACCGACTCAGCCAATCAGGTTACCTTAGTTCACGACATCTGTGGCGTTAAGGTCCGATCACCCGTCCAGAGCCAGGGCATTGCGGAGTCTAACACCTGTATAGGCCTGCCACGGCAACACGCGGCCTCGACGTCTATGGCACGGGCTGCGTGCCGGCCGACCTGCTCAACGCGGCGCTGTGGGCAGGGCTGATGCCCGGCCAGCTCTACCTCATGGTGTGTTCTGACGATGACCTCCGCCCAAGCGTCCAACCCCGATTAGCGGCCACAACGCACACGCTTCGCCACGTGCGCAACGCCAAGGAGCCTAACCCATGCATCCGCATGTCTTGAGCCTACTCCTTCTCACTGTTCCTGCTGCGGCCTCCCCGGCCCAAGATTTGGCAACCTGCTCGTCCCGCCATGCTGAGCTCTCCAAACAGGCGGCCGCCTTCAATGGCGCCGCACAAATCAAACGCTTGATCGATGCCGACCTCAAGCGTGCCTTGAAGGAGCAGGCGGAAGGAGACGGCGATGAATGCATTGAGGCGCTCGACCATGCGACTAAACTGCTTGCTGGCGGTGCCTGACCCACGCCCTAGGCTGACCGCCTCACGCGGTCGCCGTCGCGGCCCCGGGCCGGCGTTCGTGTCGGCGTTCACGCTGCACGCTGTTTGCCTCGGTGCACTGATAGGAACCCGATACAATCAAATGCCGCCGCTGCCGCCTCACGAGACGATCGTCGAGCTTGCGATGACGTCACCCGAGCTGCCAGCAGCGGACGTTCCGCCGGGCCCGCAAGCTTCGGAGAACCCGGTCTCCCAACTTTCAACCGATGAGGCTGGGCTTCCGACTAGGCCGGAACCGATCGAAGTTGCCGCGATGCCGTCCGAAACGGCCCCGCCACTGCCTCTTGCCAAACTGCTCGTTGCCGTTGACCCAAGGTCGGCCGCAACGCCGATGCCCACATCGCCAGACCCGCCGCTACCAGATGCATCTCCGCCCGCGCCCGAGACGCCGGTGCTTGAGACAGCCGCCGTGGTCAATCCTGCGCCGCGGGCCATGGAGATCACGCCACCACGGCCGCAGCCAAAACCGCTAGCACCGCAGCCGCGGTCCATGGGTGCGTCGCCGCACTCGGTCGCACGAGTACCCAGGCTAATGGCGACACGCCAGGACAGTGCTGCCATTGGAGAGTCGGCCAAGACCGAAACCAACACGCCAATTGCCGCTATCCTTCCATCGGCCCTCAGCTCTGCCAACCCGGAAGCGGCGCTCGAAACCCGCATTCGCGACGCTGTTCAGGCCGCCGTGCGTTATCCCGCGGCGGCGCGGATGATGGGCGTCACAGGGCGAGCGCGTGTGCTGCTCGACTATCGCAGCGGCAACGTCGGCAGCCCCATGCTGGCCCAGTCGTCGGGCGCCTCGATGTTGGACGAGGCGGCGCTCGTCGCCGCCCGTATAGCGCGCTACCCGTCGGCGCCGCCTGCGATCGAGGGACGCCTGTTGCGGCTGCTGGTTTGGGTCGAATTCAGGTCCGGTTGAGCGCCGGGGACGCCTCACCTCAGAGCGAGGCCGCCACCGAGACGAACACGCTACGGCCCGCATTGGTGAAGAACAGACCGGTCTTGCCGTCGGCCGCGGTGCCGTTCAGGAAGATGGGGCTGTGATCATTGGCGATGTTGTTGACGTTGAGCCGGAAGTCGAGCTTGCGGCCATTCAGAATCGGCAGCGTGTAACCCGCCGCGAAATCGGCCGTGACATAGGACTTTAATCTATAGTCGTTGATCGGCGCGTCCTGGCCATACTGCGGACCGACATACTTCACCAGCAACGACGCGGAGACGCCGTCGCGGTCGAAGATGGGTCCGATAGCGGCGGTGCGGGTAGGCGCGGCGGCGAGCTTGACGTGCGAGAACTTGTAATGCGTCTCGTTCAAGGTCGCGTTGGCATACATCGACAATCCTTGGCCGAGCTGCGCGGTGCCCTCCAGCTCGACGCCCTGGTAGATCGCGCCGCCGCCGTTGAAGTAGAACGTCGTGCCGTTGACATTCTGGCTGGCGATACGGTTGCCGAAGTCGATGTAATAAAGGTCGCCAGAGACGGTGAGCCGGTCGGCCTGCCAAGTCGCGCCGATTTGGTAGTTCCAGGTGTCCTGCGGGCTCAAATTTTGTGGCGACAAGGTTTGCAGCACGCCGAGTGGGGGCGCCAGGAAACCCTTCGCCACCTGCACGTAGCCGACCACCCCCTTGGCGAAGGTGTAACGCGCGTCGATTGAGGGCTGCACGGCGTTATAGGTGCGGGTGAACATCGCCGGCACCTTCGTGCCCTGGTTGATGGGCGCGTCCAACCCGCGCGTGGTCGAGGTGTATTTCAGGCCGGGCGTGACGACGAGGCCAGGCAGCGGCGTCGCCGCGAACTCCAAATAGGGCTGATACGTCGTCAGGTTGGCATGGTATTTGTAGTCAAAGGGCGTTGCGGCCGCAGTCTTTGCATACAGGAGATTGGATTGCGACAGCACGATGTTGGTCCGGTATGCGTTGGCGGCATTGCGGTCGAACCACAAGCCGGCGCGTGCCTGCCCTACGGAGGTGTCCTTCGTCACTCGCATCAGGTTGCCGTAGTCGCGGAAATCGCTGTGCAACCCGCGGCCCGGCACCGCGTTGCTCAGCGTCGCAGCGGCGCCATTGATGAAGAATCGGCCATTGAGGTTCGGCGCCGTGCCGTTCGGGTCAAGGCCGACGGTGCCGCTATGGTAGTAGGACGCGGTGTAGGGCGTCTCCTCGATACTCCAGCCGTCGCCGAGGTCCGACCTCACCCGCAGGTATTCGAAGTCTGTCGAATAGCGGTCGTAGTTGTAGTCGCGAAAGGCCTGTGAGTTCCGGTCGCCGCTCAGCCCGTAGTTGGCGCCGAGACGACGGATCTGATGGAGGGTCGCGCCGCCGGGCGTATGGGTGATCGAAGTGTTGTACATGCCGCCAAAGGTTAGCAGCGTGTTCTCGCCGACCGGCGCCTCGAACTTGCCGAAGACGTTGCGCCGCCGGGTCGTGGTGCCGGTGAGGTAGCCGTCGCTGTCCAGCGCCTCATAGTCGAGGAAGCCGCGCGCGCCGCCCAGCCTGGGCATCAGACCGGTGTCGACCTGGACGCCACGCAGCGACGTGTTGAAGCTGCCGGCGGTCGCGTATGGGTTGACCATGAAGCTGTCGAGCGGCGGCTTCGAGCGGATCGAGACGGTGCCGCCGAAGGTCGCATAGCCGATGGTCGACGCCGTGCCCGGGCCGCGGTCCACCTCAACCGAGCCGATGTCGTGCGCCATGAAATAGGTGCCGCTCTGCGGGGCGAAGCTGCTGATCGTGCCGGGGATGACGAGGCCGTCGAAGGTGGAGTTGAACTGCTTGTAGCTGAAACCGCGGATCGTCTGATAGAAGTTCTGCTGCAGCCCGGGGCCGACCGGCTCGACGTTCTGCACGCTCGGGGTGAACTTGATGATGCTGTCATAGTTCTGCGTGGGGATCACGCTTCGTGCGATGAACCGCGGACCGACCAGCGACGTCGGCTGGGTCGCGTCGAGCGGCGCGCGGCTCGGCGCAACATAGGCGGCCGTTCCAGGCGCTGGCGCGGCGGTCAGCGTATTGCCGGCACCTGTGGCGCTCACCGTGCCGATGTCCTTTGCGGGCGGCGTATCGGCGCTCGGTGCCTCCGTTGCGCCGCCGACAAGGGCCATGGCGAGGGTGACGGCAATACGGACACGCAATGAGAGCGGAAGCTGATCCGCCCGGTTCGATCTCGCCATTGCGCGTTCTGCTCCCGTCTGTCGAACGCGCGTATATATCGCGTCCAACCTTGCCTGAATCTTACGATAATATTACGTTGCTCACCTGTTCCTTAGGTGAATGATCTTGCCTGCGCGTTCGGCAGCCGTGCCGACTCATGCTTTATGACACTTGCATCAAATTCGGCGTCCGCCCGCATCGTTGCCGGCGCGCTGCGGGCGTTTCTGGCACCCTGTTGCCGATGTTTGGCCGCCGGAAGCGAGAAGTGTTGTCCAGCCCACGCGGCGACGCGTCCGCCTGCAAGAATGGCGGCGCCAGCACGATCCGGCACACCAACGCGGGGTTCACGCTGCTTGAGGTGCTTGTGGCGCTCGCCATCGCCCTGCCGGCGCTCGCTTTGTTATACCGCCAAGGCGTGGTCTCGATGACCGTGACCCAGACAGCGGCGGCCTACCAGGAGGCGATCTCGCGGGCGCAGTCGCACCTGGACGAGCTCGCTGACGGCAGCCTGGTTGCGGGCGAACGCGACGGCGACGACGGCGGCGGCTTTTCGTGGCGGACCCGGGTCGCGCCGATTGCCGCGACCGCCCCGCCCCGCCCCGCCCCCCGTGCCTCTCCCTACGCACGCGGCACCTCGCTTTATGCCGTTGTGGTCGAGATCTCGTGGTCCGGTGCCAATGGACCGCGGACGATGACGCTCAATACCAGGCGCCTCGGGCCAGCCTCGGCCGCCGGTCCTTGAGTGCGCCCTTACGCCGGGCTCAGCCGGATGACGCCGGGTTCACCTTGCTCGAGCTCCTGGTCGCAGTGTTCGTCATGGGCGTCATCCTCACTCTGCTGACCCAGGGCGTGCAGTTCGGCCTTCGGGCCACCCAGTTACAAACGGGAGTCCGGGACCGCACGGGCGATCTCGAGGTTGCCGATCACGCGCTGCGGCGCATGATCACGCTGGCTGATCCGGGCGTCTATCCCGAGCCTGCCACGCTACGGGGCACGGCGCAGGCGATGTCGTTCACCACCGAACTTCCGATCTATGGCGGTGGGCAGATGCAGTGGGCCGATGTGGCTCTGTCGGCCGAAACCGGGCACTTGCTGCTACGCTGGACGCCGCACCGCCATGTCGAGCCGTTTGGCTCCAGGCCAGCGTGGCAGGACGTGGTGATGCTCGAACGCGTCCAGCGGATCGAGCTCGCCTATCGAGCGCCGGGCGCGTCCAGTGCATGGTCCCGAACCTGGAGCGCGGACCGGCTGCCCGCGCTCGTTCGCATCGATGTCGTGTTCGCCGACGGCAGCGGCCGCCACTGGCCACCGCTCCTGGTGGCACCCATCCGGGAGGCGCAGGAGGAATGAGGCGACAGCACCATGCGTCCGTTGTCGAAAGCGGCTTCGCGCTACTGATCGTGCTGTGGACACTGGTGCCGATCGCACTTCTGTTCGTCATGCTCGCCGCCGCCGCGCGCTCGGATGCACAGTTGACGGCGAACCTGCGCAGCGCCGCCGAGTTGGAGGCTACCGCCGACGGCGCTATCTACTCGGCGCTTTTTGACCTGTTGCAGCGCGGCGTGGCGAGCCGGAATAGTCCGCCTGTTACCATGCGGCTTACCGGCGCCGACGTTCTCGTGGACGTCAGAAGCGAGTCGGGGCTCGTGAACCCGAATACCGCTTCGCCCGGGCTGTTCGGCGCATTGCTGGTTCGCGTCGGCGCCGATCCGGCACAGGCGCTTAATGTGGCCAGCGCGGTCGCCGATTGGCGGACGCCGGGCCGCCGCTCAATGCAGAGGGGCTTCAAGGCCTCTCGATATCAAGCCGCTGGGTTCGATTATGGTCCCCCTGGCGCGCCGTTCGAGACTTTAAGCGAGCTTGGCAACGTGCTCGGAATGACGCCCGCTCTTTTGCAGGCACTCACGCCGCACCTCACGCTTTATGCGGACGGCGATCCGGATCCCGCCCTCGCCGACCCGGTCGTGCGGGACGCATTGCACGACCTGGGTGCCATCGCAGCTACCAGCGAGGCAGGATCCCACATAGTCCGGATTACAGCGACGGCAGAGCGGTCGAACGCGGCGCGCGTGACCCGGCGGGCCATCATTCAGATCGGGCCTTCGCCCAACCGGCGCGGTTGGCGTGTACTCGTGTGGGACACTCCGCACGATGAATAAAGTGTTGCTTCAGCTGTTACGTCCACCTGCTGGGCTGCGGCTGCCGTCGCAGCTTGCGTTGTCGGTAACTAAGGTTACACCGGGTTTGCTGCAGATCGTTCGTCCCGCGGACAGCATTGTTATCTGGTTGCGCAAACCTCGGTCAACGCGCGCTCATCCCTCTGCGAGACGTCGCGTAGCCGTCAGCCAGCACCTGTGCCGGAGGCAGTACGTCGGGTCGACTAGCCGGTAGCAGCCGGTGAATCGAACGTTGGCCGGACCACGCGCGTCCCGTCGAGCCTTAAGAGAGTGACCTGCCCGGCCTCAATCTTCTGCACTTTAGAACTGGCGGCCTTCGCGCCTTCGGACACAGCCATAGACTTTGCCCGTTGATCCTCACAAACAGCGCGCGCCGGCTGTCATCATAGATCAACATGCCGGTCAATCTCCGAAGCACGGTCGCCGCACGCACGCTTGCCTTTGCCGCCGCGCCGGGCCGCCAGTCCGACGCAAACAATGGCCGGGCCAGCATCGCTATGACCCGCTGCTGCGTTGTTCAGATGTGGACGCGACCGGGCCGGAGCGCCCGCTTATTGGCCTAGAAGCTGCCGGCTCAAGCACGATCGATGACGAGATGGGCAGGGATGTCAGATCCGCCTTCTGCCCGTTCTGAAACAAACCCGTAAGTTCAAACCCCCGGCGTCGCGCCGAGTATCAGGCGAGATCCCAGCAGCAAAAACCTCGGATGGCGTATTAACAAACCGATCACAACGCGCTTTGCGCCGATGCGGCACGGGAGGTTCTCGCACCGGCCGCCGTTCCGATCTCAGCAATACCGCCGGAAGTGCCTGAGCAGGTGCTTCAGCGCACCGGCCCATCATAACCGCGGTGCTGCCCGATCTGGCGACCTGGGCATGAAACACCATTACAGCCGCGAACATGCCGGATCACACGCTCGCCATGCTGACCTGCCCAGCACAGAGCCAGAAAGCATCCGCACTGCTCGGCATCAGTCATTGCCGACGGTGCAGGACCCTGGGAACAGCACCTGCCCATATGTCAGTGGTTTGCGCGACTAAAAATGGGAGCTCGGCCTAACCGACGAAGACGGGCGGGGGGACACATGCCCCGCCCGTCCATCAGTCAGTCAAGTTAGTCGGTGGTGACGCCGGCCGTGCCAAGCTTCAGGCCGCTGCGATAGGTCGGATAGGGCTTGCCTTCCATCAGCCCGGCCCAGAGGACCTCGTTGTAAAGGTCGACGGGCACCCGGTCTGCACCGGAGAAGTCGAAGCCGCGCGTAACCTTGTCCCAGTATGCCGCATCGTGCTTCGGGAACACATCCGGACCCTCGGCGTATTGCACCCCGCTCTCAGCCAGCGCGAGCGTCGTGGTCGCCAGGATGCGCGACGCGATCGCTGAGTATGTCCATGCGCTAGACGACCATACGTCGAACACGTCGGCCATCGGCCGCTGGTATGCGGTGTTCAGGTTAATGTGCGGCGCACCAAACAGGTCCTCGATCGTGCGGAGCAGGCTGACCTGATTGTAGTGGGTGCTCACGACGGTGTTCCGCTTCACGTAAGGGCCGACGACGTACGCTGTGGTGCGGTGCGAGTCGACGTGGTCGGGGCCGTCCTGGCAGTCGTCCTCGATGACGAAGATCAGGGTGTCGCGAGCGTAGCGGCTATGCGCAACTGCCTCGACCAGGCGGCCAACCGCCAAATCGTCGTCGGCCTGCTGGGTTTCGGGTGTGTTCACGCCGCCCAGCGCCGTAGCGAAGCTGCCGGTATGGTCGTGGCTGAAGCGGACCAGCGAAAGGTTCGGCAGGTCGCCGTGCGCTTTGTACTGGTCGAACTCGCGCTTCCACTCGTTGTAGCGCCACAGGTCCGGATAGTTCTGGTCGTAGCCACGGAAATACAGATCCGTGGTCCCGATCAGCGCCGGGTTGAGCGGAGCAACCTGGACGATGCCTGCGGCATAGGGATCGATCACTGGGGCTGCGATCGTGCCGATACTGCCGATGTTGCTCGTTAGGAACCCATAGTTGCGGATGGTCTTGCCGGCCCGGAGCACCGTGTCGAAGATATAGCCGTTCTGGACGCCGAACGGCGCATCAGTCGCGGCATGATTGGCGGCACCGACCAGCAGGTTGGCGGTGCTGCCCGGCAAACCGGCGGACCCGGTGCTGTACGCTCCGCTCGTCGCGGCGTCGCGGGCCGCCGTCGTCGTGAGGCCGACCGGCACCTTTCGGTTCGCACCTTCGGATTCATAGGACAGGCCGCGATTGACACCGGCATAGTTGATCTGCTGCGTGATCGTTTCCGTGTTGGTCACGCGGCCCGCCATCGCCCACGACCAGCCGTCCATGCTGCCGTCACCGGGGTCCATGAAGTTGTCCAGCGTGACGAAATTATTGGAGAGGCGGTGGAAGTTGGGCGTGATCTGCTTACCGAATACCGCGAGCGTCGGATCTGCGTTGGCGCCATTGGTGAGGTCGCCCAGAATCTGGTCGAAGGTGCGGTTCTCCTTTACGATATAGATCACGTGCTGGATCTTGGACCGCATGAAGTTCATCGTCGACTGGTTGCTGCCCTGCGACTCGTCGCGTGACTCCGCGCTGTAGAAGTTGTTCTGCGCGACCTGCGCCGTCAAGAAAGACAGGTCCTCTGCCTTCGGCGCCTGGGCGCTGACCAGCGTCGCCCGCTCGAGCTGGAGTTGATACTGGTTCGATGCCGTCGCGGCGGTCCCTGCCGCGGCATTCCCATTCGGGTAGGTGATGCTCGTCAGGCGGGCCGTATTGCCATAAAGGTGGCCGGGGTTCGGTCCCGTGTTGCTCTTGCCATTGACGATATACATCCAGCTGCTGTCCGCGCTGAACGTGATGTCATGCGGGTCGTATGCGGTCGGGATCAAGCCGGTGACGGTGTTGGCCTTCGGGCCGTTCAGCGGGATCACGGCAACGGAGTTGGCGCCGGAGTTGACGGCATACAGCGTCTTGCCATCGGGGGCGATCGTCACGGCGAAGGTTGCCGCGCCGGTCTGCGCACCGTTCAGCAGCTCGGCCGGAGCACGGGCGTCGATCTTGGCGGTGACCTTGTTGGCGGCCGTGTTGATCACGGCGACCTGATCGGCATTGTCCTGCGCCACATACAGCCTGGACTGCGACGCATCCAACGTCATTCCGAGTGCGTTGCCGTCAAGTTTGATGCGCGCCACCAAGCGGCCGGCAGTGTTCGAGGAAACGTCGACCACGACGACCTCCCGGTCGCGGTCGGACGAGACATAGGCCGTGCCGTTGCCCTTGAGGACGACAGCGAACGGGAAGGTCCCGCCGGCGCCGCCGGACGCGCCCTCGTTGTTCGCGAAATACGGCCGCAGATCGTGCTCGTAACGGACCGTCTTCGTCGCGGTGTCGATGACGCTGATCGAATCGTTGTAGTTGTTCGCGACCACCAGCGTCTTGCCATCGAAGGAGATGCCGAGGCCGCTGGCGTTGGGCTGGACAGCAAGGCCGACGCCGCCATTGGCTTGGGTGCTGCTTTTGTGGCCCAGGGCGATCGGCGTGCCCGCGGTAAACGTGCCGCCACTTTTGGTGTAGACGTAGACCGCGTCATCGCTGCCGCCGGCTGCATAGATCGTGTTCCCGTCCGGCGACCACACAAGGCCGGCATGGGCATTGGCCTGTTTGATTACCTGCTGCAGCACGGGCGACGTCTTGTTGGCGCCCGCTACGTCATACAGGAAAATGTACTGTGTGGAGTTGTCCGCGTCGACCACGCCGGTCGACTTGTATAGCGTGTTCTGGCCAGCGCAGATGATCGCCAGCGTGCTGCCGTCCGGGCTGAGCTGCGAGCGCACCGCCATGCCGGCGACAAAGTCCGGGTAGTCGGCCAGGCCGGGATTGAGATACTGCTGGACCGCACCGGTCAGCACCTTTGGGGTCACATACTGCCCAGTGGGCAGCGGCATCGTGCCGCGCTGTCCTTCTAAGGCGATGTCGCGCTCGGCGAACGCCACGTTCGGCGCAGCGAGCACGGTGGAGGCGAGCAGCGCTGCCTGGGTCATGCGGGATAGTCGGAAGGGTCTCAATTTTTTACTCCCTGAACTCGATGCTGGTGTGCGGATGGCAGCTTTGTTTGCGAGGTCCTTTGTTGCAGAGATCTTGCAACAAGTGACCGAAGTCAGATTGCGCATGCGCCGACGTGCGGCCATCCGCGACCGCATGACGCAGCATTTCGCGCGGCATGTCCTCCCCGGATCAAAGACGATTCAAAGACGTTTTACGTCCGGATCCAATGGCAGCGGCAACCCTGGCATCGTTAGAGCGTTTTCAGCCTGACCGGGCATAGCCGCAGTGCCGGAAGTAGTTGACGCACTCCTCTCGGGTCAGGGATTGCGACATCTTGCCGAGCGCCCGCCCCCCTGAGGCTGGGTCGGTGATGGCTCATCTCATTTTGCCGCTGCGCTCTCAACAGCGCTGGGCTTGAGCATCCAAAGCCATATTACATGAAAGGTTCACGTAACGATGTTCCTGCCACTATAATAAAGTGCATGTCGTATAGGCAGATAGACCGATCTCGCCGTGAGGGGAGGCAATTTGCCGCCATGCCTCTTACCGAACAAGATGGGGAGACGATGGTGATGCTGGTCACCAGCCGGGAAACCTGCCGATGGGTTTTACCAAAAGGATGGGCGGAGAAAAACCTCTCTGGTCCTGAACTTGCTGCTAAAGAGGCGTTTGAAGAAGCAGGGTTGGTCGGCCACGTCGCTGCGCAGTCAATTGGATCCTACGCCTATATGAAACGCCTGTCGAAAGGACGCGAGTTGCAATGCAAGGTCGAGGTCTTCGCGATGCATGTGGAACTGGTATTACGAGACTGGCCCGAGCGACATCAACGGGAACGTCGATGGTTCACGCTGGCCCAGGCCGCGATGGCCGTAGACGAAGGTGACCTGATCACACTGCTGCTGCAATTGGCAGCGCCGAGGGCATGAACACACCGGATTGCAGTATCTGGACGGGCACCAAGTCGACCAGCAGCAAGGGGACGTGATCGGCCGCTCGTCCGCGAGTTTCAAAGCGGTCAGCTATGCTCAATACGAGCGATCCGACAATTCTTAGAGTGTTTTCAACCTGACTGGATGTATCCGCAGTGTCGGAAGTAGTTGATGCATTCATCTCGGGTCAGGGATTGTGAGATCTTGCCGAGCGCTCGCCACAGCGCATCGACTGTGCGGATGGCTGCTTTGCG